>Ga0315268_10000731_pt1 | contig 38322 bp, 25 predicted proteins | sample C1_top_MG_FD_204535 | JGI IMG/M metagenome (GOLD analysis project Ga0315268, IMG submission 204535) | Sediment microbial communities from Yellowstone Lake, YNP, Wyoming, USA - C1_top | ecosystem: Environmental > Aquatic > Freshwater > Lake > Sediment | place: USA: Wyoming | collected 2017-08-01
CCACTGCCGTGTCCGGCGCCACTGCCGTGTCTGCCGCCACCGCCGTGTCAGGATGCGACGCGTCAACGTTCACACCGGTGTCCGAGACACCACCATCCGCCTGCGCCAGCGCCACCAGCGGCAGGCAGATCATTGCAGTCGTGCACACCAGAGCGAATAATTTTTTCATCAACATCCTCCATTCTACGGCTCGCGCTGAGTCTTTGCTGGTCATGGACGCTTCAGGCAAAGTCGTACCTGCATATCTGGCTCAAGCGAAAATTGGAAAAAGGTCAGGCCAGTTCACTGAAAAGGCGCAGCAACCGCTGCAGCTGCGAGGTGATCAAAAACTCGGACAGCACGCGGCGCTGCGCCGACACCGTGTAACGCTGGCGCGCCTCTTCGTCGCCAAACATGGCGAGCAGGCTGGCCGCCACCGCCTCGGGGCTGGCCGGGTCGTCGCACAGCAGGCCATCGATCTCGTGCCGCAGCTGCAACTTGATGCCGCTGGTGGCGCTGGCGATCACCGGCACCCCCTTGAAGCCAGCCTCGGCCACGGTCAGCCCGAACCCCTCGCGCAGCGAGTTCTGGATGATGACGCTGGCCGCGCGCTGCAGCGCATTGACGATCAGCGCATTCTCGCGCGCCGACGCGGCCGGCAACGCCAGGATGCAGACGTCGCGCGCCAGCTCGGGTTCGAGCGCGGCATAGGCCGCCACCACCTCGTCGAACGCCGCCACCGCCTCGCGATCGTCGCCCAGCGCCGCCGGATCGGTGCCGGCCAGCACCAGCCGCGCGATCCCGATGCGACGCTGCTCGCGCTCGTTGAGGTGCGCGAGCTCGCCGGCCGCCAGTTGCCGCTTGAGCCGGGCAAACCCCTCGATCAGCGGCACCATGCCCTTGAGCTTGTCCCAGCGCGAGATCTGCAAGAGCAGCGGCCGGTACAGCAGCTCCAGCTCGCCCGGCTCGCGCAGCCGGCCGTCGCGGCCGACCAGTTTCACCTTGGCCGCAAACGGTCGCGCCAGCGTCGGCGCCTCCTGCTCGACCAGGCCGGCCGAGCACAGCGTGCCGACCACCCGGTGCAGCGACAGTGGCCGGTTCTTGTCGCTGAGCGGGTCGATGCCGGGCGCCACCAGCGAGGCGCGGTTGGTGAAGTATTGCGGGATGTACTCGGCGCAGTTGAACAGGCCGCGGTCGTACGGGGTCAGGTGGTCCTTGAGAAAGCGCCAGGCCGCACGGGTGCTCGGCGTGCGGTCGTCGAGTCCGAGCGTGCAACGCCACAATGCCAGCGCCCGCCGCTCGCGCTTGAGCAGCGCCCCGATCGGCGCGCAGCCGATACCGTGCACCAGCAGCACATCATCGCGCTCGATCTGCGGCGCCAGCTCGCGCGTCGCCGCCTCGGCCTGCGCCTTGAACAGCGCAGCGTCCTCGTCGTCCAGCGTGTGGCCGAGCGTGGGATCGCCCAGCACCAGCCTGCGCAGCCGGCGGTTGAGCTCGAGCGCCTTGGCGTCGTCAGGACGGTACTGCCACCACTGCACGTCGATGCCGCAGCTGCGCAGCAGCGCCACCAGCGACGGCAGCATCTCGGCCTCGCAACCAACCCCGGACACCTCGCTGATCACGACCACGCGGCGCTTGCGCAGTCGCCTGACCGCCAGCTGCCCCTCGTGGCGCAGCTCGGCCAGCGTGGTCAGCAGCCCGGGCACCTGCTCGTAGTCAGCGAGCTGTAGCTCGCGCTCGACCGTGGCGTTGTGAAGCATGGGTGGACCTTACCACGGTTCGGCCAGGTAGCCGAACTGCTGCTTGAACGCATCGGGCGTGGTGCTGGCCACCAGCGCCAGCTGCGCCAGCCGCTTGGGATCGTCGATGTCGTCGCGCTCGATGCGGATCATGTACTCGCGCGCCACCTTGTAGTAGTCGCTGTCGACGTCGACGCGCCGCACCCTGGTCTTCTTGGTCTGCGGGTCGAGCATCTCGTCGAAACCGATCGGCAGCAGCTTGCCGTCGATCATGCAGATCATGGCGCCGTTGCCGCCCTCGAGCAGGTAGCGCACCGCGGCAAAGCCCAGGTCCTGCGTGTACTCCATGTCGTACGGGATCGGCGGCTGGCAGCGCAGCTCGTAGCCGATGTTCTTGTCGACGATGGTGACGTCGAGGTTGCGCGCCTTGAGCCGCTTGCGCACCTCGTTCTTGAGCAGGCGGCCGAGTTCGATCTCGGCCAGGCGGATGTGGCCGTGGGCGTCGCGCTCGACGTCCTCCAGCCCCTGCAGATCCTCGGGCGCGATGTGCTCGGAGATGCCCTCGGCCAGGCAAACCACGCCGTAGTCGCGGCCGCGCAGCTTGCGCTTGAGCACCGCGCCCTCGAGGATGTCGCACAGGTTGGCCAGCCGGATCGGCTTGCCGCGAAACTCCTCGGGGATGATCGCCAGCGTCGCGCTCGCCGCCTTGGCGATGCCCAGCGCCAGGTGGCCGGCCGAGCGCCCCATCACCACCAGGTAGTACCAGCGGGTGGTGGTGGTGGCGTCCTCCATGATGTTCTGCACCAGCGCGCAGCCCAGGTGGCGCGCGGTCTGGTAACCAAAGGTCGGCATGGTGCCCGGCAACGGTAGATCGTTGTCGATGGTCTTGGGCACGTGAGCGACGTGGATGCGATTTTCGGCCTGGCGATTGATCATCTGCGCCGTGTAGGCCGTGTCGTCGCCGCCGATGGTGACCAGAAAGTCGACGCCCAGCTCGGTCAGGGCGCCGATCGTCCTGGTCATGTCCTCTTCTTTTTTGGTCGGGTTGACGCGCGAGGTGCCCAGCACCGAGCCGCCCAGGTAGTGGATGCGCGACACGTCGTCGACGCCGAGTTCATGGGCGTGCTTGGTGTCGCCCTTGGCCAGCCACTTGCAGCCATCGCGCAGTCCCAACACCTTGAGCCCGGCCTCGCGCGCCTCGATGGTCGCCGCGCGGATGACACCGTTGATGCCCGGCGCCGGACCGCCACCGACCAGGATGGCCAGAGTCTTGCCACGATGCGCTTCACGAGCTTCGTTGTTTGCCACGGTCATGCTCCTGTTGGACGCGGGGGATTACTATTATATCAAGGGGCTGTCGGGCAGCCCCTCGCCGGTCGGGAGTGAATCCCGACCGACTTCACCCAACCAGCACAAAACTAGCTGGTCGCCTTGCTCTTGGCCTTGTCCTTCTTGCCTGGCTCCTTCTTGGCCGGCTCCTTCTTGGCGGGCTCTTTCTTGGCCGGTTCCTTCTTGGCCGGCTCCTTGGCCGCGGGTGCCGCGGCGGGCGCTGCCTGCTTGGTCGCAGCGGGCTGGGAGGCGGCCGCGCCCTCGACCTTGATCGCCTCGGTCGAGCCGAGCGGCTTGGGCACCAGGTAGATCTCGATGCGGCGATTGCGCGACTTGCCGGCGTCGTCGCTGTTGGGCGCGATCGGCGCATACTCGCTGCGCGCCTCGGCGCTCATGTTCGACGGGCTGACGCCGTTTTCCTGCATGAACTTGGTCACGGTGATGGCGCGCGCCGCCGACAGCTCCCAGTTGGAGGCATACGGCAGATCCTTGCCGACCGGCACGTTGTCGGTGTGACCCTCGATGCGGACGCGGCGATCGGTCAGGTTGCGAACGGCGCCGGCCACTGCCTGCAGCGTCTTCTTGCCGACCTCGTTGAGCTCGGCCGAGCCGGACGGGAACAGCACCTTGTTGGCCATCTCGACCACCACGCCGTCGCGCAGCCGGCGCAGCGCCACCCGCCCCTGGTCGACCTCGGCCTTGAGCGCCGTTTCCAGCTCGGAGTAGTGGGTGGTCTGCTCCTCGAGCTTGCGCTTGTCGTCGAGCAGCTGCTGCTGCTTCTTGGACAGCGTGGCCTGCTCCTCCTGCAGCCGCGACAGCTCGCCGCGCAGCGAGGCATTCTGCGACTCGCGCTCGGCCACCGCGCCCTCGAGACCGCGGATGCGCACGGCGTCGGCGTTGGCCTGGCCGCGCACGCCGTTGAGATCCTGTTGCGCCTGGTCGCGCTCGGCCACGAAGCGGTTGCGCTCGGACTCCAGCTTGTCCACGGTGTCGCGCCAGCGCTGCTCGTCCTGCAGCACCAGAAAGGCGTCGGCGCTCTCGTTGGTCGACGCCACGGCGCGGCACTCCTCGTTGAGGATGCGCGTCAGCTCGGTCAGCGCCAGCGCGTCGCGACCGCTGATCGCCTCGGCGGTGCGGCCATTGGCCACGTCGAGCACCTGCTTGTACGCTTCGTTGCGTTGCCACTGGCGCCAGGTCTCGACCCCGAACAGCACGGCCAGGCCCGACCCCACCACACCCAGCGTGCCCAGCCCGGCCACCGTGGCCAGCGCCGCGTTGCGCTCGAGGTTGGCAAAGCCGACCAGGCCGGTGGCGGTGCCGACCGCGCCGACCGCGACCACGCCGCCGGCCAGCGTCGGATAGGTCTGCCACGGCCACTGCGCAGCAAGATAGTCGTCGCTGCAGCGGGCATAGACCGTCTGCGCGCCGCGGTAGGCGCCGGCGACCTCGGGCGCCGAGTCCTTGGGCAGCGGCGGCAGCGGCGCCGGTGTCACCGTTGCGCAGGCGACAGCCAACGGCACCAGCGTCGTCGTCACCAGGTGGTGCGGCCAAGATCGTCGCGAGAACATGGACAACCTCCTTGGATCGCGCAGCGGTCTGCTGGCCGGTTGTTTATAGTCGACAACCGCGATCGCCGCGATACCCGAAAAAGCTGCGGCCAGAGCCGCGAAAAGACACTGCGGGTGCATCGCGCCGAGACAAACCGTTTTGGCGTGCTAAGCTGTCGCCCGTCAACTGACCAAGGGTGTGAAATGAAGACTCGTATAGCCTGGTTGGTGGTTCCGTTTGTAGCACTCTCCCTCTGCCACTGCGAGTGCACCCCGCCGTCGGACCAGGACAGCGGACCGGGCGCCGACGCCAACGGCGATGGCGATACCGGGCCTGGCCACGATGCCCGCCGCGACGCGGGTCCGGGCCAGGATCGGCACGGCACGGATATTCTTGGCACGGACGCGCAGGGTAGCGACGCCACCGGCACCGACACCCAGGTCAACGACGCTGGCGGCCACGACGCCACCGAGCCCGACGGCAGTGCCACGGTCGAGTCCTGCAGCGGCGCTCCAACCACCAGCGCGGCCGCGGGCGACTGCGAGGTGGTAGCTGGCAATACCAGCACCTTGATCGTCGGCACCGTGCTCACGCCTGGCCACGTCTACCAGCCAGGCGGCGTGGTCTACGACAGCGCCGGCAAGATCACCTGCATCGGCTGCAATTGTTTTGCCGCCGCCAGCGCGGCCCGGAAGATCGTCTGCAACGATGTGGTGGTGTCGCCTGGCCTGATCAATGCCCATGACCACATGGGCTGGATGAACGACGTGCCGCGCTCCCCGGTCGGCCCGACCGGCATCCGCTACGAGCACCGCCACGACTGGCGCAAGGGCGACCCGGCCGACCACGAGCCCAAGATCACGACCGCGGGCGGCGCCACCACCGACGACAAGATCTTTGGCGAGCTGCGCTTCGTGCTGGGCGGCGCTACCAGCATCAACGGCTCGGGCAACGCGCCCGGCTTGCTGCGCAACCTGGATCAGGCCGGCGGCCTGGAGGGACTGACCGAGGGCAAGGTGCTCTACTCGACCTTCCCGCTCGGCGACAGCGACGGCACCCTGATCAGCGACGGCTGCGGCTATCCCAGCTTCGACAGCGCGAGCTCGGTGCAGGCGGCCAACGCCTACACGCCGCACGTCTCCGAGGGCATCAACGACTACGCTTACAACGAGTACCTGTGCCTGAGCTCGACCGCCAACGGCGGCCACGACTTGCTCGGCGACAACACCGCCATCATCCACGGCATCGGCCTGAGCGCCTCGGCCATCGACGCGCTTGCCTTCAAGGGCGCCAAGCTGATCTGGTCGCCGCGCTCCAACATCGCCCTGTACGGCGAGACCGCGGCGGTCACCCTCTACCACCGACAGGGCATGCCGATCGCGCTGGGCACCGACTGGATCCCCTCGGGCTCGATGAACATGCTGCGCGAGCTGGCCTGCGCCGCAGCGCTCAACGACAACTACTACGGCCACTCCTTCAGCGACGAGGAGCTGTGGCGCATGGTGACCATCGACGCTGCCCGCGCCACCGGCATGGAAGCGAGCATCGGCACACTCAAGGTCAGTGCGCTGGCCGACATCGCCCTGTTCCGCGTTCACACCAGCGACCCGTTCGCCTCGGTGGTGCGCTCGGATGACGACGACATGTTGCTGGTGATGCGCGGCGGCAAGGTGCTGGCCGGTCGCGACGCGCTGGTGGCCGCGCTCGAAAACAACTGCGACCCGGTCGATGTTTGCGGCACTCAATATCGCGTCTGCCTGCAGCGCGAGGTGCAAAAGACTTTCAGTGCGTTGCAGACCGCGGTCGGCCAGATGTACGACCTGACCAGCTGCGGCGCGCCGCCCGACGAGCCGACCTGCCAGCCCTACCGCGGCAGCGTCGAGTCGATCCTTGGCTCCAGCGTCTACACCGAGGCGCCGAGCAGCAGCGACCGCGACGGCGACGGCATCGCCAATGGCGACGACAACTGCCCCGACGTCTTCAATCCCAAGCGGCCGTTTGACCACGGTCTGCAGGGCGACGCCGACAACGACGGCGTGGGCGATGTCTGCGATCGCTGCCCGCTGGACGCCGACACCGATCAGTGCACGGTATTCAATCCGGACGATGCCGACCGCGACGGCGTGCTCGACACCGTCGACAACTGCCCGGGCCTGGCCAATCCACCGCCGGTCGCCGGTCAGCCGCAGACCGATACCGATGGCGACGGCAAGGGCGACGCCTGCGACTCGTGCCCGACGGTTGCCAACCCGACCGGCGGCTGTCCGACCACCATCCACCAGATCCAGGACACGGCGACGGTCGGCCATCCGGCGATCAACGCCTCGGTCTCATTCGATTGCGCGGTCACCGCAGTCAGCATCAAGGGGCTGTGGTGCCAGGAGCGCGCGGGTGGCGCGTACTCGGGCATCTACGTCTATCTCAACGCCGAGCCGCTCGTCGTTCGTGGCTCGGGGACCGCCGTGAGGCCCTTGCTCGGCGATGACCTGCACGTCGACGGCGTCTACGTCGAGTACAAATCGTCGTCGGCGCTGACTCCGGGCTCGCTGACCGAGATCAACTCGCCGACCTTGACCTGGGTGGGCGCTGGCGCCGAGCTCGCGCCCGCGGTCGTCAACGCGGCCGACGTGTCGACCAGCGGCAGCCTGGCCGAGCAGTACGAAAGCGTGCTGATCCGCGTCAACAACGTGACGGTCACCCTCCAAAACGCCGATACCGGCGGCGACTATGACGAGCTCGAGGTCACCGGCAATTTGCGAGTCGACGACGCGATCTACGCCGAGCTCGACAACACCTACCCGGTCGGCACCCAATTCTCGGCGCTGGTCGGCGTGCTCTACTACAGCTTTGACAACTTCAAAATCGAGCCGCGCGACGCAGGCGACATCATGGCTGGCCCGGCCACGCTGGCGCGTTTCAGCGATAGCTTGCTCTATGCCCGCGTCGGCGCAGCGCTGACCGCGACCATCCCGCGCAGTCTGTATATCGAGATGACTCGCGCGGTCGATGCCGACACCACCATCAACCTGACGGTGACGCCGGGCGGCATCGCCCAGGTTCCGGCCACGGTCGTCATCAGCAATGGCGGCAGCCGGGCCGAGGTGCAGGTGCAGGGCTTGACCGCATCGGCCACGCCGGCACACATCGTGGCCACGCTGTTCAGCGACACGGCAAACGCCGACGTCCGCGTGCTGGCCGACGACGCGCCGGCCCAGGTCGCCACGCTGACCCCGGCCGCGGTCACGGCACTGGTCAACTCGACCACCGCCTTCGACGTCAGCCTGGACCTGCCGGCGCCCGCCGGCGGAGCCTCGATCGACCTCGTCGCCGGCACCGATGTCGTCGGCAACCTGGGTGCGGTGCAGTCGCCGCTGGTCATCCCGTTCAACGCCATGACTGGCTCGTTCGATTTTGTGGCCGCCGGCACGCCAGCGGTCGGATCGGTGAGCGCCACGCTCGGCCACACCGAGAGCGCACGCGTCACCGTCGTCGACCTGAGCGCGTTGACGCAGGACCTGTCGGGCTGGCAGCTCGTCCAGACCGACAGCGCCCAGACCACCACGCTGCCGGCCAATACCCAGGTCCCGATCGGCGGCTACGTCATCATCGCGCGCAACCCGGCCACCAAGGCCGCCTTCGAGGCGTTCTGGCACGTCACGCTCGGCAGCGATGTGACGTTCATCAACGCCGGTGGCACTGGCGCCCCGCAGATCAATGGCGCCGAAACCTACACCATCAAGCGCAGCGGCGGCGTCGACGTGGTCGACGGCCCGTCCATCCCGCTGACCGCCGGCAAGTGCTACCAGCGCAAGCTGCCAGTGCAGACCAGCAACACCGACACCTCGTGGACGGTCATCACCGCCACGCCGGGCAGCGGGCCGACCCCGGGCTCGGGCCAGAGCCTGGGCAGCCCGCCGACCGGCGCCTACGTCAGCGAGTACTGCGACGCCACCGGCACCGGCAACTTCATCTACGAGTTCGTCGAGATTTACGTCGACGGACCGGTGCAGTAGTCCCCCCAGCGCCGGTGCAGCGGCGCGCCCGCCGCGGACCACACCGGCCTGCCGACCCATGGCCGAGCTGATCGCGATACTGGCAATGATCTTTTGGATCGCGACCTTCGTGCGCGCGCAGGTCGCGATCCAGCAGACGCCGCGTCTGACTGCGCCCGCTGCTGGCCGGCCACCCGCCCACGTCGTGGCGCTGGTGCCGGTGCGCGACGAGATCGACGGACTCGGGCCGTTTTTGCAGAAGCTCGCCGCCCAGGACAACATCCAGCTCGACGCGCTGTTCTACGACGACGGTTCGACCGATGGCTCGGCCGCCGTGCTGGACGCTGCGGTCGCAGCGCACGCCAGCTGGCAGGTGGTGCACGGCAGCGGAGTGCTGCCGCCGGGCTGGTGCGGCAAGACACACGCCTTGACCCGCGCCATCGAAACGTATCGAGGGTCGGCCAAGTGGTTGCTGTTCGTCGATGCCGACGTCGAGCTGGCGCCACTGGCCTGCGCGGCACTGGTGGCGACGGCCGAGGAGAACGGCTCCGACGTCGCCTCGCCGCTGCCCGAGCTGGTGTGCGACGGCTTCTGGGCCAGCCTGCTCGGCCCCAACTTCGGCGGCCTGGCCACGCTGCGCTTTCCACCGCCCCGGGTCAACGATCCGGCCGACCCGTGCGCGTTTCTCAACGGCCAGATGATCCTGTTCCGGCGCACGGCGTACCAGCGCAGCGGCGGCTTCGAGGCGGTGCGCGGCGAGGTGCTCGAGGACGTGGCGCTGGCGCAACGGGCCAAGGCAGCCGGGCTCACGCTGCGCGTCGTCAACGGCGTGGCGCTGGTGCGCACGCGCATGTACGGCACGCTCGACGAGCACGTGGCGGGCTGGAGCAAGAACCTGTTCGCGCTGCTCGGTTCGAGCCGGCGCCGCGCGCTCGGCATGGCTGTCTTCGTGCTGGTGATGTCGTGGCTGCCGCTGGCGTCGCTGATCACCGCGATCGGCGCCGGGCTCGCGGGCGATCGCGTGGCTGCCGCGGTCGGCGCGCTGGGCTACCTGCTGCCGACGTCGTTTCAGATCGCGTTGCGCGCGCAGGCCAACACCGCGCCGCTGTTCGCGCCGCTGGCGCCGCTGGCGTCGCTGATCGTGGCCGCCACACTCTGGCGGGTCAGCTTCACCCGCGCGCCGCTCAGCTGGAAGGGGCGCGCCTACGCCAACCCGCAGACGGCGAAAGGCGCTGCGCCGGGTCAAGCTTCGGACTTGAGCGATGGCAGCGGGACGAGCTAGCGTGGATCGCATGAACAAGCTGCGCTGGATGCTGGTGTCGACGATCGCGATGGCGGGCCTGGCCGCGTGCCCGCCGGCTGAGCCCAATCCAACTTTCGACAGCGGCGGTATCGATTACTGCTCGCGCAGCAGCGACTGCGAGACGCCATTATTCTGCATCGACTACGTCTGCCGGCCAGCGCCGCCCGACGCCGGCCAACGGGACTACGGCATGCACGACCGGCGGCCGGACGCGGTGGCGCCGGATCAGGCGGTGCCCGACCAGGGCCACGCGGATGCTGCAGTCGAAGACGGCGCGGTTGAAGATGCCACGACCGAAGACGCGGCGGCCGATGCTGGCGCGCATGACAGCGCAGTGGGTGATTGCGGCTGCGCACATCCGGACGCGGCGCACACGGATGCGCTGGTCGAGGATACGACTGCCGGAGATGCGGCCGGCGCTGATCTCTAGAGACACACTGCGGACCTGCGTTTCGTCAACTATTTTTTGGATCAAATTCCGGCTGGGGCCACTCTCTCAGTTGGGTCAATTCTCAGCGGGGCCCCGCTGATCTGCGCAAGGCTTCTGTCGGTCCCTTGAAGGGGACCGCCACAAGCCTTGCTCCGGCCCCCCGCTGGACAGTCGCAATAAATGGATTCAGCGCGCGCCCACTGCGCCGTTGGCGCAGGATTCTCGAGGGCGTTGACGGGTACTTTGCCTTCGCGCTGTTTCCACAGCAACTTCCCGGCCGGCTGGGGGGCCGGAGGAAGCCTTCTTGGCGTTCCCTTCAGGAACGACGAGAAGGCTTCCGCAGATCAGCGGGGCCCCAGCCGGAAATTGACTCAATGAATAGCGTGCTTGTTTTTGCTTCTACTCGGACGTAGCCGCCGCTGCCGCTGACGCCGGCGTGCGCCCCAGCATGACGTCGAGGTCCCTGGGTATCCGCGGCAGCAGCAGATTGATGCCGGTGACCGGCCACTTGTTGTACGCCGCAGCGCGGTCGAGGTGCTTGAGCAGCGGCTCGTCGACGACGCGATTGTACCCGGCGCGGCCAGCGTGGCGCAGGTAGGTCTTGCCATCGCGTCGCACCACCAATCCCTGGTGACTGACACGGAACGGCAGTGAGCGATAGTCCGCGCGCACCACCGACAGCACCGCACCCGCCGGGATCTGGTCGACGATGTCGGGCACCACTGCGATCGGGATCACCGGCAGCTCGAAGGTACCGACCGGGATCATCTCGGGCGTCAGCGGCGGCAGGTTCTTGGCCCGGCTCTTCTTCCAGACATCGGGGCCAAACTGCTTGCTCGCCAGCACCACCCGGTCGCCGCCGACCTGCCTGGTCACGTCGATGAGAAAGCCGGCGCGGATGTTGTTGGGGATCCACTGCGCCATCGGAAAGTGGTTGCGCCGGCCGAACTCGGCGATGCCGTCGCGGTAGCGGATGCGATCGAGCAGCGCGTGCGCGCCGGACACGTCGGGCGCCAGGCTCAGCGCCAGCATGGTCTCGACAAAGGTCGTGCAGTCGAAGGTTGTCAGCGAGAAGCGCGGGTCGGGATCGGGCGTCTGGCCCGGCCCCTCGCCTAGCGGCGACAGCTGATAGGGCGCGTTGAGAAAGCGGCGCGACACCAGCTCGACCCGCTGGCCCAGGTCGGGCTCGGCCTGGGCTGCTGCGAGCAACACGCCGAGCGCGGCGTCGTCGGGCGGCTGGTATGCGCGCGCAGCCGGAGCCCCGGCGCCGAGCAACGCGTTGGCCATGATCCAGGCGACAGCAGCCGACTGCACGATCAGGCCCGGGGTTTTGGCAGATCGAGGTCGATCTTCCAGCTACCGTCCTCGAGCACCAGACGCAGCTGCTGCTTCTCGTCGGCGTCGTCGACCAGTTCGAGCACAGCCTTGCCGCCCGACTGGGTGACGACCTCGACCCGCACCACCTCGCGCATGGTGCGCATCAGGCCGCTCTCGAACAGCACCTCCTTGACCGGCCGGCTGGCGCTGCCGGCGGGTGCCTTGGCCTGCCAAAACGCCTCGAGCCCGCTTCGGCTCTGCTTGGAGAGCGCATTCCAGGTGGCCTCGCCGTCCGCCCGGCGCAGCGCCGTGAGAAAATTTTGCAGCGCAGCCTCGGGCTTGGCGTCGTCGCGGCAGCCGGCGGCCAGCGCCAGTCCGACGACGAAGAGAACCAGCAAGAAAACGGTCTGACGTCGCATGGTGCCCAATATACCACGCTCGATCGCGCTGGCGACCCTTGGTATAAACGCGCATGGCCTTGCTGCCGCCGCTGGAGTCGCTGAGCGCCGACGAGCTGGAGCAGCTGGTCGTCCACCACAACCACCAGTACCACGACCTGCACGCACCCGAGATCAGCGACACCGATTACGATCGGCTGTTGCGCCAGCTGCGGCGACTGCGGCCAACCAGCCGGCTGCTCGACGACCTGGGCGAGACGGTGCTCGGTGCCACGGTGCCGCACCCGGTGCCGATGCTCAGCCTGGACAAGGCCTACACCCAGGACGAGGTGCTGGCCTTCATCGAGACGCCCAAGACCCGCAAGCGCAAGATCGCGGGCGGGCTGGTCATGTCGCCCAAGATCGACGGCGTGGCGTGCAGCCTGCGCTACGGCGCGGACGGAAAGTTGATTCAGGCAGCGACCCGCGGCGACGGCGAGCACGGTGAGGACGTCACCACCAACGCACGCCAGGTGACGTCGATACCGCAGCAGATCAAGGGCGGCGCCGCCGAGGTGCGCGGCGAGCTCTACCTGGCGCGTTCGCGCTTTCGCGAAAAATTCGCAGCCAGCTTTGCCAACGCGCGCAACCTGACCGCGGGCGCCATCAAGCAGAAAGATTCGCACAAGACCGCGGCCTACGGCCTGTCGTTCTTTGCCTACGAGCTGATCGAAGTACCGGTCGCCCGCGAATGGGACAAACGCAGCTGGTTGCAGAAGCACGGCTTTGCCACGCTGCCGGCCGAGCGTATCGAGTCGGCCGACTTTGCCGAGGTGTGGGCCGCGGTGCAACGCATGGCACAGGCTGCGCGCGACCTCGACTGCGATGCCGACGGCGTGGTGATCAAGGCGGACGATCTGGCCGAGCAGCGCAAGCTGGGGGTCACCGAGCACCACCCGTGCTACGCGATCGCGTTCAAGTTTCAGGGCGACACCGGCGAGTCGACCCTGCACCAGGTCGAGTGGAGCGTGTCGCGCACCGGCCGCATCACTCCGGTCGCGATCGTGGCGCCGGTGGTGCTCAGCGGCGCCAGCGTGACTCGCGCCTCGCTGCACAACCTTGAATACTTCGAGAAGCTGGGCGTGACCGACGGCTGCATCGTGCAGATGACCCGCCGCGGCGAGGTGATCCCGCACGTCGAGAAGGTGGTACTGCGCGGCGGTCGCAAGATCGCCATCCCCAAGAAATGCCCGTCGTGCAGCGCAGCGACCGAGCGCCGCGACAAGTTCTTGTACTGCACCCGGCCCGATGCCTGTCACGCAGCGCTGGTGGCCGCGCTCGACCACTTTTGCAAGGCGCTCGAGATCGACGGCTTTGGCTGGGAGCACCTGGACGCGCTGGTGCGGCAGGGGCTGGTGCAACACTCGGCCGACTTTTTCGAGCTGACCACTGCGCAGCTGCTCTCGCTCAAGGAGAGCCCGGCCGCCGAGACGGAGAAGTCCCGGAGCGAGCAAACCGCCAAGCCGGTGCGCATCGGCGACGTGCTGGCGCAAAAGCTGGTGGCCGCGATCGCGGCGCGCCGCAGCATCCCGCTGGCCACGTTTCTGGTGGCACTGGGCATCGAGGACCTGGGTCCGGTGATGGCCGACAAGCTGGTCGACCATCTCGGTTCGCTCGACGTCATTCGCCAGGCCACGGTCGACCGGCTGTTGCAGATCGAGGGGCTGGGCGAGGAGCGCAGCACCAACATCGTCGACGGGCTGCACCAGCTCGGTCCACGCATCGACGAGTTGCTGCGTCACCTGACGCTGGTCGTCGAGGACGTGCGGGCGCCGAGCGACCATCCGCTGTCCGGCAAGTCGGTGGTCTTTACCGGCGGGCTGACCCGGCTCGATCGCAAGAGCGCGCAGAAGCGCGTGCGCGCAATCGGTGGCACCACGCCGGGCAGCGTGGTCAAGGAACTCGATTACCTGGTGGTCGGCGACGAGGGCTCGCCGCTGCTGGGCGACGCCAAGAAGTCCAGCAAGCAGCAGCTGGCCGAGAAGTACAACAAGGCCGGCGCCACCATCCAGCTCATCACCGAGCAGCGCTTCTTCGAACTGCTCGAGGGGAAGTAGATGCGACAGCCCGCACGGCGTTGGCTGGTGGCCGCCGCAAGCCTGGTGCTGGCGACCAGCGGCCGCGCCACCGACCAGCCCGAGTCCACACCCGAGCAACTCGAGACCACTGGCCGCTCCCGCTCGACGCTCGAGCACCAGCAGCTGGTCGACACCAACCCGCGCACCACGCCCGAGGCGCTGACCGGGCTGCCCGGCGTGACCGTGCAGCAGACCTCGCCCGCGGCCGGCTCGCCGATCGTGCGGGGCCTGATCGGCAACCAGGTGCTGGTCCTGGTCGACGGCATCCGGCTCAACAACGCGATCTGGCGCAATGGTCCGGTGCAGTACCTCAACACCATCGACGTCGAGGCGCTCGAGCGCATCGAGCTGCTGCGCGGGCCGGCCGGCGTTCGCTATGGTAGCGACGCGCTGGGCGGCGTGATCCAGCTGCAGACCAAGAGCCCGCACTTTGTCGACGAGGGCTTCGACATGCACGGCGCGCTCGCCGCCAACTACCGCTCGGCGTCGGACGGCAAGCAGATCCGGCTCGAGGCAGCCAGCGGTAGCCACAGCCTGGCGGTGCGCGGCGGCGGCGACCTGAGCGAGTTTGGCAACCTGCGCGGCGGCCGCAACACCGGCCTGCAGGATTTTTCGAGCTTCCGGCAGGGCGCGGCCGAGGCCAAGGTGCTGTACCAGCCGCTGGCCGGCCACCTGCTGAGCGCCAGCTACCTCGGGATGCGGCAGCTTGACGCGCCGCGGCCCGACAAGTGCTCGCGCTACGACCCTGGGAAGTCCCTGACGAGGGACGGTAGTGGCCAGCTCAAGGACTGCCGCGCGGTCAAGGAGCAAAACCTGGACCTGGCCGGACTGAGCTATCGAACGCGCGCGCTCGACTTCTTCGACGATGTCGGCGCACAGCTGTCGCTGCAAAACTTTCACGAGCTGACCGAACGTCAGCGCTGGGATCGCGCCCGTCTCGAGACCAAGCAGGACGACGACCTGGTGCTCGGTGGCAGCGCCCGGCTGGCCCACGGTCCGCTGCGGCTGGGTCCGGTTGAGCTGCGCACCAGCGTCGGCGGCGAGGTCTCGCACGACCTGGTCGACAGCCAGGCCTGGCGCAAGAGTCTACGCAGCCTGGATGCCGAGGTGGCGGGCAACCGCGGTGACCCGACCCCGGCTGACACGACGATCGCCGACGGCAGCCAGTACACGGCCGGCGGGCTGTTCGTCGAGGAGCGACTTGCGTTCGGCCGGCGGCTCTCGGCGGTGGCGGGCGCCCGCTTCAACGGGTATCGAGCGACCGCCAGCGACCCGAGCGGCGACCGGCTCGAGCAACCGCTCGACCGCAGCTTCGGCGCGCCGTCGGCCAGCCTGTTCGGCGAGTACCAGACGCCGCTGCCGATCAGCGTCGGGCTCGGCGTCAGCCACGGCTATCGCGCGCCCAACCTGTACGACCTGACCGGCCGCGACGTGTTCGGTAGCGGCTATGAGTTTGCCGATGCCGCGACGCTCGGTCCCGAGCGCATCACCAGCCTCGAAGGGGTGTGGCGCGTCGACGTCGGACCGCTCGGTGGCGAGGTGGCCGCCTATGCCAGCGCGCTGCACGATCTGATCGTGCGGCGACCAGGTCTCTACCGCGGCAGCGCGACCTTCGACGGCGAGCAGGTGTTCAAGCGGCAGAATGCGGGCCTCGGCCTGCTCTGGGGTGCCGAGGCCGAAGGGCGCTTGCAACTGCCGGCCCACACCGAGGCCTACGGCGCGATCAGCTACTGCTTTGGCCAGGACATCACCAACGCCGAGCCGCTGACGCGCATCGCGCCGCCCAACGGCACGCTCGGCCTGCGCTCGGCGCCGGTCGACCACCTGACGCTGGGCGTCTACTCGATGTGGGCACTGGCGCAGACGCGACTGTCGTCGCGCGACCTGGCCGACCCGCGCATCCCGGCAGGCGGCACGCCGGGCTACTTCGTGCTCGGCCTGCGCGCCGGTTACCTGGCACTCGACCACGTGCTGGTGGCGGCGACGCTGCACAACCTGCTCGACACCAGCTACCGCGTGCACGGGTCGGGCGTCGACGGACCAGGCACCGAGGGTCAGCTGCGCATCGAGGTCAGGTTCTAGACGGCGTTCGGTGCGGAATTCAGGCCAGCGCGATCACCAGCTGACCTTGGGCGCGCCGCTGTTGTCCTTGACCGGATTTGGCGCGACCACCTTGAATGGCTTACCCTCGGCGTCGATCTCGGCCACCATCAGGCTGTCGTAGATCGACTTGAGGTCGCCGGCATAGGCCGGGAACGAGCGCTTCATCACCTCGAAGTGCAGCGTGAACAGCACCGGCCCACTGACCACGTACAGCTCTTCGACCGTGATCGTGTACTCGGTGTTGCCCTGATAATCGAACTCGAACGAGCGCACCGACGCTGGCTTGCCCGCGATCTTGAGCCGACCACCGCCGCCGTCCTTGAAGTGCAGCAGCTTGCGCAGCTCCTTGGCCGCATTGAGCGCCACGTTCTCAGTGTCGGCGTCCTTGGGTACGCTGGTCATGGTCAGCGTCAACTGCGCCTTGTCCCTGCCCCTGGTCGCGGTCGCCACCAGCCTGCCATCCGGCTTGAGCTCGTAGCTCCAGCCGCCCGGGAACCCGACCGCGTAAAAGCCCTTGGGGTGAAAGAAGGGCGCCGGCTTGGGCGGCCCGAAGATCTCCACCTGGGCCTGCGCCAGTCCAGCCAGCGCGACGACGACAGCGACGAGCAGAGTGTGGCGTGAACGCATGTTCCCAGTCTACCATACATCCATGGCGAGAGCCGATACCCCGCCCGCTGCGCGGCAACAACGCATCATCGCGCTCGGGCTGCTGCTGCTGACCCTGCTGGCTTACCTGCCCGCGCTGGGCGCGGGCCTGCTGTGGGACGACCAGATCATCACCGACGGACCGCTGCTCAAGACACTGGTCGGACTGCGCGCGATCTGGCTGGAGCCGCTGCAGATCAACAACGAGTTTCACTACTGGCCGCTCTTCTACACCACGCTCTGGCTCGAGCACGCGCTGTGGGGCGACGCGCTGGTCGGCTACCACGTCACCAATGTGCTACTGCATGCGCTCGACGCCATCCTGATCTGGCGGTTGCTGCGCGGGCTACGCATGCCCGGTGCGCTGGCCGCGGCCGCGCTGTTCGCCCTGCATCCGGTGCACGTCGAGGCGGTGGCCTGGATCTTCGGCCGCAAGGACCTGCTGGCAACCGCGTTCTTTCTCGGCGCCGCGCTCTGCTACCTGCGCTTCGACGCTGGCTCCAGCCGGCGCTGGTACCTGGCCGCGCTGGGGCTGTTCGGGTGCGCGCTGCTGAGCAAGAGCGTGGCCATCAGCCTGCCGCTGGTGCTGCTGCTGGTGCTGTGGTGGCAGCGCGGCCGGGTGGCCGGGCGCGATGCACTGCGGCTTTTGCCGCTGCTCGCGCTGGCGGTCTGCTACGGCGCGGCCGACGTCTGGTTCGTGCACCGCCATCCGACGCTGCGCTTCGACCTGACGCTGCTCGACCGGCTGGCGATCGCCGGTCGCGCGCTCTGGTTTTACGCCGGCACACTGCTCTGGCCGGTTGGCCTGACGACCATCTACCCGCGCTGGGCGACGCCGCTCGCGGTCTGGCAACTGACCTGGCCGCTGACCGCGCTGGCGGTCCCGGTCGTGCTGTTCGCACTGCGCCGGCGCATCGGCCGCGGCGCCTGCTGTGCCGTCTGCTGCTTTGGCATCACGCTGGCGCCGGTGCTCGGGTTGATCGAATTCGATTTCATGCGCTACGCGTTCGTGGCCGACCGCTATCAGTACCTGGCGAGCGCCGCGCTGATCGCGCTGGCTGCCGCTACTGGCGGCCGCCTGGCCTTGGCCCGGCCTTCGCTGAAATGGCCGGTCTGGGGCGTGGCTGTCATCTGCGCCGTGCTGTACGCCGGTGGCAGCTGGCTGCACGCGCGCGACTACCGCGACATGGAGACGCTGTTCCGGGCCAACATCGCCCGCAATCCCGAGGCGTGGGCGCCGTACGGCCACGTCGGCTACGGCGCGGCCCAGGCCGGTCGCCTGGACGAGGCGATCGGCTGGTACCAGCAGGCGCTGGCGCGCAACCCGGACGATGACTGGACCCATTTCGGTATCGCCAGCGCGCTGTCGCGCAGTGGCCAGCGCGACGCCGCGATCGCGCATCTCGAGCGCGGGCTCGAGCTCAGGCCGACCTCGGTTGCCGGCCACACCAACCTGGGCGTACTGCTGGCCGAGCGCGGTGAGGTGTCGGCCGCGGTGCAGCACTTTCAGCTCGCGCTCGAGCTGGCGCCGGGCAACGCTGACGCGCTGGTCAACCTGGGCTCGATGCTGGCCGACCAGCGGCGGTCGGACGATGCGCTGGCCCTGTTCGAACGCGCGCTGCAGTTCGATCCGACCCACCCGATGGGGCACACCAACCTGGCGCTGGCGCTGGCCGAACGCGGCCGCCGGGACGAGGCGCTGGCGCACTACCAGCTGGCGCTCGAATACAACCCGCGGCTGGCCGAGGCGTGGCGCGGGCTGGGGCTGCTGCTGCTGCAGGCCAATCCGCGCGCCGCGGTCGACGCACTGAGCCAGGCGGTCGAGTTGCGGCCGGGCTGGGTCGACGCGCGCAACGACCTGGGTAATGCACTTGGCAGCGCGGGTCAATTCGAGCGCGCCGCGGACGAGCACGGCCAGGTGCTGGCGCGAGACGCGAGCTACCCGCGCATCCACTTCAACTTGGGGCTCGACCAGCTCAGCCTCGGTCGTGACAGCGACACGCTGCGCCATTTGCAGCTTGCACTGCAGCGCGATCCGACGCTGGCGAACATCTATCCGCAGCTGGCGACGCAGCTCGAGCAAAACGGCCGGCCAACGCAGGCTGCGCTGTTCAAGCGCGCGCTCGAATCGCGGCCAGCCGCCGCATCAGCGCCGGCAGCATCAGCGCCAGCGCGCTGAGCGCGAGCGGGATCGCCAGCGTCGCCAGCGCCAGCCAGCGGCTGCTCGGTTGCAGCGTCAGCACCACGATGTTGCCGCTGCCCAATCCGGAAAAACCGCGCACCAGGTCGCCCCAGGCCGACCAGCCGATCTCGTGCGGCAGGTACGAAGCGTTGACGATGGCAAAGTTGATCGCGACCGAAAGCGCGATCGCGATCGTGCTGGTCCAGCGCAGCCAGCGCCGCTGACCGTCGACTACGGCCAGAGCCAGCGCCAGAAATGGCAGCGCCGGCAGCAGCAGGCGCGGCCCCCAGCAGCGACCGAGCACGCGCACCGTGTCCATGCCCGATAGCGCCAGCAGCAGCGCACCCGCGATCGCCAGCACCCAGCACGCCTCACTGCGCCAGCGCTTGACGAACAACGGCGTGGCGACCAGCGCTGCCAGCAGCAGCGGGTTGTAGAGCAGCAAGCCGTGCTGCGGACCAAACAGCAGGCGCAACAGCTCGAGCGGCTGCGGCAGGTGTACGCCGTAGAAGCCCGTGCTGTGGGCGTCGGCAAAGAACATCTGGTGGCGGTAGGGCAGCACCAGCGGATCGCCGAACAGCAGGTAGTCGTACCCGGCCAGCATCAGCAGTGGCGGCAACACACCGGCCAACAGCCAGAGCGCGCGACCGCGGTGCCGCGCCAGCGCGTAGACGACCACCCCCGCGATCGCCGGCAGCGCCGAGAATTCGCTGGTGAAGGCCGCGCCGGCTGCAGCACCTGCCGCAATCAGCCACCAGCGATGGCGGTAGCGGCGCAGCGCGAACCAGGCGCCAAATAGCAACAGGCTGGTCAACGCGTGGCTGAAAAAGACCGTCGACCAGTAGAACAGGTTGCTGCCGAAGCCGACCGCCAGCGTCAACAGCAGCGCCCGTGTCGACGTCACGCCCCAGTCGCGCAACGTCAGCAGAAACAGCAGGCCGAGCAGCGCGCCACACAACGAGGCGCAGCACACGGTCACCGCGTACACCAGCCAGGGCAGCCGATCGGTCAACCGCCGCGCCAGCCGGTAGACCGGCACCGCCAGCAGCGCGCCGAGCGGCGCCTTGTCCGAGTAAATGCGGCCATCGAAGATCGCCGCATCGACCGGATGAGCGCTGGCGTCGACGATACGCGGGTAGATGGTGCCGATCTCGAGGGTGTCGCCCTCGACGATGGCCGCGGTCAGCGCGAAGCGGCTGCCGTCGTTGGCGGTCAGGTAGTTGTGGGCAAAAAAGGCGTACCACAGCAGCAGCAGCGCAAACCCCTGCAGCGGTCGCCAGCGGTCGTCGGCTGACGGCGGCAGCGCGCTGCTCACGCTGGACACCGGCTCGCTCATGGCCGGAGACACCAGCGCTGCAGTCCGACATCGAGCTGCATCCGCTGCGCAGCGTCGTCGTCCACAGCGTTGAGGTTGACGCAGGTCGCGGCCGGACAGCTGGGGTCGATGCGCAGCGTGTTCTGCGTGAAGTAGCTGCCCTCGACGCAGCTGCGGCCGAGGGCGGCCAGATCGCCGGCCAGCAGCGGCAGGCCGAAGCGCTGCTGCGGCGCGACGTCGGCCAGCGTCTGTGCCATCGCCTGCGGCCGCGCCAGCGGGTCGTAGCAGTTGAGTACCGCCGCCCCGAGCAGCACGACCGGATACATGTACGACCGGCTGCCGTCGTAGGGATAGGTCTGGGCCACGACCCGCATCTGCGCCATCGGTTTTTGCGGCAGCTGCTGCAGCTTGACGAAGTCGTCGACCGAGGTGTTGCCGAAGTGCAGCCCGAGGTTGATCAGGCACAGCAACGTCAACAGCCAGAGCGCGTTGATCAACTGGCGCGGCCGTTGCTCGAACAGCCGCCGACCAAGATACAGGGCGAGCAGCGCGCAGCCGAAGCTAAGGCCGACACCGTAGCGACCGACGTCGCGGATCGAGCCGGCCAGCAGCCAGCGGTTGAGCAGCGTGTGCGGCGCCAGGGAGCAACACTCGCCCAATGCAAACAGCAGCACCAGCGTCAGGTAGCCGACCAGAAACGCCAGCCACCAGCGACGCTGCGGGTCGGCCAGCGCTGGCCCGGCCGGCGGACATCGCCACGCGCACCAGCCGAGGTAGCAACCGGCCGCGATCGCGCCCCACGCCAGCAGGTTGAAGCTGCTGTACTCCCACGCCCCGTACAGCGGCGCGTCGTTGCCAGCGGCAGCGGGCAGCACCCAGGCCGGCGGACGCTCCTGGAACAGCGGCACCAGTTGCAGCGCCAGCACGATCAGCGGATTGCTCGACTCGGCCGCGCCGACGCTGAGCTGCCGAGGCGAATTCAACTGGTACTGCAGCACCGCCAGCAGCTTGTGGGCGCTCAGCCCAAGGCCAGCTCCGATCAGCGCCAGCAGCTGGCCACTGCGCCGGAGCAGGACGCCGCCCGCCGCGCGGTCGCGGCCGATCAGCCGGACCGCGAGCACGGCCCAGAACACCATCCCGCACAGGACGAGCGGCAGCACGAAGAAGATCAGCGAGTGGTAGAAGCCGCCGCTGGCGTAGGCCCAAAGCAACAGTGCGCCGAGCAGGCCATCGCGCCAGCGCAGCCCCTCGAGCAGGGCCTTGGTCGCGAAGTAGCACAGGCCGAGCACCAGGTAGTGCAGCGCAAAGGTCACCTGGCCGGCGTGGAGGTGCCAGATGAAATGGTTGCCCAGCATGAACAGCAGACTGAGCAACGACACGACCCGATCCCAGCGCTCGGGGTCGGCCGGCGGCGACCACAGGTGGCGCGCCAGCACCAGCAGCAGTTGCTTGAGAGAGAAGTAGCCGGCGACCAGACACGCCAGTACCAGCAGCTTGACGCCCCAGAACGAACCGAAGAGCAGCGCGAACAGGAACAGCGGCGACAGCCCGAACGCCTGCGGGTCGCCGCTGCGGGTCACGCCGCCGCACAGCTGGTAGCTCCAGCGCGGCGGCTCGTGGTCGATCAGCCAGGAGCGCAGGTCGACCTCGAAACCAGTCAGAAAATGGTCCCAGTCGTTGCCGTTGCTGAGGACGATCAGGGCGAAAAAGGCGCCAAACGCCAGGACGATGACGGCGCGCTGCCAGGACACCTCGGAGCGCCACCTCTTCACCACCCGCCTCCGACGAGAACCGTGACCCAGTCTATTTTTTTGTGACGACGCCGGTCAACGCCAACAGCACCAGCACCAGCAGCCCCGTCGCGCCAACGACGATGCCGGCGGCCAGCCGCGGCGGCCGGTAGCGCAACTCGACCGGGCCGGCGCTCACGTCGTCGACCACCACTGCCACCTGCTTGCCGCTGGCGCGCACCACCGGCAGCTCACGACCAGCCTGCCAGGCCCGCCAGCCAACGGCGAACGCACTGCGCAGGCCAATCACGGCTCCGCCGCTGCCGTCGACGAAGAGGCGCGCCTGGTCGACGCTGGACCGCTCGCCGCGCACTCGGCTCACCCCGGCGGCGTCGGGCAGTGCGCTGTGGCTGCCGAGGCGCGCCAGTGGGTCGTCGATGATCGCCAGCGCGACCTCGGCCGTCTCCGCCAGCAGCACCGACGCGATGACGACGTCGTCGCCGCGCACCAGCTGGGGGGACCGGCTGACGAAGAACTCGGGGATGGGCGAAGCAACCCGCATCAGGTAGGGGCCACCGCCAAAGCTTTCGCGCAGGGCTGGCGGCAATGCCCCGCCGGGCACCAGGTCGACTGCCTCTGCTGCTGGCAGCCGCCGCGCCAGCAGATGCGTGCAGCCGGCGGCGCGCGCCGCGGCCAGCGACGGCGTGGTGAAGCCCGTGGTCAGGCGCTGATCGAGGCTGGTCGCCAGCGGCGAGTAGGCGAGCGCGTTGGTGAGCCCGTGGCAGGCCTGCAACTCGGGCATCCCGATCGTGTACAGCAGGACCAGCTGTTGCCAGTCCGCCGCTGCTCCCGGAAGCAAGAAGCCGGCGGCCGTCAACACCTCGTCAACGCAGAAAATCGGTGACGGGCCGCCATCCTGCGACGCGACCTCGCTCAGCGGGCTTGGCAGATCGCCGAGCTGCGGGCCGACCGGCAGCATCGAACCGGCGGCGCCGAACAGATCGATGGCCACCAGCGCCAGCACCCAGCGCCGCCAACGCGCGCCGGCCGCGACGACCAACAGCGCGGCGACCACCACCGCCGCCGCGCGCAGCAGCGCCAACAGCAGCGCGCTGGAGAACAGCGGGCGGCCGACCAGCAACTGCGGCTCGACGCTGGCGCTGGCCAGCGCGTCGAGCGTCGGGGCCAGCATCAAGACCATGACCAGTATGAGCCCGTGGCCGGCCAGCATGGCGCCGCCCGCCGCCAGGAACCAGCGCCTTACCGCCCGGCGATCGAGCATGGAGCAGCAGTTGGCGACGACGATGGCGGCGGCCAGCGTCGTCAGCACCAGATACTTCTGCGGATACCGAAACAGGCGCAGCGGCGGCAGCAGCTGGAGCAGCGCCGGGAACAGCGGTGTGCTGCTACCCAGCGCACACAGCAGACCACCGGCGACCACGACCGCGCACAACCGGGTGCGGCGCAGCGCGACGCCACTGACCAGCAATGCGACGAACAGGGCGCCGACGTAGGGCGTCGGGTTCCAGACCGACATCGGCAGGGCGGCACTGCCAACCAGCGACCAGCGGCTGGCCCACGGCAACAGCTCGCTGAAGAGATTGCTGGACCAAAGCGCGGCTGGCCAGAGGTCCGGGGTGAAGGACCAGCTCAGCGCCTCGCTCATCGGCAGCAGACCGCCGCGCGTGCCGAGCGCGGCCTCGGTCATGCTGGGCAGCCAGAGCACAGCGCCTACGCTGGCGCCGGCAGCCGCAGCCACCAGCGTGCACGCGGTGCGCCAGCGCAGACGACGACGCCGGAGACGGAACAGCGTTTCGATCACGACCAGGACACCGGCTATGCCGAGCGCTTGTGGCTCGCCGCCCAGCGATAGCAGGGCGGTCGCGGCGCCGAGCGCCAGCAGATCGACGCGCCGACCGCGAACGGCGAGCGCGCGCCGAGCGCCGGCCCAGGCCAGCGGCAGCCATGGTGCGGCAACCAGATAAAGCGAGTGCCCGAGCAGGTCGATCGCAGTGCCGGACAGCGCAAAGAAAAGTCCGCTCGCCGCTGCCACCGGCGGTCGCAACCGAAAGGTGCGCGCCAGCCAGGTCGCGCTGGCGGCGGCGAGCACCAGGTGCAGCACCGCAAACAGCGACGTCGCGAGCTCTGGCGCCAGCGGCAGCACCAGCCAGCGCAGCGGGTACCAGACCTGCGCCTCGGGCCGCGCCAGCAGCGGCGCGCCGTTGCCGAGATGCGGGCTCAGCCAGAACGCCGACCGCGTCTGCCACAGCGCGCGCAGCTCGCACTGGATGCCGAGGTCGAGGCGGGTCAGATCGCAACCATAGTAGGTTGCCCCGAATGCCAGCGGCGCCAGCAGCACGGTGCCGGTGATCGCCGCAGCAACCAGGCACGCCAGCGCCGTCGCCCGACGGTACCGCGCCAGCGCGCTCACCAGACGTACCCGAATGCCAGCTCGGCGACAAAAGCAGGTCCGCGCCGATCGATTGCGCTACCGACGTCGAGCCGCAGCCGCCAGCGGTCGCGGCCAACGCTCCAGCCGGCGCCGCTGCCGACACCGACCAGCGGCTGCAGAGCGCTCTGCGCGACGGCGCCGACCCGGATTGTGCGCCAGCGCGCGCTGGCATCGACGCGCGCGAACCAGAACGGCTCGATCGCGAAACCGCGCGCCTGTGCCAGCCAGCCGGCGCGCCCGCCCAGCGACAGCCAGGCCTGCTGCGCCACCAGTTGCACCTGGGAGGTGCCGCGCTGGTCGGGCAGCGCCGCTCGAACCGCAACGTCGAGCGCCAGCACACATGGCGCCGGCGCGTAGGCGATGCTGCCGCGCACACCGCCGGTCAACCCGATCTCGGCGCTGTCGCTGGCAGCCCCAGCCAGGCTGCGCAGACCGACCGGCGCATCGACCCCGAGCTGCCAGGAAGTCGCCGGCGCCGCTGCCGCAAGCGCGAGCCCAAGCAGGAGCAGCGGGCTCATGGACAGGCCTCGACGCGATCGAGCACGTCGCTGAACGTGATCGCCAACCGCGCGCAGGCAGCGCTGCGCTCGGCGTCGGGCAACCGCTCCAGCAGCGGCTCAAGGATGCTCTCGAAGTCGAACTCGAAGCGCCGCGACAGGGCCAGCCCGAGATCGCCCTCGGCCGCGATCAGCGCCGGCGCCAGCTGGTCGCGCAGCCACTCGACGTCGATGTCGGGCCGGACGGCGTCGGCCGCAGCGCGATCACCCATCCGCCACAGTGCACCCGCCCAGATCGTTCCCAGGTGGTAGGGGTCCCAGCTGCCGCTGCCGACGTCGTGACCGCCGTCGCTTCGCACGCTGACGTCGAGATTCTTGCGGGCCGCCTCGGCGAACGCAGCGTCGTAGCGCTCGTCCTGCGCGCGAGCGCCGGTCAGGTCGCGATCCAGCGCCAGGCTGCCGAGGCCAGCCGCGGCAAAACTAGGATCGCGGGCGAACGCCGCGGCCAGAAAATCGGCGCTGCCCTCGTCCAGCGCCTTGAGCAGGTTGTGGCTGCGCCACTCGTCGGTGCTCAGCTCGGTCTGCTGCACGAACTGCCGCAGCAGCTCGCCCAGCGCGGCGCCCTGGTAGACCTGAAAGTGAAAGACGCGGTGCGAACTCTCGTGGGTGAGCATGGCAGCGTCGGCCGCGATCGGGATCTCGCTCAGCAGCAGCTCGGGCACCAGCGCGAACAGGTCGGCAAACGGTGCGTAGGCCGCGTTGTCGGAAACCAGGTAGGGCAGCACGGTGCCGACGTCGATGTACAGGCCGCAGCGGTAGCAGACCTCGAAGGTCGAGCGCGTCGCCAGCGTCCAGTCGCTGGCGCTCAAGAACGCCAGCGCGCGGTCGAGCCCGAAGTAGGCGCTGGCCATCAGTAGCGAGTCGTAGTCGTCGGGCACGGCGACGTCGCCTTCGCGCGTGAAGCGCAGCCGGACCGCGGTCCCCATGTCGTCCCGGGCGAGCGCGCGCAGCTGATCGGCGCTGACCGTCGAGCCGGCCAGCTTCTGAAAACGCAGACCGTCGACCACCACCCGGCCGCCGCCGCGAAACCGGATCGCATCCGAGGTCAACCGCTCGAGGTCGGTGCCGGCCGGTATTGGCACGTCGCGCAGCCGGTGTTGATGGTCGTCGTCGAGCCAGACCACGCGCAGTTGCGTCGGCGGAGTGGCGTCGCAGGCGACCAGTATCAGTGCCAGCGCCAGCGTCCCGTGCGACCTCGATCGCTGCATGGCGGCAGCCTACCACGCCAATGCCGCTTGAAAAGCGCGGTCGCCGTCTCGATAATGCGCGTCGCATGCAGCCAGACAATCCGGTCGTCGTCTCGGTGGTGATCCCGGCCTACAACGAGGAACGGGCGATCGGAACGTTGCTCGAGCGCCTGCGCCGGGCCGCCGACACGGTCCGGGCCCAACACCCGCGCGTGGCCGAAGTCGAGATCATCGTCGTCGACGACGCATCGCACGACCGCACGGCCGAGGTGGCAGCGGCGGTGGCGGGCGTCCGGGTCGAGCGGCTGGCCGCCAACCGAGGCTACGGCGGCGCGCTGCAGGCCGGTTTTGCCGCGGCGCGCGGCGACTGGCTGGTCTTTCTCGACGCCGACGGGACTTACCCGCCCGAGTTCCTCGACCCGCTGGTTGCTGCCATGCTCGACAGCGACGCCGACATCATTCTCGGGTCGCGCTTTGCCGGTGCTACCTCGCGCATGCCGCTGGTGCGCCGGGTCGGCAACGTCTTCTTCGCGCGATTGCTCAGCTGGCTGACCGAACGCTCGATCACCGACACCGCGTCCGGCATGCGCATCTTCAAGCGCGGCGTGCTGGCGCAGCTGGCGCCGCTACCCACGGGCCTGCACTTCACGCCCGCGATGAGCACCGCCGCTTTGCACCAGCGCCTCGACATTCGCGAGATCCCGATGCCGTACGACCAGCGCATCGGCGCCTCCAAGCTCAACCCGATCGTCGACGGGCTGCGATTCCTGGCGATCATCCTCGGCACCGCGCACCGCTACAATCCGCTCAAGCTTTTTGGCGCCCTGGGTGCGCTACTGCTGGCGCTCGGCATCGGCCTCGGCATCGGCCCGACGCTGCACTACGTCGAGGTGCGCCGGGTCGAGGATTGGGCCATCTACCGGCTGACCGCGGTGCTGGTGGCGGTGGTCTCGGGCGTCAACGTCATCTTCTTTGGCGTGGTCGCCAACGTGCTGCTGGCCGCGAACCACCGCATGCCGCCGTTTCGCAACAGCCTGCTCGGCCGGCTGCTGCTGCGGCCGCTGCTGCTGCGCTGGCTCTGGCTGCTCGGCCTGCTGCTGATGTTGGCCGCCCCGGTCCTCAACTATCGCGGCCTGTACACCTACTTCACCGAGGGACACGTCTATCTCCACTGGTCCTATGTGCTGACCGGCGCCCTGCTCTTCTTTCTTGGTCTGTCGCTGGCGCTGTGGGGATCGCTGGTGCGCGTGGTCGATCGCCAGCCCGCCCCGGCCCGTGGCGCCGGCGCGGAGCGGCCGTGACCGGGACGCGCTGGCAGGAGCGCCAGCGGCAGCACTTCGACCAGCGCGTCGAGCGCTATCGATCGCTGTACGCCACCGACTCGCCGTTCCACCGCCGCATCACCGATCGGCTGTTCGCGCTGGCGCGACCCACTGCCGGCGAGGAAGTGCTCGACCTCGGCTGCGGCTGGGGCCGCACCACGCTGCCGCTGCTCGCTGCCGGCTGCCGCGTCACCGGGCTCGACATCTCGTCCGGCACGCTCGACGCGTTGAGCGCGCGGGTGGCCGACGCCAACGCCAGCGATCGCTTCACCGCAATCTGCCTGGCGGCCGAGGAACTCGACGTCGAGCAGCGCTTTGCACTCGCCATCGGCCGCGGCTTCCTGCACCACCTGGAGCAGCCGCTGCCGGTGCTGCGGCGGGTGCACCGCGCGTTGAAGCCGGGCGGCCGCGCGCTCTTCCTCGACCCAAATCCGCTCAACCCGGGCTGGTTGCCGCTGCACCTGCTGCACCCGGCGCTATCGGTGCGCGACGAGAAATACCTCTGGTTGCAGACTGGCGATCGCGTGCGCCGGCTGCTGCAGCAAGCCGGCTTCGTCGACGTCCAGCTCGACTACATCGGCTTTGTGCCGGCCTCGAGCGCGCGCTTCAGCCGCGCGATCGACGATCTCGAGGCCCGGCTCGGCCAGCTGCCGTTGCTGCGGCGGCTGGCGTTGTACAAGATCATCAGCGGCAATGTGGCGCGGACCTGACATGGCGGCCCGACCCGACAGCGTGGATTCCGGCAAACCCTGCGACCTGCTGCTGGTCGGCTTGGTCGCCATCGCCGCGCTGGCGACCGTCGTCGTACATGTCGAGCAGGCATGGAACGGCACCTTCGCCCACCCGTTCGATTGGATCAGCACCAACAACGCCACCATGGGGCGCGCGTTTGCCACGTCCGGCATTTTCTCGCTCGGCTGGGTGCCGATCGCCAACAACCCGCCGCTCGGGCTGGCACCCGACGCCTATCTGCACTGGCCGCCGCTGTGGCCGGTGACGCTGGCGGTTTGCTTCGAGCTGTTCGGCGCGTCGGCCGCCGTGGCGCAGCTGATCAACTTGCTGGTGGTGGCGGCAATCGCAGCGCTCGTCTTTGCTATGGGCAGAACGGTCGCCGGCCGCACCGGCGGTCTGCTGGCGTGCCTGTTTTACCTCGTCACGCCGACCCTGGTACAATTCGGCGTAATCGTGCACCAGCTGCATCCGGCGCTCTTCTGCGCGCTGCTGGCCGCGCTGTTCTACAGCCGGTTGTTCGCGGCCGCGGCCGCGCCGCGCTGGTTGCCGTTCGCGGGCGCCGGTGCGCTGTTCGTGGGCGTGCTGTTCGCCTGGGAAGCCTGCCTGGTCAGCGCTGGCGTGCTGGTGGCGGGCATCGCCAGCCGCAACCGCGGCGCGCACCGTCTCGCGCTGCTTTACCTGGCGGCCGCGCTGGCCGCGCTCGGCCTGGTGTTCGCGGTCTACCTGATTCAGTACCCGCAGCTGTTCGACGACCTGTGGAACATCGCGCTGCACCGCGGCGGCCTCGCCAGTTACCACGCCAAGACCGTCACCATCCACACCATGTGGAACGAGCAATACTACGCGGACCGGACCTATCCGCTGGCGCTGGTGCTGCACGCACTGATCAGCGGGCTCGAGTCGCAGACCGGGTTGATCGGTGTGGCCGCGCTGGTCGCGGTGCTGGCTTTTTTGGTGCGCCAGCGACGTGAACCTGGCCAGCGCCAGGCGCTGGTGCTGCTGACTGTGATCGCGCCGCCCTTGTTCTTGTGGGCGCTGCTGATGCCCCAGCACCTGATCAACCACATCAACCAGTTCGAGTTGCTGGCGCCGGCCGCAGCGCTGGCGTTAGCCGTGCTCGGCAGCGCGCTGCTGCAGCGCTTCGAGCGCGAGCCGACTGCCCCGTATGCCTGGGAGTCGCGGCTGGCCGTCGTCGTCGTTGCGCTGTTCATGCTGGAGCCGCTGGTCGACAGCGCCAGCACCGCGGCCGGCAAGCTGGCGTCCGGCCAGCGCGTGATGACTGACGAGCACCGGTTTGGCCTCGAGCTCCGGGCGGCAACGCCTGCCGGCGCAGTGGTGACCATGCCGTACGCGTCGATGGCGCCATTCTGGCCCGCCGAGCGCCACCTGATCCGCGGCGTGTACGACGACGCCACGCTCGAGCGGGTGTTGCCGGGCCTGCGCGAGAACTTCGCCGGCGCGCCCTGCTTTGTCGCCTTCACCCGCGATCGCGCGCCCGACTTCGGGCGGGCGTTGGCTCGTTTTCCGCTGGTCTGGCAAAACGCCAACACCGTTGTGCTCAGGATCGAGGCCTGGTGATGACCGCGCGCGCGCGCTGGGAGCTGGCGGCCATCGGCTGCGCTGTGCTCGGCGTCGTGCTGCGCTGTCTGCCGTGGCGCAGCGTGTTCGGCAGCGATGGCACGATCTTCTTCGACGTCGATCCCTACTACCATCTGCGGCGCGCTGGCCTGCTGGTCGAGCAATTTCCAGCGCTGCTCAAGTTCGATGCCTGGATCGGGTTTCCCACCGGCGCCTCGATCCCGTGGCCGCCGGGCTTTGATTTTTTGCTCGCGCTGCCTGGCCTGTTCGGAGCCAGCCGCAGCGCGACCGAGACCTGGGCCGCGCTGCTACCGCCGCTGCTCGGCGGCGTCGCGATCTATCTGATCTATCGCATCGGCCGCCAGCTGCTCGACCCGCTGGTCGGGTTGCTCGCCGCGCTGCTGTTCGCGCTGCTTCCCGGCGCGGCCGAGAGCGCGCTGCTCGGCGGCGCCGATCACCATGCGCTGGTGGCGCCGGTGGTGCTCGGCATGTACGGCGCGCTCGTCGCCTGTCTGCGCGCGACCGCGCCGCGACGCGCCCTGGCCTGGGGCATCGGCTGCGGTGCGTTGACCGCGTACGCAGTGGCCAGCTGGATCGTGACGCCGCCGCTCTACTTCGCGCCGCTGCCGCTGCTGCTGTTGATCCTGGGCTGGTCGTCGACGACGAGCGCGCTGCGGCGGGCGACCTGGTATGGGCTGGGCAGTGCGGCGCTGCTGGTCACGCTGGCGGTGCTGGTGGTCGGAGATCTCGGGCGCAAGCCGTTCGACCTTTACCAGCCGTCGCTGTTCACCTGCATACCATTCGCGCTCGCCGGCGCCGTCGTCGTCATCGGCGCCGGCCACCGGCGGCGCCTGCTGGTCGCAGCGCTTGCGTCCTGCGCACTGCTGGCGCTGGCGGCCGCGCTCTGGCCAGCGCTGCGCGCGCCGATCGCCGAGGCGTGGGGCGTGCTGATCAACCGCGACCCGAGCTACCAGCTGGCGCTCGAGTCGCGCTCGCCACTGTTCAGCGAGGACTGGTTCACGCTCGAGCGGCTGGTGCGCGACTACAGCTACCTCGGGCTCTTGCTGCCAGCGGCCTGGATCGGCTTTGTCGTCGTTCGCGGCCGCGGCAACGGCGATCGCGCGGCGACGCTGCTGCTCGCCATCTGGGGCGGCCTGTCGCTGCTACTGCAGCTGTTGCAGCGGCGCTTCATCGAATACGCGGCGCTTGCCTGGTGCCTGTTGCTGGCATGGGCGATCGTGGCTGGCGTTCGCTGGCTGCGCACCTCTCTCGCCGGCGCGGCCCGGCCCGGCCGCGGCCGGCTGCTCGCGGCCGTGCTCGGCGGCTGCGTGCTGGCGACGTTGACGCCGCTGGCCAGAGGCTGGCGCGCGCTGGCCGACCCGGCGCTGGCCGCACCAGCGCGCCAGCTGCTCCGCTTCGCCCGCGAGCTGACGCCGCTGTTGGCGCCGGCAACCGACGCTGCGGGAGCGCCCGCCTACGGCTTTCTCGCGGGCTGGAACGATGCCCACCCGCTGCTCTATCTGACCGGCCGCGCCACCTTGGTCTCGTCGTTCGGCACGGCCGAGGCGACCGCGACCAACGGCATCGGCTTTGCCATTTTGCTCACGCCGTCCGAATCGTGGGCAGTGCAGCAGCTGCTGCAGCAACGGTTGCGCTACGTCGTGGTGACGTCACCGGTCGGCCAGGTCGCCAGCATGACCCGGCTGGCTGCAGTCCGGCTGCCCATGCTCGAGCAGCTGAGCAGCGAGGGCGACGGCACGGTCAGGTCGCAGCTGTTGCCGCCCTATGCCGATACTTTGCACTGTCGCCTGTTTCTGGGCGATGGCGCGGGCAGCGCGATCGACGGCCGCCGGCTGGAGCCGCTGGCGCATTTTCGATTGCTGCTCGAGGCAAACGACGACGCTGCGGTCGGCAACGTCGAGCTGGCCAGCCGCAAGGCGTTCGAGGTCGTGGCCGGTGCCCACCTGGTTGGCAGCGCCGGGCCCGCGGCGCGCTGTACGGCCGAGCTGACGCTGCGCACCAACCGCGACCGCAGCGTGCGCTTCGCGATCGACGCGGTCGCCGACAGCAGCGGTCGCTTCGAGCTGGTCGTGCCCTATCCGACCTCGAACTGGGGCGCACCGGTGGTACCGCTGGGGCCCTATCGGCTCAGCTGTGGCGATCGCAGCACTGAGCTCGACGTCAGCGACGCGGCAGTGCAACAGGGGAGCGTGATCACGGTGCCGTGGCCGGAGCCTCGCGCGCCGTGAGCGTCTCCGGCGCGATCTGCTGCAGCAGGTCGGCCAGCGCCTTCACCACCACGTCCAGCGGATCGAGCTGCTGGCCGCGGCGGTAGCACTCGGCGGCAGTGACGACGTCGCCAGAGCGGGCCACCACCAGACCACGATAGGCCTGCACCCGACCGACCCGCGGCCAAGCTGCAACCGCGGCTGCGGCCTCGGCCACAGCCTGATCGTTCTTGCCCGCGACTGCCAGCACGTAGGCGTGCTCGGCGCGCAGGATGGCGTCGACTGGGCTGGCGGCCTGCGCTGCTCCCGACCATTCGAGCGCGCGCTCCAGCCGCTCGGGCCTGGCTTCGCACGTGAGCCAGCTGCGCGCCAGCTCGCGGTACAGGCGCGCATTGGGCGGTGCCCAGCGCGTTGCCGCGTCGCGCGCCTCGATGTCGGCGCAAAGATCGCTCTCGCCGGTCGTCCGCGTCGCCGTGACCGCCGCCGCGCGCCAGCCGCACACCAGTGCCAGAGCGAGTGCAACCGCGACCAGGGCTGCCCGCGCCGGCCAGCGCAACCTCGTCGCCGGCACGCTGGGCTCGGGTGCGGCCCGATCGGGCGCGGCCAGCGCGAGGCAGACCCACAGCATCAGCTGGTGCTCGGCGAACTGCAGATCGTAGTCGAGCAGACCGTGTGCCAGCGCCGCAAGCACGGCCGCGGCTGCACCGTGCTGCAGCGCGCTGGTGTTGTCTGCGCGCAGCACGCGCACAGCCTGCCAGACCGCGGCCACCACCAGCAGCAGGGCCAGCGCAAAACCGATCGCGCCACCGTCGCTGGCCGCCTGTCCGAGCAAGCCGTGGGCATAGCGAGTGAGCGGCTCGCTGTTCTCGCGCAGGCCAGGCGCCAGCGCACCAAACGTGTCCTGGCCATGGCCGAGCAACGGCGACTCAAGCGCGGCGCGCAGCGCGGTCACCTGGTTGACCAGCCGCTCGTTGAAGCGATGCGTGAGGCCGGCCACGCGCGACCAGCCAGCGGCGATGGCGACCCCGATCGCGACGGCCGCGGTCAGCCACGGGCGCAACCGGTCCATGGGCGCGCTGCCCGCGCGGCTGAACAGGAGCCACAGCGCGGCTCCGAGCACAAGCGCGATTGCGCCGCCGACCGATCGCGTGGCGACGAAAGCCGCAGCGATCACGGCGGCCGCCAGCAGTGCGCTCCAGCGCAACAGGCCGCGCTCGCTGATCGCCAGTGCCACGGCCAGCAACAGCGCTGGCGCGAGAAATCCAGCCAGCAGATCAGGCGCCAGCATGGTGCCGAAGACGCGGCCGGCGGCCACCACCTCGCGCGTCCAGGTGTCGGCGGCGAGCGAGCCGGCAGTCAGTTCGTCGCGCAGCGCCGAAAAACCAAACAACAGCTGGCGCAGCGCGGCCGCCGCCGCCACCAGCGCCCCCAGCACCGCGCTCCAGGCAAAGACGCGACGCTGCCCGCTGATCGTGGCCGCGATCGCGAGACCACAACAGACAGCGGCGGCCAGCTGCGACGACCCGGCCAGCGTTGCTCCGCGATCGATGCTCCATCCGATCGAGAGCAGGCTCCAGCCGGCCCAGGCTGCGCCCAGCCACAGCGCCGGCAGCCGGCGCGGCGCAGGTACGGCACCGCGAGCGAACAGGGCAGCCGCGACCAGCGCCGCCAGCGTCGCCCACAACGCACTCGCCGCCGGCGCCGCTGCGTCCGCGCAACCGCCGCGCGCGACGACCAGTGCAACCAGCGCAGCCGCCAGCAGGCGGGCGGTCACTTCAGATCTCGGTAACCGAATGCAAAGGTCCCGATCAGCAGCAGCGCCAGCGACCACAGCACCGCATACAGTACCGCCAGCGCCATGGTACCGGCGCTCGGCAGCGGCACGTGCGGACTCACGTCGAATCGCGTGAGGTCGGGGATGACCGTGCGTGCTATCGCGGCCACGCGCTGGAACATGTCGCGCGACGATTGTTCGGCCAAGCGCGCCAGCTCGTTGCCAAGCCGGCCGACCACGAACAGCGCGATCGAATAGACTGCGGCGGTGGTGGTGCCCGACAGCGTCGAGAACATCATGGCGATCGCGCCGACGACCAGGAACTGCAGATACAGGAACAGGATCGAGACCAGACCGGCCGCGGTCAGCACCGTCGACTTGCCGCCGAGGGCGACGACGCAATAGACGGCGGCGGCAAGTAGGGTGTTGACCGCGAGCACGCCAGCCAGGCCGAGAAACTTGCCGATCACCAGCTCGAACCGCGTCACCGGTCGCGCCAGGAAAACATGCAGCGTCTTGCGCTCGATGTCCGTCGCCACCAGCTGGATACCGACGAACAGCGCGATCATCGATCCGCTGATGCTGATCGCCGCGTGCGCGATGTCATGAAAGAGGCGGCCCGTGTCACCGATCGATCCCGCCTCGACGGCGACGCCACCCAGCACCATCAGGGCGACCAGCACCAGCAGGTTGACGAAGATCCGGCTGCGCACGGCTTCGCGAAACGCCCCCTGGGCGATAACCCATATCCGCGTCATGTCGGCTGCTCCAGCGCCGGGCTCCCGCTGCTGGCGGCCGCGACCGCGCGCACCACCACCTCCTCGAGGCTTTCGCGCACCGGTATCACCGCCAGCAACTCGCCCTGGCTGCGACCCCAGTCAATCACCTGCTGCAGCGCGGCCGTGCCCTCGACCGCCACCCGCGCCACATCGCCGATCGCGCCCTGCCAGGTGGCACCAGCGATGCCGGCCGGCAGCTGCAGTCCACTGCCGCGCACCTGCACCTCCCACCGCTCTTGCCCCAGTCGCACGAATTCCTCGACCCGCGCCACCCGTAGCGTGCGGCCGGCCGCGATCAGGGCGACCCGGTCGCACAGCGTCTCGACGTCAGGCATGATGTGCGACGAGAAAAAGACGGTGCGGCCGCGTGCCTTGAGATCGAGGATCACATTGCGCACGACGTGACGGCCCAGCGGATCGAGGCCGCTCATCGGCTCGTCCAGGATCACCAGCTGCGGGTCTCCGATCAGCGCCTGGGCGACGCCGATCCGCTGTAGCATGCCCTTGCTAAACGTTCGCAGCGCGTCTTGACCGCGGCCGGCCAGATCGACCCGCTCCAGCAATTCGGGAACCATGCGCCGCAGATCGCGTGGTTCGCAGCCGGCCAGGCGACCGCTGATCTCGAGCAGTTCGCGCGCCTGCAGGTAACCGTAGAAGTTGGGCAGCTCGGGCAGATACCCGAGCTGGCGCCGCGCTGCCAGTGCACCGAGCGAGTGGCCGAGCAAGCTGCCACCGCCGCGGGTCGGCCGCACCAGACCCAGCAACATGTGGATGGTGGTCGATTTGCCAGAACCGTTGGGCCCGACAAATCCGAACACCTCGTTGGGCTGCACGTCGAAGCTGACGTCGTGAACCGCGGTCACGCGCCGACCGAGCACGCCCACGCGAAACTCCTTGGCCAGCCCTCGAACCGAGATCACCATTTTCTTGTCCGCTCCATCACTACATCTTCTTGATCTGCTCCATCATCGCAGCAGATTGCCGCCGCCACAGCCGCCTGCGTGGCGTGCTACTCTCGACCTTGCCGTCCTGGTCGATGCGCCAGGTCCCGCCAAACGGGTCGGGCGGCGCGCCGCCCGGCAACCGGCCGTCCTTGACCAGCTCTTCGATCGAGCGCGCGGGTCGGCTGTTGCGCTCGGCAAATGTCTTGGCAGCGGCCTCGACCAGCTGGAAATTGCACTCCCACACCACATGGTTACGGCGATCGGTCAGCCGCTGGATCTCCAGCGCGTCCTTGCTGTTGCGCAGCAGCGCCTCGAGCAGCTGCAACGAACCGGCGCAGTCGCCGACCTGCGCCAGCAGGCGCGTGGCGAGCAGCCCGAGGTGCTGCGGCACTTCCGGCAACTGCGCGGCACGGCCAAAGTACTCGGCCGCGCGCGCGTTGTCCTCGAGATAGATGAGCGCGTTGATGGCGATGTAGTAGGGGAAGTGCCAGTCGCCGGGGAACCGCTTGCTGCCGCGCTCGAGCAGGTCATCGGCCGAGTCGACGCCGGCCAGCGTCGACGTCAGCGCCAGTCCTCCAAACAGATAGGCGTAGCGAAAGTCCGGATCGAAATCGACCACCGCGTCGAGCATGGCGCTCAGCATCGCGTGGCGGTACTTGCCCTCTGCGATGTCGCCGAAGTACTGCACGGCATCGATCCAGATCAGGTCGGCGGCCAGGGTGCGGTCGCCAAGGGCGAGCACCTCGACCAGCGTCGGATCAGGTGGGGTCAGTTGCTCGAGGGGCTGCGGGTATTTACCGATGCCCGCGCGCACGAAGTGGGCCCCGGCGACCAAAACCAGCGCCACCGAAAGCACCGCAAATCGTGGCAAGTGGGCGACCATGGCGACTCTGTATAGCCTAGTTCGGGCTCCATGATAATCGCGGCCGGATGTCTGGCAAGAGCCGTCTAGGGGCGGGCGGGCGAGGGCGGCAGCTCCCGCAACAGCGCCTGCAGACGAGCTCGCTGCGCCGCGGCGCGCTCGTGGTCGCCCGCCAGTTCGAGGCGGCGCACCCGGCTGCCGAGCAGCGCCGCGCGTTGCTCGAGCAGCTGCGCCAGCCGGAGTGCGCGCTCGCCGTTTGCGGCGTCGGCAGCGCGACCCGCCTGCACCTCCGCGGTCAGGCTGGCCTGCAGCGCAGCGACGTCGATGACGGACTTTTCGCTGGCGCGCGTCAGCAGCGCGGCCGGGATCGGCTCGCCGCGCGCAGCGGCCCATTGCATGGCGACCCCCGGCAATGCGCTCTCGCGCCAATCGACCAGCGCCGCGCGAAAATCGGCGGCCGGGTCCTGGCCCAGGCACAGGCGCAACAGGCCGATCAGATACCGATCGAACGACGTGCTTGCGCCGGCGGCCAGCAACGACTCAAGCCCGGATTGGCAGCGGCCCGCATCGCGATCGAGCAGCGCGGCAAAGCGCGCTGCGCGCTGCGCTGCCGGATGGGCCACCTGTCCGGCACACAACTGCGCCAGGGCAATTCGGCCGGCCGACAGCTGACCGGCGACCAGTTGCAACCGCGCGTCGAGGTAGCGCTGCCAGCAACCATCGAGATGCGGTCGCGCAGCGGCCACCGCCAGCTGCGCCAGTCCTGGCGAGAGCGGTCCAAAAGGCAACAGGCCATCCAGCCCGTCGGCGACCAGCAGCGGTACGCCAGCCGGCGTGTTGAGCCGCTGCTCGACGGCTTCGAGCCAGAAGTTCTGTGCTGCGGTCACATCGGCGGGTAGCAGTGCGGGTGGTGGACCGGATCGATCCAGCAGCGCTGGCGTCAGCGCCGCGAGATCGATCTCGTCGCTGGCCGCAGCAGCCGCCAGACTCGACTCGACCAGCGCGTCGCGATCCCGGTCCGCTGGTTGCGGTGCTCCGACCGGCACCCGTCCCGACTGCACGACCAGCGCTGCCAGGTCGTCCAGGTCACGCGGACTGCCCGCGGCAAGCGCTTGCACAGCCGGCTGCCCCAGCCGCTGCGCCACCACCTCGCGCACCGGTTGCAGCGTTCCGCGCGCACCAACCAGGTAGTACAGGCCACTGCTGCCCACGGCGAACACCAGCGTCTCGCCAAAGACCTGCTGCATGGCTCCGACCACGCCGCGGATCGCGCGCTCGGTCATGCGCGAGCCGTTGATCCACTGGCAGAAGACACCGCCCTCGGCCAGCGCCGCATGGACCAGCTGGTAGAACTCGACCGTGGCCAGGTTGCCGACGCCAGCAATCCACCAGTGAGAGGGCTGCGAGGCGATGATGTCGTAGCCTCCCGCCGGGCGTGGTCGCCGCAAGAAATCGCGGCCGTCGGCGACGGTCAGCGTCACGCCGGGTTGTTCGAGCAGGCGAGCCGCGTCCCCGGGCAGCTTGCGCAACGCCTCGACCACGCGCGGTTCGAGCTCGACGACGTCGATTTGAGCAGTGCCGGCCGCACGCAGCGCCTCCACCGTCACGCCACCGCCGAGCCCGATCACCAGCGCCCGCTGATCGCCGCGCGCCAGCGCGGCCGGAATCGTGGCCAGCAGCACCGACTCGAGGCCGAAGTGCGGAACGGTCTGCGCCCGGATCGCCTGGGTCAGCCCGTCGAGTCGCAGGATCCAGGTCCCCGCGGTTTCCTCGCTCAACA
>Ga0315268_10000732_pt1 | contig 38320 bp, 39 predicted proteins | sample C1_top_MG_FD_204535 | JGI IMG/M metagenome (GOLD analysis project Ga0315268, IMG submission 204535) | Sediment microbial communities from Yellowstone Lake, YNP, Wyoming, USA - C1_top | ecosystem: Environmental > Aquatic > Freshwater > Lake > Sediment | place: USA: Wyoming | collected 2017-08-01
ATAATTATGTCCACCGCGGGCACCGGGTGGCGGTGGCGTGTGATGCGGTGGCCGCAGTGGGGGGAGTTTTCTTCCGCCAACATTATCTTAGTTTACATAATATATATTATCAGACACCACGGTTAATCCTTGAGTTCCCGTTTCACGAATTTTTTCAGGTCGGCGTAGTTCACCGCCACAATGACCCAGGTGTCGGTATCCGCTTGCCGCCGCATGGTAAAGCGCAGCGGCTCCTTGGTCTTGGGAGCGAGGACGGTCACTTCGGCCTCGTCGTCCTGGACCTCTATCCTGGCCGTGGACACGGCCGCGGCCAGGGCCAGGATCTGGGTATTGTCCAGGCTGCGCAAGTAGCTTTCCAGGAGGGCCCGGGCCTGCTTGTCAAAGGCCTGGAACAACTTGGGCAGAAATTTTTGGGCGAACTTGCGGCCCAACTGCTGGCCGAAGCGGTCCCATTCATCCCCCCCGGGTTCCGGCGGCGGCAGGTCTTTGCTGGAAGAGGCCGCGAGGCTGGCGACAATCTCCTTGAGATCCACATACTTAAAAAACTTATTGAGATTGCCGGTCTTCAGGGCGAGGACCATCTGGTGCAAGGAATAACGGGGCGAAGTGTACCAGCGCCACCAGAGGGCGCCGGCCACCGCGCCGGCGAGGATGACCGCGGCCAAGACCAGCAGCAGCGGCTTGCGGGCCATGGGAAATCTCCTTAAATTTGGCTGGGCGTTGCGCCTTATAATATAATACAGCGCGGCTAATTAAGCGAGAAGATGGGGACATGAAACCGGAGAAGCTGCGCGGCCAGCATGAACTTAGCAACGGACTGTGGCTGGAGATCTGGGACTGCTCCCGGCCGGTGGCCGGGGACCGCTGGCAGGTGGCGCTGGAGGCCCGGATTAACGTCCCGGTGAACGCGGCCAATCTGCCGCCGGAGTTGGCGCCGGAAGAATCTGCCGTCAGCAAGATCCTGGGCCCTGAAGTGGTGTTCCGCCGCCGGGAGGAGCGCAATTTCATCTCCGTCGAGCAAGTCCAGGAAATCCTTGAGGAAATGGAGTCAAGGCTGCTGGCGTTGGCGACGGCTTACCTGGGACACCAGGACTTCGCGCCCCGGATTATCAGGCAGAAGTATGCGGAAGCTTTGGAAAAAATGGCCTGGCAGCGGACCTGATGCAGGAGAGAACGAAGCCACCCTCCCCTGCCGCCCCCTTACCGGCAACAACTAACCTCAATTAACCAGATGCGCTTCGGTAGGGCCGGGAGAGAAAAATGACGCAGTTGCGAGAGGTTTCCCTGACTCCCAAGGGCTGGCGCTGGCAGCAGCGCGGCCACCCCTGGGTTTACCGGGACGACCTGGCCGGGGCACCGGAGTTGGCCCCCGGGGAACTGGCCGCGGTCAAGGATCCCGCGGGGCGCTTCCTGGGCCAGGCCTTTTACAGCGGCGCGTCCCGCATTGCCCTGCGCTTTGTCACCTATGGAGAGGAGGCCGTGGACCAGGCTTTCTGGGCCCGGCGTCTGGCCCAGGCGCGGGACCACCGCCGGCGGGTGGTGGCGGACGCCGACGCCTTCCGCCTCATTTACGCCGAGGCCGACGGCTTTCCCGGGCTGGTAGTGGACTCCTACGCCGGCCACCTGGCCCTGCAGTCGCTGCACCCCGGCATGGAGCGGCGGCTGGCGGAATTGCTGGACCTCCTGGTGGGGGAACTCAAACCGGCCTCCATCACCCTGCGCCACGACGCCGAGGCGCGGCGCCTGGAGGGGCTTGCCCAGGAGGTGAAGACGGTTTTCGGGGAGCTGCCGCCCCGGGTGGAGGTGCGGGAAGGGCCGGTGCGCTTCTGGGCGGACCTGCGGGAGGGGCAGAAGACCGGGCTCTTCCTGGACCAGAGGGAGAACCGCCGGGCCGCCGCGGCCTATGCCCGGGGGGAGGTCCTGGACGCCTTCGCCTACCAGGGGGGCTTTGCCATGCATCTGGCTCCGGGCGCGGCCCGGGTCACCCTGGTGGAGAGCTCCGGGGCCGCGCTGGCCGTGGCCCGGGAGAATGTCCAACTCAATGGCCTGAACAACCTGGAGCTGGTCAAGGCAAACGCCTTTACTTCCCTCAAGGCCGCGGTGGATGCCGGGCGGCGTTTTGATATGGTGGTTCTGGATCCCCCGGCTTTTGCCCGGAGCCGGGGGGAGCGGGCCGGGGCCCTGAAGGGCTACCGGGAAATCAACCGCCGGGCCTTCCAGTTGCTCCGTCCCGGCGGGGTGCTGGTGACCTGCTCCTGCTCATACAACCTGAGCGACGCCGAGTTTCTCGCGGTGGTGCGCCAGGCCGCGGCGGACGCCCGGCGCCAGGCCCGCCTCATCGAACGCCGGGGCGCGGCCCGGGACCACCCGGGGCTGCTGTCCCTGCCGGAGAGCCTGTATCTGAAGTGCCTCGTACTGGAAGTGCTTTAACGCCCTAAGGAGAGGGCGCCCCCAGGTTGTTCAGCAAGTCGTTCACCGCGTCCCAGACTTCGGACACCGGGATTTCCGCCACCCGCTGCCGGGCGGTGACCACCCGGCTCTGGGTCTTCCAGGGGAACCAGTCCGGAGCCTTGGCGTCGGTCATCAGGGCCACGGTGGGTTTCTTGGCCGCCGCGGCAAGGTGCAGGGAGCCGGTATCCAGGGTCAGGGCCAGGTCCGCGCCGGCCAGCGCGGCCACCAGGTCCTTCAGAGTGGGCGTCGGATAGGCCAGGACGCCCTGCCGGAAATGGGCCAACACCTCGGCCGCGGCTTCGTCCTCCCCGGGATAGGTGGGGTTGTGCCGGGAACCAGGGGCCCACAACAGCAGGATTTGCGCCCGGCCCGCGGCTAGGATGCGATCCATCAGGGCGATGAAGTTGGACAGAGGCCACTTGTTGGCCTCGAGCCGGGCGCTGATGGCCAGGGCCAGCAAGGGTTTGGCTGGTGAAACCTCATGTTCTTTCTTAAATTTGGCGAACTGCCGGGCTGCCTCCGCATCCGGGGGCAGCACCAGGTCCCCCGGCTCCCCGGTGATGCCCAGGGGGGCCAGGAGGTTGAAGACCCGGACCACCTCGTGCTGAGGCTCGGGGGGCTCCGGCAGGGGGCGGTTGAAACAAAGGCGCCCGGCCCGGCCCCGCACGTAGCCGACGCGCATTTGGGCCCCGGTGAAGAGGGTGTAGCGGGCCAGGGTGGGGGAATAGAGGCCACAGCCGAGAGCCGCGTCGTAGCGCTCCCGGCGGATTTGCTTAAAGACCCGGAGGTTGTCCCACAAGACCGGCAGCTTGCTCTTGCCCGGCGCGTGCTTGGGCTTCTCCAGGACATAAACCTCGTCCAGGTCCGGGTGGCTGCGGATGAGGTCTGCGGTATAGGTGTTGACCACGATGGCCAGGCGGGCCCGGGGGAAGGCCTGACGCACCGCGTGGATGGCCGGGGTGGTGCACACCAGGTCGCCGATGTTGTCCCGGCGTACGAACAGGATCTTGTCAAGGGTCATGGCCGCGGCTCTTTGGCATTTTTAACATACCATTTGGCAGAAATATTTCCACCGAATTGGGGTGGGGTGCGGACTTGACCCTCTCCCATTGACGGCTTTCCGGCCCTCCAATAAAATGAGGCCATGTTGATGAGGTGGTGGGTATGGCTGCCGGGGGCTCTGGTGCTCCTGGTCTGTCTGAATGGGGGCGCGGCCGCCGCGGGCGGCGGGGGCGGGCTCCCTCCCCGGCCGGAGTTGCTGGAGCCTGCCCGGGCCCCGGCCGCGGCTAAGATTATGCAGCAGGCGGCCCTGGCCTACGGCCCCGGGATGAGCCAGACGGACCGGGAGCGGGACCTGCTGCAGAAAGCCGCGCTGGTGAAGCGCTTACTTAACGTCCTCCAGCTCAAGGAGCTCAGGCGGCAAACCCTGGCCCTGGTCCCCAACGGTGCCGAGGTCTCCTGGGAGACCCTGCGTCGCCGCCGCTTCCCCCGGGGGGACCCGGTGGGGGTCACCTTGAGCGTGCCGGTGTGGGTGCCGACCCGGGCCCGGCGGGTCCCCACTTACTGCGGGTTCGAGAAGAAATGGCAGACCGTGGCCCTGACCACCCCCCGGCCCTCGGGATACGTCTGGCACGCGGCCACCATGGCGGAGGTCAACGACAAGGCCGCCTACCGGGTGGAGTCCATGCAATTCGAGGTAAACAGCAAATTCGCGCCGCTGGCGGCCCTGCTGCTGGAGTACATCTTCCGGGAAGGCTGGTACGACCCCTCCCGGCGGGTGCCGCTGCTGGTGGTGCGGGGCGGGGAGGACACCTTCGCGGCCAGCGCCGCGTCCGGGCCCGTGGCCGCGGAGTGCCTGAGCTTTCCAGATGAGGAGGGGAGTTCGCTTACTGCCATCGTGGCCCTGTGCCATTTTCAGAACCTGTCGGAAATTTATCACGGCCACCACTCCAAGACCTCCAACCACCGGTTGGGGCTGGCGTTGGACCTGAACGACTATAACTTCAAGGGGGTGGTGGACGGGCCGCCCAACCCCATCAGCCGGGCCTCGCGACAGTACAACCGGGACGCCATGCATAAACTCGACGCCCGGCAGATGCCGGGGTGGGTTTATAGCGCGGCCAAATGGCTGGGCCTGCGCCTGCCCCAGGAATGGGTCTATTTCGGCTACCATACCGACTGGGAACACCTGGACGTGGGGACGAAGTAAGGACAGTTGCCAGTGGTCAGGGGCCAGTGGCCAGCCAGGGACCAGGGCACAGCACGCTGTGCCCCTACAAATAATATTAACTGACCACTGACAGGACGCCCATGCTAAGGGATTTCATCAATCAACTGAAGGAGTCCGCGGACTACCGGGACATCTTCACCCATTGGCGCCACCTGGAGGCCCGGCCCGCGGCGTATGCCGCCGACGTAGGGCTGCCGGGCCCCTTGGTGGCGGCCCTCAAGCGGCTCGGCATTCCCCGCCTCTATAGCCACCAGGGGGAGGCCCTGGGGGCCATCCGGGCGGGGAAGCACCTGCTGGTGGCCACCCCCACGGCCAGCGGCAAGACCCTGATCTATAATTTGCCGGTGGTGGAATCGCTCTTACAGGACCCCGAGGGGCACGCCCTCTACCTCTTCCCCCTGAAGGCCCTGGAGCAGGACCAGCTCAAAGCGTTGAGGGAACTGGACGCCGCCCTCCCCTCCCCTTTTCTTACCGCCGCCATCTACGACGGGGACACGCCGCCGTCCCAGCGCCAGGCCCTCAAGGCGAAGCCCCCCCAGGTCCTTATCAGCAACCCGGACATGCTGCATATGGGGCTGTTGCCCTATCACGCCACCTGGTCCTCCTTTTTTTCGCGGCTCCGGTTTGTGGTCATCGACGAAGTGCACACCTACCGGGGCATCCTGGGGAGCCACATGGCCCAGGTGCTCCGGCGCCTGCAGCGGGTGTGCGCCCACTGGGGCGCCCAGCCCCGGTTCATTTTCAGTTCCGCCACCATCGCCCAGGCCGAAGTCTTTATCAGGATGCTCACCGGCCTGGAGGTGGACCTCATCACCGAGAGCGGCGCGCCCCAGTCAGGGCGGCACTTTCTCTTCCTCAACCCGCCGGGGAGCGCGCCGGTGGTGGCCTCCCAGGTCTTCACCCAGGCCATCCGCCAGGGCCTCAGCACCATCTGCTTTACCCAGGCCCGCAAGCTCACAGAGCTCATCCACCTCTGGTCCCAGCGCCTGGCCCCGGAGCTTAAGCGCTACATCAGCTCCTACCGGGCCGGGTTCCTGCCGGAGGAGCGCCGGGAGATCGAGGGGGCCCTGGCTTCGGGCAGGATGCGGGGGGTGATCTCCACCAGCGCCCTGGAGATGGGCATCGACATCGGCGGCCTGGACGTCTGCATCCTGGTGGGCTACCCCGGCACCATGGTGACCACCCGGCAGCGGGCCGGCCGGGTGGGGCGCGCCGGAAGGGACTCCCTCATCGTCCTGGTGGCCCAGGCCGACGCCCTGGACCAGTATTTCATCAAGAACCCCGGCGAATTTTTCGGCCGGGAGCTGGAAGTCGCGGTGGTGGACCCGGACAACCCCTTTGTGGTCAAGGCCCACCTGCCCTGCGCCGCCCAGGAGTTGCCCCTTAAGGAAGCGGGGGAGGCCTTTTTCGACCTCAAGGCCCATGCGGAGGTCCTTGGGGAACTGGCCAGGGAGCGGCAGCTCTTGCAGAGCGCCCGGGGCGACAGCTGGTTTGCCCGGGCCCGCTTTCCCCAGAAGGAAGTGAACCTCCGGGGCCTGGGGGAGAGTTTCGCCATCTTCCAGGAGGGCCGCAAGCGCCCCCTGGGCTCCATTGACGGCCACCGGGCACTGAGGGAGTGCCACCCCGGCGCGGTGTACCTGCACAAGGCCCAGACCTGGGTGGTGGAGCGCCTGGATTTGGCGCGGCGCAACGTCTGGGTCAACTCCATCGAGCCCAACTACTTCACCCGTATCCAGACGGAAAAGGAGACGGAGATCCTGGAGGTGCTGGAATCCCGGCCGGTGGCCTCGTTCAAGGCCTCCGTGGGACGCCTCAAGGTCACGGAGCGCCTGCTGGCCTACGAGAAGCGCCGCCTGCCGGGGCAGGAACTCCTGGGGACCGTGGCCCTGGACCTGCCGCCCCAGGTCTTTGAGACCGTGGGCATGTGGCTGGAGATCCCCGACCCGGTGAAAAACGACATTTATACGGGCGGAGGCCATTTCATGGGGGGCATCCACGCCCTGGAGCACGCGCTCATCAGCATGTTCCCGCTCTTCGCCCTGGCGGACCGCTACGACATCGGCGGCATCTCCCACCCGGCGCACCCCCAGGTGGGGCGGGCGGCCATCTTCATTTACGACGGCTACCCCGGGGGGGTGGGCCTGTCGGCCCGGGCCTACGAGATCCTGGAGGACCTGCTGGGGCGCACCCGGGAGCTCATCGCCGGCTGCCCCTGCGAGGACGGCTGCCCCTCGTGCATCCATTCGCCCAAGTGCGGCTCCGGCAACAAGCCCCTGGACAAGGAAGCCGCGCTCAGCATCGCGGAGATGCTCCTGGGGGTGGCAGAGGCTCCCGGGGAGGCCCCGGCCGCGGTGATGAGCGTGGCGGAGCCCGGTCCTCCCCCCATCTCCGTGCCGGAGAATTCCCTCCAGGTCCCCTGGCTCAAGGACCGGCGGGTGGGCTTTCTGGACCTGGAGACCTGCTGCTCCGCGGCTGAGGTGGGGGGTTGGGGCCAGTGCCACCGCATGGGGGTGTCCCTGGCGGTGCTCCGGGAAAGCCACCCGGAGCAGGTGACGGTGTACCGGGAGGCCGACCTGGAGCACCTCTGCCGCCGCCTGGCGGAACTGGACCTGATCGTGGGCTTTAACCTGAAGCGCTTCGACTTCCGGGTGCTGCAGCCCTACACCCCGGTGCGCCTGCTGGACCTGCCGGCCCTGGACCTCCTGGAGGAGGTGCAGGCCGTCCTGGGGCACCGCTTATCTTTGGGCCACCTGGCGGAAAAGACCCTGGGGGAAGGCAAGACCGGGGACGGGCTGCTGGCGCTGGAGCTCTACGCTGCGGGGCGGTGGGCCGAGCTGGAGTCCTACTGCCGCCAGGACGTGGCTCTCACCCAGCGCCTCTTTGAGTTTGGGGCGAGCCAGGGCTACCTCCTCTACCAGCACCGCCAGGGCCCCTTGGTGAGGCTGCCGGTGAACTGGGAGGAGGAGCGCTTTTTCCCCAAGTCCTGAACCTCCCTTTCTCCTCAAAAGAATGCCCCCATCAAGCCGGGAACACTCTTTTTTTTTGCCCTTTCAGACCGATTAGTTTATCATCTGCGAAAAATTCCTGATTGAGGGGGCAAGATGAAGCGCGCGAGCAAGGTGTTGGCCCTGGGCTGTCTCCTGGCGCTGGTGTTTTTCCTGGTGGCCGGGGCTCTGGCCGCGGATGTGGAGCCCAAAGTGGGGCAGACAGTCAATGCGAAATTTCCCAAGCCCATGTCTGATGAGGACGCCAAGTACCTGGGGCTGGACAAAGCGGCGGAGTTCACCGTCAAGGACGTCAAGGCCCCTTACTTTCTGGTGGAGCAGTTCAGCACCACCTGTCCCCACTGCATGGCCCAGGCGCCGGTCCTGAACACCCTTTACAGCCGGGTGCAGCAGGATGCGCAGCTCAAAGACAAAGTAAAGTTTGCCGCCCTGGGGCAGGGGGACGCGGAGGACAAGGCGAAGATGTGGAAGGCCTTTCAGAAAGTCCCCTTTCCCGTCATCCCTGACCCCAACAGCACCCTGGGGGACGCCTTGAACTTCCACCCCTACCCGGTGACCTTGGTGCTGGACAAGAACAACAAGATCGTCTTCGTGCACATCGGCGCGTTTGAAAACACCGACGAAATCATGAAGGAGCTCAAGGCGGCTCTGAAATAGACCTGAGCCAGCCTGAGGCGCGGGCCGGCCTGGGGCGGGCCCGCGGCCTTAGCAGGGACCGGGGATATGGAACTGCAAGCCATACTGGTGGCCACGGATTTTTCCGACTGTGCCGGAGCCGCGTTCCGGGTGGCCCAGAGCTTGGCGGAAAAATTCGGGGCCAAGATCGTCCTGCTGCACGTCATCAGCCAACGGACCCTGGAACGCCTGGCGGAGTACCTGCGGGTGGAGCCGGAGAGCCTGATCCCGAAACTGCGCAGACGCGCCCAGGCGCAGATGCAGCGGTTCCGCAAGCGCTTCGGCACTTCGGGCGCGGAAGTGGAGAGCATGGTGTCCGTGGGCGCCCCCTTCCAGGAAATTTCCGTCATCGCCCGGGACCTGGCGGTGGACCTCATCGCCCTGGGAGGCTACGGCCGCAGCGGCCGGGGCCCCATTGAAGAGGTCTTCTTCGGCTCCACCGCGGAGAAGGTGGTGCGGCTGCTCCCCTGCCCGGTGCTGTGCGTGCCGCTGGGAGAGGGAGGGAAGTAAGCCCAGGGGGGCCCGGGGGCGGTTAAATCCGCCGGCCTCCCCCCGGGCCCTGGAGCATGGCGGGGCGCCGGCCTTGCAATTAATCAGGGGAAGCGGGGACCCCGCTTCCCCTGATTAATTTTGGGAGGAGAGATTGACAATCCCAGGAAGTTCTTAAAGAAGGCGCTGGCCCGCCCGGACCTTTAGCCCCCGCCTTAAAAAGGGAAATCCACCTTGATCTTGAAGACTTCCCGGGCCGGAAGGCTGAGGACCTCCACGCCGGTGGCCCGGGAGATGTCCCCCAGGATCTGGTGAAGCTTCTCCGGCGACTCGGCGATGAGGGTGAACCAGACGTTGAAGCGGTGCCGGCGGAGATAGTTGTGGGTTACCTGGGGGTAGCGGTTCACCGCGGCCACAAAGGCCTCCAGCTTCTCCGGGGGCACCTGGGCGGCGCACAGGGTGCTGGTGTAGCCCAGCTTGCGGGAGGTAAAGTTGGCTCCCAGGCGCCGGATGACCCCCGCCTCGAACATGGCCTGCACCCTGCGCAGCACCTCCGCCTCCGGGGCCCCCACCCTTTCGCCCACGGCCGCGTATGGCCGGGGCACCAGGGGGAAATGGGACTGGATTTCGTTGAGGATGGCTTTGTCCAGGTCGTCTACAAGGACGGTTTTCGGTTTCCGGTTTCCGGTTTTCGGGGGCGTCATAAATATTTTGGGGCCTTGGCGTGAGGTCTTATACTTGTTCCTCGTAAGGGCAGATGGGGTCCTCTGCCAGAACGTCGCCGCTCAGGGCGTAGGCCCGGGCCCGGCAGCCGCCGCAGACTTTTCTATATTGGCAGGAGTGGCACTTGCCGTGATAGTCGTCCACCGCCCGCAGTTGCCGGAAAAGCTCTGCGTGGGCCCAGATCTCCGGGAAGGGCGTCTGCCGGATGTTCTCCGCGATTAATTCCAAGTAGCCGCAGGGCTGCACTTCCCCTTTGTAAGAGACGAAGGCAAAGCCCTGGCCGCCCAGGCAGCCCCGGGTCAGGGCCTCCAGGCCGTGGGTCTGGGGGGTGATTTTCTCCCCCCGGGCGTGGGCCTCCTCCCGCCACAGGCGGTAATACTGCGGTGCACAGGTGGGCTTGAGGTGCAGCCGGCCCTCCTGCTGGCGAGCCAGGAGCCAGCGCAGGGTTTTTTCGTATTCCTCCGGGGAGACCAATTCCTCCTTGAGGCCTTCCCCCCGGCCCGTGGGCACCAGGACAAAGACGTGGTGGGCCGCGGCCTCAAGTTTCAGGGCCAGCTCGTAGATGGCCGGCAGCTCCGCCAGATTGGCCTTGGTGATGGTGGTGTTCACCTGGAAGGGCAGCCCCACTTCCCGGCAGGCGGCGATGCCCGCCAGGGCCCCGGCGAAGGCGCCCTCCACGGCCCGGAGGCGGTCGTGGGCGGCCGCGGTGGCGCCGTCCAGGGAGATGCTGAGGCGCTGGATGCCCGCGTCCTTCAGATGGGCGGCCGCGGCCGGGGTGAGGAGCGTCCCGTTCACCGCCATGACCAGGCGCAGGCCCTTGGCGGTGCCGTGGGCCGCCAGGTCGTAGATGTCCTCCCGGAGCAGGGGTTCGCCGCCGGTAAGGATGACCACCGCCTGGCCCATTGTCGCCAAGTCGTCCAGGAGGGCCACGCCCTCGTCCGTGGTCAGCTCCCCGGGATAGGGCCCGGAGCCCGCCGCGGCCCGGCAGTGGAGGCAGGCCAGGTTGCAGCGCCGGGTCACCTCCCAGGCCAGGAGGCGGAGAGGGGGAATTTTAGGCAAACTTTTATGATGTGCGGCCATGGTTGATAAAGGTTTTTAGTAGCACAGGCTGGAAGCCTGTGCCACCAGGGCTCTTTCTTTTTTGAGGGGGTTTATCCATTTAGGTCTGTTAACATAATATCAAACTCCACTAATGATGGGGAAGCCTCATCGCCCGCTGGAGGGAACCATGACCGACTTGAAGACCGTGTCCCGGGACCTGGTGGAGATGCTGGGGCTGAAATACGAGCCCGTGGGGGTAACCCTGTACCTGGAGGGCGAGCCCCTGCCCGGGGACGTGCCCTTCCACCGGGAGTCCCTGAAGAGCTACTGCCAGGCCCTGACGCTGGCCGGGGAGGGCCGCACCCTGCTGCTGGCCAAGGAACAGATGGGCTGCAAGCTGGGCACCGCGGTCCTGGGCTTTGAGAAAGCCAAAGAGTTCGAGGAATACGTGGACGACGGGGTGCTGGAGAAATACGGCGTGGGCCTGTTCGCCAGCGAGGAGGCCTCCGCGGCCACCATGCGCCGGGCCCTGTATCTGGAAAAGGGGCGGACCCGGGCGGTGCTGGTGGCGCCCCTGGCCGCCTTTGCAGAGCCCCCCCAGGTGGTGGTGTTCACCGCAGACAGCGAGCAGATCATGTGGCTGCTGTATGCGCTGAACTATGAGCGGGGCGGGCCCCTGAACCTGCCCCAGTCCGGCGGGGCCCTGGGGGGCTGCTCGGACATCACCGCGCTGCCTCTGCTTCAGGGAGTGCCCAATGTCACCTTCCTGGGCCTGGGCTGCCGCCTGAAAGCCGCCATCGACGCCTGCCACCTGATGCTGGGGCTGCCCGGCCGGGACCTGGCCGCCGCCCACGGCCACATCCTGGACCTTGCCAAACCCATCGCCATGCTGAAGAAGGCCAGGGGATGAAAAAAGTTGGGGGAGGTACACAGGGATTTCCGGCGGCCACGGAGGCCCGCCCTCCCGGTCCCTGCCTCACCTTTGTCCGTTAAAATCGCAGGGGCGGGTTTTAAACCCGCCCCTACAGAACGTCTCCAAGGGACTCTAAGCCCCGCACCACCCCCAAGGTCACTTTGCCAAAAGAGCAGCCGCCCTTGGGGCAAAATAGGTCAGGATCAAATCCGCGCCGGCGCGTTTGATGGCGGTGAGGGTTTCCAGCATCACCGCGTCCTCATTGAGCCAGCCTTTCTCTGCCGCGGCCTTGATCATGGCGTATTCCCCGCTCACCTGGTAGGCGGCGATGGGCAGGTCGAACTCCCCGGCCAGGGCGGCGATGATGTCCAGATACGGCAGGGCCGGCTTGACCATGAGGATATCGGCCCCCTCCTCCACGTCCAGCGCCGCCTCACGGAGGGCCTCCCGGGCGTTGGCCGGGTCCATCTGGTAGCTGCGGCGGTCGCCGAACGCGGGCGCGGACTCCGCCGCGTCCCGGAAGGGGCCGTAGAAGCTGGAGGCGTATTTCACCGCGTAGGAGAGGATGGGGGTCATCTCGAAGCCCCGTTCGTCCAGGGCCTCCCGGATGGCGCCCACCCGGCCGTCCATCATGTCCGAGGGAGCCACCATGTCGGCGCCGGCCTCGGCGTGGGACACGGCCACCTGGGCCAGGACTTCCAGGGTGGCGTCGTTGTCCACCTGGCCCTGATGGAGGAGGCCGCAGTGGCCGTGGGAGGTGCAGCCGCAGAGGCAGACGTCGGTGATGACCAGAAGGCTCGGGACCTCCTTTTTCAAGCGGCGTACCGCCTGCTGCACCGTCCCCCGGGGGGACGCGGCCTCGGAGCCGGTTTCATCCTTTTTCTGGGGCAGGCCGAAGAGCAGGACCGCGGGAATGCCCAGGTCCGCCGCGGCCCGGGCCTCCCTGGCCAGCAGGTCCACGGAGAAGCGGGCCACTCCAGGCATGGAGGGCACTTCCTGGCGCACCCCCTTCCCCGGCACCGCGAACATGGGGTAGATGAGGTCTTCGACGCGCAGGTGGGTCTCCCGCACCATTCTTCTTAAAGTCTCGCTGCGGCGCAGGCGCCGGGGGCGGAAAAGCAGTTCCATGGCTGCACTCCGAGGCAGAAGTGGGCCGGCCCCGGGGCAGAGGCGGGGCGTCAGGCCAGGAGGCACCCGAATATTGTCATCCCTGACCGGGGAAAAGTCAAGCTGCCGGGGAGGGGCCGGGCTCAGGTGAAGGGCGGCGCGGCCCGGGGCTGCGGGCCCTCCTGGGCCGAAACCCGGCTCAGGCCGTAGGCCGCGGTGAAGTAGCGCTCCAGGACTTGGGTGACGAACTCCTGGGTCTCCCGGATGGGGGGGACGCGGTAGCCCGCGTTGATGACCCTCTGGAAGCCGGCGTTATACGCAGCCAGGGCCAGGGGCAGGCAGTCCCCGAAGGTGTCCAGGAGGAGCCGCAGGTAGCGGCAGCCGGCCCAGACGTTCTGCCGGGGGCAGAAAGGGTCAGTCACCCCCAGGAAGGCGGCGGTGCCGGGCATGAGCTGCATCAGCCCCATGGCCCCCTTGGGGGACACGGCCCAGGTGGCGAAGTTGGACTCCACTTTGATGAGGGCCGCCACCAGGGGCGCAGGCAGGCGGTGGGTCTGGGCGGCTTCCAGGATCAGGGCTTCCAGGGTCCCGACGGCTGAGGGCGCACCGGGGGCGGCCCGGCCCGGGGGAGCCAGGTTGGCGATGGTCAGGCGGCCTTTGGCGTCCCGGGAGGCCACCACCTGGGAGGCGTCTCCGGGGGGCCCCCGGCCCGCGGCCGCGACTGCCAGGGGCGCCAGGGGCCCCTGCGCCTCGGCTCCGGGCATCCCGGTGGCAGGCGGGGACTGGACTCCGGGAGAGGCAACCGCGGCCAGGAGCGGCAGGGTCTCCGGTACCGGAGGCGCGATGCTGTGGATGTGCAAGACCCCCGCCTCATCCCGGTAGCGCCGGATGGTGGCCAAAGTAAAGGCCAGGGGCGGGGACTCGGTCTCAGGAGGCGGGGCCCGGCCCAACCCGGGGCCTCCCTCCCAGGAGGCGTTCTTCCAGGGGAGCTTGAGGCCGTCCTCCCCGGGCGGCCGGTTGGGGAGGCCGCAGCCCTGACCCCGGACCCCGGGGTAATCCCGGGCCGCCAGGATGGTGCGGTGCGGGTTTTCCAGGGCCTCCGGCGGGGTGTTGCTGATGAGGAGCACTCCCCCGCGGTCCCGGTAGCACCGGATGGAACCCGGCAGGGACGGCGAGGGCGGGGCGCTCTGCGGCAGGGGGCCCGGCCCGCCCCGGCCGTCCGGGGACCAGGCCGCCGGTTTCAGGCCGGCAGCAGACGGGGTTTCCTGGCCCTGGCCGGTGCGGTCCTCCGGTAGGGGTCCAGCCGGGTTTGCCGCCAGGAGGGAGGCGGACTGGGCCGCGGGCGCGGCGTTGCTGATGTGAATGACCCCCTGGCGGTCCCGGTAGCGGCGGATGGTCCCGGACTCCCTGTCCAGGGAGGGGGCAGCGGCAGCCGCCGGGGCCGCGGCGGGGGATGAGTCCGTGGAATACGCGACTTTTTTGAGGGTCGGGAGGGCTTCCCCGGGGGCCGGAGCTGCGGCGGGTTCCAGGGGAGAAGGAGCGCCGGCGGCAGAGGCGGCCCCGGTGGAGACCGCCGGCCGGGGAGGCACATTGCTGATGCAGATGGTGCCGTCGGCGCCGGTGAACTTCTGAATTTCCCCCGCGGCGAGGGCAGCGGCGGGCAGGGCCAGGACGGCCACTGCCAGGATCAACGCTATCCGCCTGCCCCCACCCATAGACCCCCCGCCCCGCCGGGAATCACAACGCCCCATAAATAATAACACCCAACCCCGGGGTAATCCATCATAGATAATCGGGGCCTCGTTTGTCAAGGGGGGTCCCCCGGGGAAAGCCCCTGGGGGCGCGGATTTCCGAGAAAAAGACGGCGGCGCGCCCTGGTGGTTTACAGGACAAAAATTTCCAGTAGATTTATTGACACCCCAGGAAAAAATGTTTATTATACTAAATTAGTAGGAAATAACCCGGGTGCAGGAAGAGATGAAGCCATTGGGACTTAGGGCCGCGTCTGCCGATGAGACAAGGTTGGCGGTGAGGCCCCAGCGTTTTCTGGCCGAGGAAATCAAGGAGCGCTGCGGCGAAGAGGTGCACCGCTGCTACCATTGCGGCAGTTGCGCCAACGGTTGTCCTTTTGTCCAGGCCATGGACTATCCCCCCAACGCGGTGCTGCGCCTGGTGCAGTTCGGGCTGCGGCAGGAGGTTTTGGGGTGCCGCACCATCTGGATTTGCGTGGGCTGCCACACCTGCTCCAGCCAGTGCCCCATGGCCATTGACCTGGCGGCGGTGATGGGGGCCCTGCGCTACCTGGCGCTGGAGGCAGGTGTGTCCCCGGCCGAGCCCGGGATTCTGGGTTTTCACCGGGAGGTGCTGCGTTCCATCGAACGCTACGGCCGCACCCATAAATTGGGCATCATGCTGCGCTACAAGATTTTGACCCGCCGCTGGTTCAGCGACGTGGACGTGGGGCTCAGGATGCTGGCCAAGCGCAAGCTGGACTTCAGGGCCTCCCGCATCGAGGCCATGGGGGAGATCGCCCCTTTCTTCAAGCCCTTTTGGGAGACCAGGAAATGAAACCCCTGACTACCCAGGATTTTTCCTATTTTCCCGGTTGTTCCATGGCCTCCACCGCGGCGGAGAGCAACCTGTCCATGATGAAGGCCTGCAAGATCCTGGGCCTGAACCTGGTGGAGCTGGAGGACTGGAACTGCTGCGGCTCCTCCTCCGCGGAGTGCCTGGACCGGAACCTAAGCCTGGCCCTGGCGGCCCGCAACCTCTCCCTGGCCCCGCCGGACCGGCCTCTGGTGGTCATGTGCCCCCGGTGCCTGCACAAGCTGCGCTACACCCAGCTTTTACTTAATCAGGACCCCAAGAGCAGGCGGCGCCTGGAATACCGCTGGGGCCGGGCCATTCCGCCGGGTCTGGAGGTCGTCCACTTCATGGAAGTGCTGGTGCGCAAAGGGTTTCCCGAGTTGCAGGCCAGGAAGGTGAAGAGCCTTAAGGGTCTCAAGTTCGTCCCTTACTACGGCTGCACCCTGTTCCGCCCCCCGGCGCTGAGCCGCCGGAAATACTACCAGGGGGAGATGGAGAACATCCTCACCGCGCTGGGGGCCCAGGCCCTGGTGGGGGCGTACACCAACCGCTGTTGCGGCTCGTTTCTGTCCGCCACCAATCCCGAGATCGTCACCCCCCTGGTGAACGAGATCGCGGCCAGCGCCGTGGCGGTGGGGGCCCACTGCCTGGTGACGGCCTGCGCCATGTGCCAGTTGAACCTGGAGGTCCGCTGCACCCTGGAGACCAGGATTCCGGTCTTCCACTTTTCCGAGGTGCTGGCCCTGGCCCTGGGCGCGCCGGATTACGAGGACTGGTTCGCCCGCCACCTGGTGGACCCCCGGCCGCTGCTCCAGGAACTGGCCCTGGTGGCGTAAAGAAGCCCTTTCCTGACAAAACCCGCATCCCCTGACAGGGCACGGCACGCGGTGCTCCGGTACGGGTCCGGCCAAAAAGGGGTTGACGCCCTCCCGGCCCATGGGATACTAGAGTGTCATCATCCCTGGAGTTGGTCACCGTTTGGTTTGCCGATATGCATGGGCGATGTGGCTGGCGGCAGCGCTGCTGGCCGGCGGGCTGGGCTGCGGCTCGGCGCCGGTGATCCCGCCCCTGGAAACCGCCGCGTCCTTCCCGCCCCCGGCCGCGCCGGCGGGCAACCCGGACCAGATCCTGCTGAAGGAGGCCTTGCAGGGGCGCACCCTCTCCCCTCCGGAGGTGGTGAGCCTGAGCGACCGCCTCCTGACCGGGGGCAACCCCGCCTCCCAGGACCAGGAGACCATGGCCCGCCTGGAGTTGCTCCTCCTCAAAGCCCTGAAGACCGAAGACCAGGTGAGCAAGGCGGCGCTGTGGCGCAACCTGGGCATCATCCACTACAACCAGAAAAAATATGACCGGGCCCAGCAGGAACTGAAAAAGGCCAATGAATTTAACCCCAAGGACGCCCGCACCCATTTTTACCTGGCGCGATTGTTCTATAGCCAGGCCGAAGTCTGCCAGCGGAAGGGCCTGAAAAGGAAGGCCCAGGGATTGTCCAAGCAGGCGGCCACCGAGCTGGAGCTGGCCCGCAAATTCGCGCCCGGCAACCCCACTTACCGTCAGGATCTGAAGCAGTTGATGCAGCAAGAGCCGGGCAAATGAAGATTTCCTGCCCCCACTGCGGCAACGACACCGACTTCTACGAAGTGGCCGAAGGGGTGACCATCACCACCTTCTATGTGCAGAATGAAGACGGCAGCTTCTCCGCGGTGAGCGACGACTCGGAAATCCAGGGGGAGGTGCGCCTCTTCTGCGGCGAATGCCACAAGGAACTGAAAGAGTACCACGACCACTTTCTGGACATGCTGTTTTGAGACGCAGAAACCTGAGCGCTGACAGCTAACTGGACCCTGCCCCCGCCCCCAATCCCTTTCTGAGGAACGCCCCATGCCCGAGTTGCCGGAGGTGGAGGTCATCCGCCGGGGGTTGGCGCCGCAACTGGTGGGCCGGCGCTTGCTGGGGGTACGGGTGGGGGAAAAGCGCCTGCGCCAGCAGTCCCCTCCGGAGGCCCTCAGGCGGTGGGTTTCCGGGCGGCGCCTGGAGCACCTGGAGCGCCGGGGCAAGTACCTGGTGGGGCGCCTGGAGGGCGGCGCCACCCTGCTCCTGCACTTAGGGATGACGGGGCGGCTGCTCTTGGGGCCGGCCCCCTACCCTCCCCGGCCTCACGTGCATCTAGTCTTTCAGGTGGAGGGCGGGCTGGAGCTGCTTTTCCAGGACGTGCGCCGCTTCGGGCAGGTGCTGGTGTTCCCGCCGGGGACGCGGCCGGCCCCCCTGGACCAGGTGGGGCGGGAGCCCTTCTCCCGGGCGGTGACGCCGGAGTGGCTGGCGGCCCAGGCCCGGGGCCGGCAGCGGCCCGTCAAGAACTTCCTCCTGGACGGCCGGGTCCTGGCCGGCATCGGCAACATCTACGCCAGCGAAATCCTCTTTGCCGCCAGGATTCACCCGGAGACTCCGGTGTCCCGCCTGTCCCTGGGTCGGTGGGGGCGCCTGCTGAAGGAAACCCGGCGCATCCTCCGGGCGGCCATCGCCAAGGGCGGCACCACCGTGTCCGACTACCTCAACGCCCAGGGGGAGACGGGGCTCTTTCAATTCGAGCTCCAGGTGTACGGCCGGGAAGGGGAACCGTGCCCCCGCTGCGGCGGGGCCGTATTCCGTCTTCCCCAGGGGGGCCGCAGCACCTTCTTCTGCCGCCGCTGCCAGCGCCGCTAGGTCCAGTCAGCAGCAGGCGACACCCCCCCCTCACCCTGCCCTCTCCCCCCTGGGGGGAGAGGGTAAATTATTTCCGTAGTGCCGGAGCCAATGGGAGAAAGGGGCAAATTGTTTGAGTGCTGGGCCGTCGCCCGGCCGCCGGGGGGAGAAGGAAAAATGTCTTTTAGGGCTAATTCACCAGGAGGTGGGGCGGGAGCTGGTTGAGCTGGCGGCGGTAGCGGAGCTGGCTGCCGGCGAAGAGGATGGAAAAGATGTTGCGGTCGTCGCTCACCGGCAAGACGCCGGCCAGGCTCTCCCGGGGCACCACCCGGGCGGCCTTCAGGGTGGCATAGTCTTTGGGGGGCAGGGCCTGGCGCCCGGCCAGTTCCAGGGCCGGCTCCGGCGACAGGGGCACCTTGGCGGCCACCAGGCAGACGCTGCTGATGAGGCCCTGGGAAGAGGGGGAGCGGAATTCCAGGACGTGGGGGAAGGCCGCAGCCACGGTGGCCAGGATGGTGTCGTTCACCCGCTCGTTGGCCGGGTCAAACCAGGTGTTGATAATCACCACTCCCTGGGGCTTTAAGGAGGCCCGGACTTCCCCGAAAAACTCCCGGGTCAGCAGATAATCCGGGGTGCAGTCCCCCTGGAAGAGGTCCGCCACCACCAGGTCATAGGCATTCGGATGGCGGCGCACAAAGGTGCGGGCATCCTCCAGGTGGAAGTCCACCTCCCGGGGATTGAAGCCGAAAAACTCTGTGGCCGCGTCCAGGGAATTGGGGTTGATCTCCACCGCGGTGACTTTATGCCCCTGCTGGGCCAGATACCGGGGGATCATGCCCGCGGCCATACCCAGCACCAGGGAATCAGGGCCGGTGGGGGCATAGAGGCTGATAAGGCGGCAGATGAAGCCGGTGTGGTCCAGGACCACCCCGTCCGCGGTCACCAGGTTCTGGATGATGCCGTCTTGAAGGTAAGCCCGGGCCGGCTGCCGCTGGGGGTTGTCCGGGCGCACCTCCACCACCTTGATGTTGCCGAAGACGGAGGTGTATTCCGCCAGCAGGTCGAAATTGCCGCCGATGTCGCTCATGCCCGCCAGCAGCCGGAAGTAGGCCCGCTGGCCCGCCAGCAGCCCCGCGGCCAGGAGCATCACCAGCACGCACCCGGACAGCAGGAGTTTCCTGGCTGACCGGGGGATCTCCCGGCTCAAGGCGGTCAACAGGGCCACGGCGCCGCCCAGCCCCAGGCTCAGCCACAAGAGGGCGCGGAAGTTGCTCAGATGGGGGATGACCAGAAAAGCGGTGAACACCACCCCGGCCACGGAGCCCACGGTGCTGACAAAGAAGACCCGGCCGGCGCCGGCGTCGCCCCCGGCGCGGACTTCCCGGCCCAGGGCGATGAGCAGCGGGTTCATGGCCGACAGCACCACCAGGGGCAGGGACAGGAGCAGGGTGCCGCCCAGGAAACTGGCCAGCACCAGGTTGAGGGTGGCCAGCCGGGGAAAAATGGCGGGGTAAAGGACCGTGGCCAGGACGATGGCCAGGGCCGCGGCCAGGGGCGCGGCCAGCATCAGGCGCATAAGCGCGTCGTTCTCCCGGCCCCGGGAAATGCGGCCGCCCAGGTGGTAGCCCAGGGCCAGGAAAATCAGGGTGATGGAGAGGATGCCGGCCCAGATGTAGAGGCTCACCCCGAAATACGGCGTCATGATGCGGGAGGCCAGGACCTCCAGGGCCAGAGTCACCGCGCCGGTGAGGAAAATCAGGACTTCGTAGCGCCGCAATCCTGGAGAAACGGCTTCGGGAGGAACATTTTTCTTCATTATTCTGCCCGGATAGCTTGGATTTCTTTGATCATAGCAAATTTGCCCAAAGGGGGGCAAGGGGATTGGCCGGTGCCGGGAACGCGGGTTTTAGTTGGCTTTTTCGGGAAAAAGGTTATCATCAATTGTTAATCGATTTCGCAGGAGAGTCAGGCCGGTTATGAAAAAAGACATCCATCCCAAGTATCTCGAGGCCAGGGTGCGCTGCGCCTGCGGCCATGAGTTTGTCACCGGCTCCACCAAGGAGAGCATCCGGGTGGAGATCTGCTCCAAGTGCCATCCTTTCTTCACCGGCAAGCAGAAGCTGGTGGACACCGCCGGGCGGGTGGAGCGCTTCCGCCGGAAGTATGCTCATCTGGAGACCGACAAGGCCCCTGAAGCGGCCGAATGAAGCCCCTCAAGTCTTCCCTGACGGTGGGCGGCCAGGCGGTCCTGGAAGGGGTGATGATGCGCTCCCCCCACGCCCTGGCCATCGCGGTGCGCCGTCCCGACGGCAGCGTCCTCCTCAAGGACGAGCCTTACACCTCTCTGGGAGAGCGCTACCCGTGGCTGAAGCGGCCCTTCCTCAGGGGCCCCGTCATCCTCCTGGAGGCCCTGGTGACGGGGGTCAGGGCCCTCACCTACTCCGCCCAGGCGGCCCTGCAGGAGGAAGAGGAGGAACCCCTGGGCTGGTGGAGCCTGCTCCTCACCCTGGGGGGAGCGTTTGTGCTGGCCTTCATCCTCTTCGGCTTCCTGCCCCATTGGCTGAGCGGGCTAATCGGCGTGCTCATGGGCCGCCCCCTCACCCCGGCGGACTTCGCCTTCCACGTCATCGACGGCCTCATCAAGCTGGCCTTTATCCTGCTCTATATCTGGGCCATCTCCTGGTTCCGGGACATCCGGCGGGTCTTCCAGTACCACGGCGCGGAGCACAAGAGCATCGGCGCGTTCGAGGCCGGGGACGAGCTCAACGTGGCCCACTGCCGGCGCCACCCCACCTGCCACCCCCGCTGCGGCACCTCCTTCATCCTGGTGGTGCTGTTGGTGAGCCTGCTGCTCTTCACCGTGTTCTTCCCCCTGTTTCCGCCCCTGACCCGCACCGGGCTGGCCAATAATTTCTTCCAGGTGCTCATCAAGGTGGGGCTCATGCTCCCCATCGCCTCCGTGTCTTACGAAATCATCCGCTGGGGGGGCAAGCACCTCCAGCACCCCCTGGCCCGGGTGCTCCTGTGGCCGGGGCTGGCCACCCAAAGCCTCACCGCGCTGGAACCCGACGACTCCCAACTGGAGGTGGCCCTGGAAGCCCTGAAGGCCGTCCTGGCCCGGGAGCAAGGGGCGGCAACCAGTAGCCAGTTGCCAGTGGAAGAAGGGCCGACAGTAAAAGCCGCCGGAGAAAAAGCAGCTCCTGCTCACTGCTCACCGCTCACTGCTCACAAATAAATGATTCGCCTCGGCCCTGCAGGTTGGGATTACCCGGACTGGCAGGGGGTGGTCTATCCCCCGGGTCTCAAGGGCACGGACCGCCTCGCTTTCCTGGCCGGCCTCTTCGGGGCGGTGGAGATCAACGTCACCTTCTACCGGCCGGTGGCTGCCAGGGTGGCCAAGCGGTGGCTGGACGCGGTGCTGTTGCAGGCGGACTTCCGCTTCACCGCCAAGCTGTGGCAGCTCTTCACCCATGAGCGGCGGCTGGCCCCGGCGGAGCTGGTCCAGTTCCAGGAGGGTTTGGCGCCGCTCCTCAGCGCCGGGTGCCTGGGGGTGCTCCTGGCCCAGTTTCCCTACTCCTTCCACAATACCGAAGAAAACCGGGCTTATCTGGCGAAATTAAAGGCCGCGCTGCCCGGTTTCCCCCTGGCGGTGGAGGTGCGCCATCGCTCCTGGCAGCAAGGGGCCGTGCGGGATTTTTTGCATGAGACGGGCCTGGACTTCGTGAACATCGACCAGCCCATGGTATCCTACCCCATGGGCGCCACCCGCTGGGTGACGGGGACCCGGGGGTATCTGCGCTGTCACGGGCGGCGGAAAGACGCCTGGTTCGAGTTCGGAGAGGGCCGGGCGGCGCGCTACGACTACCTCTACTCACCGGAGGAGCTGGAGGACCTGGCGGACCGGGTGCGGGAGCTGGAATCCAAGGCGCCGGAGGTGTACGTGGTCTTCAACAACCACCCCGCGGGCCAGGCCGTGGCCAATGCCCTGGAGCTGAGCCATTTGCTGTTGAGGCGCCGATTCACGCTGCCGGACTGCCTGCCCGCGGCTTTCCCCCGGCTCAAGGAAGTGACGGCCAGCAAGGCAATAGCATGAAGAGGCAAGAGCCCGCCTCCCTCACGACTTTTCGCCCGGGGCGCCAGGTTTTTCTGTCTTTCTGAACAGAGCGAAGCGCAGTGAAGCATCTGCATTCTTCTCTACGCTCAGAATGACAAAGGTTAGCCGGGGGAGGCTGGACCCGCCTGCCCCGGACTTCGGAGGAATCGTTTTCCCGCCTCCCCTCAAAACACCATCATCCCAAAACCCCTCGTGAGCAGGCCCAGGGCCGTGGCCAGGGCCAGGGAGAAGACCACGGCCAGGGCCGCGCCCTTCCAGCCCAGTTCCCGGGAGAGCGCGGCGATGGTGGACGCGCAGGGGATGTAGAACAGCACGAACACGGTGAAGGTGAGGAGCTGGGTCAGGGTGAGGGCGGAGGTGATCTGGGTGGTGCCCAGGGCCTCGGCCAGCATGATGATGGACAGCTCTTTGCGCATGATGCCGAAGAGCAAAGTGACGCCCACCGCCCCGGGGAGGCCCAGCAGCGTGGTGAAGGGCCGGGTGGCCTCGTTGACGTAGTGCTCCAGGCCGTAAAACTTGAGCAGGCTCAAGAGCAGAGAGCCGGCGATGAGGATGGGCCAGGCCACCACGATGAAGTCCTTGAGGGAGTGCCAGGATTTACGCGCCACGTTATAGAATGTGGGCAGGCGGTACTCGGGGATCTCCATGAGGAGCCCCGGGGAGACCTCGGGCAGCGCCAGGGTGGACAGCCTCCCCAGGACGGCGATGACCACCAGGTTGAAGAGGTAGACGCCCAAAGCCCAATACGGCCCCAGGGCGTAGGCCACCAGGGCGAAGATAATCACCGACCGGGCCGAGCAGGGGATGAGCACCGAGAGCAGGGCCACCACCAGGCGGTCCCGGGGGGACTCCAGGATGCGGGTGGCCATGACCGCGGGCACGCTGCACCCATACCCCAAAATGAAGGGGATGATGGACTTGCCGTGCAGCCCCAGGAGGTGCATGAAGTTGTCCATGAGGAAGGCCACCCGGGGCAGGTAGCCGGTGTCCTCCAGCAGGGCCAGGCCCACCAGGAAGGGCAGTAGGTAAGGCAGCACGATGGCCACCCCCCCGAAGATGCCCATGAGCAGGCCTTCCGTGACGCTGTAGGCCAGGGTGCCGCTCCCCAGCCAGGCCTGCCCCGCTTTCTGGGCCGCCTCCAGGTAGGACATGAGGAAGTTTTCCGCGTGCTGGCCGAAGCGGAAAACCCCCTGGAAAAACAGGCCCATGACCAGGACCAGGAGGACGTAGCCCCAGAAACGGTGGGTGGCCACCTTGTCCAGGCGTTCCCGCCAGGCGGGTTTGACCGCGGGCTGCACCTTGGCCACCTGCTCGAAGAGGTTGAAGCTCAGGGCGTGGCGCTCCGAGGAGATGACGGCCTCCGGCGGCCGGCCGTGGGACTGGGCCAGGATCTTCTGGTGGTTCCGCACCATGGCCACGCAGTCAGGGTGGCGGCGCCCCAGTTCCTCCAGGAGGTAGGGGTCGTCCTCCAGGAGCTTCAGGAGCAGGAACCGGTAGGGCAGCCCCAGGTCCCGGGCCCGCTGGCGGTCCAGGTGGTCGCTCAGCTCGGCGATCTCCTCCTCCACGTCGGCGCTCAAGAGGATCTGGGAAGGCCTGATGTCCGCCCGGGCGGTGGCCACCGCGGTTTCCAGGAGTGCCGTCAGGCCCCGGCCCGTGGCCGCCACGGTGGGCGTCACCGGCACCCCCAGGAGCCGGGACAGTTTGGCTGCGTCGATATTGATGCCCTTGCGGGAGGCTTCGTCCATCATGTTCAGGGCCACCACCAGGGGCCGCTCCAGGCTCATGAGCTCCAGGGTCAGCTCCAGGCTGCGGGACAGGAGCGACGCGTCCAGGACGTTGACGATGACGTCGGCTTCGCCGGAAAGCAAGTAGTTGCGGGCCTCCAGCTCCGCGGCGTCGGTGGAGGTGAGGGAATAGACCCCGGGCAGGTCCACGCACTCCAACTCCTCCCCTTCAAAGACCACCCGGCTGACGGTGAACTTGACGGTGGTGCCGGGAAAGTTGGAGACCGCGGCCTTGTAGCCGGAGAAATAGTTGAAGATGGTGCTCTTGCCGCAGTTGGGCTGGCCGATGAACGCGACTTTTAACATGTCCTGAAGGAGGTCCGGGAAGCCAGGTTTTTCCCCGAAAAACTTGACACTTTGCTATACTTCTCTATATTAAAACTTTTGTGGCCGGGGGCCAAGGCTTATTTCCGCGCCCCGCCCGGCCGGTGAAGATGAAGCGAGCGTTGCAGGTCCCTCTGAATTCCATCCCCGAGACCGGGCGGGAAATCCACCTGGACCTGGGCCCGGAATGGTTCGGGCGCTGGCGGGAGGAGGACCCGGGCCTGGAATTTGACACAGGCCAGGTCTCGGGCACGGTGCGCCTGGAGAAGCACGGCCGGGACGTCCTGGTCAGGGGCAAGCTAACCGGTGAGTTGAGCCTCACCTGCAGCCGCTGCCTGGAGCCTTTTGAAGCCAAGGTCGAGGTTGACTTTGACCTGCTGCTGCTGCCCCGGCCGGAGCAAGCCGCCTCCCGGGAGGAGCTCACCCCCGAAGACCTGGACCTGGACTTTTACTCCGGGGAGGTGGTGGACCTGGAGAGCCTCCTCAAGGAGCAGATCGTCCTCATGGTGCCCCTGAAGCCCCTGTGCGCCGAGGACTGCCGGGGCCTGTGCCCCCGCTGCGGCGCCGATCTCAACCGGGAGTCCTGCGGCTGCCCGGAAGTCAAGGCCGCCGGCCCCCTGGCCGGCCTGGCGAAGTAAAGACGGTTTTCAGTTAGAAAGAAAATCCCAAGCCTGACTGCTAACTGCTAAAAAGGAGAAGGTTGTGCCCTTACCCAAACGCAAGAAGTCCATCTCCAAAAAGAACATGCGGCGTTCCCACCAGCACCTGACGCCGCCCGATCTCTCCGTCTGCCCCAAGTGCAACGAACCCCGTCTGCCCCACCACCCTTGCCCTTCCTGCGGGTTTTACAAGGGCCGGCTGGTGCTGCCCGAAGCCGCGGAGTAAGGCCCGTGGACTACCTGCTCACCGAAGAGCAGCGAATGCTCCAGGACCTGGCCCGGCAAATCAGCGAGGAACGCGTCAAGCCCATCCGGGCGCAATTGGACGAAGAGGAGACCTTCCCCTGGGACCTGATGCGGGACCTGGCCCAGGCGGACCTTTGCGGCACCATCATCCCCGAGGCTTACGGCGGCCTGGGGCTGGGGTGCCTGGAGAACTGCCTGGTGCTGGAGGCCCTGGCCGCGGGCTGCGTGGGGGTGGCCACCACCTACGCCGCCTCCTTCCTGGGGGCCTATCCCCTCTTGCTTTTCGGGTCTGAGGAGCAGAAGTCCCGCTACCTTCCTCCCCTGGCCCGGGGCGAGGCCCTGGCCGCGTTTGCGCTCACCGAGTCCCAGGCGGGCTCCGACGCGGGCGCCATCGCCGCCGCCGCGGTGAAGGACGGGGATGCCTACGTCCTGAACGGCACCAAGCAGTGGATCACCAACGCCGGGGAGGCCGAGTTCTACACGGTCATCGCCCTCACCGACCGGGCCAAGGGCGCCCGGGGCGCGTCCGCGTTCCTGGTGGAGAAGGGCGACCCCGGCGTCTCCTTCGGCAAGAAGGAAAAGAAGATGGGCATCCGGGCCTCCGTCACCCGGGAGGTGGTCCTGGAGGACTGCCGCATCCCGGCTGACCGCCTCATCGGCAAGGAAGGCCTGGGGTTCATCGTCACCATGCGCACCCTGGACCTGGCCCGCCCCGGGGCCGGGGCCCTGGCCGTGGGCCTGGCCCAGGAGGCCCTGGACGAAGCCGCGGCTTTCGCCAAGGAGCGCCACCAGTTCGGGGTGCCCATCATCTCCTTCCAGGCGGTGCAGCATATGCTGGCGGACATGGCCACCCAGTTGGAGGCAGCCCGGGCCCTGGTCTACGCGGTGGCCCGCTACATCGACAGCGCCCCCAAAGACTACTCCAAGGCCGCGGCCATGGCCAAGCTCTTCCCCACGGACATGGCCATGAAAGTCACCGTGGACGCGGTGCAGGTCATGGGCGGCCACGGCTACATGCGGGAATACCCGGTGGAAAAGATGATGCGGGACGCCAAGATCCTCCAGATCTACGAAGGCACCAACCAGATCATGCGCAACATCATCGGCCTGGCCCTGAATAAGGAATACTCGAAGAAAAAATAGTAGTCAGTAGTCAGGGGTCAGGAGTCAGTTTATCTTCCAGTTTTAAGAAACTGGCCCCTGACCTCTGGCCCCTGACCACTTTCTCTGCCCATGCTCAGAATCGTCGTCTGCATCAAGCAGGTGCCTGACACCCAGGAAGTGCGTCTGGACCCGGTGACCCACACCCTGAAACGGGAGGGGGTCAAGGCCATGATCAACCCCTTTGACCTCTACGCGGTGGAGGAGGCGTTGAGGGTTAAGGAGGCGCAGGGCGGCACCGTGACCCTGCTCACCATGGGCCCGCCCCAGGCGGAGGAGGCCCTCCGGGAGGCCCTGGGCTATGGCGCGGACGGGGCGGTGCTCCTCTCTGACAGGGCCTTCGCCGGCGCGGACACCTGGGCTACCTCACTCACGCTGGCCCGGGCCATTGAGAAGTTAGGGGGCGCGGACCTGATCTTTTGCGGCAAACAGGCCATTGACGGCGACACCGCCCAGGTGGGGCCGGAGATCGCCGCCCACCTGAACATCCCCTGCGCGGCCTGGGCCCGGAAGCTGACCTTCACCGGGGAGGGCCGCCTGGAGGTGGAACGGCTGCTGGACCATGGCTACGACGCGGTGGAAGTGCGTCTCCCCGCGCTCATCACCGTGGTCAAAGAGATTAACGAGCCCCGGGTGCCCTCCTTCAAGGCCAAGCTCCGGGCCAAAAAGGAGTCCGTCCCGGTGTGGGGCCTGGCGGACTTGGGGCTCGATCCGGAAGACGTGGGCCTGGCCGGCTCCTTCACCCAGGTGGTGAAGGTCTTCCCGCCGCCGTCCCGGGGGACGCCGGAGGTCTGGGAGGGGGCGGGGTCGGAGCTGGCGGCCCGGCTTTGGGGCCGCTTGAAACAGATGGGTCCCAGATGACAGGGGGGAGTCTCAGCCAACCCTGACCACTGTTCAACTCCCATGGCTTTAAAAGAGGAATTTAAGAGGACAGGCGATTGGCTCTTCCGTTGGCGCAGCTATCTGCCGCTTTTGCTAATTGCCGGCTTCGGCGTGGCTTTCATAGGTTTCAAATATCCCCATGGCAGCCACAAGTTGGACCTTTTATGGGAGCTAGCCTGTCTGAGCATCTCCCTGTTCGGGCTGGGCATCCGCATCTTCACGTTGGGCTATGTGCCGGGCGGCACCTCGGGCCGGAATACCAGGCGGCAGGTGGCGGGTCATTTGAATACCACGGGCATCTATGCCATAGTCAGGCATCCCCTGTACCTGGGGAATTTTTTCATCTTTCTGGGCCTCTCCCTGTTTGTTCGGGTCTGGTGGTTCAGTCTGCTCATCATTCTGGCCTTCTGGATCTACTATGAAAGGATCATGTTTGCCGAAGAAGACTTTTTGCAGCAGAAATTCGGGGCAGCCTTTACGGAATGGGCCAGCCGGACTCCGGCATTTTTGCCCAGGTTTAAAAACTGGCAGCCGCCGGAGCTGCCCTTTTGTTGGAAAACTGTCATCGGCAAGGAGTACGCTACCCTGTTTGCCATTATCGGGACCTTTACGCTCTTGGATATAGTCTCAGAAGTTTATCAAAGCGGGGCAATCGTCTTCGACCTCATGTGGGGCCTATTATTCAGCGGCAGCTTAATCATGTATGTGGCCATCAGGATCCTGAAAAAATACACCACGTTTCTGAAGGTCTGCGGCAGATAAACCATTTTGAGTCAGAATGTCCCCCATGACCCTGGTCTTTGACGCCGAAAAATGCACTGCCTGCGGGGCCTGCGTGGACGCCTGCCCTTTCGGGGTGCTGCGCCTCAAGGACGGGAAGCTCATCACCGAAGAGGGCTGCACCCTGTGCGGCGCCTGCGTGGAGGTGTGTGAACCCGGCGCCCTGGCCCTGCCGGAGGCCGCCGGCCTCCAGCCCCGCCCCGGGGCGCCCCCCGGGGGCCTCTGGGTCTTTGCGGAGCAGCGCCACGGCGACCTGGCCCGAGTGAGCCTGGAGCTTTTAGGGGAGGCGACCCGCCTGGCCGCGGACCTGAAGGCGCCGGTGGCCGCGGTGCTCTTCGGGGAAGGGGTTGAGGCCCTCGCCCCGGCCCTGCTGGCCGGCGGCGCTGACAAAGTCTATCTGGTGGAGCACCTGATCCTCCGGGATTTCCTGGAGGAGGCCTATGCCGCGGCCTTGACGGAGCTGGCCCGGAAATTTCAGCCGGAGATCATCCTGGCCGGGGCCACCTACCTGGGGCGGGCCTTCATCCCCAGGGTGGCCGCGGCCTTGCGCACCGGCCTCACCGCGGACTGCACCGGGTTCGCCATCGACCCGGAGAAGCGCCTGCTGCTCCAGACCCGGCCGGCGTTCGGGGGCAACATCATGGCCACCATCATCACCCCCCGCACCTACCCCCAGATGGCCACGGCCCGGCCCGGGGTTTTTAAGCCCCTGGCCGCGGCGGCCTCGATGGACGGAGAGGTCATCCCCGTTGAGGCGGCTTCCCTGGCTGGGGTCGGCCAGAGCCGGTTTCTCAGGACGGTGGCGGAGATCAAGGAGCGGGTGGCCCTGGGCGCCGCAGAGGTCATCGTCGCCGGGGGCCGGGGCCTCAAGGAAGCCAAGAACTTCCGCCTCCTGGAGGAGCTGGCGGACCTGCTGGGGGGTGCGGTGGGCGCCACCCGGGGCGCGGTGGACGCGGGCTGGGCCCCCTATGCTCTGCAAATCGGCCAGACGGGGAAAACGGTGTCCCCCAAGCTTTATGTTGCGGTGGGCCTCTCTGGCGCGGCCCAGCACCTGGTGGGCATGCAGTCCTCGGACTTCATCGTGGCCGTCAACAAGGACCCCCAGGCCCCCATCTTCAAGGTGGCGGACGTGGGGCTGGTGGGGGACCTCTTTGAGATCGTCCCGGCCTTAATCCAGGAGATTAAGAAGGACAAATCGTAGGGCAGGCGTCCTGCCTGCCGCAAGTGGAGGCGGGCACGGAGGCCCGCCCTGCGAAGCTGGCAGCTTTTGGAAAAAACCTCTTTCAATTTGGCCCAAATCGGATTATGTAATTATCCCAGCAAAGGCGCGGGAAGGTGGCCGGAGCGGGGGTTATGATGGCAGCGGCAGCACAGCGGGTGGCTCTCATCACCGGCGCGGCCCGGGGCATCGGCCGGGCCATCGCTTATGCCCTGGCCCGGCCGGGGCTGCTGCTCTATTTGAACGACGTGGCCCCGGGGGAGGACCTGGCCGCCACCCGGCGGGGCGTGGAGGAAAAAGGGGCACAGGCCCGGGTCCTGGTCTTTGACGTGGCCGACGCCGCGGCCGCGGCCCAGGCCGTAGACGGTCTGGTCAAGGAGAGCGGCCGCCTGGACCTCCTGGTGAACAACGCCGGCATCGCCCGGGACAATCTCGTCCTGCGCATGAAGGAGTGGGAGTGGGATCAGGTCCTGGCGGTGAACCTCAAGGGCGCGTACAACTGCATTCGGGCCGCGGCCAGGCCCATGGTCAAGCAGCACTCCGGCCGCATCATCAACATCAGCTCCGTGGTGGGGGTCATGGGCAACCCGGGGCAGGCGAATTACGTGGCCTCCAAGGCGGGCCTCATCGGCCTCACCAAGGCGGTGGCCCGGGAGCTGGCCTCCCGGAACATCACCGTCAACGCGGTGGCGCCGGGCTTCATCCAGACGGAGATGACCGAGACGCTGCCGGAGAAGGTCAAGGAAGAAATGCGGGCCCAGATTCCCCTGGCCCGCTTCGGCACTCCGGAAGAGGTGGCCCAAGCCGTGGCCTTTCTCGCTTCCGACGCCGCAGCCTACATCACCGGCCAAGTTCTGCATGTCAACGGCGGCATGCTCATGGTCTAACAAGGAGGAGTAAATGGGTGCCATTGAAGACAAAGTGATTGACATCATCGTGGACAAACTGGGGGTGGAACGCGCCGAAGTCACCCCCGAGGCGGTGTTCGTGGACGACCTGGGGGCCGACTCCCTGGACCTGGTGGAGCTCATCATGGCCATGGAGGAGGAGTTCGGCACGGAGATCGCCGACGAAGAGGCCGAAAAACTGAGGACCGTCCAGGATGTCATCAATTTCATCAAAGCCCGGGCCGCCTGAGGCGGAAGTCGTCGCCATCGGCTGCGACCACGCCGGGCATGGCTTGAAAAGAGAGGTCCTGAAGCTGCTGCACGAGCTGCAGGTGCCCGTCCTCGACCTGGGATGCGCCAGCCCCGACGAGTCGGTGCACTATCCCCTCTACGGCAAGAAGGTGGTGGAGGCCCTGAAGGCCCGGGCCCACGGCCGGGGTATCCTGATTTGCGGCACCGGCCTGGGGATGAGCATCATGGCCAACCGCTTCCCCGGCGTCCGCGCGGCGCTGTGCCACGACCTTTACACCGCCATCATGAGCCGGCGACACAACGACGCCAACCTTCTGGTCATGGGGGGCCGGGTCATCGGCCCGGACCTGGGCCGGGAGATCGTCAAGGCCTGGCTGAACACCCCCTTTGAAGGCGGCCGCCACCAGGAGCGGCTGGACCTCCTGGAGAACCTTTCCCGGGGCGCCAACCCGGCCTGAATATCACGTCATGGACGACCTGGCCCGCACCGACCCGGAAATCTACGCGGTCATCCAGCGCGAACTGGAGCGCCAGCTCCACAAGCTGGAGATGATCGCCTCGGAGAACTTTGTCAGCGCCGCGGTCCTCCAGGCCCAGGGCTCCATCCTCACCCACAAGTACGCGGAGGGCTACCCGGGGCGGCGCTACTACGGCGGCTGCGAGTTCGTGGACACCGCGGAAAACCTGGCCCTGGCCCGGGTGAAGCAGCTCTTCGGCGCGCCTTACGCCAACGTCCAGCCCCACTCCGGCACCCAGGCCAACATGGCGGTGTACTTCGGCTTCCTCAAGCCTGGGGACACCATCCTGGGTATGGACCTGGCCCACGGCGGGCACCTGTCCCACGGGGCCAAGGTCAACTTCTCTGGCCAGCTCTATCACACCGTTACCTACGGCGTCTCCCGGGAGACCGAGGAGGTGGACTTCGAGGCGGTACGGGACGCGGCCCGGAAACACCGGCCCCGCCTCATCATCGCCGGAGCTTCGGCCTACCCGCGGATACTGGATTTTGGCCGGTTTGCCGACATCGCCCGGGAGGTGGAGGCCTACCTCATGGTGGACATGGCCCACATCGCCGGGCTCATCGCCGCGGGGCTGCACCCCAACCCGGTGCCGGTGGCGGACTTTGTCACCTCCACCACCCACAAGACCCTGCGGGGCCCCCGGGGGGGCTTCATCCTGGCCCGGAAGGATTACGGCAAGGTCCTGGACAGCCAGATCTTCCCGGGGATGCAGGGCGGCCCCCTGATGCACATCATCGCGGCCAAGGCCGTGGCCTTCAAGGAGGCCCTGGCCCCGTCGTTTAAGCGTTACCAGGAGCAGACCGTGGCCAACACCCGGGCCCTGGCCCGGGAGTTCACCCGCCGGGGGTACCGGCTGGTGGCCGGCGGCAGCGACACCCACCTCATCCTGGTGGACCTGAGGCCCGTGGGCCTCACCGGGGCCGAGGCGGAAGCGGCCCTGGATAAGGCGGGGATTACGGTGAACAAGAACTCCATCCCTTACGACCCCCAGCCGCCCAAGGTGACCAGCGGCATCCGGGTGGGGACGCCGGCCCTTACCACCCGGGGCATGAAGGAGGCGGAGATGGAGACCGTGGCGGAGTTTATCCACCAGGCCCTGGCCGCGGCCAAGGACCCGGGCCGCCTGGCCAAGCTGGAGGTCCAGACCCGGGACCTGTGCCGCCGGTATCCCCTCTTTGCCGCAGAGTGGCAATCGTAAGTTTTGTAAATAGTTGACAAAACCGGCTGGCCCAGGTAATAAGAATTATCTGGGCCTCTTTTTTTAACTGAAAACTGAAAACCGAAAACTGAAAGCTGGCCACTCAAATGCGGTGCCCCTACTGCCACAGCACCAACAATAAGGTCATCGACTCCCGCCCCAGCCGGGAGGCCAACGCCATCCGGCGGCGCCGGGAGTGCCTCCACTGCCAGCGGCGCTTCACCACCTATGAGCAGGTGGAGGAGAGCCTGCCCCTCATCGTCAAGAAGGACGGCCGCCGGGAACCCTACCAGCGCTCCAAGGTCTACGAAGGGATGAAAAGGGCCTGTGAGAAGCGGCCGGTGTCCATCGACTCCATCGAGAACTTCCTGGACGGCCTGGAAAGGGAAATGCTGGAGAGCGGCCAGCGGGAAATCCCCTCTGCCTGGATCGGCGAGAAGGTCATGGCCAAACTGCGGGAGTGGGACGAAGTGGCGTACGTGCGCTTTGCCTCGGTGTACCGCCACTTCACCGACGCCACCGACTTCATGGACGAAATCCGCCAGCTCCTGGCGGAGAGGAAGGGGAAAGAGTAATTTGGGGGAGGGCCGGGGGAAGAAGATTCCCCCGCCCTCCCCCAAACCCCCTCCCCCCTCCCGCCGGAGGAGGGGGGTTTTTAGCGGTGCTGGCAAGGTGAATGACTTTGCTTACATGAAGCTGGCGCTGAGGCTGGCGGCCCGGGGCGCGGGCTGGGTCTCCCCCAACCCCATGGTGGGCGCGGTGGTGGTCAAGGGGGGCGAAATTGTCGGTCGGGGCTACCATCGGCGGGCCGGCCTGCCCCACGCCGAGGTGGAAGCCTTGCGGCAAGCCGGGGACGCGGCCCGGGGGGCCGACCTGTACGTCACCCTGGAGCCCTGCAACCACCAGGGCCGCACCCCGCCCTGCACCCGGGCCATCCTGGCGGCAGGCATCAAAAAAGTGGTCATGGCCACCCGGGACCCCAACCCCCAGGTGACCGGGGGCGGTGCCGATTTTCTCGTCTCCCGCGGGGTAAAGACGGAGGTGGGCCTCCTGGGAGCCCAGGCCCGGCGCCTCAACGAGGCCTGGTTCAAGTGGGTGGCTACGGGCCGCCCCTGGGTCATAGCCAAGGCCGCCTGCTCCTTGGACGGCAAGATCGCCACCTATACCGGGGAGAGCCAGTGGCTCACCGGCGAGGCCGCCCGGGCCTTCGGCCACAGACTCCGCCACCAGGCCGACGCCATCCTGGTGGGCCTAAACACACTGCTGAGCGATGATCCCCAGTTGACCACGCGTTTGCCTGGGCGAAGGGGTAAGGACCCTGTCCGGGTAATCCTGGACAGCCGCCTGGGCCTGCCCCTCACGGCCCGGGTGCTGCACCTGGACTCCCCCGCGCCCACCTGGTTGGCCTGCACCGGGGAGGGGGCGAAAGATAAGAAGAAGGTCAAGGCCTTGAAAGAGTTGGACGCGGAGGTCCTGGTGCTGCCGGGAGAGGATGGCCGCGTGGCGTTGCAGCCTTTGCTCAGGTTCCTGGGCCGGCGCCAGGTGCAGAGCGTCCTGGTGGAAGGGGGGGCCGAGACCCTGGGCTCTTTCTTCGACCAGCGCCTGGTGGACCAGTTCTTTTTCTTCTACGCCCCCCTGTTCCTGGGCGGCAAAACCGCACCCGGCCCCCTGGCCGGCCGGGGCGTCGCCCATTTAGCGGACGCCCTCCCGGCCCGGGACCTCACCCTCCGCCGCCTGGACCCAGATCTGCTAATCTCAGGTTATTTGTAGATTTTTGCCTGGGTCCGATGCTGGGAGCCTCTGTCCTCCCCATGGTCATTCTGAGGGAGCGAAGCGACCGAAGAATCTCATTTTTGGTGGCACAGCCTTTCCAGGCTGTGCCGAAATTGGTGCACAGGCGGGGGCGCCTGTGCCACATTTATTCTTCCGGCCTCCCCTCAAGTTGCTCCCCCTTCCAAATCCAACCTATAGGCGATGGGGCCGGGGTCCCGGTCGAACTGGGGGGCCCGCTCAAAGCCAAATTTTTCGTAGAGGTGCCGGGCGGCGGCCATGAAGGTGCCGGTGTAGAGAAAGATGGTGCGGACCTTCAACTTCCGGGCGCGGCGCAGGCATTCTTCCGTGAGCAAGGTGCCCAGGCCCTGGCCCCGGGCTTCCGGAGACACGGCCAGGATGCGGATGGCGGCCGCGCCTTCAGGCCAGCGGCCCATGCCGGACTGGGCCGCGTCGGGATAAAACTTGACGACGCCTTGCACTTCCCCTTCATGCTCTGCCACGATGAGCATGCCGGCCCCGGAGTGGATGGTCCGGCTGATGTTCGCCATCCAGGCAGACCAAACCTGCTCGGGAAAGTGCGGCTTAAATTCCCGGTAAGCGGTGAGAACCAGGGCCTCGATGTGGTCCAGTTCGCCGGGCGCGGCGTCGCGGATTAATATATTTTCTGCCATTGATTTTTCTTCTTGTCATTCTGAGCACCGCGAAGAATCTCTTATTTTGAGATTCTTCAGTCGCTTCGCTCCCTCAGAATGACAAGCTGTGGGGTTCCGGCCTGAGAAGATGGTTTGGAGGAAAAGCGGGGGCGGTGACCCCGCCCCCACGGCTTCGGGCTTCATCTAGACCTCGCCCTCCCACCCTCAGCCAGAAACACCCTTTAAGCGCGGCGGTGAAGCGGAGTAGGGCCGGCAGGGACGCCGGCGCTACCGCCTTTTGCCGGTGTAGGGGCGGGTTTCAAACCCGCCCCTACATTGAGCCAGTTATTTGGCCCGCAGGGGCTCCTTGAGCGCGGCGATGAAGTCGCCCACCTCCGTGAGCAGTTCCTTCCCCTTGAGCTTCGCCACCCGCTGGACGATGGCGCTGCCCACCACCACCCCGTCCACGTAAGGGGCCAGCCACTTGACCTGCTCCGGGGTGGAGATGCCGAAGCCCACGGCCAGAGGGCACTTCACCAGGGAGCGCACTTCCTTAAGCGCGGCCACCAGGTCCGGGGGGAGTTCCGTCCTAGCCCCGGTGATGCCGGTGACGCTGACGTAGTAGAGGAAGCCCCGGGTGAGGCGTGCGGCTTTCCTGATGCGCTCCGGGCCGCTGGTGGGCGCGGCCAGGAAGATGGGGGCCACTCCTTCTTTCAGAGCTGCATCGCGCCAGGGCCCGGCCTCCTCCAGGGGCAGGTCCGGGATGATGAAGCCGTCCATCCCCAGGCGGGCCGCGTCCCGGGCGCACCTCTCCAGGCCGTACTGCAGGATGGGGTTGTAGTAGCCCATGAGAACCAGGGGGAGGTCCGTCTCCCGCCTGAGGTCCCCGGCCAGCTCCAGGACCTCCGCCAGGTGCACCCCGCCCTTCACCGCCCGGGCGCTGGCCGCCTGGATGGTGGGGCCGTCGGCCAGGGGGTCGGAAAAGGGGATGCCCAGCTCCAGCAGGTCCGCCCCTTTGGCAGCCATGGTCAGGGCCAGAGCCCGGGTGGTGGGCAGGTCCGGGTCCCCCGCGGTGATGAAGGGAATGAGGGCTTTCTCGCCCCGGGCCTTGAGCCGCTTAAAGGTCGTGTCAATCCGCGTCACCGGACACCTCCAGTTGCTGGGCCACCGCGTCCACGTCCTTGTCGCCCCGGCCGGAAAGGTTGACGATGATGAGGGCCTCCGCCGGATATTGGGGGGCCAGGGCGCGCAAATAAGCAATGGCGTGGGCGCTCTCCAACGCCGGTAGAATACCCTCGGTGCGGGAGAGGAGCTGGAAGCCCTCCAGGGCCTCGGTGTCCGTCACCGCCACGTATTCCGCCCGCCCCTGGTCCTTGAAGAAAGAGTGCTCCGGCCCCACCCCGGGGTAGTCCAGCCCCGGCGCCAGAGAATGGGCCTCCTGGATGTTGCCCCAGGGGTCTTGCAACAGATAGCTGAAGGCCCCGTGCAGCACCCCCCGGGTCCCGGCCACCAGGGTGGCGGAGTGGTAGCCGCTCCCCAGGCCGTGGCCCGCGGCCTCCACCCCCACGAAGCGCACCGGGTCGTCAAGGAAGGGGTGGAACAGGCCCATGGCGTTGCTGCCGCCGCCCACGCAGGCCACCAGGCAGTCGGGGAGGCGCCCCGTGGCCCGCCGGAGCTGGACCCTGGCCTCCCGGCCGATGACGGACTGGAAGTCCCGCACCAGCATGGGGTAAGGGTGGGGCCCGGCCACGGAGCCGATGATGTAGTGGGTGTGGCGCACGTTGGTGACCCAATCCCGGATGGCCTCGTTCATGGCGTCCTTGAGGGTGCAGGAGCCGGCGGTCACGGGGACGACCTTGGCCCCCAGGAGGCGCATGCGGATGACGTTCAAGCGCTGGCGGCGGATGTCCTCGGTGCCCATGTAGATGTCGCAGGTGAGTCCCAGGAGCGCGGCCACGGTGGCCGTGGCCACCCCGTGCTGGCCCGCGCCGGTTTCGGCGATGAGGCGCGTTTTGCCCATGCGCCGGGCCAGCAGCCCCTGGCCCAGGGTGTTGTTGATCTTGTGGGCGCCGGTGTGGGCCAGGTCCTCCCGCTTGATGTAGATGCGGGGGCCGCCCAGGGCCTCCGTCAGGTGCCGGGCGAAATAAAGGGGCGTGGGCCGGCCCACGTAATCCTTGAGATACCGGGCCAGCTCCCGCTGGAACTCCCGCTGCCGGCTGATCTTCCGGTACGCGGCCTCCAGCTCCAACAGGGCCGGCATCAGGGTCTCCGGCACAAAGCGGCCCCCGTAGGGGCCATACCTGCCATGGCGGTCGGGTAGCAATGGAACCTCCTTGTGATAGAAGCAGTTAGCAGTTAGCAGGCAGCAGTTGGCTGAAAGCTGATGGCTAACTAGCTTCTTTAAATTCCTTCACTGCGGCAAAAAAAGCCCGCAGCTTTGCCGGGTCTTTTTTCCCCGGCGCGGCCTCCACGCCGCTGGCCACGTCCAGAGCCTGGGGTCGGGCCTGGGCTATGGCCTGGGCTGCATTGGCCGCGGTGAGGCCCCCGGCCAGGATGACGGGCCCCAGCTCCCCGGCTTTCCGGGCCAGGGACCAGTCAAAAGTTTCCCCGGTGCCGCCGAGGGTGCCGGGGCGGTAAGTGTCCAGGAGAAAGGCCTGCACCGCCTCCCGGTAAGGGGGGAGGAGCGACAGGCTGCCCTCGTCCCGGATGCGAAAGCCTTTGATGACCCGGCGTCCTAAACTGCGGCAATATTCCGGGGATTCACTGCCGTGGAGCTGCAGCCAGTCGAGGCCGGCGAACCGGGCGATCTCCCGCACGGTCTGGGCCTCTTCGTCCACGAACACCCCCACCGTGAGGACGAAGGGAGGCAAGGCCCGGATGATCTCCCGGGCCGCCTCCGGCCTCACCGACCGGGGACTTTTGGCGTAGAAAATAAACCCCAGGGCATGGGCCCCCAAATCCGCCGCCAGCAGGGCGTCCTCCCGATTGGTGATGCCGCAGATTTTGACCCTTAGCATAACTTAAAAGTCAACGGCCTCAGACCGCCTTTCCTTTCTGGAAACCTATCTTCAGTAATTTTACTTCTGTATTTTCCATGCCATTTCATCCAGATACAGATTAGGATCATAGGCGGGATTTCCCCTTTTTCGCAATTCTTTTTCAGCAGTTATTCGCTGTTTTTCAAAATGATTATTCAAATCTTCCTTAGCTAGTTGACGCCTATCTCCAAGCCGTATCCCACTTATACTCCAATATGAATATATTTGCTTTTTTTGGGCTATTTTATGTAGAATATTATTGCTTATATCAGTCTGCAAATTGATTGATTCATTAATACTTGCATCACTATTTTTGTGATTAAAACGAAGATTTATAGCATGACCTGTTGAATCGTCTTCGTCCCGATATAAATTATATCCTGAACAATCCAAAATAATCTGAGTATAGCTTTCAAATAAATGTTGTAAGCTGCTTAGTTCTCTAAAATAAACAGTAATTCCATAATAACTTAAGTCTCTTTTATTGCTTAATTCCCATCCCATAAACAAACCAGGATATTTAAAAAGCCAGTCAATAACATATTCACATGTCCGTTTATTACCTAGTAAGCCTAAAAATACTATTAATACTGCCTGCTTTTCAAAATACTCCATTTTTATACTTGAATTGTTATCGCTTATCACCTTTCTATCAATTTTACTAATACAATTTATGACGCCATCTAAGGCGCCTTCCCCCATCTTCTCCAGAAACTTTAAAATATAACAATCGTTTCTTTCATCTACACGATGATAATCATATTCGAAGAGGAAGTCGTCTAACAAAACTTTTAAGCCGATAGCACCCATACTTATCAAGTCAGCTTCCTGTTTCATGGCCAGATAAAAATAAGCTTCATCAATTTTATTATCCGGCTTCCATCCTAATTTCTTTAGAGCTAATGCTGCATAGTGGGAGACATCACTTCGATTAGTTTTAAAAAAATT
>Ga0315268_10000733_pt1 | contig 38300 bp, 33 predicted proteins | sample C1_top_MG_FD_204535 | JGI IMG/M metagenome (GOLD analysis project Ga0315268, IMG submission 204535) | Sediment microbial communities from Yellowstone Lake, YNP, Wyoming, USA - C1_top | ecosystem: Environmental > Aquatic > Freshwater > Lake > Sediment | place: USA: Wyoming | collected 2017-08-01
GTCATGATGGGCCGGCCGCTGGAGGGGCTGAAGATGTTGAGCGGCGCCATCATCAAGAGCCGGGCCTCCATCTGGGCCTCGACTGACAACGGCACGTGCACGGCCATCTGGTCGCCGTCGAAGTCCGCGTTGTAAGCGGTGCAGACCAGCGGGTGAATGCGAATGGCTTCCCCTTCGATGAGCACCGGCTCGAAGGCCTGGATCGAAAGCCGGTGGAGCGTGGGGGCGCGGTTCAACAGCACTGGGTGCCCCTTGGTGACTTCCTCCAAAATGTCCCACACCTCGCGGGACTGCCGTTCGATGAGCTTCTTGGCCGAGCGGACAGTGTGGACGTAGCCCAGCTCTTTGAGCCGGCGGATAATGAACGGCTCAAAGAGGACGAGGGCCATTTTCTTGGGCAGGCCGCACTGATGCGCCCGGAGTTCGGGGCCGATCACGATCACGGAGCGGCCCGAGTAGTCCACGCGCTTGCCCAGCAGGTTCTGCCGGAAGCGCCCGCTCTTGCCCTTGAGCATGTCGCTGAGCGATTTGAGCGGGCGATTGCCGGCGCCGGTGACCGCCCGGCCATGCCGGCCATTGTCGAAGAGGGCATCCACCGCTTCCTGGAGCATGCGCTTTTCGTTGCGGATGATGACCTCTGGGGTTTTCAACTGGAGCAGGTTCTTGAGGCGGTTGTTGCGGTTGATGACCCGGCGGTAAAGGTCGTTGAGGTCCGAAGTGGCGAAGCGGCCGCCTTCCAGGGGCACCAGTGGGCGCAGGTCCGGCGGGATGACCGGCAGGACGGTCAGGATCATCCATTCGGGGCGGGTCTTGGAACTCACGAAGCCCTGGAGCAGCTTGATGCGCTTGGCCAGCTTCTTGCGAATCTGCTTGCTCTTGGTCTCGTTCATGGCCTGCTGCAATTGCGCGACGCCCTTGTGCAGGTCAACGTTCGCCAGCGCGTCGCGCACGGCCTCGGCGCCCATCTTGGCCGTGAAGGCCTCGGCGCCGTAGGTCTCGCGGGCTTCCCGGTATTCGACTTCGCTCAGCAGGGCGTGGAGCTTGAGCGGCGTGGAGCGGGGGTCAGTCACCAAGTAATCCTCGTAGTAAATCACCCGCTCTAGGTTGCGGGCGGTCATGTCCAGCACCAGGCCGATGCGCGAAGGCATGCACTTGAAGAACCAGATGTGCGAGACGGGCACGGCCAAGTCAATGTGCCCCATGCGCTCGCGCCGCACGCGCGAGAGGCAGACTTCGACACCGCACCGGTCGCAGACCACCCCGCGGTGCTTGATCCGCTTGTACTTGCCGCAGGAGCACTCCCAATCCTTGACCGGCCCGAAGATGCGCTCGCAAAACAAGCCGCCCTTTTCCGGCTTGAACGTGCGGTAGTTGATGGTTTCAGGGTTCTTGACCTCGCCTTTGGACCAGGAGCGGATGGTCTCCGGGGAGGCGACGCTGATGCCGACGGACTCGACCAGGTTGACCCGGTCGAGGCCCAGCAATTCGCGCGCAGTGTCTTTGGAGTTCATGCTCAATCAGATTTCAAGCCAGGGCTGAGCGGGGTGTCACCGAGTCTGAGACCAGCAGGCCCAGGGGCGGCGGCTGGGCCGGTTGGTCGGCCGGGTTGGCGTAGCCCACTTTCACGTCCAAGCCCAGCGACTGCATCTCTTTGACCAGCACGTTGAAGGACTCCGGGATGCCTGCCTCCAGCGAGTTGTCGCCTTTGACGATGCTCTCGTAGATGCGGGTGCGGCCCTGCACGTCGTCGGACTTGACGGTGAGCAATTCCTGCAAGGCATAGGCCGCGCCATAGGCCTCCATGGCCCAGACCTCCATTTCGCCGAAGCGCTGGCCGCCATACTGGGCTTTGCCCCCGAGCGGCTGCTGCGTGACCAGCGAATAGGGCCCGACGGCCCGGGCGTGGATTTTGTCGGCCACCAGGTGCCCCAGTTTCATCATGTAGATATAGCCGACGACGACTTCCTGGTCGAATGGCTCGCCGGTGCGGCCGTCGAAAAGGCGGGTCTTGCCCGTGACGGGCAGCTCCGCCTGGCGGAGGTAGTGCTGGATGTCCTTTTCCTTGATCCCGTCGAAGACGGGCGTCACAAAGCGGATGCCCAGGAGGCGGGCGGCCCAACCGAGGTGGGTTTCGAGCACCTGGCCCACGTTCATCCGCGAGGGCACCCCCAGCGGGTTGAGCACAATGTCCGCCGGGGTGCCGTCGCCCAAAAACGGCATGTCTTCTTCGGGCACGATCTTGGCCACGACGCCCTTGTTGCCGTGGCGGCCAGCCATTTTGTCGCCCACCGAGAGCTTGCGCTTGGAAGCAATGAACACTTTGACCGATTTGATGACCCCGGTGTCCACCTCATCGCCCTGCTCGACCCGCTCCATCTCGTCGTCAAACTGCAGCTGGAGGTCCTCGAACTTCTTCCTGAAGCTGCCGATGATCTCGTTGATCTTGTTGCGAATCGGCGAGGGATCAATCTCGATGCGGTCATAGACCCCGGCCAATTTGCGCAACAAGGTCTTGGTGATCTTGCGGTTGGCCGGGATGATGATCTCGCCCGTCTCGGAATTGACCACGTCGAGCGGGATTTTCTCGCCCAGCAGGATGTTGCTCAGCGCCTCGGTCAACTGCTCGCGCAGGTCCTCGTTCTTCTGCCGGTATTCTTCCTCGACCTGCCGGGCATGCTTTTTGCCCGGCACCGGCGCCTCCGGCAGCTCCTTTTCTTTCTCCGCTTCTTTTTCCTTGTCTTTTTCCTTGTCCGATTCCTTCTTGGCGGAGACTTTGACGTCCATGACGATGCCGTAGGTGCCGGAGGGGACCTTGAGCGAGGTGTCCTTCACGTCGGCGGCCTTCTCGCCGAAGATGGCGCGCAGCAGGCGCTCCTCGGGCGCCAACTCCGTCTCGCTCTTGGGGGTGATTTTGCCCACCAGGATGTCGCCGGGCACGACCTCGGCGCCGACGCGGATCACGCCGTCGAGGCTGAGGTTCTTCAACGCGTCTTCCCCCAGGTTCGGGATGTCACGGGTGATTTCCTCTGGCCCCAGCTTGGTGTCGCGGGCGCTCACCTCGAATTCCTCGATGTGGATGGAGGTGAAGACGTCTTCCCTGACGATGCGCTCGCTGACCAGGATGGCGTCCTCGAAGTTGTAGCCGTTCCAGGGCATGAAGGCACAGAGGATGTTGCGGCCCAGGGCCAGTTCGCCCTGGTGCGTGCAAGGCCCGTCGGCAATGACCTGGCCCTTCTTGACGGCCTCGCCCTTGCTGACCACGACCTTCTGGTTGATGCACGTGGCGGCGTTGGAGCGCATGAATTTGCGGACCGGATAGACGTAAATGCCCTCTTCGGGGGCGTGTTTGAGCCTGCGCCGGGCATCGGGCATCTTGCCGTCCTTGGTGATGACAACCTGGTTGGCGGTGACGGAGGCCACTTTGCCGTTCTCTTTAGCGAGCACCACCGCCTCGGAATCCCGCGCCACCTTGTCCTCCAGGCCCGTAATGATCATCGCGTTCTCAGTCGCCAGCAGCGGCACCGCTTGCCGCTGCATGTTTGAGCCCATCAGCGCCCGGTTGGCGTCGTCGTGCTCCAGGAACGGGATCAGCCCGGCGGCCACCGAGACCAACTGCTTGGGCGACACGTCCATGTAATCCACCCGCGAAGGCTCCACGTCCAGGAAGTCCCCCTTGCAGCGGCAGGTGACGCGCTCGGCCTTGAAGTGCCCTTTCTCATCAAGCTCAGCGTTGGCCTGGGCAATGATGAACTGCTCTTCGCGGTCGGCCGTCAGGAACTCGAGTTGGCTGGTCACCCGGCCGTTTTCCACCTTGCGGTAGGGCGTTTCAATAAAGCCGAAGTCGTTCACCCGCGCGAAGGTGGCCAGGGAGGCGATCAGGCCGATGTTGGGGCCTTCCGGGGTTTCGATGGGGCAGATGCGCCCGTAGTGCGACGGGTGCACGTCGCGCACCTCGAAGCCGGCGCGGTCCCGCGACAACCCCCCCGGCCCCAAAGCCGACAAGCGCCGCTTGTGGGTCAACTCCGCCAGCGGGTTGATCTGGTCCATGAACTGCGACAGTTGGCTGCGCCCGAAGAAATCGCGCACCACCGCCGAGAGGGCCTTGGGGTTGATCAGTTTCTGGGGCGTAATGGTTTCCACCCCTTGATCGAAGAGCGTCATGCGCTCCTTGACCAGCCGTTCGGTGCGCGCCAGCCCCACCCGGCACTGGTTGGCGAGCAGTTCTCCCACCGTGCGCACCCGCCGGCTGCCCAGGTGGTCAATATCGTCCAAGCTTCCCTCCCCCTTTTTGAGCCGGAGCAGGTACTTGGTGGCTTCGACCAGGTCCTGCTTGGTAAGGACGCGCGATTCGCTGTCTTCAATACCCAGTTTCTGGTTGATCTTGTAGCGGCCGACCCGGCCCAAGTCGTAGCGTTTGGGGTCGAAGAACAACCGTTTGATCAAGGCGCGGGCGTTGGCAGCGGTGGGGGGATCGCCCGGCCGCAAGCGGCGGTAGATGTCTTTGAGGGCTTCTTCCTCGTTCTTGGTCGGGTCCTTCTTGAGGCACTTGATGATAATGCCCTCGTCAACAGACGTGTCCACCAGGCGGACCTTGGCCATGCCCAACTCGGCGATTTGGCGGATGACAGCCTTGGAGAGCGGCTCAAAGGCCCGGGCGACCACGATGTTTTTGTCCGGGTCAACGGCGTCTTCGATCAAGACTTTGTTCTGGAGGTCCTCCATGGCCTCGGCCTGCTTGAGGGTGACTTCCTCGATTTCGTAGAAGAGCCGGATGATCTCCTCGTCGGTGCCCCGGGGTTTGTCGCTGTTGTCGCGGCTGCGGCCCTCCGCGTCCAGAAAACTCAACGCCCGAAAGAAGGTCGTGGCCGAGAACTTGCGCCGCCGCTTCTTGCGGTCCAAATAGACGTAGAGCAAATCGTTGGTGTCAAACTGGGCCTCATACCAGGAGCCGCGATCGGGGATGATGCGGAAGGAGTGCAAGAGCTTGCCGTTGGCGTGCTGGGTGGCTTCAAAGGCGATGCCCGGGGAGCGGTGCAACTGGCTGACGATGACCCGCTCGGCGCCATTGATGACGAAGGTGCCTTGCGGGGTCATCCGCGGCAACTCGCCCATGAACACCTTCTCTTCCTTGATGTCATTCTCGTCGCGGAGGCGGAAGATCACGTGCAGCGGCTGGCCGTAGGTCAGGCCCTCCCGGAGGCATTCGAGCCAGTCGTTCTTGGGCTCGCCGATCTCGTAGCTGACGAACTCAAGCTTCGTCTTGCCGTCGTAGCTTTCGATCGGGAACACCTCGTTGAAGACGGCCTGCAAGCCGGCGTTCTTCCGCTTCTTGGGCTCCACGTCAGCCTGCAGGAATTCCCAATAGGACTTGGTCTGCACTTCGATAAGATTGGGCGGGCCCATCGGCTCGCGGATCTTGCCGAAGTGCAGCGTCTGTTCGGATGCTCGTGCTGGCATAATGTCAGTTTCAAGTTGGCCGAGCTAAGCTCGGCCGTGCTGCTGTCATTAGAAAATAATCCACCGCTGCCCTTGCGCGCTCACGCAAGAGCCACCGGCTAGTTGGCTAATGCTAATTGGTCTGATGTCTGATATGCTCAGCTCTCAGGCGAACTATCAACCGGGCGGCGCCCGGGGCAAGCCCGGCCTGCTCCGTCGCCGGCCCGAAGTCACTTGAGCTCAACCTTCGCACCGGCGTCCTCCAGCTTCTTCTTGGCGGCCTCGGCCTCGGCCTTGTTCGCCCCTTCAAGCACCGGCTTCGGCACGCTTTCAACCAGGTTCTTGGCGTCAGCCAGGCCCAGGCCCGGCTTGACCTCGCGCACGGCCTTGATGATGGCGATGCGCTTGTCGGTCGGCACGCCCGCCAGGATGACGTCAAAAGAAGTCTTGACCTCTGCGGCCGGGGCCGGCGCCGGGGCCGGCGCCGCCGCCGGGCCCGCTGCCGTCACGACCGCCGGGGCCGCCGCGCTGACGCCCCAAGCCGCCTCAAGCTGCTTGACCAGCTCGGCCGTCTCTAAGACCGTCAGCTTGCTCAACTGTTCAACTAACGATGCTATGTCTGCCATGTTATGCCTTTGCGTCTCGTCGTCATCCGGGGCCCCGGATGTTTTGAGCTCACGGCCCGCGAGCCGACGATTTACGATATGGTTGCGGTTTCAGTAAGCCGCCACGGGCTGCGCGGCGGCAAGTATCACTCATTGACTCGACGAATCTGCGGCTAAACTAATCTGGGCCTTGTCCACGCGGGCCTGGAGCACGCGGGCCAACTGCGCGGCCGGGGTGTTGAGGAGGCGGGCCAAGCGGGCCGCCGGGGCGAGCATGACGCCCAACAGCCAGGCGCGCAAAACGGTCAGGGGCGGCAACTGGGCCAGGGCCCAGACCTCGTCCTTGTCGAGCCGCTGGCGGCCCAGGCCGCCGAACTGCAACTTGGGTTTGTCAAATTCAGCGTGGAATTGCTTCAAGGTCTTGGCTGCCAGCGTCACGTCGCGCTGCCCCGTCACCAGGGCCAGTTGCCCGGTCAGGGGCTCCGTCAGCTCGGCCACAGCGGCGGCAGCAGCGGCCCGCTGGAAGACGGAATTCTTGATGACGTGCACCTCGGCGCCCGCTTGGCTCAGGCGCCGGCGCAGTTCAGCAAACTGGCCGACGTTCAGGCCCCGGTAGTCCACGACCAGGAAGAAAGGCGAGGCATTAAGCCGGGCCACGTATTCGGCGGTGAGAAACTGTTTTTCGGCGCGCATGAATTGAGCAAAGGCAGGTTAAGCGGCCTGGAATTCCCGCAGGTCCAAACGCACCGGCGGGCTCATCGTGGCGGCCAGGGTGCAGTTGCGCACGAAGCTCCCTTTGACCGCGGCGGGCCTGGCCTTGACGACTGCCTCAATCACCGCCCGCGCGTTCTCGGCCAGTTGGGCCGGGGCAAAGGCCAGCTTGCCCACCGGCACGTGCACGTTGCCCGCCTTGTCAATCTTGAACTCCACGCGACCCGCCTTGAGTTCCTTGACCGCCTTGGCGGTGTCTTCGGTCACCGTGCCGGTCTTGGGGTTGGGCATCAACCCGCGCGGGCCGAGCACCTTGCCCAGCTTGCGGACTTCGGACATCGCCTCCGGGGTCGCAATGGCTACGTCGAACTCCGTCCAACCCTCCTGGCACTTCTTGATCAACTCCTCGTACCCCACGTGCTCCGCCCCCGCGGCCCTGGCCGCCTCGGCGGCGGCCCCCGGCTTGGCGAAGACCAGCACCCGCACGACCTTGCCGCTGCCGTGCGGCAACGGACAGGTGCCGCGGACCATTTGGTCGGATTGTTTCGGGTCCACGCCCAGCCGAAACGCCAGTTCCACCGTCTCACTGAACTTGGCGCGGGGCATCTTGCCCAGCAATTCGACGGCCGCGCTGAGCGGGTAGGCCTTGTTCGGCTCCACCAGCTTAAGCGCCTTGCGATAACGTTTGCTTCGTTTCCTGGCCATAATCAGACGCGGTATTGGCGAGCGGCGCGCTTGCGGCTTGGCGGCTAGCCCACGATGTCCACGCCCATGCTGCGGGCTGTCCCGGCAATGATCCGATAAGCGGCCTCTTCGCTCGTCGCGTTGAGGTCCTTAAGCTTGAGCTTGACAATGTCCAGCACCTGCTGCCGGGTCACTTTGCCCACCTTCTCTTTGTTCGGCTCCTTGGAGCCAACGGCGATGCCGGCGGCCTTCTTGAGCAGTGCCGCCGCCGGGGCCGACTTGGTGATGAAAGTAAAGGATTTGTCCTGATAGACGGTGATGAGCACCGGCACCACCATGCCCATCTGGTCTTTGGTGGCCGCGTTGAACTCCTTGCAGAAGGCCATGATGTTGATGCCGTGCTGACCCAGGGCCGGCCCGACCGGCGGGGCCGGGTTCGCTTGCCCGCCCGGGATCTGCAACTTGATGCGTCCAGTGACCTTCTTTGCCATAACTCCTTAGGCCTTCTCCACCTGCCAGTACTCCAGCTCGACGGGCGTGCTCCGGCCAAAAATGTTCACGGTGACCTTCAATTTGCCACGGTTCGGTTCGACTTCTTCGATCAGGCCGCTGAAATTCAAGAACGGGCCATCGTTGATCTTCACCGTCTCGCCCACTTCAAACGTCACCTTCGGCCGCTCGGTCTCCTCCGACTCCGAGACCCGCGCCTTGATGAACTCAATCTCCTCCGGCGAGGCCGGGCTGGGGCGGTCGCCGCCCACAAAGCCGATGATCCCCTGGGTGTCGCGGATGAAATACCACGGTTTCTCAATCAGCCGGTTGTTCTCATCCAAGAGCACCATGTCAATAAACACGTAACCAGGATAGAGCTTGCGCGTGGTGACCGTCTTCTTGCCGCCCCGGACTTCCGCCACCCGTTCCATCGGCACCAGCACCTCGCGGATGTAGGCGCCCATCTCCTCGGCCTTGACGCGCTTCTCGATGCTGTCCCGCACCTTGAGCTCCTGGCCCGACAGGGTATGGAGGACGAACCACTGGCTGCGCATAGGTGGAGGGCTGGCGGCGGCGGCTAGAGTTGCGGCAGAATCCGGCGCACGAACGACAGCACGATGAAGTCAACGCCGATGATGAACAGGCCCAGCAACAAAGTGGCGATCAACACAACGACAGTCGAGCCCTTCAACTCGTCCTTGGTCGGCCAAGTGCATTTCTTGAGCTCCTCGCGGGTCTCGGCCAGGTAAGTCGAGAACTGCGCCACGTGGCCTTTGCGCCAGAGGTAACCAAAGGTCGCGCCGATGGCGATGATGATAATCAGTAACTTCAGGTTGCTCACACGCTTGCCTATGGTGGCGGAGGGGGGGGGATTCGAACCCCCGAGGGTAGTTAGCCCTAGCGGTTTTCAAGACCGCCGCGATCAACCACTCTGCCACCCCTCCTTACGGCCAGGCTGGCAGGGCGGGAGGGATTCGAACCCCCAACCGACGGTTTTGGAGACCGCTACTCTGCCAATTGAGCTACCGCCCTAGCTGCCGCTGTATCATGTTGACTGACATCCGAATGCCAAGAACCACTTGCGCGCAGCGCCGTCCCCCGCCCGCTTGCCGGCGCTGGCCCGCTTACTCAATGATCTCACTGATCCGCCCGGCCCCGATTGTGCGCCCGCCTTCGCGGATGGCGAACCGCTGGCCGCGTTCCATCGCCACCGGCGCAATGACCTTGATTTCCAGGGACACGTTGTCCCCGGGCATCACCATTTCCACCTTGTCCCCCGTCAGCGACTTGATGTCTTTGACATCGCCGGTGACGTCGGTGGTGCGGAAATAGAACTGCGGCCGGTAGTTGACAAAGAACGCCGTGTGCCGGCCACCCTCTTCCTTCGACAAGACGTACACCTCGGCCCGGAAGTGCGTGTGCGGGGTGATCGTGCCCGGTTTGGCCAACACCATGCCGCGCTCAACTTCATCCTTCTTGGTGCCGCGCAGCAGCACGCCCACGTTGTCGCCCGCCGTCGCCTTGTCGAGCAGCTTGCGGAACATCTCGATGTCGGTGGCCACGGTCTTGCGGGTCTCGCGCAAGCCGACCATCTCGACTTCCTGCATGCGCAGCAGCTCGCCTCGCTCGACCCGCCCGGTCACCACCGTGCCGCGGCCCTCAATGTTGAACACGTCCTCAATGCTCATCAGGAACGGCTTGTCCACCTCGCGGACCGGCAGCGGGATGTGCTCATCCACCGCCTCCAGCAGCGCCTGGATGGACTTCATCTCCTCCGGGTCGCCCGCCAGGGCCAGCTTGGAGCTGCCCCGCACGATGGGGATTTTGTCCCCCGGAAAGCCGTATTTGCTCAACAAGTCGCGCAACTCCATCTCCACCAGCTCGATCAGCTCCGGGTCATCCACCAAGTCGGTCTTGTTGAGGTAAACCACGATGGCCGGCACGCCCACCTGGCGGGCCAGCAGGATGTGCTCGCGCGTCTGCGGCATCGGGCCTTCGGTAGCATCCACCACCAGGATCGCCCCGTCCATCTGCGCCGCGCCGGTGATCATGTTCTTGATGTAGTCGGCGTGGCCGGGGCAATCCACGTGCGCGTAGTGGCGCTTGTCACTTTGGTACTCCGTGTGCGAAATGGCGATCGTCAGCGTCTTGGTCTCGTCGCGCACGGTGCCGCCTTTGGTGATTTCGGCGTAGGTCCTAATCTGGGCCATGCCTTTGGCGGCCTGCACCTTGACGATGGCAGCCGTCAAAGTGGACTTGCCGTGATCGATGTGCCCGATCGTGCCGATGTTCACATGCGGCTTGGTTCGTTGGAATTGCTCTTTAGCCATTGGGGTTGCTGCGTTTGTTTTGGTTTCTACTCATGCTTGCTGCTGGAGCCCATGATCAGGATTGAACTGATGACCTCGTCCTTACCAAGGACGCGCTCTGCCGGCTGAGCTACATGGGCAGCCACCAGAGACTCCGCTGTTGTTCAAAGTTCTTGCGCCTTAAAAACGACAATCCACCCTTGCCCTTGGCTGGCCGCGAGCGCCAGCCTCCAGGGGGTTCACCGCTCACTCGACTCTGTCCAAACTCAATTTTCCGCCAACTTACGCCTCAACACAAACCCTGTCAAACGTTTTTCTTCACTTTTTTCCACCCCCCTTCCTTGGGGTCTCCCCGGGCTGGGCAGTCGTGCCAGCCTATGGCAAAGGGATCGAATGCGAACAGCGGCAGGCGCAACCCGGCAGAGCGCGCTCCCCCCTGCTGAGTGCCCGGTTCGGCAGTTCGTCACTGCTATCGCCGGCCACCCGCGCCATCCGGGGTTGCTCAATTGCGAATGTTTGTGTAATTTGAAGGCACTTGATGATGACACAGATGAATGACGATACGAAGACGGCTCCCGCGACCGAACCGGTCCAACCCGGCCCACAGGCTGAGCCGCGGCCCGCTGAGCCGCAGTCGGTGCCGTTGTTGGCCGATTCGGGCGCCCCCGAGGAGAGTGAACCGGCGGCGGGTGAACCGGCGGCGGCCCAACCCGGCCCGGCCGCGCCCAAGCCGCCACCGCCCCCGGCCTTGACCCCAGCGGAGATCGAAGAGCTCCGCGCCAAAGCCGCCAAGGCCAGCGAAAACTGGGACCTGTACCTGCGGGCCGCCGCTGACCTGGAGAACTACAAGAAACGCGCGGCCCGCGAGCGGCTCGAATCCACCAGGTCTGCCCAGGAATCCGTCCTCACCAAGCTCCTGCCCGTGCTGGACAACTTTGAGATCGCGTTGGCCGCCACCAACAACTCGCCGCCGGGCGCAGTGGATGCCTTCAAGGCGGGGGTTGCCTTGATCAGCCAGCAACTCCGCCAAGCCTTGACCGAAACCGGACTGGAGGAGATTGACGCCGCCGGCCAGCCCTTCGACCCGTGCTGGCACGAGGCCGTTTCCCAACAGGAGTGCGCCGACGCCCCGGAAGGCCACATCGTGCGGCAATTGCGCAAGGGCTACAAGTTCCGCGACCGGCTCCTGCGCCCCGCCAGCGTCATCGTGGCCAAGAAGCCCAAGGCGGCATGACCCCCGGCGCCGCTCTAACCCTCGACTCTCAACCCTCAGCCCGCTACCGCTGAAATGGCCAAACGCGACTATTACGAAGTCCTCGGCGTGGAACACAACGCCCCGGATGAAGAGATCAAAAAGGCCTACCGCCGACTGGCCATCAAGCACCATCCCGACAAGAACCCAGGCGACAAGTCGGCCGAGGAGAAATTCAAGGAACTGGGGGAGGCCTATGAAGTCCTGAGCGACCCGCAAAAGCGGGCCGCTTATGATGAGTACGGCCACGCTGCTTTCGACCCGCGCCTCCGCGCCGGGGCGGGCGCCCCCGGGGGCGGGGTGTGGACCAACTGGGGCGGGTTCCATGACCCGTTTGAGATCTTTCGCGAGGTTTTCGGCGGCGCGGGCACGGGCAGCATCTTCGACGAATTCTTCGGCGGCGAGGCGCGGCGCGATCCCACGGGCGCGCAACGGGGCGCTGACCTGCGCTACGACCTGGAACTGGAGTTTGAAGAGGCCGCCCTCGGCTGCCAAAAGGAGCTTTCCTTCGAGCGGTTGGAGGTTTGCGAGACCTGTCACGGCTCGGGCGCCGAGAGCGGCTCCGGCGCCAAGACCTGCTCCATGTGCGGTGGGCGGGGCCAGGTCGTCAGCTCGCGCGGCATCTTCAGTGTCGCCCAGACCTGCCCCCGTTGCGAAGGGGCGGGGCGAGTGATTGAGCGCCCGTGCCGGGCTTGTCGCGGCGCCGGACGCCGGGAGCGGCGGGCGACCGTGACCCTCAAAGTGCCCGCGGGGGTGGACCACGGCACGCGATTGCGCTCGGCGGGCAATGGCGAAGCCGGGCTGCGCGGCGGCCCGCCAGGCGATCTTTACGTCGTGCTCCACGTTCGCCGCCATGAGCTTTTCCAGCGCGAGGGCGATGATCTGCTCTGCGAAGTGCCCATCAGCTTCGTCCAGGCCGCCTTGGGGACCGAACTGCAGGTGCCCACCCTCGCCGGTCCGGCCCACATCAGAATCCCCCCCGGCACCCAGAGCGGCACCGTCTTCCGCCTCAAGGGCAGAGGCATCCGCAACGTCCAGGGCTACGGCGCCGGCGACTTGCACGCGCGCGTGGTCGTGGAAGTGCCCACGCGCCTCAACAGCGCCCAGCGGGCCAAGTTGGAGGAATTCGCCGCCGCCTGCGATCCGAGCGTCAACCCCCGCGCCAAGGGCTTCTTCGACAAGGCCCGCGACCTCTTCCGCTAGCCCGCCCTCAACCCGCCGCCATGCACCGCTTCCACCTCGCTCCTGAGCAATGCCTCGGCTCAACCCTGACGCTGCGGGGCGCCGAAGCCCGCCACGCGCGCCAAGTCCTGCGCGTGGGACGCGGCGAGCGCGTCGTGGTGCTCGACGGCAATGGGCGTGAACACCTGTGCGAGGTCGCGGCCCTGGCCCCGGACACGGTCAGCCTGCTCGTCCGCCAAACGAACCTGCTGCCCAAGCCGCCCTGGCGCCTGACCCTTATCCAGGCGGTTACCAAAGCCAAAAGCATGGAGCTGATTGTGCAAAAGGCCACCGAGTTGGGGGCCTGCCGGATTGTGCCCATCCTTTCGGAGCGCAGCGTGCCCGAGCTTGTTGACGAGACCGCCGCGCGGAAAGTGGAGAAGTGGCGGGCCATCGCCGTTGCCGCCATCAAGCAATGCGGTTCGCCCTGGCTGCCGCAGATCGAGGCGCCGCAAACGCCCCCAGCCTACCTGGCGCGGCAGGAGGCCTTCGAGCTGGCCCTGCTGGCGTCGCTCCAGCCGGGCAGCCGCCACCCGCGCGACTACTTCCTGGCCTACGCTGCCGAGCGCCACCAACGGCCTGGCTCGGTGGCCGTCTGGGTCGGCCCGGAAGGCGACTTTACCCCGGCGGAGTTGCAGGCCATCAAGTCGGCAGGCGCGCTGCCGATCAGCCTGGGGCCGCTGGTGCTGCGGAGCGAGACGGCGGCGCTCTACTGCTTGTCGGTCCTCAGTTACGAACTGCAGGCCAGCCAGTGACCGAGTTGCTGGCCGGACATCACGCCACGCCGCGCGCGGCACCACAGACGACGAAGGTGGCAATGGGGCTCTATGGAGCGCGAAGCGTTTGGAGTGCGGGAGCTTGCTCCCGCTTTCTGGCGCCCGGGACCGTCCAAAAGCGCCGGCAAGCCGGCGCACTCCAAACGCTTCGCGTTGCCGGAGGCCGTTGGCATTCTCCGGTCAGCGTTTGTCTCTGTGTTCTCAATGCCCTCGCTGGCATTTTCCGGTCAGACTTCACGCCGGACACGGGCGTCTGGGCTATTGACAGCAACCTCGGGAAGGCTACCCTCGCCACATGAACGTCTGCTTGCACGGGCAGCCAATCCGAACTTGCGCTAACCGCACAGAAGGCTTGTTCCCTGCGGCAGTGTGGTGTCCGCCAGCGGACTGGCCTGCGCCGGCAGTTCTTGTGCCTGAAGGGCGGGACCAAAGCCCTGGCACCGGTTGAATCAACTGCTGGGCCATGTTCATGAATTCGGCCGCCAAACCAGACCTCGACCAGCTTAAGGAGGCCCTGCTGACCATGGCCAACTACGCTGAGGTCGCCGTCGGCCGCGCCGTCAAGGCCGTGCTGGAGCGGGACGACCGGCTCGCCGAGGAGGTCAAGGCCGAAGATCGCATTCTGGATGATTACGAGGTTCAGTTGGATGAAATGGCCATCCGCCTGCTGGCCCAGCAGCGCCTGGCACTGCCGGCCGTGCGGGTGGTCGCCATGACGATGAAGATTTCGCAGAACCTCGAGCGCGTGGGAGACGAAGCGACCAAGATCGCCCGGCGGGCACTGGAGCTTAACCGCGAAGCGCCGTTGAAGGGCGCCGGAGACATCCGCGAGCTCGGCGCCCTGGCCATGCAGATGCTCAAAGAGGCGCTGGACGCCTTCGTCCAAGGCAACCTCGAACAGGCGCGCGCGGTCATTGGGCGCGACCGTGAAGCCGATGCCATCCATAAGCGGCTGCACGAGACGCTGCTTGGGCTGATGACCGTGAACCCGGAAGCCGTCAAGCGGGCGCAGCATCTGCTGGTGATTTCCAAGAGCCTGGAGCGAATCGCCGACCACGCCACCAACATCGCCGAGGAAGCGGTGTATCTCTACGAAGGCCACGACATCCGCCACACTGGCAAGGGCGAGCCGCCCGCCTCAACTCCCCCCGCCTGATGCCCAGCTTCGCCGTCAAAGCCAGGATTCTGGTCGTGGAGGATGATCCCGACGCCGCCGAGTTGGTGGCCTTCAACCTCCGCCAGGCCGGCTTCCAGGTCATTCCGGCGGCGGACGGGGAGGAGGCGCTCAAGAAAGCCAGGGCCGATGCTCCCGATTTGATCGTGCTGGACTTGATGTTGCCGGAGATGAGCGGTCTGGAAGTGTGCAAGATTCTCAAGGCCGATCCGCGCACCGCCGCCCTGCCCGTGGTCATCTTGACGGCCAAGGCCGCGGAGATTGACCGGGTGGTCGGGCTGGAGCTTGGGGCCGACGACTACGTGACCAAACCCTTCAGCCCGCGCGAACTGGTCCTGCGCGTCAAGAAGCTGCTCGAACGGCGGCGCGAGCCAGGCGCGCCCCGCGAACGCTACCAGGCGGGGCCGCTGCTGCTGGACATCCCCCGCCACTCGGTAACCGTGCAGGGCCGGCCCGTCGCCTTGACGGCCACCGAATTCAGGCTGCTCACCTTGCTGATGCAGCGCCGGGGGCGGGTCCAAAGCCGGGACCAACTCCTCCGAGACGTTTGGCAATATGAGGCCTTGATTGACACCCGGACGGTGGACACGCACGTCGGGCGGTTGCGGGAAAAGCTGGGCGCCGCCGCCAGATACGTCGAGACGGTGCGTGGCGCCGGCTATCGGTTTGGGGAGGCGTGACCGACGACCGCTCCAGTCTCAGCGCGCCGGCCCTCCCGGCGGCGCTGCCAACCGCCGGCCAGGCCGATCTGTCGCGCGCGCTGTTGAATTCCATGGCCGAAGGCGTCTTGCTCCTGGATCGCGACGGCCGCGTGCAATTGACCAATCCGGCCCTCGAACGGATGTTCGGCTTGTCGGGCGATTTGCGCGGCCGCACCGTGATGGAGGCCCTCCGCCTGCACGAGGTAAAGGACCTGGCCCGCCGAGCCGCCGCCGAGGGCCACGTGCTTGGGCTGGAGCTTTCGCCCCCCGGTCTGGATGAGCGCTGTCTGCAACTGAACGCGACGGCCCTGCGGGATGAACAAGGCCAAGCCCAGGGGGTGGTGCTGGTCTTTCACGAGCTGACCCGCCTCAAGCAATTGGAGCGGGCGCGGACGGAGTTCGTGGCCAACGTCAGCCACGAGCTGCGCACGCCATTGTCCTTGATCAAGGGCTGCGTGGAGACCCTGTTGGATGGCGCCAAAGACGATCCCGCCGTGGCGACGCGGTTCCTGCAAATCATCCAGAAACACACTGACCGCCTGGCGTTCCTGATTGAGGACTTGCTGATCATTTCGCGGCTGGAGTCCGGCCACGTGGCGTTGGACCGGCGGGTGGTCAGCCTGCGCCCGCTGGTCGAACACACGTTGAACGATTTCAAGGCGCGCGCCGCGGAGCGGGAGGTCAATCTGGCCAACGAAGTGCCGGAGGATTTGTGCGCGTTTGCGGACGCCGAACGTCTCCAGCAGGTCTTCTACAACCTGGTGGAGAACGCCATCAAATATGGCCGGCGGCAGGGGCAAGTGCGCGTCACTGGCCGCCCCTGCGACGCCAACGAGATTGAGCTTTGCGTGCAGGACGACGGCCCCGGCATCCCGCCGCAGGCCCAAGAACGCATTTTTGAGCGATTCTACCGTGTGGACCGCGCCCGCTCCCCAGACCAAGGTGGCACGGGATTGGGACTGGCAATTGTCAAGCACATCGTTCAGTCGCACGGGGGCAAAGTGTGGGTGAAAAGCGAGCCGGACAAAGGGGCGGCCTTTTACTTCACGTTGCCAGCCGCCAGCCAAGCCCCGGCGGAGCCGCCGCAACCATAACAGCCAGCGGCCAACTGCCTGGCCGCCGTGCGATCTGCTCTCCCCATCGGGGGAGAGCATAAAGGTGAGGGGGCCTTGAACCTAGTGCTCGTCAATCAAAAATCTATCCATACCGGCCTTCCACGTACGCCGCCGTCCTGGGGTCCTTGGGGACGAGGAACATGTCCTCGGTGCGGTCGTGCTCAACGACCTCGCCCAGGAGCATGAAGATGCACTCGCGGCTGACGCGGCGGGCTTGGGCCATGTTGTGGGTCACCACGAGGATGGTGTAGCGGCCCTGCAAATCGAACATCAGCTCTTCGATGGCCCGCGTGCCTTCCACGTCCAAGGCCGAGCACGGCTCGTCCATGAGGATGATGTCCGGCTTGAGCGGCAGCAGCCGCGCCACGCAGAGTTTTTGCTGCTGCTCGAGCTGCAAGGTGGTCGCCCGCTGGCCGAGTCGGTCCTTGAGGTCAGCCCAAAGGCCGACCTCGGACAAGGCGCTTTCCACGGCCTCGTCCAATTGCGGCTTCTTCAAGGCGCGGCGCGGGCTGTGGACGCGCAGGCCGAAGACGACGTTTTCATAGACCGAAATCGGCAGCGGGTTGGGCCGCTGAAAGACCATGCCGACGCGCTTGCGCAGTTCGATCAGCGACACTTCGGGGGCGTAAATGTTCTGGCCCAGCAAAGTGATTTCGCCGCGCGTGGTCACGTAACCGTAGCGCTCGTTGACGCGGTTGAAACAGCGCAGCAGCGTGGTCTTGCCGCAGCCGGAGGGCCCGATGAGGGCCGTGATGAGGCCATGCCGGATGTTGACCGTGACATTGATAAGGGCCTGGAACTGGCCGTACCACAGGCAAAGATCCCGCGTCTTCATGCTGTACTGGACAGGCTCGCTCATCCGAAGCGTCCGTTCACGTATTCGTAGGTCTTCCGACTGGCGGGATGGTCGGAGAAAAAGACCTCGTTGGCGTTGATTTCCACGACTTCGCCGTTCCAGAGGAACATGGTGCGGGTGGCCAGCCGCCGGGCCTGTTGGACTAGGTTGGTCACCAGGATGATGGTCAGTTCGCGCTTGAGTTCCTTCAGCGCCTCCTCGATGCGCATGGTGGTCACCGGGTCAATGGCGATGGAGAACTCATCCAGGCAGAGGATCTCCGGCTGAGGCGACAGCGCGCGGGCGATGGTCAGCCGCTGCTGCTGGCCGCCGGATAGCCTGGTGCCTAAGCAGTCAAGATGGTCTTTGACTTCGTCCCAAAGCGCGGCTTGCCGCAAGCAGCGCTCGACAAGGGCATCAAGCTCGGCTTTCCGAGTCAGCCCCGCGCAACGCGGGGCGAAGGCCACGTTATCGTAGATGCTCAGGGGCAGCCCCACCGGCAGGGGCGCCACCATGCCGATTCTGCGCCGCAGTTCGTGCACGTCGGCCATTTTACGCACGTCTTGCCCGTCCACCAGAATCGCGCCGGCAACCCGCGCCGCCGACGAAAACTCGATGGTGCGATTCAAGCACCGCAGGAGCGAAGTCTTGCCTGATTGGGCCGGGCCGATAATGCCAAAAATTTCGTTGCGGCGGACCTCGAACGAGACGCCGCGCAGGACCTCCTTGGGACCGTAGGCCAACCGCAGGTCGCGAACGGCAATATGGGGCGTGGCTACCATCTTTTGCGCGAGCGCAGATACACCCGCAGGCCGATCAAGGCGGCGTTGACCAGCAGCACCACACCGAGCAACACGACCGCCGTCGCAAAAGGCAAAGACTCCTTGACGCCCGGAACCTGCGTGGCGAGCACGTAAAGATGCATCGAGAGCGCCATGCACTGGTCGGTCAAGTGATAAGGAAAAAGGTCCCCGCGCTCGACGGCCTTAAAAAACACCGCGCCGGTGAACATGATGGGCGCGGTTTCTCCGGCTGTCCGGCTTACCTCGAGGATCACGCCGGTCAGCATGCCGCTGATCGAATTGGGCAGCACCACGGCCTTGATGGTCTGCCAGCGGGTGGCGCCAACGTTCCAGCAGGCTTCCCGGAAGCCGTGCGGCACGCTGGCCAGAGCCTCCCGCGTGCTGGTGATCACCACCGGCATGGTCATGATCGCCAGCGTCAGCGCGGCGGAGAGGACCGAGTAGCCGAACCTGGCGGCGTAAACAAACGCGCCCAGTCCAAAGAGGGCATGCACAATACTGGGCACTCCTGCCAGGTTGATCACGGCCATGGTGATGGCGCGGTGGAACCAATTCTCGCGCGCATACTCGTTGAGGTAAACCGCCGCCATTACTCCCACCGGCACCGAAATGGAAAGCCCGATCACCACCAGGTACACCGTTCCCACCAGCGCGGGCCAGACACCGCCCTGGGTCATGTTGTGAAGGGGCGGGTCCAGCAGGAAATTGAGCGAGAGGGAAGGCATCGCGCGCGCCAGCAAATACGCGACCAGGCACAGCAGTGGCACGACCATTGCCGCGGCCATGCCGAAGAAAATCCACTTGGCCAACGCCTCAGAAAAAAGCTTGCGCCGCACCAAGCGAGTCTCGGCGAACATGGTTGCGCCAGGCTGCATACCGGCGCCGGCGGGTGTTATGGGCGGCGTTTTCATTTCTTTCTGATGCCGCGCACGACGAGGTCGGCCGTCAGGTTCACCACAAAGGTGATCAAGAACAGAAGCACGCCCGTCAAAAACAGCACCCGGTAATGCTCGGAGTGCTCGGGCGCCTCGCCCAGTTCCGCCGCGATGTTCGCGGTCATGGTGCGCACCGAATCCAAAATGCTGTGGGGGATTTGCACGGCGTGCCCGGTCGTCATTAGCACGGCCATGGTCTCACCCACCGCCCGGCCCACGCCCAACAAGGCCGCCGCCAAAAGGCCGTTCTTGGCCGCCGGCAGCAGGACCCGATGAACAATCTGCCAGCGCGTCGCCCCCAAGGCCAGCGCCGCTTCCCGGTAGGTGTCGGGCACGGCCTTCAGGGCGTCTTCCGAGATCGAAGTGATGATCGGCACGACCATCAGGGCCAGAATGACGCCCCCGTTGAGGATGTTCACCCCCACTGGCGCGCCCGTCAACTGCTGCACCAGCTTGCTGGTCACCGTCAACCCCACGAAACCCCAAACCACGCTGGGAATGGCCGCCAGCAGCTCGATTACCGCCTTCAACACTTCCTTCAGCCTTCGCCCGCAGAATTCCGAGACGAAAATGGCGGCCCCCAGACTGAAGGGCACCGCCAGCAGCACGGCCAGACCGCTGACACAGGCCGTGCCGACAACCAACGCCAAAATGCCGTACCGCACGTGGGACACCGAAGTCGGATACCACGCCGGGCTGAACAAAAACTCCGCCAGCCGGAAGTTCTTGCTGAGCAAAACCGGCGCCGCCTCGCGGAAGACAAAAAAGAAGATCGCCAGCACGAAAAGGATGGCGCTCACCCCGCTGAGCCGGATGAGCCACTCCAAGGCTGTCTCGCCGCAGGTTGCCCAGGCGGGACGCGCCGGACGCCGAGGCGGCGCCGGAGAAACTGACGGTTGCGGATCCATGGCGAGAAGCGGTCCGATCTGACCCGCCGCTGGCAGCGCGCTAGGCCAAGCTGCCGCGCCGGCAGGCCAAGCTGGTCACTTGGTGTGCGCGCCGGCGGGCATGGGAACGTATCCTGTGGCTTCCACGATCTTCTGTCCGGCGTCGGACATCAGCCAGTCCACGTACTTCTTTACGGCGCCCTGCGGTTCGCCCAGGGTGTAAACCTGGAGCGACCGCGCAATGGGATACTTTTTGCTCAGGGTGGTCTCCACGTTCGGCTCGTATGCTGTGTCGGTGGCGGTCTTTTTCACCTTGAGCATCTTCACCGCCGGCGTGGCGTACCCCATCCCGCTGTATCCGATAGCCGTCCGGGTTGACGCCACCAATTCCACCACTTCCTTCGATCCATTCATGTCTCGCGAGCCCAGCTTGAAGTCCTTCTTGTTGAGCACGTGCTCGCGCAGGAACTCATAAGTGCCCGAGCTGGACTGGCGGCTGACGCGCACGATTTCATCGTTGGAGCAGTTGGGCATCTGCACGCCCAGGTCAGACCACTTGGTGATCTTGCCGCCCTCGGCATAAACCTGGGCGATTTGGTCAAGGGCAATCTCGTTGAGAGGATTGTCCTTATGGACATAGATGGCCAGGGCATCATAGCCAACGATGAATTCCTTGGGCTCCTTGCCGGTGTTCTTTTTGGCCTGCTGGATCTCGTCGGGCTTCATGTTGCGGCTGGCGTTGGCGATGTCCACAGTGCCTTTGATCAAGGCCGCGATGCCAACCCCGGAGCCGCCCCCCGAGACCTCGACGCTAACGGCAGGATCTACCTTCTTGTACGCCTCGGCCCAGGCCTGAGCCAGATTGACCATCGTGTCCGATCCTTTGTCTTGGATGGTGGTCTTTTGGGGGCCGCCTTCGCTCTGGCCGCCGCCACGCTTGCAGGCGCTGGGCAGCAGGCTGACCGCCAGGGCCAAGAGTGCAGCCCAACGGAAACTATGCTTGTGATTTGGATTTCTGTTCACGGTTTTCTTCGTTTTGACTGTTTCCAACTGCTGCCTGGACCAGCTCGCGAATGTGCTGGCACAGAAACTCGTAGGCTTGTGCGAAGGTGGCCTGGGCCTCGGCACCTTCCCCTTGCAACTGAGCGGGGTCGGGTGCCACCCAACGCAGACAGACCGTCTTGGTGGGGGGCTTGGGGAAGGCTTTGGCGCCCTCCTCATCCAGCGCCACGATTACCTGATAGTGTTCAAGGTAGGGCACTTGCTCCAGCGCCTTGGCGAATTGCCGGGAGATGTCCAGGCCTTTGCCGGCCAGGAATCGCGCGGCCCGCTCGTCCACTGCTTGCGGCGCGACTCCGGCGCTGCTGAATACGCAAGGCGCCGCGCCCAGCGAATTGCCGATGGCCTCGGCCATCTGGCTCAGACAGGCGTTGCCGCCGTCCACAAACAACACCCGAAACACCTCCCTGGCCTGGTGTCGCATAAACTCCCCGGTGCACATGTAGAGCACCTCTTCACAGATGTTCTTGGCTTGGTCGGTCACGCGCTCGAAGCGCCGGGCGACGGTCAACAGCGGCGTCAGGGCCTCCAGCGGCAGCCGCTCCTCACGCTGCAGATTCAGCAGGTCGGCGTTGATGGCGTTGCGCAGCTTGTTGGCCTGCTCCTCAATGGCCATGGCCTGCCGCGCCGCGTTCGCGTCCTGGTCCAGGAACGACCTGAAGGCCGCGCCGACCATGCCAATGGCCAGCGTGCCCAGCTCCACGAACTTCGCGTAAGGCGGCGGCTGTTCCAGGGCGCTGACGATCAGCACTTGCCGAGCGATGCTCTCGGCGTAGTCCCCGATCCGCTCCAACTCCTTGTTCATCTTGATGGTCGTATAGACGAACCGCAAATGCGCCCCCGCCGGCTGTTGGCGGACCAAAAACTCCAGACACAGCCGGTCAAGCTCATTCTCCATTTCGTCTATCTTCCCATCCCCCAAAATGACCATGTAGGCCAGTTGCCGGTTGCCTTCCACGAGCGCCTGGAGACTCTGCTCCAAGGCCCGCTGGCCCAGCGCGGCCATCTTGCTCACCCGGCTGCGGATTCGGCCGATGTCCCGCTGCAACGACTCTTCCAAATGTGATCCCACGTTCACGGCGACACCTTGCCGCGCTCTTCTTACAGCCGCGTGACGTTTGTGTAACAAATCGGTCACATCCGTTGCTTCTGGCGGCCAACTCGTGCAACTTGCCTCACGATGTTGGCTACCATATCGTCCATACAGCGATTGCTCGACGAGCCGTGCTTCGACTTGCTGGAAGCTGGCGCTGCTGAAGCCCAGGCCAACTTGCGGCTCCTGGTCCAGTTGCTCAACTCTCCCGCTGGCATCGGCTCCACCGCGGTCCCGACCACCCAGAAGGCAAAAGCCATTGCCGAAGCCACCAACCAGCGCCTGGTCCACACGCTAGTGACAGGCTTGGACCGAGAAGACATCGCGGCGCTGGCCAGCGCGTTGTACGCCATCACGCGCTCCGTGGCTCAGTTCTGGGAACGCTACTCGCTGGCGGCTGACCGCCTTCCGGGCGTGGAGTTCGCGCGCGTGGCGGAAGCAGTCCAACGGGCTGCCGGGGTGGTGGCCGCCATGGTCAACCAACTGCGCCACTTCGACCGCGCCCTTCCGCTGCGCGCCTTTAACGAACAACTCTCAGCCGCGGAGGAAGAGGCCGGCAGGCTGGCGCGTGAAGCGCTGCGGCGCCTTTACGGCGACAGTGCTGACCCGCTCCAAGTGCTCATGTTGAAGGACCTATGCGGGCGCCTGGACCAAATCCTGGGCGACTGTGTGCGCGCCGCCCAGTTGGCCGGCGCGATTGGCCTGAAGGGCCTTTAGTCATCCAGCCCGACGCTGTCCAACGGCACCGTGCGGGCGATCAGGTCCTTCGCTGCCTCGGGCAACTGGCGTTCCGATTCGGATCGAACCGGCTGGCCACTGGCGGCCAATCCGGGCTGTTTCCCACTCGGGCGATAGGCCGCCGCGCCGGCGGGCACCGAAACGATCCGTTGGCAGCAGCGCCGGGCCTATTCCACACTTTGCAAAGTGTGGAGTACCGCCGCGTCTCTACGCAGCCGCCAGTCGCACCGGTGCGCATCCAAACGATCTGTGGCGAGCAGCGCCAGGTCTATTCCACACTTTGCAAAGTGTGGAGTACCGATCCGCGTTTTCAGTCAGATGCGCCAGCGCGCGCATCCAAACGATCCGTAGCGAGCACCCCTCAAGCCTATTCCACACTTTGCAAAGTGTGGAGTACCCCCCACGTGTCCACCCACCCGCCAGACGCCTCAGAGACCGCATGCAAATGATCCGTTTCGAGCATCTCTCAGACCTGTTCCACACTTTGCAAAGTGTGGAGTACCACCACGCCTCTATTGAGCCGCCAGCCGCGCGAGAACGCGCCCAAAGCCCGCCCGCGGTGTCGTAGCGGAGTAAACCCCTCGGCGACGCGCCACAAAACCACGCGCTTTCAGTTTCTCCAGATGCCGCAGCAAGGCAGGGACGGAAATGCGTGTGGCGGCTCGCACTTGCCCCACGGTGCCGGCCTGCACCTTCAGCACGCGATAAATCTCGACGCGCCGGGGATGTGTAAAGGCGGTAGCCAACCGGAAAATGGAATTCACCGCCAAGGGACCGCTTCGGAAAGCCGCCCGCAGTGGCGGCACCAACTCGGGCGCTGCCCCGCCAGTGGTCGTGTTGAGGCCGTATCGGACGCGCCGCCCCACCCGGTGGACCGTCAGCAATCCCCGCGCCTCCAAGGCCCGCAAGGACTGACTGGCCACAGGCAGAGGCAACTGCAACTGCCACGCGACGGCCGAGACCGACTGCGCTGGCTGGTCCACCAATAGCCCAAAGACCTGCAAGCGCGTGCGGTTGGCGAGCACACGACAGGTCCGCCAGAGCGTCGGCTTGAGAGGAGGCGCCGTCGTCATGTTTCACACTTTGCAAAGTGTGGGAGCTTCGTCCAGAAAAAAACCGCCGGCGCCAATGGAGCGGCTGGGGCTTGATTGCAGCAGCCCAGGCTGCGAATGCGGGCGGTCGCGCAGGGAATGACTTTCGCCGTCTTGCCCTTTCTGCTACCAACCCGCCATGTCGTCGCCCGCGCCGCGAATAGCCTGGGTGGATAATCTGCGCACTGCCATCATCCTGTTGGTGGTGCACATGCACGCCTGCGTGACCTACAGCCACGTGGGGAGCTGGTACATCAACGAAGGCCCCGATCCGTCCCTGTCCGTGAGGATCGCGTTCATTTTCTGGCAGGCGCACCTCCAGGCCTTTTTCATGGGCGTGCTTTACTTCCTGGCGGGCTTCTTCGCCCACCGTTCACTGGCCCGGCACGGGACCGGCGGGTTCCTCCGTGAGCGGGCCATCCGGCTCGGCCTGCCTTCGCTGCTCTACATGCTGGTGATCCATCCGTTCATGGTCTATGTGCTGCTGGGCAATCCACATGTTGAGCACCGGCCATCGCTGGGGAGGCTCTACCTGGACTATTTGACCTCGGGCCGGGTGCTAAGCGGAAACGGCCCGCTCTGGTTCGCGCTGGGCCTGCTGGCGTTCTGCCTGGTGTTGGCCGGCTGGCGCGCGGCCAGCGCTCGCGGCAAAGCCGACCCTGGCACTCCCAACGCAGCTTTGCCGGCGCCGGGGCCGAGGGCGTTGCTGGCCTTTGCGTGCGCGATTGTGATTGCCACCTTCGCGGTGCGGTTGGTCCAGCCACTCGGCACGAACGTGTTGAACTTCCAACTGTGCTTCTTCCCGCAATACATCGCCACCTTTGCAGCCGGCGTGGCGGCGGCCCGCGGCGGCTGGTTCGAGGAACTGATCGCGTCGCGCCGGGCGCGAATCGCCGGCTGGCTGGGCCTGATTGGCGGTCCGCTCCTGTTGGCAATCGTGGGCATTCTCGGCGGACCGCCGTCGGCCCACGGGCCGGGTCCTTATGTCGGTGGGTGGCACGGGCAGGCCTTCGGGCTGGCCGCGTGGGAACAACTGACCGGCCTTGGTCTGGGCCTTGGCGTGCTGGCGCTTTTCCGCTCGCATATCAATCACGACGGCTCCATCGCGCGCTGGCTTTCGGCCCGCGCCTTTGCCGTGTATGTCCTGCACCCGCCGGTGCTGGTCGCTTTGACCCCCTGCCTGCGCTTGCTGAGAGTTGACGTGTTCACCCACACCCTGCTGCTGACCGTGCTGGGCGTCGTGGCGACCTGCGCCGTGGCCGACCTCGCCCGCCGGATTCCCGGCCTGCGGGCGATCCTGTGAGACGAAAAGTCGTTTGACGCTCCAAGGACGGAAAGGCATAGTCGGAACAAATGAGATGGCCCAAATACCAGAGTCAATGCTTGAAGCCACTGGAACATTGGAACTGAAGGTCCCGGACGCTGGCAACCTTGGGGTGGCGACAGCCAAACCATTGACGGGAGGAGAAACCGGCGTTCGTGAGGATAACAAGCTGCGCCTTCACGACCGGGCCGCTCACCAGTGGTACCGCTTCGTGCTTTCCTTCCCTCCCCACCTAGTGCGAGAGTATGTGCGCAAATTCGGGCTGAGTTCGCGCCACAAAGTGCTGGACCCGTTTTGCGGCACCGGAACGACGGTGGTTGAGTGCAAGAAGCTCGGCATCCCTGCCATTGGATTGGAGTCCAATCCAATGGCCTGTTTCGCCAGTCGGACGAAACTCCAGTGGAGCATTGATCCGCAGAGACTCCTGTGCCATGCCCGGACGGTCGCTGACACGGCGAGTGGCCGGCTGGAGCGTGACGGCTATTACGACGATGACTCCCTGCGGCTCCTTGATCGTCCGGCTGGGGAGGCAGCACCGTTACTCAGGCTTCCCGAAGAAGCCGCTGGTCTATTGCTGGCGAACTCGATCAGCCCGATTCCGTTGCACAAGACCCTCGTCTTGCTCGACGCCTTGGCGGAGCACTATGACGACTGTTTCATCAATCACGAACGGCTCGCGCTGGCCAACGCGTTAGTGAATGGAATCAGCAACCTGCATTTCGGCCCTGAAATTGGTGTCGGGCCCGCCAAGGCGGACGCGCCCGTAGTTTCTCTTTGGTTGGATGGCATCCGGGTGATGGCTCAGGACTTGGAGAACTTGCCTCAAGGCGAAGGGACAGAAGCGGTCATCCACCAAGCGGATGCCCGCGAAGTCGCGCGTGTCTTGCCGCCCCTTTCGGTGGATGCCGTGATTACGTCACCGCCCTATCCCAATGAAAAGGACTACACCCGCACGACTCGTCTCGAATCGGTGCTGTTGGGCTTCATCCAGTCGAAGGAGGACTTGCGCCAACTCAAGAAACGCCTGGTTCGTTCCAACACCCGCGGCGTTTACAAGGCTGACACGGACGACACGTTCGTGTCAGGACACCCGGAAATCGAGCGCATCGCCGCTGCTATTGAACAGCGGCGCATCGAATTGAAGAAAGACTCAGGCTTTGAGCGGCTTTACGCGCGCCTCACCAAGCTCTACTTTGGTGGCATGGCCCGACATCTTGCCGAACTGCGGCGAGTGCTCCGCCCCGGCGCGCAGTTGGCCTATGTGGTCGGCGACCAGGCTTCGTATCTCCGGGTGATGATTCGCACCGGCCAACTGCTGGCGGACATCGCCGTGTCGCTGAGCTACGAAGTCACCGGCATTGATTTGTTCCGCACGCGGCTGGCTACCGCCACGCGCGAGCAACTGCGCGAGGAAGTGGTACTTATGCGCTGGCCAGGTACTCCGGCCACGCCCTCCACACACCCATGAAAGCCAAGAACCGGTACGCCGCCATTATCGAACATTTTCAAGTCGAAGTTCAAACCTGGTTTGACCGACTTGGAATTCGAGCGCGAGGAGATGGTGTCCATCGCGCGCCGTAAACCTGCCCAAGAACCTCGGCGATCTGGTTTACAGTTTCCGCTATCGGTCAGCCCTGCCCGAATCCATCCAGGCCGAAGCCGCAACGGGTAAAACGTGGATCATCCGACCCGCCGGGCAAGCCAAATATCGTTTCGTCCTGGTTGCTGACACGCCTTTGGCTCCGAATCCGAACCTCGCCGAAACGAAGGTGCCCGATGCTACGCCGGGCATTGTGGCCAAGTATGCCTTCAACGACGAACAGGCTTTGCTCGCGCGTCTGCGTTACAACCGGCTGGTGGACATCTTCACTGGCGTTACTTGCTATTCCCTGCAAAGCCATCTCCGCACCACCGTCCCGAGCATGGGGCAGGTCGAGACTGACGAAATCTATGTGGGCCTGGACAAGAAGGAGTTCATTACGTCTTTCCCCTCCAAGCAAAGGGTGGAACCGACAAGCTGAACGTCGTGCAAATCGAGCAGGACTTCGGCGTGTGCGCGCACAAGTTCCCGTCCCTTGTTTGCCGCCCGATTGGAGCGCAGTTCATCGAGGGAGGCGTGATTGTGTTGTTTGAGTTCGAGCAGACCGACGCTGGCGTTCGCATCAGTTCCGAGAAGCACTACAGACTCGTTCCACCGGAGGAACTCACTGAAGCTGATTTGGAGAACTACCGGCAGCGCAAGGCAGACTCCTGATTGTGGAACGAAAAACACCAATCCAGTTCCGCCTTTTCCGCGGCGCGCCGGAAGGGCTTAGCGGAATCAATTCCGCGCGCCGGGGAAGTCGCCGACCGCCGCGTGGCAGGTGCCCCTAGAAGCTCAGGCACAGTTGCCAGACGTACATGTGTCACTCCTGGGGTGCCCGCCAGAACTTCACAGGAGGAAACGAAGGGAACGAAGAAAGATGGCTGGGCCACGGTTTCCGCTCCCTTCGCTTCCTTCGTTCGCTGTCGGTCGCAAAGCTCCAACCGGAACCGAATTATCCGCCTCACTCCGCGTAATCCGCGGTTAAAGACTAACCGCGGATGCCGCGGATGAACGCGGATGAGAGAGATTGCTGAATTAGGAACTCAGGAACTCGGGAATGTGCCTCTTCCTGGTTTGCCAATTCGTCTGTTGCGGCCTATCCAATGGCTTTTTGTCGCCCAAGCTGCAGACTGCGAGATGGGCCCCGTTACTCGGGCCTGGTCAGTCCCTTTCTGATCCTGGCGACGCTGTTGGTCCGCGTTGGACTGGCCGCCGTTGCATCCAGGCGCTCCAAGAGCGCCATTTGCTCCAACCTCGGCGGCGAGACAAGCCCAAGGCTCTGGACAACGCGCCCTGGGATTTCGAGACTTTCCAACTGCCGCGGTTCGACCTTGAGCGCGCCGTCGCCATAGGACTTCCCGACAAAGACGAGGTTCGCCAACGTGTCGGGATGGTTGAGGGCGCGCCAAAGCAGGCGAACCTGCTGCGGCTCTTGTTCCCAAGGATAGACGCAGAGGAATCCGGTCAGCGGCAAGGCCCCGGCCCGGTTCAAGATGAACCGGCAGTCTCGGCGGCCAAGGTAGGCAAAGAGCAGGGCCGGCGGAGTGCGTTGCTCCATGCGATACCAAGGCTTGCGGGTCTGGATCAGAGCGCGGTCGGGCAGCCCCAGTTTTTCGCCTGTCTCGAGATAGGCTCGCAGCGCCGCTGGCAGCGACTCGAACGGCTCTTTGCCCAAGTTCAGCAGCCAAGTCGGGCGTTTCATCTGATCGAGCCGCTCCAGGTCCGCTCGCGAGAGCGTATCTCCGGCGCAATCCCGGGTCCGGCCAATGGCGCGGACAAAGAATTTTTCAGCGAGCCCATGTTCCCGCATTTGCGCCGAACTCAGGAAAAAGAACTCGTTGGCACCCGTGGCAATTCCGCGGAGGACTCTGGCGAAGTGTGACAGCGGCACACCGCCCGCATCAGGAACGCGCGGCGGACGCGACAAGCCCGTGGCCAGCGCTTCCTGCAGGTCGCGCCGATGCACCGTGACCGCCCCGCCATCGGCAAGGGCGCTTTGTTGCCCCTGCAACGCGGCGAGGATAGCGCCAGGGTCGGGGGCGCTCACCTGGAGCCACAGCACCTCCGAAGCAGGCGCGCGCTTGGAAAGAAGGAAGACCATAGCATTCGTGTCCACACCGGGGAAGGGCGCAGCCTCCGGGGTGAACACAAGCACGGCATCCAAGCGAAACTTCTCCGTCAGCCGCCTCCACAGGGCGCTGGAACTGACGCCCTCGCAGACATCGGCTGGCAGTACGAACGCCAGTCGCCCGCCGGGGGCGAGATGCGCCAGACATTTCAGAAGAAAATAGAGGTGCAGCCCAGCGCGGCCATCCAATGGAAACCCGAGAAACTGCGTTCCCAAGAGGCGCAGTTCGTCCTTGCGCGCTCGGTTGAGACGATGGTGCCGGATGCAGGGAGGATTCGAGATGATGGCAGGAAACGCACCTGTGACCAGGCTGCAGATGAAGTCGCCGATCCGGACTTCCTGCAATTCCGACCGCGGCAGACCACGCTGAATGCCCTTTTCCAACGCCGCCCTGTCCAGTTCGAAACCGGTGAAGATTCCTGTGAAACCGAGACCCCTGGCGGCCGAGAAGAAGGTCCCAGGGCCCACTGCCGGGTCGAACAACACGGCGGGGTGATCGCCGAGAACCCACGCCGCCATAACTTCGGCTAGCCACCGCGGCGTCCAGAACCGGCCTTTTTCTCTTAGGGCTTCACGGGCGGGACCGCTGGCGGGGAGTGTTTGCATAAGCCCTGCTGCTTATCGTGAGGCTTTGCGCTGCTGTTCGGCCCGCCGCAGTTCCTCTATCCCTTCCGGCAACAGCCGCAGCCAACAGACGAATCAGGAAGCCGGGAAGCGGGCAGAAGGCGCGAAGGTTTCGGGTCGGGGCGCAGCCTTCATGCCGCTCGCGGCGCCACAAACGATGAAAATGGTCCGAGAACGAGAACGAGGACGATTCTTGAGTCGAATCGGCAACCGGCAATCGGCAATGTCTTCATTCATGCCTCAGCGCCGCCAGGATCACTGCCACAATGGCAAATCCGCCGGAGCAATTCCGGAAGATCCGCTCCAGTAAACGTGTACGGAGATGCCGGGAATGAAGAAAAGGACCACGGCAGCCGCCACGAAAACCGCCCCTGACCGCGGCACCGTTTGGCGGCGTGCTTGTTGGCCGGATGCCAGAGGTCTGGATTATCGAGCGTGGCCCGGACCCAAAACCCGTACAGGCCGTTCGGAGGGATTTTGCCCCAGAGCATCGGCAGCGACAGCAACATGAGCAGCACCCCGCTCGCAAGGCAGAGGATCAACAGGGTCGTCATCTTCGCTTACCGGGAGCTTTGAGCAGCGCGGGAGGCTTCCGTTTCCAACACGAGCACCCAGTCGCTGTCGCCAGCGGCGTTTCTGCCGGGCGGAGTGAAGGCACGCTTGCCCTTGTTTTCAAAGGGTGAGCCTTCCACCGCTTTCAGGGCGGCGCAGGATGGGTCGAACCATGTCGCCGTAGCGGTCGCGCTCAACTTCGACAAATCCACGCTGAACGTCCGTCCGCTGGGCAGATACACCAGCCCGCAACTGCCGTCCGCCGCCAGCGCCGCCGTGGCGTAGTCGGCCTGCTTCCATTCTCCGAAGCCCGACGTGACGAACTCGTGTTTCGCATCGGGCGCGAGTTTCCACCAAGCCAGCGTCCGCAGGAGCTTGAGAATGTTCGGCGCTTCCACCGTGGAGCGGACCTGCATGGTTTCGCGCCAGTTCGGCTCCCAGCGCCAAAGTCGCGTGCCGGCGCAGTAGCCTTGCGCCCCCGAAAGCACCGCCCACCAAGCGTTGCGCCGGATGCGGCAGGGATTCCACAGGTCGCCTTTCTTCGCGTCCGGCAGCCGCTCGATGTCGTTGGGTTCGTCCTCGTACCCGGTTTCGCCCAGAATCACCGGGCGTACCGGATTGCTGCGCTCGTACTCCGGCAGGATGTGCAAATACGATGCTCCGTAGGTGTAGCCCAGATTGACATCGAGCCAAGCATCCGCGTGATAGAACCGGGCGCTGGCGAACTCCGGGGAGTTGTGGACGGTGTGCAAGTGATGTGGCGCGGCGGCTGAAATCTCGCGGGCCAGTATGCGGGTGCAGTCGAGCAGGTTGGCGTCGGGATTTCGATCTCCAGCGTGCATCCACATCAGGTTCTTGAACCGCGCAAAGCGTTTGCCGAGGAACGCACCGTAAACCTTCGCGTTGTCCGGTTTGACGTGGTGCACCCACAGGCCGTCGCCGTATCCGTACCAGAGGTCAGACATGATGATAAACAGGCCGCGTTTCTCCGCCTCGTCCATGACCTGCTCGGCGTAACGCCAATACGCTTCCACCGGCTTGGTGATGTCGGTTTCGGGCTCAAACGCCACGTTGCCGTAGCCGTCCTGAGAACGGATGCGGCTGTCGTCGAGGATTTCCAGAAAGAGCGTGTTGAAGCCCTTGGCCAAGCGGTCGTCCATCAGCATCCGCACGTCTTCGATTTTGAGCTTCTGGACAAACCAAGGCGTGTCGCCCATCACGAAAAACGGCACGCCGTTGCTATCCACCAGATAGCGACGGTTCTCGCTGAGCTTGAGAGGGAAGGACGGCGGACCCGCAGTGGCGGCCAACAGAAGCTGAGCCGCCGCAACAACCCGGATGGCTATAGTAAGCGACGCAACAGCCATTCCATTCGATACCTGCAACACGCGCTTCATGACGGCATTCTGCCTTGTTTTGGCGGAACCATCAATGCACCACAGGTGGCGGTAAACCAGTAGTCCAGTCCACCCCGGCAGCAACAGCCGGAGCAAGGGAGCTGCTCCCCGTTCCTCGGGCCACTTCAGCCGCTTTTTAAGCAAGCTTTTCCAGCCCTAATTGAACCGAAAGAGGCCAAGGCTGTCAAGCCCTTTCTGGCCCCTTCCGGCTCGTTTCTCAGGCCGCCCAACAATGCCTCAACCGGAGTCCGAAAGTCAAGCGCCTCGGCGGGGCAACCGCGCCTAAAAACTCAGGAGCAGTTGCCAGATGTACATGTTGCCGAAGGCGTCAATGTCTTCCCAGACGCGGCGGAAGAGGTCGGGGTCGCCGGTGATTTCAGGGAGTTCCTTGACTTTTTCGGCCCAGGGCAGGCACGCACCGGGCTTGACGCGGGGCGTCGGGCGGCCAGCCATGCCAGTAAGGCCCTGCCGCGCTTCCACGCACGCGGGCAGGTCGGCGGGCGGCGTGGCAGTGGGCTCTTTGTAGGTGCCGGCGGCATAGACGCCGTGCTCGCGGCAGACGTCGGTCATGATGCGCAGGTTTTCCGCGCTGGCGTCGTCCTGCATGATCGCTCCGGCGTCCATGATGTAGCCGCCGTCCTTGGCGACTTCGTCAAGCACGCGCCGGCAGAAGCTCCGCACCTCGTCCGGCTTGCCGTAACTGAGCAGCACGTTCGGGATGCCGCCGCTGATGGCGAATTTGTCATGCAGCTTGCGGTGGACCTCAAAGACGTCGTCCTGGTCGCAATGGAAAACAAGGCTGCGGTCGGGCAGTTCGCGGAAGGTGTCGAAGTGGTGCTTCCACTTGCCTTCGGCGTAAAAAAGCGTTTGATGGCCGCGCTTCCAGAACTCTTCGATGATCGGTTTGAGCGTGGGCCAGTAATGCGAGGCGAACTGTTTTGGGTTGAAGAACGGCACGCAGCCGCGGTGCATCCAGAAGCCGATGGGCACCTTGCGCGTGGGGTCGGCGGTGGTCAGCCCCACGTGGCAGAGGTGCGGCATCAGGGCCTCGCAGGCCTGGAGCACCTTGTCGGGCTGGGTGTGCATGTCTCTGGTCAGGCCGACGTAGCCGCGCAATTTGTCGGCGATGATGTCGAAGGGCGCTTTGAAGATGCCCGCAATCGCCGACACGGTGCCCGATTCGGAGCGCATGAGGGCGATTTGGCTGCCAAAGGCGAAGAAGTAAGAGAGCATGGCCATGGCGCCTTTGACGCAGGAGAGGTTGTTGCGGTAAGTGGCCGGCCCGCCGATCTTGCTGACGTCGGCCGAGACCCTGGGCAGCCAGACGTTGTAGAGGAAGCCCGTCGGGTCATCAATGAGCTGGTCGTATTCGTCGGCGCGCATCCAGGCCTGCTCCTCCGGCGGCTCAATGTATTGAAAACCAACAGTGTGCGGCAGGCCCACGCCAGGGATGCCGTAGTAGCGCAGGCCGACGGCCTGGGCGAGCCCGGTCCACACATAAACCATGTTCGGCACGATGGCATCCCAATCGAATTCGCGGGCGCATTTGCGGGCCGCCTCAAAGGCCTTCTGGTAGTCGTGGGCCACTTCCTGGCAGGTGTAGCCGGCGTATTTGGCGGTGAACTCGGCCACGAAAGGCCGAATGGGCACCCGGTCCGGCTTTTCGTTGCGCATCGCCGTGACGTAGCGGTTGAGCCGTTGCTGGTAGAGTTCTTCGGTGTTCATAACGTCTCGTTTTCTCCACACGACGCAAGCAGGTTGAGCCGTCCGGCGAAGGCTTGAGTTGACTTTGGTCAAAGGCAATTGCGTGAGGGAAGTATTGGCTGGGGTCGGCTCTGCCTATGTCTCGCGAGACCAACCAAGCCAAAGCCGCCCGCCTCGGGCAAATCATCGCCGGCCTTCAGCGGGCCTACCCCGATGCCCACTGCGAACTGGACCACACCAATCCGTTGGAACTGCTGGTCGCCACCATCCTCTCGGCCCGCTGCACCGACAAACAGGTCAACCGCGTCACGGCGGACTTGTTCCAGAAGCACCGCACCGCCGCCGACTACGCCCAGGCCGACCCCAAGCAATTCCAGCAGGACATCAAGAGCCTGGGCTTCTTCCGCAACAAGGCCAAGAGCATCCAGGCCTGTTGCCGCCAGTTGCTCGAGCGCCACCAAGGCCAGGTGCCCCGCACGATGGCCGAACTGACCCAATTAAGCGGCGTGGGCCGCAAGACTGCCAATGTGGTCCTCGGCAATGCCTTTGGCATAAACGAGGGGATCGTGGTGGACACGCACGTCGCGCGCCTGTCCGCCCGCCTGGGCCTGGCCAGCGCAAAAGAGCCGGAGAAAATCGAGCAGGCCCTGATGAAGCTGGCGCCCAAAGACCAGTGGGCTATGTTCAGCCACTGGCTGATCTGGCATGGCCGCCGCCGCTGTTACGCCCGCAAGCCGGACTGCGCGGGCTGCGAGATCAACGCCCTCTGTCGATCAGCCAAAGTCGGGTGAGGCGGGGGCGTGAGGCGGATGCTGGATACCGGATACCGGATGCGGGATGCCGGATGGCGTGATGCTTGATCCGTGAGGCGTGAAGGGCGCGGGGACATCGCGGCGCTTTTTTGTTGTGCCAGGCAGCCCTTGCCGCCACGCTGCCCGCGTGAATAAGCGAAGCAAAGCTTCCCGCCACGCTGGCCCTGTGCGCAAAGGATTGGTGGACATCCGAACGCTGACGCCGCCTCCCCTGCCCTTGGAGGTAGCTTGCCCTCTGGTGGGGGCAGCGGACCAGATAGCCCGGCTCCGCCCCTGGACGTTCATGTGTGACACGGACCTTGTCGGCGTGCGTGACGAACGGACTGGCGAACTCCGGGTCGTGTCCGTGCTGGGCGCGCTCAAGAAGGTGTTTGCAGTAGTGCTCTACCGCGGCGCGGCAGGGCTGAGCTGGCTCCACGATGTCGCCACGACCGACGGTGAGCCTAGCTATCAGTCCGCCTTCGAGTCCATGGACTGCATCCGAGTGGACTGGATGACCAAGGGCGAGCTCTGCCCGTACGAACAGGAATTGCTCAGCGCCGGCGGCTTCAAACCGGCCGACAAAGGCTCCAGGTGGCCGCGATTCCAGAGTTGCGTGCCCGGCTGGCACCCATGGTTCGTTTCGGAACTAGAAGCCCGGCAACTGACCGAGGACCTGCTCAAGGTGGCCCGCTTCGCCTCGTTGTTCGCGCGGCAGCCTGACCTGTATGCCGGCCATCAGCGCGGCGAGGTGCCAATTGTGAGCCGCGGCGACGGCCCGCTGGCGGCGGCAGAGCTTGACTGGACCCCGTTGGTGCCGCCGCCTTTGCCGGCGCTTGAGCCTGTGACGCTCTCCGCCGAAGAACTGGCCGAACTGGAGGCGCTGCCCGAGAGCCCCGAAGCCGTGTTCGAATTCGCCGCCCCGCTCATGCCCGAGATGACATTCATTGACGACAAGGAGCATCGCCCGTGCTTCTCCCGCGCGGCGGTGCTCATTGACCAGGAGAGCTTCTTTATCTTTGGCACTGAAATCTCCCATGGCGCGGCCCCGCTGGGGCGCGCCGCGCGGAAGACCCTGATCCAAGGTCTGCTCGAAGCCGGGCTTCGTCCAAGCGTTCTGCTTGTCGAGGACCCGCGGTTGGCCGAGGTGTTAGGCCCCGCCTGCGCGGCCATCGGCGTGCCGGTGCGCACAGTCGCCACGCTGGTCGCCGCCAATGACTGCCTGGGCGAGTTGGCCGAGTACTGCCGTCCGCCGAGGCGGTAGGCGCTTACGGAGTGCGGCGGCAGACGAAGCGTGACGCCGCCTTTCTTTTCGGATGGAATCGAATCTCAACTTCCATCGTGCAGCCATGAATGCTCACACAGAACACTATGGAATCCGCCCGCTTCTGCTGGGCGCCGGTTGCGGTCTGGCCTTGCTGCTCAGCGGGGCGGTTTTCGCGGCGCCTGCCAAGCCCCTCTTCCGCGCGGGGGCCTGCGCCATAGATGTTAACCCGCCCAAACTGCCGGTGCACGTGTTGGGCATGTTCACCGACCGCATGGCTGACAAGGTGTGCGACCCGTTGCAGGCCCGCTGCCTCGTGCTGGATGACGGCCAGGAGCGCCTCGCCATCGTCGTGGTGGACAGTTGCATGATGCCGCGTGACTTGCTCGACCAGGCCAAAGACCTCGCCCGCCAGAAAACCGGCCTCCGCACTGACCGCATACTGATCTCCGCCACGCACACGCATTCGGCGCCGGCAGCAATGGGCGGCTTGGGCACGCCGCCGGACGAGGACTACGCGAAATACCTGCCCGGCCGCATCGCCGAAGGCATCGCGCGCGCCGCGCAGAACCTCGCCCCCGCCAAAGTCGGTTGGGCCGTTGTCCAGGCCCCGGAATACACCCACACCCGGCGCTGGATTCTGCGCCCGGACAAGATGACCACCGACCCCTTCGGCGAACGCACCGTCCGCGCCAACATGCACCCGGGCTACGTGAATCCCAACGCCATCGGCCCCTCCGGGCCATCCGATCCAGCCATCACGGTACTCTCGTTTCAATCGCTCACCGGACAGCCGGTGGCGCTCTTGGCGAACTACTCGATGCACTACTACGACTCGCCGATGCTCTCGGCGGACTACTACGGCAAGTTCGCCGAGAGAATCAGCCAGTTGCTTGGCGCCGGCACCAATGCTCCAGCCTTCGTCCCCATGATGTCGCAGGGCACCAGCGGCGACCAAATGTGGATGGACTATGGCAAGCCGGCGAATCCGCCCGGTCTGGAGGCCTATGCCCACGCGATCGCGGAAAAAGTCTTCGCCGCCTACCAAGGCATTCGCTATCGCGACTGGGCGCCCCTGGGAATGCAGGAAGCGAAGATCACGCTCAATTTCCGGCTCTGCGACGACAAGCGCCTGGCCTGGGCCAAGCAGTTGGTCGCGGAGATGAACGGCCGCCTACCGCGCACCCAGCCCGAAATCTACGCTTGCGAGCAGGTGTATCTGCGCCAGCGGCCCACGGCGGAATTGAAGTTGCAGGCCGTGCGCATCGGCGAGGTGGGCATCGCCGCCTTCCCCAACGAGGTCTTTGCCCTCACAGGCTTGAAGATCAAAGCCCAAAGCCCATTGCAGCCGACCTTCAACGTCACCCTGGCCAACGGCTCCGAAGGCTACATCCCGCCGCCGGAACAGCATCGGCTCGGAGGTTACACCACTTGGGCGGCGCGCACCGCCGGGCTGGAAGTGGAAGCGGAGCCGAGGATTGTCGAGACACTGCTGCAACTGTTGGAAAAGGTGTCGGGCAAACCGCGCCGCAAGCTCACTCTTCCACGCGGGCCATACAGCCAAGCGGTCATCGCCTCAAAACCGCTTCACTACTGGCGCCTGGACGAGTTTGACGGCCAATACGCCGCCGCCGCCCAAGGGGCGGCGAAAGCGGAGTTTTGCGGCGGGGTGGCCTTTTATCTCCCTGGACCACGGCTGGCAGACTATGCGCACGCCGGGACGGTGAACGGCGCGCCGCATTTCGCTGGGGGCTGCCTCCGCGCTACTACTCGCCCGATTGGCAACACTTACACCGTCGAGTTGTGGTTCTGGAACGGACTGCCAACCGACGCGCGCGGCACTACGGGCTGCCTGTTCAGCCGCTACGGACCTCAGGGCCAGGAGGGCCTGGCCATTGGTGGCACCAACGGCGCAATGGGCAGGCTCGTTTTCACCTGCGGAACCGGCCTTCCGCAACCGGCGTTGGCCGGGCAGACCACAATCCAACCCAAGACCTGGAATCACTTGGTGCTGGTTCGGCAAGGGCGCACCGTCCGCGTGCACCTGAACGGGCAAGCGGCCCTGGAAATCGCCGGCGAAGCGCCCGGCTTTGCGGATTCCGAACACTCCCACCTGAGGTTTGGTGGCGACGCGGAGAATGCGACCCCTCTGGAAGGAAGACTAGACGAGGTCGCCTTCTACCTCGGCGCCCTGAAACCAGCCGAGGTCGCCGCCCATTTCCGGGCCTCCGGCCTGCCACCGCAGCCCCAGCAGACGCCATAGGCGGCTTAGTCCTCGTTCCTGTTCTCCACCCGGCTGAAAGGCGTTTGCAGGCGCTGCTTGACGTACTGTTCGTTGAGTACCAAGCCATATTGCTCATGCCGGTTGGCCGGGCTCGAGGCTAAAGCCCTTTTATAGGCCGCAATTGCCTCTGCGCGCCGGCCCAACAGGTCGAGCATGTGTCCTTGCCAGACCAAGGCCACTCCCGCCCCAGCGGCGGCCTGCTCCATTCTCTGAAACACGGCCAGCGCTTCCTCGTGCCGCTTTGCGTCGTACAGAGCAAAACCCAGTTTCAGAAAGGCGGTTCTATCGGAGATTTCATTCAGCCAATCCACCTCGTAGCGCGCGGCGATCTTAGCGGCGGACTTCCGCCCCCAGCCTGAGGACGCCAGGATGTATTCCGGCGGGTCCTTCTTCTGAGCCTGTTGCGCCGCAGTTTGCTCTTTCCACTTTGCTATCCCGGCGGCTTGCTCCGGCAAGCCCTTCATGAAGTCGCGCAGCGTCGAGAAGAACTTCTCCGGCTCATCCGCAAACGGGGCGTGAGCGGCCCGCTCGAACGTCACCAACCGCGAACCCGGGAAACACGCGGCGAGCTTGGCCGGCTTGTCGGCGCCCCACGTCAGGTCGCAGTTGCCCTCCAAGATGAGAACCGGGATGGGGCAGCCTTGGAACAGGCCGCGCAGGTCAATCCGCAACAGGTCCCGGCTGATGCTGCGACGGAACACCGGGTCATGTTTCCAGCCGTAGAAGGCCT
>Ga0315268_10000734_pt1 | contig 38254 bp, 36 predicted proteins | sample C1_top_MG_FD_204535 | JGI IMG/M metagenome (GOLD analysis project Ga0315268, IMG submission 204535) | Sediment microbial communities from Yellowstone Lake, YNP, Wyoming, USA - C1_top | ecosystem: Environmental > Aquatic > Freshwater > Lake > Sediment | place: USA: Wyoming | collected 2017-08-01
CGCGTCATCCAGCGGCGGGCGTATGGATTGCGTGATGAGGAGTATCTGCGGCTCAAGATACTGACGTGCATGTTGCCGGTCCTCTGAAAATGGTCGAAAATTACCCACTCGATTTCCTGAAGAGCCATTAAAAAAGGTCGCCGTGGCGGCTTTGCGTATCGGCCGCACGGCGAACCAAATGATTAAACCGCAGACGTGGTCAGTACTGACCGAAGGCGCTGAACGGCGGGGCTTGGTGGCCGATGACATGCCCGGTCGTATCTAACATCACCGAGCCGCCGCCAACCGCGGGATAATTGTAATACCACACGAGCTTACCGCTTAGCATGAATATCTGCTGTGGCGAACCGAGCAACTTCTTGACCTCGTCCTGGGTCAAGTCGTTCTTGATCTGCCTCCAGCCCTGGCGCACCGCCGCGTCCTCCCGACGCAACTGGGCCGCCGCCTGGGCGGCGACCTCCGAAGTGGTGGTTACCGGCGCTGGTGTGCCGGTCGCTGCCGGTACCGCGGGACTCGGGCGCGTCGTGTCCGTCGCCGGCGCACCTGTTTTTTGCGCCCGCTCGAGCGCGGTCACCTTGGCGTCAAGCGCGCGGACTTGAGCCTCGATCCGTTGCAGCTGCGTCATAAGCGCCTTGGTGTCGGTCTCATCGGCCCGCGCCGGAGCGGTCGCGACCAACACGAACATCAGGGCGGCAACGATGAGCGGTGTTGCTGTTGCGGCCCGCAAGCACTCTGAGCGGGTGTTCACCGCGGTGCAGCGCTGACGGTGGCCAGCGCAATACACGTGCGTCGGGGACGTCGACCCGCTCAAACTTATTAGCATTCAGTAACCATCGACAAGTGGTTCCAGGTAGAAAAATAACGGCGCGGGGGATGGCCCCGCGCCGCAACAGCCGGTTACCACATAAACCAGCCGTAGCCAAATAGCGTGTTGTTGTCTGAGGCCTTGCGTCCCAGTCCATCGTAGTTGGTCGAGGAGCCGTTAAACTTGCTGTACAAGGTGTACTGCAGGCCAAATTGCACGTTCTGCCACGGTAGATAGGTCCCTTGCAGAATCCAGCCAGTCGTGTCCGGGCTGCCGTTTACGCTGCCGAACCCGGGCGCAGGACCGCAAGACACGATCGCGGGGAGCTGTGAAGCGCCACAGTTCGTCAGCGGATCAAGCGATGCCGCATACCGCGTCATATCAGAGCTGCCGGTGGTGCGGAAAGCACCTAAAGCCAGGGCCTTGTTACTTCCGAAATGGTACTCACCGTTGACCTTGGCAGTGTTGAGATTGTCCGAGGAATTGGCCACAAGTCCCAACGGCCGGCTGGCATCGAAAGTGGTTTTCTCGTGGATGTAGGTACCACGGAAAACTATCGAGTCACCGCCCATAGGGTGCTCGAAATAGGCGTCGATCGCGTTATCCAAATATTTATCCGTTGTGCCGTTGACGCCGACCGGCGTGACGTGTTCCTGGATACCATAAATGCCGATTTCAAAATCGTTGTTTCCGAAGTCATTGTGATAGGCAAGCCGCCAATACGGCGCAAGTCCGCTGATGTTATTGGTGACGTTGGAGATGCCGTAGGGCGGCGTTACCGCCGCATGCTCGGACCGATAGAGCGTCACCCCCGCATAATAATGGTTGGCGATAAAAGTGTAGCCGCCGATGCCGGCCACATTTTGCGCCAGGGTGCCGTCGATCTGGGTGGCAGCGATGGGCTTGGGTGTGACTGGTGAGTTGATAAACGGAAAACCCCAGGCCGGTGTGCCCTGGTACACGTCCTCGACGGTGGGATTATTGTTGATGGTAAGGCCGAAGATGGCGTCCTCACCCCCGACTTTTCCATGCGAGGTATAACGAAAATCCGTGTTATCGACCGTAAAGTGATCGGAAGCATGGGTGTAGGTGATCTGAGAGAACACACCCATATGCTCGCTGAGCTCGCCGGCAAAGAAAAAGCTGAGCTGTTGCGGAAACTCGACGTTCCCGTTCTGCGTTTTTGACCTGTCGCTTGGATCCTGCAGCGACTTGCTCATCTGGCTGACGCTAGTCATGAACATGGCCGACAGCGGCGGGACCTCGTTGAGCTTGAGCGGTGTGGTTGCCGCCTGCGCCGACTCGATCTGTTGCATGCCGGTCAAAACATAACCATTCATCTTGAATGCCCGACCAAACTCGGTGAGTTCAGGGAAGGTCGTGTGGCACGCGGCACAGGCCATTCCCGTCTGGCGGGCGAAGCTCGGCACCGCGTTCGCGCTGGGTGTGAAGCCTAACAGCATCGTACCCATAGCCACTGTAGCGGCAAAAAAATGATATTTTTTGAAGATTCTCATTGTGTATGCCCTCATGTGAAATTTAAAAATTCGTCAGCACAGCCCACATTAAACCCCCTCACCAGATGGACCGGTGGGGCGGGTGAACAAAGATGAACTCGCGATCCCAATTCCCTAACCCGAAGGTACCGTACGGTGGGATTCTTCATCGAAACCACTCTCCTACACTCATGCTGGATTCTAATAAGATCAGCAATTTTTGCAATTTAACCCGTGCGTGATTGTTTTTATTTGATATGGATCAATAATCCGCAGCTACATTGAATGTGAAGCTTGCGGTCTGGCATATTGCTGGAAGCAGCTATAATTGCTTGACAGTAGGGAGTTCATATAGCCTAGCCTAGGCGAAACGGAGGTTCATCTTGGAAATCAGTTGGCATGACTTGCTGACCGCACTGCACGGCATGGGGTTCGGCGCACTATTTATGTTGACATTCTCCGGTGCGATCGGGGAGCTCTACGGCGCCTGGTCGACGAGTCCGCAGGCGGTGCCGAGTCCGAGGGGCCAGACGATGCTGCGGATCTATCTGGTCGGCATGGTGGTAATTGCCTGGCTAACGGTTTTTTCCGGCACCTACATCATCTATCCGTGGTATCGCGCCATGCCGCCAGCGGGGACGGTCGATTTCTCCGCTTTCCCGCGAAGTTTGCTTCTGTCCAATCCACACACGAGTGGCTGGCATAACCTGGGAATGGAATGGAAAGAACACATAGCCTGGATCGCCCCCATCGTAATGACCATGGTCGCCTACGTATACTTGAAGTATGGCCGCGGCATTAATAAGCATCGTGACATGCGCCGGGCGGTCCTCGCCTTTACCACGGCGGCCTTCATCGCGACCGGTGTCGCGGGAGGGTTCGGCGTCTTCTTAAACAAGTATGCACCGGTGCGCGGCGGCAGGATGATCCAGCTGATGAAGTCGGAGTAGGAATCATCATCGCGCATAACCACTTCCGTGGATCCGGACAAGCGTTTTCCCGTATCCAACACTCGTCTCGGCACTTTTGGTTCTTGGCCGCAGAAAGGCAAATTCCGAGAACCGCGTCTTCTCGGGACACAGTCCGAGTTGGGACTTGCGAAATCGCCCAGCATCCAAATAAACAACTCTGCATAACTCTGGGCCGGCCTGGGTCGATATGCCTTTACCGTACGACTCTTTCACTCACAACACCTCGCCGATCTGGGCGGCGCACAGGAGAATGATCATGGCGAGAACAAACACATCTTCAACAACGAAGGATCTGCCGAATGGCGATGGCATGGCGGCGATTCTGGCGGCAGGCATCGGCTGCGGGGTACTTGGAGTATTTGCCCTGCTGGATGATGCCTTCAAGAACATTGACCAGTTCTTCAATTTCTATGGCCCCGCCGGCGGGCTCTCAGGCGTAACGGACTCGGCCATCGTCGTGTGGCTCATCACCTGGTATGTGCTGGCGAAGCGATGGGTCGGCCGGGATGTGGCGGTGGGACGGGTAAGCCTTATTGCCTTCGTTCTGCTTGCTATCGGCTTTGCGCTGACGTTTCCGCCGTTTATGGACTTACTGCAAGGCAAGTAGCGTCTTGACTCCGGTCTAAAATGACCAGAAAAAATACAGCGCCGTTACCAAGTACGAGAAAGCTAAGGCCGCCGGCAAACGGAAAGTAACCTAGGCTGTCGACTGAAAATCGCCACGTGGGTCGCGATCTCGCTGTAATGCCAGACTGCCAAGAAGTCCACACTGGCGCGGCATCTAAACCCGAGCAGAAACAGCCTCCTACCGCGTTCCCGGGATTCCGGATGGCTCCATCAACGCTGAATAATGTGTGGGCCAAAGTCGCGCTTGCTATTTCGCGACCAACGCCCCGCGATACATACGCATCTGGCAGGTGAACTCGTATTCGCCCGGTTGCGGAGGCGTCACAGTCACATCCATGGGTTTGCCCACTGGCAGGTCGGCACTCATGCTGAGACTGTCAAACAACACCTTTTCCGCGCAGGGGCTGGGATCTCGGCGAAGAAAACGCAGCGTTACCGGCTGACCCGCTGGTACTTCAATACGCGCCGGCGCATAAACACCGTCCATCACGATGATTTCAATCGGCTGAGATCCAATAGCGCGCTGCGCCTTGGGCCGGTAAAACCAGAACCACCAGACAATCAGGCCAATGAGTATCAAGCCCGTGACATTGACCAGCCAAGTGTTCATAGGGTTTTACTCGATCTGAACCAGCGCAACCGGTTGGCGTTGCTCACCACCGTCACGGACGACATCGCCATCGCCGCACCGGCGATCATGGGATTCAACAACAGGCCGGTGAGTGGGTACAACACCCCCGCGGCCACGGGGATGCCAAGGGTGTTGTAAATGAACGCGCCGAAGAGATTCTGTTTGATGTTACGCACGGTCGCGCGCGAGATGGCGATGGCGTCCGCCACGCCATGCAGCGAACCGCGCATGAGCGCCACGTCCGCCGATTCGATGGCGACATCGGTGCCGGTGCCGATGGCATAACCGACATCGGCCTGCGCCAGTGCTGGCGCATCGTTAATACCGTCGCCGACCATGCCCACAACCTCGCCGCGTTGTTGCAGTGCCGTGACCTTGTCGGCCTTTTCGCCCGGCAGGACCTCGGCCATTACCTCATCGACACCCACCTCGCGCGCCACGGCGTCGGCGGTCGCGCGGTTGTCACCGGTGATCATCACCACCTTAAGACCAATCGCATGCAACCGTGCAATGGCGTCCCTGGAATCGGACTTGATCGGATCGGCTACCGCGACGACACCGGCGACCACGCCGTCCACCGCCAAAAACATGGGGGTTTGCGCCCGGGCGGCAAGCTCGCGCACGCGCTCTGACAGGCTTCCGGGGTCGATGTGGAATTTGTTCATCAGCCGTGCATTACCCAACAGCACGCGCTTTCCGTTGATAGTGGCCGCTACGCCGTGCCCGGCGATGGCCTCAAATCCCACGACGGCTGAAAGTTGCAGTCCTTTGGTTCTGGCCGCGACCGTGATCGCCTCGGCCAGGGGATGTTCCGAACCGGCTTCGATGCTGGCCGCCATCGCCAGCAGTCTGTCCTCGTCCCAACCGACCGCAGGGACCAGTGCGGTGACCGCGGGGTGGCCTTCGGTCACGGTACCGGTTTTGTCGAGCACGATGGTGGTCAGCTTGCCGGCCTGCTGCAAGGCCTCGCCGTTGCGAATGAGAATACCGTACTCCGCGGCCTTGCCCACACCCACCATGATCGAGATCGGCGTCGCCAACCCCAGCGCACAGGGGCAGGCAATGATCAGCACCGTCATCGTCGCCACAAGCGCGTACGAAAACTTCGGCTCGGGGCCGAGGTTATGCCACACCAGAAAGGTGACGATGGCCAGGATCAGCACCGTCGGCACGAACACGGCCGAAATCTTATCGGCCAGGCGGCCGATGGCGGGTTTGGTGCTCTGCGCCCGGCGCACCATTTCGATGATGTGCGCGAGTGCCGTGTCGGCGCCGACGTGCTTGGCCTGAAACAAGAAGGTGCCGGACTTGTTGAGTGTGCCACCGACTACCCCGTCGCCGACTTTTTTCTCTACCGGCATCGGCTCGCCGGTGAGCATCGACTCATCAATGCTCGAGTGGCCGTCGATGATCACGCCGTCGACAGGAACCTTCTCGCCCGGCCGCACGCGCAGGGTTTCATCCAGACCCACTTCGGAGATCGGGATGTCCCGCTCGGCACCATCCCGGATGACGCGTGCGGTTTTGGGCTGGAGCCCGATAAGACGCTTGATGGCCTCCGAGGTCTTGCCGCGGGCACGCATCTCGAGCGCCTGCCCAAGATTGATCAACGCGATGATGACGGCGGCAGCCTCGAAATAGGCATGGCGCGCGAGACTCGGCACCATGCCGGGAAACGCCACGATGAGAATGGAGTATACCCACGCCGCGCCTGTACCAAGGGCAATAAGCGTGTCCATATTGGCGTTGTGGGCCAGGAATGCCTTCCAGGCCCCGCGGAAAAAATGCCCACCGGCGTAGACCAACACCCACAGCGTCGCTGCGCCAACCAACAACCAAAAAATTCTTCCGCCGGGCATATCGAGCATGGGCAACAACCCGAGCGGCTCGGCGATAAAAAGCGGCGCGCCCATGGCCGCGGCGGCGATGAATTTGCGCCACAGCGCCCGGTAATGAGCCAGCTCGGCAGCTTCCTTCTCGAGCTCGTCCTCGACCCCGCGCAGCTCGGCCGCGCCATAACCCGCGGTCGTTACCGCCGCCGCCAACGTCTTAGCGTCGACATTGCCCTGCACCGTCGCCGTGTGCTCGGCAAAATTGACCGCGGCCGCGGTCACGCCCGGCACGTTCTTCAAGGCATTTTCAACCGTGGTCACGCAGCCGGCACAGCTCATGCCGGAGATGGAAAGACGAAACGCATGTGTCTGTACCGGGATCGCCGCTGTCATGACCGAAACTGTCCGCGCAGACAGTTAGCCTTTATTCACTTCGGCAGGGTAACCGGCCTTGGTCAGGGCATTGGCCGCTGCCTGCGGGTCAACGTTGCCCTTGACCACGGCCTTGCCGGCCTTCAGATCGAATTCCGCGCTGGCATACCCCGGCAGTCTGGACAACACCTCGGTCGCCTTGGCGATGCAACCGCCGCACTTCATGCCTTTAACCGTGAAACAGGTTCCAACATTAGTGCTCATGGTGCAGCCATCTCCTCTGCCAGAGTGGACGGGATTCACCCGGCACCCGGATCACTGCTGTCGCCATGGCAATGCCAAAAAGAAGCTTGGATATCAGCGTTACCGTGTACGGCATTAAGCTAATAAACACCGGGTTGATCGCGGGCAAAACGATAAAGAAGTTCCCCGCCCACACCAGCGCCAGCGTCATCAGGGCGCTCACGTAGATGCCGGCAACGCCCCGCGTTTGCCAGGACGACTGCGCCAAGCCGAAGACAAAACAGGCTGCCAACAACAACGAGAAGATAAAGTGAATTGCCACACCCAGCCACGGCGCCGATGGCAACGAGGCAAGGGCGGGAAACACGCTCGCGGTAACCTCCCGCGCCACTGTAACGCCGCTCAATGGCGTAAACAGGCTATAGAACCCGACCCAAACCACCTCCGCCAATCCACCGGCCATGCCGGCGGCCAGTATTGACATACCCAAAGACCTCTGCGGCCTCAGTCCATGTTTATTCAACATCATGCGTTCCTTGGTGAAGGATAGAGGCGCCATAGTACGCCACCTGCCTGGCGGGGCACACATCGACATCACCGGCCGGAGCTGTTGAAAATATATTTAATCAGGGCAACGATGGCAAGAATCACGATAATCCAGAACAAGATTCCCATCCAGCCCATACCCCAGCTGCCCCAGTCGTGCATATCCATGCCACCCCTCATCAGCGTCCCATCATGCCACCCGGCATGTTGCCGGGCCCCGGCCTTCCGTGTCTGTCGCCCATCGAGCCACGTTGCCCACACCCGCTACGATGCCACTGCTTGAACTGCTCACGCTGCTCTTTCGTCAGCAGCGCCTGCATCTGGTTACTTGCCTGCACATGGGTTTCGAGCATCTGCTGTTGCAGCTTAGCCAGCTCGCCATAGACAGCGCCGACTTTTTTCGGGTCCGGCTCATCGGCGGCATACAGCTCCCGCATCTGGCTTTGCACATCCAGCATCTTGCCCATGACGGCGAGGTGTTGTTTGCGTTCCTCGACTTGGATCTTTTCCATTTTTGTCCGCTGCTCATCGGTCAGGTCCAGCATGCCAAGCGCGCCGGCGCCCATCATGCCCATGTAACCGTGACCATCACCACCCATCATCCCGGGACCCATCATGCCGTAACTACCGCCCATCATTCCCGGACCCATGCCATAGCCGTAACCGCCGGTAAAATCATCGGCATCATCGGCCCAAACCGGCACCGCCACCGCAATCAACGCTGCTGAAAGTACACCGGTGAATTTCGTTACCAGTTGCTTACGCATAATAAACAGACCTCCTGGGTTATCTTACTTCGAAATGAAATCGATCGAAGAAACTTGGTTGATCCTACAAGATTGCCCCCAGCGTACTTTGACAAAGGTTAAATTCTTAGTTCATCTTGAACAAAATTTGCCCGACAGAACCCGTCCCACATCTCTCACCCATCTATTCCATCAGGCATTCGGCGCTTGGCTTAACCAGGAAATTCCAATCTCCCATGAAATATGTGTCTATAGAGACATGGAGGAACACCGCCGGAGATACGATGGCGTGCCAAAATAAAATGAGGAGAGCGATACACCGAAACGATATACGGGCCACGAATGGCCCGTACCGGAAAAATACGTTTGCGCGTTTAATCAGCCCTTGGCCAACACGTCGCGCACGCGTTCGAGTTTGCCACGCACTTCTTTTGCTATGCCCGCAATCGCTGGGTTGTCAGTGAGCTTGAGCACCGCGATCGGGTCCATGAATCCCACATTGATTTTCTTGTCCGGCTCTTCGCGCACCACGACATTGCATGGCAGAAGCAATCCGATATCCGGGTCGGCGGTGATGGCACGATGCGCGAGCGGTGGGTTGCACGCGCCGAGAATGCGGTAAGGCCGGCTATCGATATTGAGCTTGGCCTTCAGCGTCGCTTTCACGTCGATGTCGGTGAGTACGCCAAAACCTTCGGTCTTGAGTGCGTCGATAACGCGCTTTACCGCGTTATCAAAATCGTCTTGCAACGTTATGTTGAATCCATACATCGGCTTGCTCCTTTGTCGGCGCGCGGATGGCGCGAAGTTTATTTCTTTCCGGAGTCACCCAACAGATACTTGATGAGTGCGGCGATAATCAAAATAACTATGATCCAGATGGCGATACCCATGTTCGGGTCTCCTTATCGATTAGGGGAAAAATGATACAGCGGAACTAGCGCCTTCAGCTCCTCGGCGTTCCACCCGCGACGTTGGCCTTGCGCCAGCGTTCATACACGTCCGTCGGCCACAGTGCCTGAAACCAGGCAATTACGTCTTCGATCTCCTGATCGCTCAGCTGTTTCTTCCACGCCGGCATGACTGGCTCGCCCTGGCGGGTGGCCCCGTTTTTGATGATCGCAATCAGATCCTGTTTTCGGCGTTTCCACTCATTGCCCGTGCCGTTCAGTGGCGGGGCGGCAACCACCAGCGGATTCTGCCAATCCGGATGTCCTTGCGCCTCGGGGCCATGACACTGGGCGCAATGTTTCTGGAAAAGCATCGCCCCCCGCGACAACCCTTCCATGGAAAACATCCGGTCACTTTGCAGCACCGCTGACGTATCGATGGCGGGAGCCTGCGGCTCCTTTTTTTCACAGGCGCCGAGCACCAGCGCCGACACCATGACCCACACGATTTCTCTCATACGATTGAAATGAGCTTCCTGTACCGTTCCTGTAATCATAATTGTTGTGCGCGGGAAAGAAAATGCATGCCACACACTCCCACGGCAGGGCCGCTCCCCATGGCGTCATCGGCACAGGCCGTTTTCCGGCATAGCCAGCCGTTTTGCCAGTCAACTGTTATACTGCCGCTCCCGGGCTCCACCCACACCGCCCCAATACCGGCCGCCTCTGCCCCATGCTGCGACTGACGGAAGTAAAACTCGGCCTCGATCACACTGGGACCGACCTCAAGACGACCATCCTGCGCACACTGGGCATACCGGAGCCGGAGCTGTGCGGCTGGCACATCCGCCGGCGCGGCTACGACGCGCGTAAGTCGGACGAGATTGCCTTCGTCTATACCCTTGATGTCGAGGTCAAGGACGAAGCCGCGCTGCTCAAACGCTTCCACCACAGCCCGCACATCCGGATAGCGCCGGATGAAACCTATCATTACCCGGTGCAGGCACCGGCCAACCTGAAAACCCGGCCCGTCGTCATCGGCATCGGCCCCTGCGGACTGTTCGCCGGACTGTCACTCGCGCGCATGGGGTTTAGCCCCATCATCCTCGAACGCGGCAAGATGGTGCGCGAGCGCACCAAGGATGTGTGGGGCCTGTGGCGCGAGCGCCAGTTGAATCCGGAATCGAACGTGCAATTCGGCGAAGGCGGCGCGGGCACGTTCTCCGACGGCAAGCTGCACACCGGCATCAAGGACCGCGGGCATCACATCCAGCAAATTCTTCAGGACCTCGTGGCCGCGGGCGCGCCCGAGGAAATCATCTACATCAGCAAGCCGCACATCGGCACGCTACGGCTCGTTAAGGTGGTCGAAAACCTGCGTAACAAAATTATTGAACTCGGCGGCCAGGTCCGGTTTGAGAGTCACGTGACCGGTATCACGATTAAAGATGGGGTGGTGCACAGCGTAACACTCGCCAGTGGGGAAACCATTCCCACCGGTCACGTCATTCTGGCCGTGGGCCACAGCGCCCGTGACACGTTCGAGATGCTGCACGACCGCGGCGTAGACATCGAATCCAAACCGTTCTCCATCGGCTTTCGCATCGAACATCCGCAAGCACTGATCGACCGCTGCCGCTTGGGTCCCCACGCCGGGAATCCGGTGCTCGGCGCCGCCGACTACAAACTGGTGCATCATTGCAAGAATGGCCGCGATGTCTACAGCTTCTGCATGTGCCCGGGCGGGCAAGTCGTCGCGGCCACCTCGGAGGAAGGACGCGTGGTGACGAACGGCATGAGCCATTACTCACGCAACGAGCGCAACGCCAACGCCGGCATTGTCGTCGGCATCACGCCTGCGGACTTCGGCAGCGATCATCCGCTCGCGGGCATCGCCTTGCAGCGCCGCCTCGAGGAAAAGGCGTTTGAACTGGGCGGGAAAAACTACAACGCCCCGGCACAACTCGTGGGCGATTTTCTCGCCGGACGGCCGTCAACCGGACCAGGTTCGGTGATTCCTTCCTATACTCCCGGCGTCACCTGGACCGATCTCGGCACTACCCTGCCCGACTACGCCATCGCCGCCATTCGTGAGGCGATTCCGGCATTCGATAAAACCATCAAGGGTTTCGCCATGAATGACGCCGTGCTCACGGGTATTGAAACGCGTACCTCCGCGCCAATTCGCATCACCCGCGACGAAAATTTCGAGAACGTACATACGAAGGGTTTATATCCCGCCGGCGAAGGAGCAGGTTTTGCCGGCGGCATCATCTCCGCCGCCGTGGACGGGATGAAGGTCGCTGAGGCGGTGGCGCGCAAAATTACACAGACGTAGAGGCAGGACGGATTAGCAAAGCGCATTCCGTCTGACGCGGCTACCTCGCAGCGCGCGCCGTGGTCTCGCTGCCGGTCAGAAGCGTGAGCGCCTCGCGGTATTTCTCCGCTGTCCTGGCGATCACTTCCGGCGGCAGTCTGGGTGCCGGCGCCTTCTTGTTCCAGCCGCTCGCCTCCAGCCAGTCGCGCACATATTGCTTGTCAAAGCTCGGGGGGTTTGAGCCGGGCTTGTAGGAAGCCGCCGGCCAGAAACGCGAGGAATCGGGCGTCAGCACTTCGTCGATAAGCGTGAGCGTGCCCTTCTCGTCCAAGCCGAATTCGAGTTTGGTATCGGCGATAATGATGCCGCGTGTAAGCGCGTATTGCGCGCAATCCTTGTAGACCGCGAGCGTCGCCTCCCGTACCCGCTCGGCGATGTCGCGGCCCAATATCTCCGCCGCTTTCTCGAAGCTGATGTTCTCGTCGTGTTCGCCAACGGCCGCCTTGGTCGAAGGCGTGAAGATCGGTTCGGGCAGCTTGTCCGCCTCCTTCAAGCCTGCAGGCAGCTTGATGCCGCAGACCGTGCCCGAGGTTTTATATTCCTTCCAGCCGCTGCCGACGATGTAACCGCGCACGATGGCCTCGACCGGCAACGCCTTGAGCTTGCGCACCACCACGGCGCAGCCTTCGACCTGTTTGCGCTCGGCGGCATCCTTCAACACTTTCTCGAGCGGAATATCAGCCAACTGATTGGGTAGGATGTGACGCGTACGGTTGAACCAGAAATTCGACATCGCCGTGAGCAGCGCGCCCTTACCGGGGATGGGGTCGTTCAGCACCACGTCGAAGGCCGAAAGCCGATCGGTGGTGACGATGAGCATATGCCTGTCATCGATATCGTAGATATCGCGCACCTTGCCGCGATGGCGCAGTTTGAGGCTTTTGATATCCGACTGAAATAAGGTATCTGGCATGGATGAACTCCAGTGGTGCGCGCGCCGACGGCAATTTTAACCGCTCCCACCGGGTTGCACTACACCGGCCGTTTTACTTGTACTTGAGCTTGAAAATGAGGATGGTGAGCGCAAACCCAAGCGTGACGGTGTTGGCAATGACAATCGGGACGGCACCGATCTCTATGCCATAGAGCAACCACAGAAACACGCCGGCGTTGAAGAGCGCGAACATCCCGAGCGAGATGTCCTTCGTACGTTTCGATTTCCAGGTCTTGACGACCTGAGGGATGAAGGCCACGGTGGTGAACGTACCCGCCACGAGACCCAGAATATTTACCGATTCCATCGGCAGTGATTATTTCATTGTTCGGCAAACCTTGCCCACTAAACTGGGTGTCCCCGATTAACCATCGATTTCGTCATTCCCGCAAAACAGTCGGGAATCGAGGCAAAATTTACCGGAATAAGGGGAAGTTCTCTCCACATATGCCCATTAATGAACGACCCATGATTTAACACCTACAAGAAATGTGGGATTTTTGCCTTGTCTGCAGGGATGCTTAGTGATGATTAGTTATGGTTGGCGGCCAGGTGCCACACTGGCTATTCTTAAACAAAGAAGTATACCGGTTCTCCTCGCGATGAATCAGAGTTCAGGTCAATGGTGGAGGGGCTTAATGCTGCGCATATCCGCATGGCGACGCATGGCGACGTTTTTCTTTATTGTGTTTGTAGTAATTGTTTCGCCAGTTAGTGCGTCGGCCGCGGAGCCCATGATCCTGGCGGTACACCCGTACCTGCCCTCCAATGAACTGATACAGCGGTTCACGCCGCTGGCGAACTATCTCGGAAAAAAAATCGGCCGAGCGATCGAGGTCCGGGTCGGCAGCGACTACGACGAGCACATTGCCTATGTCGGCAAGGATCAGGTCGATATTGCCTTCATGGGCCCGTCTAGCTATGTCATGACGGTCGCCAAATACGGGAAAAAGCCGTTGCTGGCGCGTCTCGAAACGGACGGCAACCCTTTGTTCCGTGGCTATTTCATCGTGCGCCAGGACAGCCCGTTGAAATCCCTCACTGATCTCAAGGGAAAACGGCTTGCCTTCGGCGACCGGGACTCGACGATGAGTCACTTGGTGCCGCAATACATGCTCGAGAAGGCCGGCGTGCCCCTCAATAAACTGGCCCATTACGAGTTCCTCGGCAGCCATGACAACGTCGTGCTGGCGGTGCTCTCTGGCGATTTCGACGCGGGCGCGGTTAAGGACGAGGTCTTCGAAAAATATGCGAAACAGGGACTCCGCGTCCTGGTGGACACACCGTATTACTCTGATCATGTGTTTGTCACGCGCAGCACCCTTGCTCCGGGCATGATCCAGACCCTGCGCAACGCGATGTTCACACTCAAAGATACCCCCGGCGGACGGGAGATTCTGGAAGCCATCAAGCCGCACACAACCGCTTTGGTGCCCGCCATGGACGCGGACTACGACAACCTGCGTCAGGTTCTGAACGCGCTCGGAAAACTGGGGAAAACAGACTAACTAAGGTATGGACAGGCCATGAGCGACTCCTATCGCCGCGTTGCGTGGGGACTGTTGATCCTGTTCCTCGCCCTGCTGTTCCTCGGGGGGCTGGTGCTGTGGTGGCAGCAACATCTCACGGACCTTGAGGGAGCCAATCACGGTGAGCTGTCCGAGTTCCGGATCATTACTTCGGTCCTGACCGATGCCGTCCGCAAAAAGAATTACGAAGTCATCGATGAACTCCTGAAAGACTGGGGAAACAACACCCCCGACACCGTTGAACTCAGGCTGGTTGCCGAGAACGGCTTTGTGTTCGGTCAGTATCAACGGCGGGAACCCGCCGGGCACAGCCGCGAATTCAAGGCGAATATTGAATACTCGTACAACAAGAATGCGACGCTCACCACGAAGAAGGACGTGGGTTGGGTCTATGCCAAGCGGTCGCAGCTCGGGTGGCAATTGCTCGACGGGTTCGCACTTGTCAGCGCCGTATCGGGGTACCTCCTGCTCATCGGCATCCGCCGGCGCCAGGAAGCGCGGATCCTCGGAGACCGAACCGAGGAGCTCCATGGATCGAATGTGCAACTGCAGGAGGAAATAAGCCGTCGTAAAACGCTTGAACAGAGCCTGTTTGAAGAGAAACAGCTTATCGAAACCACCCTGCATTCTATCGGTGATGCTGTGATCACCACCGACCCGCACGGCCGGGTCACCTATCTCAACCCGGTTGCCGAGCAACTTACCGGCTGGAGCGAACAGGAAGCGCTCTACAAACCACTCACCGAGATATTCCCTGTCATCAGCGAATCCACGCGCGAGCCCATGGAGGATCCCATTTCGCGTTGCTTGGCGCACGGGCATGTCATCAGCCTGTCCAACAACGTCTCCCTGGTCAACCGGCATGGGCACGAATTTGCGATTGAAGACTCCGCCGCCCCCATACGCCGCCAGGATGGCCGCATCCTTGGCGCTGTCATGGTTTTCAAGGACGTCTCGGAAAAGAGGCGATTGATCCAGCAGATCTCGCACCAAGCGCGGCATGACTCGCTGACCGGCCTCGTCAACCGCCTGGAGTTTCATCATCAACTGGAACAGCTTCTGGGCCATGTCCAATCCAATGACGGCGAACACGCCTTGTGTTATCTGGACCTGGATCAGTTCAAGGTCATCAATGACACCTGCGGCCACACCGCCGGCGATGCGCTGCTGCAGCAGATCAGCCTGCTGCTCAAAAGACATGCGCGCACTGGCGATATCGTGGCGCGACTCGGCGGCGATGAATTCGGTTTGCTCCTGGGAAACTGCCCGCTTTCCAAGGCCGAGGAAATCGCCCGCGTGCTGTGCCAAGCGATTGGTGAAATGCGCTTTCCCTGGGAAGACAAGATTTTTGAAGTGGGTGTCAGCATCGGCCTTGTTCCCATCACCTCCGTTTCTCAGAACCCGAAACAGCTGCTGAGCCAAGCCGATGTAGCCTGTTACGCGGCCAAGGATCACGGACGCAACCGGGTACACGTGTACACCGCAGAGGATGAGGAACTGTCCCAGCGTGAGCGCGAACTGCACTGGGCGTCCATGATCTCAGGCGCCTTGGAACAAAACCGCTTCCGACTTTATGTCCAGCAGATCATCTGCCTGGATAACTCAAGGGCGGTGTCGCGAAATCATTATGAGGTGCTGTTGCGCATGCTCGACAACGACGGCAACGAAATATCGCCCAACATTTTTATCCCGGCGGCCGAGCGCTACAACCTCATGTCGTCGGTCGATGAGTGGGTCATCCATCACACCCTGGCGCATCTCGAAAAATATCACCACCGGCTCAACCCCGAGGGGATATCCCTCGCCATCAACCTGTCGGGCAACTCACTGAACCGGGAAGGGTTACAGGGATACATTGAGGAACAATTCGCCCGGTTCCACGTGCCGCCCCAGGCGATCTGTTTCGAGATCACCGAGACGGCCGTGATTCACAATCTCGCGCAGGCAAGCGAGTTCATTCGTGCGCTCAAGAAGCTCGGCTGCCAGTTTGCGCTGGACGATTTTGGCAGTGGTCTGTCGTCCTTCACCTATCTCAAAAACCTTCCGGTCGATTACCTGAAGATCGATGGCTCGTTTGTGTGCGACATGGTAAATAATCCCATTAGCGACGCTATGGTGACGGCCATCAACAACATCGGGCACGTCATGGGAATCCAGACCATCGCCGAATTCGTCGAAAATAAGGCGATCCTGGAGCGTTTGCAGACATTGGGTATCGATTACGCCCAGGGCTTCGGCGTCATGGGGCTCGAACTGATTGAGGAGATACAACCGGCCTCCTCTGAGCCAACCTCGGCTGGTTAGTCTTCTCTGGTTTTTCGTAGTGGCTCAGGCCGGACACAACCCAGCGCCAGGCATTCCTAACTGATCACGACATAATTCGCCAGACCAGCGCCGTGGCGCGACTTCCGGCAATCAGGCGGCGATCTCAGGGAGGGGTAGATAACGTGCAGGATCGATACCACAGGCCGTGGGCTCGATGACACGTTCGACTTCATAAAGGCGTCCGTCGGGTGTCCGGCGATTGGCCAGGCTGGTGAGCGGCGTCTGGGGGTAGGGGGTCTTGTCCGGGCGCTGAACGAGGACTACCCGCGGTTTGAGCCGTTGGTTGCGGTTAAGAGCCGCCACGACACCGATCTCGCCGGAGTTCAGTTCCACCACGCTGCCGATGGGGTAGATACCCATGCACTGGATAAATTTCTCGACCAGCATCGGCTCAAACAAAGAGCCGCGCCACTCGTACATTTTCTTCATGGCCGCGTGGGCCGATATACCAACACGATAAGTCCGGTCGCTGGTCACGGCGTCATAATGGTCGGTAATACCGGCAATCATTCCGAGCATGCCGATGGTATCGCCCTTGAGTCCGTCCATGTAACCGCTGCCGTCGTAGCGTTCGTGATGACGACGCACGATTTCAAGCACCTCGGCCGGCACCTCGTTTGTCTTCTCCAGAATCTCGATGCCCCATGGGACATGCATTTTCATGATGCTGAGTTCGTCCGAGGTCAGCGTGTCGGTCTTATTGAGAATTTCACTCGGGACTTTCATTTTTCCGACGTCATGCAACAAGGCCCCCACGCCAAGGATTCGCAGTTCTTCCGCCTTCATCCCGAGCTGACGCCCAAACACCAGCGCGAGAACCGACACACGCAGGCTGTGCATCGCCGTGTATTCGTCTTTCCGTTTGAGTTGGGCAAAACAGATCAGTGCATCCGGATTGCGCAGTGCGCTCTCCACCATCTTGCCAACCGCTTTCTTCGCGCCCGCCACGTTGAGGCTGCGACCGAACTTGGCCTCCCACATGATATCCTGCATCAGGCTGCGCGCCTCGACATAGGTCTCGTTGACCAGATGGATTTCTTCTTCCAGTGTCGTCTGGTCTTCATACGCCGCGCGCGCCGCAGGGTGATTGTTGATCTTCAGTAATTCTTGCTCAAGCAGGACGGCGGTCTGGCGCGGCGGAACGATGTGCGCCGATGGTGTCGCTATTTCCGTGACGCGAGGAGATAAACCCGGCGCGGCAGCCGCCGTGTCGGGCGCCTTGATGTAAACCGTCCGACAGCACCGCTGTAATTCTTTCAGCTCCTCTTCAAGGAGAATTTGAAAACCTTGAAACAGAAACGGCGTCTCGCGCCACGGGCGATCCAGCTCGCAGACGTACATACCGAGTTTCAGTTTTTGAACGTCAATTTTTACTTTCATAAATTTTTATGTGCCCAGCCGTGCGGTGCTTTTGAACCTGGCTTACACCCGGCACCAAATCTGCACTTCATTTGACAAGCAACCTGTTGTTTTTCTTGCAAGAGTCGTACCCAATATGACAAGCCTCCATGCGCAGATGAGCGGTATAATCTGCCAGACGAACGGTATATTTTAATGATTAAATCAACTGTTAAACAAATCCTAATTGACACGATTGGTCATGTGGTCCCGTCAGAGAGCCCATTCACGGCAATAAGATGAGGGCAGGAAACCGGTGTTTACCGAGTAAGGCCGGCGTACAGCATCGGCAGTCGCTCTGGAAGGCGGTTCACATGATCGACCACCATGTAGCCCTTGGGACCAAAGATGCGCGACACGTAGTCATCGGCATGCGGATCGAGCGTGAGACAGAAAGTGCGTACGCCACAGGTGGCCAGCTCCTCCACCGCCTTCTTCGTGTCGTGACGCAGGTATTGCGGATCACGCACATCGATGTCGGCCGGTTCGCCATCGGTCACCAGCAAAATCAACTTCTTCTGCTCCGGTTGTTTCCGCAGAAATTGCGCCGCATGGCGCAACGCCGCGCCCATGCGCGTGGACAGACCGCCCTGCATACCGGCAAGTCTGGCCTTGACGTCATCGTCGTACGAATCGTCAAAATCCTTGAAGCGATAATACTGCACGTCGTGACGGCCGTCGCTCGCGAATCCATGAATTGCGAACGGATCGCCCACGCGGTCAATGGCCCAGGACAGGAGTGAGGTCGCTTCGCGCGCCAACTGGATCACGGGCTTGTCGGAATCACCAAGCTTCTCGTTGGTGGACTCGGACAGGTCGAGTAGCACCAGCACCGCCAAATCGCGCACCTTGCGCACAATGCGGATGTTGATGCGCGGGTCTGGCATCTGACCCATGCGGATATCGATCATGGCGCGGATGGCGGCGTTGAGATCGATTTCCTCGCCGTCTTCCTGGTGACGAAAACGCTGCACGCCCTCGGGCTGCATGGCGTCGATGATGTGCCGCAGACGCGAAGCTACCGGCTTGTTGTCGGTAAGGATCTTGTCGATCGCCGCAGGGTCGCCCTTCCTCTGGCGTTTTTCCAGAACGGTGGTCCAGTTGGGGCGGTGTAACTGCACCGTGTAGTCCCACTCCTGGTAATGGCATGGTTCCGAAACGGGCTCCTTGCCCTCGAGAGAGTTGATCGTACAGCCTTCCTGATCGAGATAGAACGGCTGATCCAATACCCAGATTTCCTGGGCATCGTCGCCCGCCAGTTCGCAATCCAGTTCGTTCACCATCTCCATGGTAGACACGTACTTGCGCACCTGCTTGGGCGCGGGAACGTATTCGGCTTCGTGCCAGGCGATCTCGTCCGAAGCCCAACAGTAGCGATTGTCGTCGCGGTACGGAATCGCCATGGACTCCAGCACCCGCAGGGAGGGTATCGCGCCACGTTCCGCGAGTCTGTTATAGAGCGTGACACCGAGGTCCCAGGAAATCCGGTTATCTTCCGGGCGCGTGGCAAATTCGGCGCGGAATGCCGCCGCCGTTTCGGTAATCAGGTTATCGTCATCATGATAGAACTCGTCGAGCAGCGCGTAGCTCAGCCGCTCGAGAAAACCCACGACCGGCTCGGTCGGACAGCTCACCTCGCGCACCTTGGCATGAAACTGGGCCCACAACTGTTTCATGCCCGGAAATTCCCGGATAGCGAGCCCCTCGACGCGCGCATCCTCAAAGAGGCTGATCATAAACATCTGCACCGGATTGAGTTGCTCCATCGACAGCGGCTGCTTGGTGTACACCAAATGCGTCGCCGCGTGGGCGGCGGCGGCGCGGTAAAGTTCACGGCCCGGCAGACCCGCAAAGTCATCAAAGGCGTCGGGCAGGTGAATCACGCGCGTTTCGATGAAAGGCCTGTAACCTTCGCGTGTTTCGTAGTCGCCCGAGGTCGGGCGCATGAAGAAATCGCGTCCCCAGAAGGCGCGCAGATAGAAATTGAGCTTACGCTGATTGTCGACGAGCAGCGTACCGCGGCGCTCCTTTTGCAGCATCGCCAGGCTGTCGGCGCTTTTGAGGTCGAAATAGGCAATCTGCGCCGGGAAATCGCGCATGTGCGCCTGCGCCCCCCATAGCGCCCAACGCCGCAGGCCGCCGAGTGTGAGCTTGCTGAAAAGCTCGTCGAGATGCGCGAGCAGCGGGCGCAGCCCCCGGGGAACCTTGGCAGAAAGCTGGTGGATGAGGCCGAGATAGCCACGAAACAACTCCGCGTCGCCGAGGCGGTTCGCCGCCGTCGGCAGCGTGCCAAACATCATCTGGATGACCTCACCACTCACCATCGAGGAAAGCTTCATGGCGCTGATAATGCAATCCTTGAGCACGTCCTCGCCCACTTCCTTGACGACCGCCGGCATCGCCTGAATGTAGGTCGCGACCAGTTCGCTACCGCGTCCGAGCTGCGACAGGCCCTTGGCCCCTTCCAGCCAGTTGTGCAGGGCTTGGGGCGACATCACGCGTGCGGCTTCGGAAAAGCTTTCCTGCAGTGTGTCGCGGACGCGCGCTTCCGCAGCTTCGAGGTAATCCTTGTAATCGTCAAGATTGATCGTCATGGAGTGGCGGCGGGATTCACCCTTTTATTCATCTTCGTCGTCGAGCTCGGGCGACCAGCCGAGTTCACGCGCCCGCGTTACCGCTGCGGCATGAATCCGCGTGTGGCGCACCCGCCGCTCGGCCGGCAATTGGCTGACCATGTGGCCATACGGCTCCCACGCCTCGTACACCCTGGAGTACAGGGCATCGAACTGCGAACGATCCCAGCCCTCGCAGGTCTCGGTCTCCGGCAAAATTTCAAATACCCAGGCATCACGAATAATGCGGCCCATGTCGGTCATGCCGCCAAATTCGTCATTGAAAATGCCGACGTACTTCATCGTGTCGCCCATGGCTGTCCCGTCTCAGAAATATGTGTTGATGGCCGCGTCGAGCGTGTCACGCATGTCGGGATCATCCGTGATCGGCCGTACCAGCGTCATCTGACACGCCGCACGCGGCGCGATGCCCTTGGCTATCAGCTGGCCGGCGTAGGCGAGCAGGCGCGTGGAGATACCTTCATCCAGTCCGTGGCCCTTAAGGTTGCGCGCCCGATGCGCGATCTGCACCAGCTTCTCGGCAGTCGCTTTGTCCAGGTTGGTTTCGTGCATGACGATCTCGGTCTCAACCTCGGCCTCCGGATAATCGAAGTCGATGGCGCCGAAGCGCTGCTTGGTCGACTGCTTGAGATCTTTCATCAGACTCTGGTAACCCGGGTTGTATGAAATAACCAGCTGAAAATCGGGATGGCAGGTGACGAGCTCGCCTTTCTTTTCGAGCGGCAACTGGCGGCGGTGGTCGGTGAGCGGGTGTATCACGACGGTGGTGTCCTGGCGCGCCTCGACCACTTCATCAAGGTAACAGATAGCGCCGAGGCGCGCGGCCACCGTGAGCGGGCCATCCTGCCACTTGGTACCGGAGGCATCGAGCAGGTAGCGCCCGACCAAATCGCTGGCCGTCATGTCTTCGTTACAGGCGACCGTGATCAACGGTTTTCTCAGCTTCCATGCCATGTATTCGACAAAGCGTGATTTGCCGCAACCGGTCGGACCTTTCAGCATCACTGGCATGCGCACGGCGTAGGCTGCTTCGTACAGTTCGACTTCGTTCGACACTGACCGGTAGTACGGTTGCTCTTTAATCAGATATTGATCGTTGCTCATGTTTTGCCCCTTGACCTATTACATGTAGGGTGGGTTAGGCGTTTTTTGCCGTAGCCCACCAACAGGATCGATCGGTGGGTTACGCGCCCTACATTCATAAAAAAAGCCCCTGCCCGACGATGCCGGACAGGGGCCGATTACAGCTCTGCGTGTCCGACGCTTTACTTCATTTTACCGCGGAAGATCACCATCGAAGCACCCTGCGACTGCTTGAAGTTATCGTAACCGAGCAGGCGGATGTGGTTGTTCGGATGTGCCTTGTGGCAGGCCTCGGCCTCGGCCAGGATCTTGTCCACGTTGGTTTCGCCGAACATCGGCAGCTTCCACATGTACCAGTAGTGGTCGAAGGCATTTTCCGGTTCAGTATGCTCGATGGCCGGGTTCAGGCCTTGCTTCACCAGGTACTCCACCTGTTTCTTGATGCCATCGCTGGTCATGGCCGGTAGGTAGGAGAAGGTCTCGAACTTGCGGCTGGTGGTATCGGTCAGGCTGGATTTGTAATCTTGCATTTCGCTCATTGTCTATTCCTCAGAATCAGATCAGGTGGCCGGGCGACACTGTCGCCCGGCCGGTCGCCTCGGTTTACTTATGCTTCACATCAAGCTTGTCGACGGTGTCGAACTCGAACTTGATTTCTTTCCACGTCTCCATGGCGATCTTCAGTTCCGGGCTGGACTTGGCGGCATTGGTGAGAATGTCCTTGCCTTCCTTCTCCAACGCACGACCCTGGTTACGCGCCTCGACGCAGGCCTCGAGGGCCACGCGGTTGGCGGCGGCGCCGGCGGCGTTGCCCCACGGATGGCCAAGCGTGCCGCCACCGAACTGCAACACCGAGTCGTCGCCGAAAATGTTGACCAGCGCCGGCATGTGCCAGACGTGAATGCCGCCCGATGCCACGGCAAAAACGCCCGGCATGGAACCCCAATCCTGATCGAAGAAGATACCGCGGCTGCGGTCTTCCTTGATGTACTTCTCGCGCAGCAGGTCGATCCAGCCGAGGGTGGCCTCACGGTCGCCTTCGAGCTTACCGACGACGGTACCGGTGTGCAGGTGATCGCCGCCCGACAGGCGCAGGATCTTGGCGAGCACGCGGAAGTGGATGCCGTGGTGCGGGTTGCGGTCGAGCACGGCGTGCATGGCGCGATGGATGTGCAGTAGCATGCCGTTGTCACGGCACCAGTTGGCCAGACCGGTGTTGGCGCAGAAGCCGCCGGTAATGTAGTCGTGCATGATGATCGGCGAGCCGAGGGACTTGGCGTGTTCGGCGCGCTTGTACATCTCTTCCGGGGTCGGGGCGGTAACGTTCAGGTAGTGACCCTTACGCTCACCGGTCTCCTTCTCGGCCTTGTCAATGGCTTCCTGCACGAAGTCGAAACGCGTGCGCCAGCGCATGAACGGCTGGCTGTTGACGTTCTCGTCGTCCTTGGTGAAGTCCAGACCGCCGCGCAGACACTCGTACACGGCGCGACCGTAGTTCTTGGCGCTCAAGCCGAGCTTCGGCTTGATGGTGCAACCGAGCAGCGGACGGCCGTACTTGTTCATGATGTCACGCTCGACTTGGATGCCCTGGGGCGGGCCGCCGCAGGTCTTCACGTAGGCGATCGGGAAGCGCACGTCTTCGAGACGCAGGGCGCGGATGGCCTTGAAGCCGAACACGTTCCCCACGAGGGAGGTGAACACGTTGACTACCGAACCTTCTTCGAACAGGTCCATGGGGTAAGCGACAAAGGCGTAGAAGCAAGTGTCGTCGCCGGGCACGTCTTCGATGCGGTAGGCGCGGCCCTTGTAGAAGTCGAGGTCAGTCAGCAAGTCGGTCCACACCGTAGTCCAGGTACCGGTGGACGATTCGGCGGCCACCGCGGCGGCGGCCTCTTCACGCGGCACACCGGCCTGCGGGGTGATCTTGAAGCACGCCAGGATGTCGGTTTCGTTTGGCGTGTAATTCGGCATCCAATAGGTTTCGCGGTACTCTTTCACACCCGCTTTGTAGGTCTTCACTTTGGTTGACATAGGGTTCTCCTTTACTCACTCGGTTCCGGACATATCCGGCGTTTAGGCGGATATGTCCTTTAAAAATAAGGGTATTTACCGCATCCCAAGACATATCTCGGTAACTGGTCGCGAACCTTACCGGATACCTACCATAAACTATATTAAATATTTATAATTATCATCATAAGTTTTTACTTATGATATAATGACACTGTTTTTATGCACCTGACACTACGCCAGCTGAAAGTATTCGAATCGGTCGCACGGCACTTGAACTACACCCGTGCGGCCGAAGAGCTGTTCCTGACCCAGCCGGCCGTGTCCATGCAGGTCAAACTGCTGGAAGGGCAGTTGGGGGTCGCCCTCTTCGAACAGCTCGGTAAACGCATCCACCTGACCGAGGCGGGGCGCGAAGTCCAGACCTACGCCCGCGCGGTCACACAACAGCTCGACGAACTGGAAACCGTGCTCAACGGGATCAAGGGACTGAGCGGTGGAAAATTGCGCATCTCGGTGGCAACCACGGCGAACTATTTCATTCCCACCCTGCTCGGCACCTTCTCGCGCCGTTATCCGGACATCACGGTTAGTCTCGACGTCACCAACCGTGAAACGCTCTTACGCCAACTGTCCGAGAACACGGTGGACCTCGTCGTCATGGGCCAGCCGCCGGCAGAGGCCGATGTCGACGCCCAGGCATTTATGGATAATCCGCTCGTGGTCGTGGCCCCGCCCGACCACCCGCTTGCACGCGAAAAGAAAATTCCACTGGCACGGCTGCAGGAAGAAACCTTTCTCGTGCGCGAACCCGGCTCCGGCACGCGCATCGCGATGGAGCGCTTTTTCTCTGAACGCGGCATGAAACTCAAAACCGGAATGGAAGTCGGCAGCAATGAGGCCATCAAACAATCCGTGCAGGCGGGGTTGGGTTTGGGTCTGCTGTCGCGCGATACGGTCGAACAGGAATTATCCCTCAAACGCCTCGTGATCCTGGACGTCGCCGAATTTCCCATCATGCGCCACTGGTACGTGGTGCACCGCAAGGGCAAACGCCTCTCCGCTGTGGCCGAGGCTTTCAAGCAATTCACGCTCAAGGAAGCCCAGGCGTTGCTGCACAAGCAATCCAGGAAAACCGCGCGCCGTCAAAGCAAGAAATAATATCTGGCAATTAACTCGCGAGCCGTCGCCAGTAGGTCTCGCGCCAGTAATAGAGAACGGTGGTATCGGCCAGCGGGTAACTGTCGCCATAGTTAATACCGCGCTGCGGTTCTTCGATGTTGTCACGTGTGGGATCGAGCGGACGCCAACCGGTCTCGCGCAAATCCACGTCGAGTGGGGCGCGCCCTTCACCGCGGTGGCGACGCTCGGCGGTACCGAAATCGGTGAAGTTGTGCTGGGCGTCTTCGAGCGAAACGTGATTGGCGCTGCCGGGCAGCCGCGGGAAGCGCAACTGAGCGAGATCGTCCTCCCACAAACAGATGGGGCAGCGCTCACTGCCGCCCGGTTGCCGCTGGAAAACGAGGTACCCGCAGCAGGGACAGGGATAGAGACTGGCGGACGGCATGGTTAGCACAGGGCTCCTTTCACGTCTCAATCAACAACGCGGCTAAAAGTTTAGTCCACCCAAAAATAAAAAGGGGCGGTTGCCCGCCCCATTTGTCCACTACCTGGTGTCCGAACCTCAGTTGACCTTCGGTGCCAGCTCGCCCTTGGTATAACGCGAGGTCATGGCCTCGAGCGACAACACTTTGATCTTCGAGGCATTGCCGGCGCAGCCGAAGGCCTCGTAGCGTTTCTTGCAGATGTCCTTCATACCCTTGGTCGCGGCATCAAGCCATTTGCGCGGATCGAATTCCTTCTTGTTCTCGGCCAGGAACTTGCGCACGGCACCGGTCGAGGCCATACGCAGGTCGGTGTCGATATTGACCTTGCGCACACCGCTCTTGATGCCCTGCACGATCTCTTCCAGAGGCACGCCATAGGTCTGGCCCATGTCGCCGCCATAGGTGTTGATCATCTTGAGCCACTCCTGCGGCACCGAGGAGGAACCGTGCATCACGAGGTGTACGTTCGGAATGCGCTTGTGGATCTGCTTGATGCGGTCGATGGCGAGAATGTCGCCGGTCGGCGGACGGGTGAACTTGTAGGCGCCGTGGCTGGTGCCGATGGCGATGGCGAGCGCATCCACACCGGTCTTCTTCACGAAATCCGCGGCTTCTTCCGGATCGGTCAGGAGCTGCGAGTGGTCGAGCTTGCCCTCAGCGCCGATGCCGTCTTCCTCACCGGCCATGCCGGATTCAAGAGAGCCCAGGCAGCCCAGTTCGCCTTCGACCGACACGCCACAGGCGTGCGCCATCTCGACCACGCGCCGCGTGACATCGACGTTGTATTCATAGCTGGCCGGGGTCTTGCCATCTTCCTTGAGCGAACCGTCCATCATGACCGATGAAAAGCCGAGCTGGATGGAGCGCTGGCACACCGCCGGCGAGGTGCCGTGATCCTGATGCATGACCACCGGAATCTGCGGCCACTCTTCGATGGCGGCCAGAATCAGGTGGCGCAGAAACGGTGCGCCCGCGTACTTGCGCGCACCGGCCGAGGCCTGCACGATCACCGGGCTGTCGGTCTCGGCAGCCGCTTCCATGATGGCGCGCATCTGTTCGAGATTGTTGACGTTGAACGCCGGCACGCCGTACTGATGTTCGGCGGCATGATCCAGCAGTTGGCGAAGGGTCACGAGTGCCATAACTAACTCCTCTTTGATAAATGCATTAGAAAATTATTTGGCGGATTCTGGAAATTCCGGCAGATTACCCACCATGGCAACCTTCATGGCATTGGTTCCACCCAGCACACCGGTCAGGTCGCCTTTGGTGATAATCACCATGTCTCCGTCACGCACGGTGCCCAGACGCCGCAGTTCGTCGATGGCGGACCGGTTGATTTCAGCATGATCGGAAGAAGTAATCTCGAACGCGACCGGATAAACGCCGCGGTAGAGCGTCACCTTTCTACGCGTCTCCACATGGCTCGTCAAGGCGTAGATGGGCACGCTGGAGCTGATACGCGACATCCATAATGCAGTAGCCCCAGATTCTGTAAGGGCAGCGATGGCGCGCACCGGAAGATGGTTAGCGGTGTACATGGTCGCCATGGCAATGGCTTCGTCCACGCGGCGGAAGGTCTGGTCCTCGCGATGGCGTGAGTGGGTCGCCTCATACTCTTGCTCAGCCACGCGACACACGCGGTCCATGGCCGCGACCGCCGCCACCGGGTGTTTGCCCTTGGCAGTTTCAGCCGAAAGCATAACGGCGTCCGTGCCATCGAGCACGGCGTTGGCCACATCGGAGACCTCGGCACGCGTGGGCACCGAATTCTCGATCATGGATTCCAGCATCTGGGTGGCGGTGATCGCGATCTTGTTCATCGCGCGCGCCAGCCGGATGATGCGTTTCTGAATTGGCGGCACCGCGGCATCGCCGATTTCCACCGCGAGATCGCCACGGGCGATCATGACGACATCCGAGGCACGGATAATCTCTTCGATGTTCTCGACCGCCTCGGCACGCTCGATCTTGGCGACGATTCCGCCCAGGCCACCGGCCGCACGAAACAGCTCGCGCGCCTCGTTGACGTCGGCGGCGCTGCGGGGAAACGAAATCGCCAGGTAATCCGCCTTGATGGCCGCGGCCACCTTGATGTCGGCACGATCCTTGTCGGTCAGTGCGGCGGCCGATAATCCACCACCCTGGCGGTTGATACCTTTGTTGTCGCTCAACTCGCCGCCGACCACCACGCGGCCGATGACTTCCGTGCCTTCCACCTGCTCCACCCAAAGCGCAATGCGGCCGTCGTCGAGCAACAGTGTGGCGCCGCGGCTCACGTCCTGAGGCAGGGTTTTATATGTGGTGCCGACGCGTTCCTGCGTTCCCTGATCCAACGGGTGGTCGGCGTCGATAATGAATTTGTCGCCTTCGTTCAGGTGAATCTTGCCCTGCTTGAACTTGCCGACACGAATCTTCGGGCCTTGCAGGTCCACCAATACACCGATGGTGCGGCCATGCGCCTGGGCGCGCTCGCGCGCCGTCTCGGCGCGTTTTATGTGCACTTCATGCTTGTCGTGCGAGAAATTGAGACGCACGACATCCACACCGGTCTCAATCAGTTTGTCCATGACTTTCGGATCTTCCGTGGCCGGACCGATGGTGGCAACAATTTTTGTTCTACGCTGCAATGGGTTACCTCAAAATAGATTAGCCACAGAGTTCACGGATATTTCCTACTTTTTTGCGCGCTGTTCGAGGATGTCCACGGCCGGCAGCTTCTTGCCTTCGAGGAACTCTAGGAACGCGCCGCCGGCGGTCGAAATGTATGACACCTTGTCGTAGATGTTGTACTTCTGGATCGCGGCAATGGTATCGCCGCCGCCAGCCAGCGTGAACGCCTTGGTGGTGGCAATCGCCTCGGCGATCTTCCTGGTGCCGGCACCGAACTGGTCGAACTCGAACACGCCGACCGGACCATTCCACACCACGGTACCGGCCTTCATGATGATATCCGCCAGCTCCTGTGCGCTTTTCGGGCCGATATCGAAGATCATGTCGTCGTCGGACACGTCGCCTGCGTTTTTCAGCACCGCCTTCTCGTTGGCGTCGAACTTCTTGCCCACGACCACATCCACCGCAATAGGGATGGTCGCACCGCGTTTAGTCATCTTCTCCATCAGGGTTTTGGCCGTCGGGATGAGATCGGCTTCACAGAGTGACTTGCCGATCTTCTTGCCGGAGGCCGCCAGAAAGGTGTTGGCAATGCCGCCGCCCACCACCATCTGATCCACCTTCTCGGACAGCGACTCCAGCACGGTGAGTTTGGTCGAAACCTTGGAGCCGCCGACAATGGCCACCATCGGGCGCTTCGGATTGAGCAGGGCCTTGGTGAGAGCGTCGAGTTCCTCGGTCAGCAGAATGCCGGCGCAGGCGACGGGGGCGAACTTGGCGACACCGTGGGTCGAGCCTTCCGCGCGGTGCGCGGTGCCAAAGGCGTCCATCACGAACACGTCGCAGAGCGCCGCATATTTCCTAGCGGTCTCGTCGACATTTTTCTTCTCGCCCTTATTGAAGCGCACGTTTTCCAGCAACACCAGCTCACCGGCGGCCACATCGAAACCGCCGTTGATCCAGTCCTTGATAAGACGCACCGGCTTGCCGAGCTTTCTGGAAAGATCATCAGCCACGGGCTTGAGTGAATTCTCTTCTGAATATTCGCCCTCGGTCGGACGACCGAGATGCGACATCACCATCACCTTGGCACCAGCCTTGATGCAGTGGTTGAACGTCGGCAGTGATGCGCTGATGCGGGCATCGGATGTCACTTTCCTGTCCTTCACCGGCACATTGAGGTCGGCGCGGATCAGCACGCGCTTGCCCTTGAGATCGAGATCGGTCAGCTTGATAACGGACATGACTCTGCTCCAAAAAAAATGTAGGGCGGGTTAGGCGTATTTCGCCGTAACCCGCCGTAATGTTTGGTGGGTTACGCGGCTGCGCCGCTAACCCACCCTACATGATTGTTTTACTTTGCAACGTGCTGCAACAAACGCAGCATGTTGCAGGTGTAACCGTATTCGTTGTCGTACCAGGCCACGACCTTGACGAAGGTGCCGTCCAGCGCGATGCCAGCTTCGGCGTCAAAGATAGAAGGCGTGCTGTTGCCGATGAAGTCCGTGGATACCACTTTCTCATCGGTGTAGCCGAGCACGCCCTTCATGGCGCCTTCGGAAGCGGCTTTCATGGCCTTGCAGATAGCGTCGTACGACGCTTCCTTGTTCAGTTCCACGGTCAGATCGACCACCGAAACGTCGGGGGTCGGCACGCGAAAGGCCATGCCGGTGAGTTTGCCTTTCAAAGCAGGCAGCACCACGCCCACGGCCTTGGCGGCGCCGGTCGACGACGGGATGATGTTTCCCAGAATGCCGCGACCGCCGCGCCAGTCTTTGCTGGAGGGGCCATCGACGGTTTTCTGCGTGGCGGTGGCAGCGTGCACGGTGGTCATCAGGCCACGCTTGATGCCGAAGTTGTCGTGTAGCACCTTGGCGACCGGGGCCAGGCAGTTGGTGGTGCAGGAAGCGGCGGAAACAATGGCCTCGCCCTTGTAGCTGTCGTGGTTCACCCCGTACACGAACATCGGGGTGGTGTCCTTGCAGGGTGCGGACTGGATGACCTTCTTGGCGCCGGCTTTGATGTGCGCCTGGCAGGATTCGGTGGTCAGGAAGAAGCCGGTGCTGTCAATCACGATGTCGGCGCCGACGTCGCTCCACTTCAGGTTGGCCGGGTCTTTCTCGGCGGTCAGGCGAATCTTCTTGCCGTTGACGATCATGTTTCCGCCATCGACCTTGATGTCGCCGTTGAAGCGGCCATGCACGGAGTCGTACTTCAGCATGTACGCGAGGTAGTTCGGCTCGAGCAGGTCGTTGATGGCGACGATTTCGATGTCCTTGAAGTCCTTCGCGACGGCGCGGAACACCATGCGGCCAATGCGGCCAAAACCGTTAATACCGACTTTGATTGCCATTTTCCAATCTCCAGAAAGTTAAATTTAAAAGATTGCTGAAACCGCGGATAAACACCGATTAACAGAAAAATCTGTTTTGTTTTTTATCTGCGTTTATCCGCGGTTCCGAATTTCTTACAAAATCTCTTCTACCGCCTTGGCGACGTTCTCGGCAGTGAAACCGAAATGCTTGAAGAGCTGCCCGGCCGGCGCCGATTCGCCGAAGCGATCCAGACCCACAACCTTGCCGTCGATACCGGTGTATTTGTACCAGCCGTCGGACACACCGGCCTCGACCGCCACGCGCCTTACGCCCTTGGGCAACACGCTCTCGCGGTAGGCCGCCTCCTGGACATCGAACTGGTTGGTCGACGGCATCGACACCACGCGCACCTTCTTGCCCTTGGCGGCAAGCAGTTTCTGCGCCTCCATGGCAAGGCCGACTTCCGAACCGGTGGCGATGATGATGGCCTGGGGCTTGCCGCCGTCGGCCTCGTTCAGCACATAACCGCCACGAGCGATGTTGGCCAGCTTGGCTGCGTCACGCGTCTGGTGTGGCAGATTCTGTCGCGAGAAAATGAGGCAGCTCGGGCCAGTCTTGCGCTCCACGGCAAACTTCCACGCCACCGCCGATTCCACGGCGTCGCACGGACGCCATACGGACATGTTAGGTATCAGACGCAGGGTGGCAGTCTGTTCCACGCCCTGATGGGTCGGGCCGTCTTCGCCCAGCCCAATGGAGTCGTGGGTGAAAACGAAGATCGAGCGGATCTTCATGAGCGCAGCCATGCGCAGGGCATTGCGCGCGTACTCGGAGAACATGAGGAAGGTGGCGCCGTAGGGGATGAAGCCGCCGTGCAGGGCAATGCCGTTCATCATCGCCGACATGCCGAACTCACGCACGCCGTAATAGATATAGTTGCCGTCGGACACGGTGTTGCTCACGCCCTTCGAGCCCTTCCAGAGGGTCAGGTTGGAACCGGCGAGATCGGCGGAACCGCCGAGGAACTCCGGCAGCACCGGGCCCAAGCCATTCAGTGTATTCTGCGAGGCCTTGCGCGAGGCAATGGTCTCGGCCTTGGCATCCACCGACTTCACAAATTCAGCCGCCTTGGCGGCCCAGTCCTTTGGCAACTCGCCCCTGATGACACGGCGTTCGAATTCCGCCGCCAGCTCCGGGAAGGCCTTTTTATAGGCTGCGAACTTGTCGTTCCATGCCTTCTCAGCCGCGGCACCCTTGGTCTTGGCGTCCCAACCGGCGTAGATGTCCTGCGGAATCACGAAGGGTTCATGGGTCCAGCCGAGATTCTCGCGGGTGGCTTTAATTTCGTCCGGCCCAAGTGGGGCACCGTGACAGTCGTGCGAACCACATAGGTTCGGCGCGCCGTAACCGATCACGGTCTTGCAGCAGATCATGGATGGTTTGTCGTTTACCGCACGCGCTTCCATGATCGCCTTCTTGATGGCGTCCGCATCGTGGCCGTCGACGTCACGCACCACGTGCCAGCCATAGGCCTCGAAACGCTTCGGGGTGTTGTCGGTGAACCAGCCCTCGACATGGCCATCGATTGAAATGCCGTTGTCGTCATAGAACGCAATCAGCTTGCCGAGACCCAAGGTGCCAGCGAGCGAACAGGCTTCGTGCGAAATACCTTCCATGAGGCAACCGTCGCCGAGGAATGCATAGGTATAGTGATCAACGACGTGGTGACCATCGCGGTTAAACTGACCGGCGAGCACCTTCTCGGCCACCGCCATGCCGACGGCATTGGTAATGCCCTGGCCTAATGGGCCGGTGGTGGTCTCGACGCCCGGGGTATAACCGTATTCCGGATGGCCGGGGGTCTTGGAGTGCAGCTGACGGAAATTCTGAAGCTCCGTCATCGGCAGGTTGTAACCGGTGAGATGCAGCAGCGAGTAAATCAGCATCGAGCCATGGCCGTTCGACAGCACAAAACGGTCGCGATCCGGCCATTTCGGATTGGTCGGGTTGTGCTTGAGGAAATCGTTCCAGAGCACTTCAGCAATATCGGCCATGCCCATGGGCGCGCCGGGGTGGCCGGAATTGGCTTTCTGCACCGCGTCCATCGACAACGCGCGAATCGCATTGGCCAGTTCGCGACGTTTCGTTAATGCCTTGCCTTCACCCGCTTTATGGGCGTGGATTTTCACTGTCATGGGTAATACCCTCAATTACTCGAAATCTGTTTGGGCCCGAATCAGGTATTCGGGGTGGGTCTGCGTGTTTCTCTGTACATCAGACCGCATTACCTTATAAAAAATAAATCCCCTTGGCGTGAACTCAGACCGCTGCCAAAGGGAACATATCCACAATGCATCCACCGATTCTTTCTGTATGGCCGTCCGTCCCACCTAGGGAACTCCGACACCACATGCCGGCTTGGATAGATGTCCGGTAAAAAGCCGACGCATTTTCCCTCAGGGTCGGTTTTTGGGCAATAGCGATAAAGGGTAGGTACGGATGGCCATTATCCACCCATAAAAGGAATTTTGTGGTCAGTTCGGCGACGAGATCACGAGATCAATGACGGTTTGTCGCCCGGTTCTCGGTTATCCAGCGCTTCCAGGCGGTAAATAACCCGGAATCGAGCGCCGCTATCACGGAACGCGGCACCAGCCCCAGCGCCAACACTTCCTCGCCATCCAGGGTTTCCGCCCGGCCACCCGCCTCGGCAAGAATCAGACTGCCCGCCGCGTAATCCCAAAGCTTCTGGCCGCCATGCAGATAAACATGAAAACGCCCATCCGCGAGCCAGCACCAATCGAGCGAACTCGAACCGAAATTGCGTTGTGAACCATAGGGTGGATGTGCACCGAGTTGGGCCGCGAGGGCGCTTTCCAGGCGTTTAAAATCGACTACCCCAATGCAACGCTTCAGTGTCTCCGGTATGTAACCGTGTGCCGCAAGGGCAGACTCATTAAGCCACACCCCTTGGCCACGGTGTGCGCTGAAACATTCATCGCGTACCGGGTCGTACACCAGCCCGATCTGCGTCCGGCCATCTACAAGCAAAGCGAGTGACACCGAGAAATAGGGAATGCCGGCAGCATAGTTGCTGGTGCCGTCGAGTGGATCGAGGCACCACATACCACCCTCTTTGGCCTTGATGAGCTGTTCGTGTTCGTGAGCGGACATCTCCTCGCCCAGAAACATATACTGCGGCCAACGGTGCGCGAGTTCCGACTGCAACCGACGCTGCATGGCATGATCGATCTCGGTCACCACGCTGCCGTCCAGCTTGATGTGGCGTTGCACGTCGGCAAAACGCGGTAACAGTTCCTCTCGTGCCGCCGTGCGCACAATTTCCCGCAGCGTCGCCAGCAGGGGCAACATCAATAGTGGTCCCGATCGAGTTTGATCACACGGGCAAGGCTGTCGAGCGGTGATTTTTCTTGCAGTTGGTGCAACGCCTTATAGAATTCACTCTGCAACCGGCGCATGGTTTCCTCTCCCTTGCCCGTGTAATACACCGCCTCGTAAGCCACCGCCTCATCCAGGGAATGGCGCGACTGCGGTTTGAACCGTTGCCACGCAATATCGATCAACCGCCCACCCTCGCGATCGACGAAAATAAACTCCTCGGCATCCAGCACCGCCAAGTATTGCATGCTGCGGATCGGCACGAACAGACAGCCGCTGCCACAGCGACCGAGCAGGAGACGCGCCATATTATAGGTATCGGCGGGCAGACAGCGCGACTCACGCTGAATCTCCGATGGCCGGTAGAAAGTTTCTTCTACGATCATAAAATTCAGTGGCAAGTAGCAAGTAAAATACGATGATCCAACCTCTTACGACTAGTTACTCGTCTTTCCATTTGATCGAACACCCCATGCTCGGGATTTGCTCCCTGGGCCCCCGCCCGGTCTGGGCCAGCTGCTTCATGGCCTCGAAAAGATCGCGCCGGGCATTCAGCACCGGCTCCTTACGCGACGCATCGAGCCGCCCGCGGTACTGGAGCTTGAGGTCTTTGTTGTAGCCGAAGAAATCCGGTGTACACACCGCGCCAAAGGCCTTCGCCACCGCTTGGGTTTCGTCATACAGATAGGGGAAGGGGAACTTGAACTTCTCGGACACCTGCCTCATGTTGTCGAAGGAATCCTCGGGATAATCCGTAGGGTCGTTCGACATGATGGCGACGGTGTTAATACCGTGTTCCGTGAGCTCCCTGGCGTCACGGAGCAGACGATCAAGCACCGCCTTCACGTACGGACAATGATTGCAGATGAACATCACCAGCAGGCCGTTCTTTCCACGCGCCTCCGTCAACGTCCAGGTCTTGCCATCGACACCTGGCAACCGGAAATCTGGTGCCGACTTGCCGAATTCACATACTGGGGTTTCAGTACGGACCATGGTGGATTCTCCAAAACCTCCGTTAACACCGGGCGTAACGCCCTGTATCATGAGTCTATGGATAACCGCTCTTTCACGCAACGTGACCTGCGCGTGGTCTGGCATCCGTGCACCCAGATGCACGACCACGAAACCCTGCCGCTCATTCCGATCCGCCGCGGCCAGGGCGTTTGGCTCGAAGATTTCGATGGCAAGCGTTACCTCGATGCCATCAGTTCCTGGTGGGTCAATCTTTTTGGCCACGCCAACCCGCGTATTAACGCCGCTGTCTCCACCCAGATGCAGCATCTGGAACACGTAATCCTCGCCGGCTTCACGCACGAGCCGGTGGTGCAACTTTCCGAACGGCTCGTGGCGCTCGCGCCCAACGGGCTTACTCGTTGTGCATATGCCTCGGACGGCTCCGCCGCACTCGAGATCGCGCTCAAGATGAGTTTTCACACCTGGCGCAACCGTGGCGAAACAAAACGTACGCGCTTCATCAATCTCGCGAACAGCTATCACGGCGAAACGCTGGGCGCCCTGTCGGTGGGCGACGTCACTCTATATAAGGAAACCTACCAACCACTTTTGCTGGAACCGATCACGGTCAAGTCACCGGACTGCTACCAGCGTGAACCGGGCGAATCCTGGGCCGATTACTCCACGCGCGCCTTCACCGAGATGGAAGCCGCGCTCGCGCGCCACGCCGGAGAAGTTTGCGCCGTCGTCATAGAACCGCTGGTGCAGTGCGCCGGCGGCATGCGCATGTACGACCCGGTTTATCTCAAGCTGCTGCGGCAGGCCTGCGACAAATATCGGGTGCACCTCATCGCCGATGAAATTGCCGTCGGCTTCGGCCGCACCGGCACTATGTTCGCCTGCGAGCAGGCCGGCATCCGTCCGGATTTTCTGTGTCTGGGCAAGGGACTCACAGGCGGCTACCTGCCCTTGTCCGCCTGCCTAACCACCGACGACATCTATTCGGTGTTTTATGACGAGTACGGCACGCGCAAGGCATTCCTGCATTCACACTCCTACACCGGCAATCCGCTCGCCTGTGCCGCCGCACTCGCGACCCTCGATATCTTTCGCGACGAAGATGTGCTGAATCACAACAAAACCCTCGCCGCACACATGGCCAGCGCGACGGCGCATTTTGCGGATCACCCACACGTGGCCGAGGTGCGCCAGACCGGCATGATTCTCGCTATCGAAATGGTGCAGGAGAAAAAGTCGCGCACCCCGTACCCGTGGCAGGAGCGGCGTGGGTTGATGGTTTACCGTCATGGACTGGAACAGGGTGCGCTGCTGCGGCCGCTCGGCGACGTGGTCTACTTCATGCCACCGTACGTGATTCAACCGGAGGAGATTGATTTCCTTGCCGAGGTGGCGTGGGAAGGTATCGACGCCGCTACAGCCTGAACTCTGGGGCGAGTTGATCGCGCGGGGATTCGGCGTTGGCGGCATTTGCCGGCATCAATGCCCCGAATATCAGCGCCAGTAATTTCATTGTGCCTTTCATACAATCTCTTTTACCGCGTCTGGTTTTATTCGATTCGTGCAACCCAAAATATCCGTCGTTACCTTATCCTGGTCGAGACCTGATACAGCCGAGTCGCCGGTCAAATTCTACGTAAACACATGAGACACGCCATTCATCAAGAAGTAAGCGACGGTACCGGCTATAGCCTGACAGGCGCAAGCCACTGAGTGGCCTCTGTATCTGGAACTCGCATAGTCTGCTTGGATCAGCCCAATGATGGGGATCATGGCAGTCTCTCTTTTTCGTAACGCATTATCCAAAGAATGTCTTTTTTACCCATCCGATCACGCCCAGCAGCAGGAGAAGCCCGAAGATCAGGATGGCAATATCCATCTGGGTTCCGAGAAAACGTGTTGTCGGAGGCTCCTTCAGCGGCGGACTGACTCCATCGGACTGCCCGGACTTCTTGCGGGATAACAAACCCGCGACGATGGGCACGACGGTCACCAGCAGCGCCAAGAGCAGCATAAAAGCCACGACCGGTGCCTCCACCAGGAAATGAACAAATGACATTTATCGCCTTCTCATGATCAAGATAAAAGTGCGTGGGCGTTTATTTTAGTTCACAGGGATTTTTGGTTGCTTATAGCCAAGCCGATTACTTGCTTTGATCAACACAGGATCGTTTTCAGTCATTTTGATAGCCTGATCGAACATATAATCGTTCAATTTCTTGGCTTCGATTGCTGGAAGGCCGGGGAAAAGCAACTCAAGAGTTGGATCATAATGACGTATAGGCGTTGCTGTGCCAGCGGTGGCGGATGATAGATTGGTTTGCGCAGGCTTCAAGTCGGGGAAAAGATATTGAATATCCGAATCTTCAGGAAATTGCACCGGTGTGCGCTGGGATGATGCATGGCTCGGTTTGCCGGTGTTGCCCCGCTTAATGTGTTTCTCGGTGTAATCGGCAAGCTCAACCAAACGCTTGAGACCGGCGTTATTGGGGTCATGATTAAGGGCATCCTGAAACCATGCTCTGGCAATTTTCCAATCGTGCGTTGCCACCTCTTGAAATCCTTTGCGGACACGGTCGCTCACATCCGGTGGCGCACCGGAATACCCCGAAGCGATGGCATCGTCCACGGATTTGGGTAATCCGCTGGGCACATTGCGCGCATCCACAACCATAGGATCGAGATTGGGCGCGTGCGCCGTATCGGATTTCAAACCACGCAGACCAGTGTCCCCGCTACTGCCGCGCAGCACGGGTACGGTCGAAGTAGCACCGGTGCCCGTTGAGCCGCGCAGCACGGAGCCGGTTGGACTGCCCGAAGTGGCTCCAGTGAAACCGCGCAGGGTACTGACGGCGGCATCGCGGTCATCGATGAATTTGGCTTGGTTCGCGATTTCTTCCATGCGACGTTTGTTTTCGGCATTGATGCGCTGTTGTTCGAGTTCGGCCTCCCGCCTGCGCTGCTCTTCGGCGCGGCGTGCGGCTTCGGCGGCCTGTACGCGACGCACGGCTGCCCCATTATCGTAATCCGAGTTCCCCGAGGGGTTAGAGTTGTTTGGCGGTGGCGTATTTGTGCAAACAGCGCCATAGCAGTAACAAGGCCCAGTCCCATCGCAATTCGCTAGAGCAAATTCAGGGAGGACGAGCACAATCAGAAATCCTAGTAAAATACATTTAAACATAAACGCTATCTCCTGCTCTATGGTTCCTACCAAGTACCTACTTTTAACCGGCACAAGAGCGGATGTAACAAAGCCAGGTAATCCACTCTCCAACAAGCTAGACGTGGTATTGACACAGAGAAGCGTAATCCGCCGAATAATGTCCAATTCATCGAAACGATATGCGGGTGCATCCCATACTATGCAAGCTATTGTCTTTTTAATGTCATCTGATTTGTGCCGCCAAAATCGCACCTAGGAAGCCTATAGGCCGTTTCTTCATAATGAATCGTCTGCTTATCGGGACCAATTGTTGGACTTACAGCAACCCACGTTCCGCCGCCTGGGCAAACAAAGCGTGAATCAGCAATTATGTGCCATGATTCCCATTTGATTTCTCCTGGCTCTTTGATAGTCGCGCGAAGAAAAATCCCGCCGGGAAACGATGTACTAGGTGTGTCGTAAGAAAATTCAATCGCGTTTCCGTTCTTCACAGCATGGATGCTGGTCCAGCCGGGATCAGTCCGTGAATCCGTGCAGGTGTTAACGTTATATTGCGGCATGTCCAGGCATTCTTGCTTTTTCCACTGACCTAATAGCCACCCATACTTGAATGCCACTGAGTTAAGCCGTGAGTTTCTTAGCACGCCCATATTTCCTGATGTTCGCGCGCGCCCTGCGGCGCGTGGTCTGTAGTCGTGCAAAGGGTTTCGGTCGTGTCTTGATGAGCCGTGGCT
>Ga0315268_10000735_pt1 | contig 38160 bp, 57 predicted proteins | sample C1_top_MG_FD_204535 | JGI IMG/M metagenome (GOLD analysis project Ga0315268, IMG submission 204535) | Sediment microbial communities from Yellowstone Lake, YNP, Wyoming, USA - C1_top | ecosystem: Environmental > Aquatic > Freshwater > Lake > Sediment | place: USA: Wyoming | collected 2017-08-01
AATCCTTTAAATACTCGTATTGATTGGTCGTGCCGATAAACACACACTGGCGTGGGTGATCCTTGGATACGCGGTCGTAGGGCGCGCGGTAGCTGTCAGTTGAGGATGAAATGAAGGCCTTTGTGCGGGTCGATTCCGAGCGATTGAATGACTCCAGCTCGGCCAGCTCATAAGCCCACTTACCGCGCAGACCGATAAATGAATCCTTGTCGCCCATCACGAAGGTGGTATCTGAAAACCACTCGCCGGCCAGCGCCTTAGCGATGGTGCTCTTACCTTCGCCCTGCAAGCCTTCCAGAATCAGAGCCGTATCCATCTTGCAGCCTGGGCGATAGATACGCGCCACCATGCCGATCAGGAACAGCCTGCCTATAAGAGACGAGTAAGGTGTCTTTGCGACCCCCGCATAATCCGTCAGCCAATCATCAAGGCGCGGCGTACCGTCCCACGGCAACCCCTCCAGCCACTCGCGCACGGGGTGGTAGGCATTGGCCTTAGCTGTCGCCCGCACGCCCTCAGAAATCACGCCAGAAGACTTGATAAACAGCCGGAATGCTTGCGCCATCCACAGCCCAAGCTTGAAGTCCTGATCTTCGTCCCACACCTCTCCCGCCTTTTGGCCGAGCGGCGTGTCCTTCCTGATGCGAATCACATTCGCAAAATCATCCATCGCCAGACAACCCTGCCACGCAGGAAAGTGCTGCAGAATCTGAAACACATTCTCGCGGCACTCACGCAGGCGACCGGCTTTCCAGAAGCATTGCTTGCGCCAGATTGGCTCATCATCATCCTCTGCGCCAGCGGCATTTGCGGTAGAAATGCTTTTCTCAGCTTCCGGCAAAGCTGCAGGCGGGCGCATATTGTTTAGGACGAATCCCTTAATCTCATCTGCCGTCCAGCCGTCTGCGATCGCGTCCGCAACATCCCACCCATCCGGCTTCTCGCCAGGTGCAGGAATCTGCACAAGACGAACAATGCAGCCGCGCGCCTGCAACTTCGCGGCGATCTTCTCAGCTGTAGAGATGCCCGGCTGCTTCTGTTCAGGCAAGAGCGGCTTACTGTCCTTTGAAACATTCGCGGCCTGCTCTTCCTTCGTCAGCTTCTCCCGCTGCGCATCACAGTCCGGCCAGATGACGACCTTGTCGCCCTCTTCGAAACGCGACCAATCAACCTTCTCGATGGCTTTGCCTCCGCCCGGCCACGACACCACATCAAATTGGTCGGCCACCAGCGCATGCGCGGCATCTGAACACTTCTCGCCCTCGACGATCAGCTTGGTCACGCCTTCGCGCAGTGCAATGCCAGGGACATACAGCGGTCGCGGCTCGGCGAACTGGATGTTGCGCCATTCCTGCGCGCCCGTTACCGAGTGCCGGCAGAACGTGAAAGGCACGATCTCCTTACCGCCCGATGAATTGATGAAGCGCCAGATGTACCCGAGCAGCCTCCCCTCAGCATCGTAATAGGCCCATGTGCGCTCAGGCTTGCCTCGCTTGATATGAGCCAGCGGAACTGGCGGCGCAGCATCTGGAACAGGAGAAATCGGAACCCAATTTGGTTCTTTTTCGGGCTCCTTTGCGGCCGCCGTCGAAGGAGCTTCTACCCCTTGACTCGCTTGCGCGGGCGCTGGTTTTTTAGAGCGCTCGATATGAATCCCGACCTGCGAAGCGACCTCGATAGCCGCGTCGAGCGGCTCTAGGTTATTAATATACCCATAAAGGCTTATAAGGTCGCCGCCCTTGGCGGCGTTATCTGCGTCTGCGAAATCAGCCCAACGGCCATTGGTCAGGTTGATGGAGAAACTGCCTACCCTTTGATCGGCGCGATTCGGGTTCAGTGCCTTGTACTCGTGCCCCTCGCGCTTGCCACCCGGTAGCCATGCACCGAGAAGATTCTCGATACGATCGAGCGCCGCCGAAGCGATCTGCTTGAAGTCGACGCGGTCAGCCATTACTTAACCAACCCCGCCTTCTTCGCAGCCAGATGCTGCGCATGGTATTGCTCGCGCGTCTCGACGATCTTCTCCATCGCCTCGTTGCAGGCATTCTCGATACGCTTCCACTCCTTGGAATTGATCATCTGTCCATCGGCCTTGCTCGGGTCGGTCGCATCGGAGAGCTCCTTGGCGATCACCGAGACCTCTTCCATCAGAACGCTGACCTGCCTCAGCCCATCGGTTGAGCCCCCACGCAATGCTCTCGGAATTGGAATAGCCAGGTGGTCGTGGATATGGCAGAACACTAGGATCGGATGATCCCAGTCGGAAACATCCCGGCTACGGAGAAAATTCAGGATCTCGTCCACCTCATCCGGAGACAAGGGATAGCCCTTTTCGCCGCGCAACTTGGCATACAAGGTAGACCGCTTTACATCCATATCCTTGGCGAGCTGATCGATGCCACCCGGATACCGCTTAGCCGCGCCATACAAAGCCCCTAATGGCGTGGACTGATCAACCGGTAACGTCACAATAAATTTCCTCTCCGATTACTGTTTTTCTTCTCGTTGCCACCCTGTAACTTTCGTCACATGGGGAGCGGCACACCTGCCGCTCTGAAAAAGGTGGAGATCCACGACCGTGCTAGACTTTGAATTCCCCAACCCAAAATCCAAACCCGAAAGGAACCCCCAATGCCAACTGCCGTGCAGGGCGACAACTTCGTCCACACCTGCCAATACTGCGGACACCCACAAACCGAGCGCCGCGACAAAAACCTGCCCTTCATGTTCAACGGCTACCGCTGCAGCAGATGCGGCCGACCGCTGGACGATCTCGACTACGAATTACTTATCAATCAATCCACAACTCACGAAAAGGGAGCGCCATGAGCAAAGCTCACTGAGTAGGGCCAGCGCATCACGCGGCCTCCTGAAGTTTGCCGAACACATCAGACCGCAGGTCATGCGGCATGCCGTCGGATGGATGTGGGTAAATATCAGGACGGAGATCGTGCGGGGATACTTTCCATTGCGCCTCCTCGCATATCGCCAGGACGTGTTCTGGCGGGATTACGCCAACTTTTTCCCACTTGTAAACAGCTTGCACACTGATACCGCACACATCTGCAACGCGGCGCACTTTTAATCCTTTGGTAATTTCTTCGATTTCCATGGAAACTATTAAACCACAGTTTATTATCTCAATGCAACCCCAGTTTAATAGCTTACGGTTAACATCCTCAACTATGAGTACATTGGCTAAAAGAGTTACAGAAGCAATAAAGGAATCTGGCGTTGATGTGACTGCGGTAGCAAAAGCATGCGGAATCAGCGTGCAGGCGGTCTACAAATGGATGAACGGGATGTCAAAGACTATTGCCGGAGAGCCGCTTGTCGAATTAGCGCGACTCACTAACTATGAGGCACGCTGGATCATCAGCGGCAAGGGCGAAAAGAGAAAAGACCCAAAAGCTGTTGTTGTTTATCAGGCCATGCAAAACATGCCGGAGTACAAAAAAGACGTGCTGGTACAAACGAGCACTGCGCTTGCTGAACAGCCAAAACCGAACCACAACGGCACGCAATAATGTGATCCAACTGCAAATACAACTAAAGTTCGATTTCGATTAAATAGGAGGTGCGAAATAGATGAAGCTATGGATTATAAAATTCGCCCGATTTATTTTTCGCGCGTGGGCCATATTTATGGCTTTCGGCGCAGTTGTGGGAATTTTTCAAGGTGAATTTGCAATGGCGGCCGCCCTTATTTTCAGTTCCATCTTGGCTTGGGTAGTAACCGCCAAGGTTCCTCAGGAGACTCAAGATCAGCCCAGCAAAAGACGACAAAACGGCAAGAATATCAAAGTCGATTGCAGTCTCCATATCACGTACGAGGATGGCGAAGGCGCAGTCACAGAACGAGATATCCATATATTTTCCTACGAGCCAAAGTCCAAATACATTCAAGCTCGCGACTCCATAGCCAGGGCAAATCGCACATTTCGAGTTGACCGAATTCAAGAGGCTATCGATCTAGAATCCGGCTAACTGATCGAAAATAATTCCATTCATGGATGGATACTTAGGCAGCAAGCATGAGCCACCTACCGCAACGTTTAGCCAAGGAGTAAAAATGATGAATCACTTTAAAAAGTTAGCCCTCACCGCTGCGTTGGGCATTCCTTTGGCAGCCTTTGCTGGATGCCCCAAAGGCGAACTCTACGCCGGCTGCCCCTGGAATGCGAAAGCCGCCTCTCACGGCGGACGGTTCGCCATTGAAGAGATGGCACCCGAAATTGCAGCGCCGCTTTTGAAGCGATACAACCATACACCCAATGGTTGCGGGAGCCCTGCCAACCGCATTATTGGAGCCTACAGCCGGTATGAAGACGGCCAAGTCTTCTACTTGCACGGCAACACCCTTGTGCAAGCGGAGATGTTGGATCGGGTAATGCTGCGCGATATGCTGGACAAGAAGACTAAGATCGATATCGCAAAGGTGAGCTTGATCGACTGCAAACATGCAGCCGACTACTTTCCAACACCCCAGACATACAAGATGCCTGAATACACACCGAGCGGCGAAAGCACACCGAACAGCGAGAACAAATGACTGAAAAACAACTCGCGACCATCATCGCCCTGCTTTCAGCGAATCAATTTGCCATTGTGCACCTTGCAAATGTCATTGCACAACACCATCAAATCAGCCCCGAAGAGTTCGCCACATCCTTTGAACAAACTGGCGAAGCATTCCCCAACGGTGTCGCCAACAAGGAATTGATCCAGATGGTGATGCGCCAGATCGCCGCCGGGATACGCAACAGTTCCGACGGGCCTGAATACGAAGCACTTCTTTCCCGTCTACTCCATTAAGCAACATCCTCACATATTCCTGGCTATCGTTCACTACCCATGCCGGTACAACCGTAGGCCTTAGCTTCCCCATGATTCACTCCATTTAAGCCGCAGGACAACCCTGCGGCTTTTATTTTGCCACAAATTAAACTGTGGTTGACATTATTAATTAAACTGTGGTTCAATTCTCTCCGTGCCCACCCAAACCGGAGTCGACGATGGTAAACAAAGCAAACGAATTTTCAGCACTCATCGAGCAATCGAATGCTGCGTGGACCGATTACAAATCGGCTCAGTCATTGCATTACTGCTATCTCAAGACGGTTCGCGAATACCTCAAAGAAGGGCCAGCTCCTGAAAGAACATTAGCGCTGGCTGACGCACAAGGCGAGCGTGCAGAACAAGCTTATGCAGCCTGGTGTGCCATTTCCAACAAGATGGCAGATATTGCCAAGTCGTGGAACGACGAATCCATTCCGGCTGCGGCAGAAGCATGAACCTCACCGCCGAACGCCAAACCATCACCGCAGACGAATTGCGCGCTGCATTCAAAGCCTCGCGCCTGAAATTCACCAAGGGTTACGGACTGCTCACAGCACTGCAAAAACCGCTTGTGCGCTGGTCGCTGGAAATGCAGGCGCTGGCGATGCGCGGCAAAAAAACAACAGCAACACGGCAAACCTGCGCCGGAGCAGCAGGCATTGAACAGGGAGAAATGATGAACAATGAATCTCGCATACCGCAAGCCTCAAACGAAGCCCGCATCCTGAAAATCATCGCCGAAAGTTCCAGCGTCAATGAAAGCTGCATTGAGCTGACCCATTCCATCGTGACGGATCTGCATTGCGATTCGCTGGACCGCGCAGGAATCATGGTGGAACTTGAAGTGCAGTTTGACATCGAGATCGATGAGGACGATTTTGCCAAGTGCGTCACCGTGCAACAGGCGATCGATTACGTTGCAGACGTCTGTACACGTAAAAACTCGCCAGCCACTTCTTGCGTATCCCACCACCATGCGTGCGAATGCCGCGAACAGAAGATCGCCACCTTCAACAAGGCGTCGCTCGATGCTGCAATGGAACTGGACTGGCTCAAGAACGAGTTCGATATCCCCGAGGACAAGCTTGACGCGATCACGCTGACCAGCAGCCGGGTCTATACCGCCAGCGCTGCGCTTTACCCCCAGGAAGACCCGATCGAACAAATGCGCCGGCTCATCGTCACCGAAACCGAGGTGACGGCATGAACCACTACCTGATCACTCTCAATAGTGCGACCGGCCTGATCGAATGCGAAGAGTTTTCGGTCAGCCCATTTGCCGCCATCTGCAAGATGCTGCGCTCGATCCACCAGCTGCCGAACGGCATGTTTCGGCTCACCTGCAAAGCCATCGCTTAAGAACGGAGGAATCATGTTCTACGGAACTCTCGTATCTCAACGTAATAAAAATCGCCGCAATCCGAATTGGCTTTTGCGCTTCGCGCGCTGGATAGGCAGAACCCTGCGGCACATCGGCCTGTATCAGTTCTATCGCGGCCGGAATCACTCGCACCGCGAGGCGTGGGACAAGGCCGAGCGAACGCTCTGATGCGTGGCAGCGAATGACGGAATTGGAAGATGCAATTATTGCCATCGTCAGCCATGCGCCGGAATCGGATTTATTGAGGGCGAGAAAATTGGTCGAACAGGTAGGGGCATAACGTGCAAGGTGAGGCGCTGCCCACCGCAAAACAGGAGACAAAGCTGTGACAACTGAAACCGCAAACGAACACGATGTAGGGCAGTCGCGCTCGACCGATGGGTTGGGCATCACTCCCCGCCGTGTGCTCGACCCCTGCTGCGGCAGCCGGATGATGTGGTTTGACCGGAAGCACCCGGATGTTATTTTTGGCGATAAGCGAAGCGAAACCATCGTTGTAACCGACCGCTCGAATGGAAACGCTAGCGGGACTCGGACGCTGCGGATTGAGCCGGACATGCTGATTGACTTCAGGGCGTTGCCATACCCGGACGGGTCGTTCAAGCTTGTGGCGTTCGATCCTCCACACCTACACACGGCAGGGCCGCGTTCGTGGATGGCAGCGAAGTACGGAAAGCTCGGCACCAATTGGCGCGCTGACTTGCGCCAAGGCTTCGCGGAGTGCTTCCGCGTTCTTGACCGGGACGGTGTGCTGATTTTCAAGTGGAACGAAACCCAGGTGAAGGTGCGCGAGGTGCTGGCGCTGACACCGGTGCCGCCGCTGTTCGGACACATTTCCGGGCGCAAAGGGCTGACGCACTGGATGGTTTTCATGACGCCCAACGTTCAAATTGAGGGGATGGCCGTCACCGGACTTGGCCGGCCCCCCGAAAGTTGATAAACCACAGGCCGTGAAAAGCCCGCATACGGCCAGTCCCGCTCGAATGTAGGGTTAGGCGGCATTGATAACTACGGAGAACAATATGGGATTTCCAAACGGAATTTACCGGACGAAAAATGGTTCGATGATGGAAATCAGCGGCAAGCACAGCGGAATAAGCAAGGTTGATTTTGACTGGCTCGAAGAGGGCGCATGTTGCGACTGCGCTCCAGATGTATACGAGCAACACGGGCAGCTGGTGTGGCACTGTGACGAATGCGGGGGCGGCAGCGCGGAACTGTTTCCGGTTGCGCCTAACGACTAAATTAAGGGGCTGCGAAGCAGTCCCGCTTGAATGCCTTGTTAGGCGTGGAACTGGAGATAGAAATGGCACATGGGCGACTTATTGAAATGGGGCAATTGACTACGATTGACCAGGATGGATCGAAGACAGAATACAAGATGGCGCTGGTAATTGAATTCCCCAGCACTGATGAAATAAGGAAGGCGATCAAAGACGGGAAGTGCGATTTCACATGGGGCGAGATTCCGACGACGCCTAACGTGGAGCTAAGGGGCTGCGCGCTTTTGCGCAGTCCCGTGGAGGCCGAAGGCCGGAACGAACTTGAGCGGAGGGTTATGCCCCGCCTTAACTACGGAGAATGAAATGCAAATTGTGAATGTATCGGTGTTGGACGGAAAAGGCCTCATCTCAATTGTCGTAGCGGATGATAAAGACAGGATTCGGATACAGGATTATTTTCGGAAATCGTCAGAATTGATTATCGAGGCCGATGAATTTGAGGCCGCGAGACAACGGCACCTTGCAATAGAGCGAGGGGCCTAACGTGTAGCTAAGGGGCTGCGCGCTTTTGCGCAGTCCCACTTGAGCGTAGGGTTAGCCCAGCACCCTTTATTGGCTGGGCAAAAAGCAAAGGAAAATATCCATGAAAATTGAACTGAAGCAAAACGTAACAATTGTTGAAAGCGGAGAGCAGGGAACGGTAATTGGCCGTGCCGAATACACGACATCAGACCCTTGCTACTTGGTGCGTTACAAGTGCGCCGATGGACGGGCAGTTGAATCATGGTGGACTGAAAGCGCGCTGGCATAACGTGAGAAGTAACCGGCGTGCCGAAGGCACGTCCGAGTTGACTGACGGGTTATGCCCCGGCGACTAGATGACAGCCTACTACAACGAACACGACCCGTATGCCGCGCAATGGCTGCGGAACCTGATAACAGCGGGACATATAGCGCCCGGAGAAGTTGATGAAAGGAGCATTGAGGATGTTTTGCCTTCCGAACTCGCCGGCTACACGCAATGCCATTTCTTCGCCGGCATCGGTGTTTGGTCACTCGCGCTTAGACGCGCAGGTTGGCCCGACGATCGACCTGTTTGGACAGGTTCCTGCCCGTGCCAACCTTTCAGCGCGGCAGGCAAAGGACTTGCTTTTGCTGACGAGCGGCACCTATGGCCAGCGTGGCACCACCTCATTACCCAGCGAAAACCTCCGCAGTTTTTTGGCGAGCAAGTTGCAAGCAGTGACGGCTACGCTTGGCTCGACCTTGTTCAAATTGACGTGGAAGCAGCAGGTTACGCCTTTGGGCCGGTCGTTCTCCCTGCTGCGGGCTTCGGTGCGCCGCACGGACGCCACCGGATTTTCTTCGTGGCCGACGCCGACAAGCAACAATGGAACGGGGGTCGGAACATCGGGGCGGGAAGGCGGATTAAATCTGCAATCAGCAGCTCAGCTTTCCGGGTGGCAGACGCCAACATGCCCGAGCAGGACGGCGGACGGGCACCAAGCGGGGAACAACCGATATGTGACAAGCGTGACGGATGCTCTAGCACCGTGGAGCACGCCGAGGGCGAACAAGCGCGGGTTTCTAGACTCGCACGGCAGCGACGAGCGACCGGCGGACATTGGGCTGATGCCGATTGGCTACCGTGCCAGGGCGGAAAGTGGAGGCCCATTGAACCCGGAACATTCCCGTTGGCTCATGGGATTGCCTGCCGAATGGACAAGCTGCGCGCCTTTGGAAACGCGATCAGCCCTCAAGTCGCCGAAGCGTTCATCCGGGCTTTTAGCGAAAGCAGAAAATGGTAGGAAGGCCCATGAGGGGCATAACGCAGAGTTGAGGGGGCGCGCACTATGAACGACAAACAAAAACCTGATCACCCTCAATAGCGCGACCGGAGCTGGAGCATGAGCCAGCAACGGAGAGGGTCGCCCGAATGAAAGCCATCGAGCGAGGCGAGCCATATATCCCTCAACCACAACCAAGAAGATTCGGAATCTAATCATGAGTCTCTTCATCACCCCCGAAGACCTGAAAGAACTGACCGGCTTCACCGTCAAGGAAAAGCAGATCAAGCAGCTGCGCCGCATGGGCATACCGTTCTTCGTGAACGGCTGTGGCCGCGCTGTGGTGGCCGTGTCGGCAGTGGAAGGCAGGAAACAAGACGAACAGCCGAAACAAGGCTGGAAGCACGCCGTATTGCAGGGCGGACGATAAGGAGGAATCAACGCAAAAGCTGTGGGGCTGGACGCCGCAGGCGGACAGTCCCACACGAGCGACGGGTTGGAGGGCTAGGCGTGAGACTTGATGTGCGCAGCAACGCATAGCTAAGGGGCGCGCGCAGCGCGCAAATGGGTGGTGCGCCATCAGTTTTACAGCAGCTACAAGGGGATATAATATGCGCGCCATGGGACGCCGACCAACCAAGAACCTCAACCTACCGCCACGCATGCGCGCACGTGAGCGGCGTGGAGTGGTTTGGTATTACTACGACGCCGGCGGCAAGCCGCGCAAAGAGATCCCGCTAGGCAAGGACTACACCATCGCAGTTGGCAAATGGGCCGAGCTAGAAGGCGACCAGACCTGCACCAGCAAGATGCTGCTCTTCAAAGACGCCGCTGATCGCTACATGCGCGACGTTCTGCCAACCAAGGCAGAGCGCACCCGGCGTGATAACCTGGTCGAACTCGACTGGCTGCTAAAATTCTTCAATAACCCTCCCGCACCGCTGTCCAACATCGACCCGATCCACATCCGGCAATACATGGATTGGCGCGTCGAACAAACAAAATTGCGGCTGCAAGCAGACAATGAGCAGCGCATCAAAGATAAAAAGCCCACGCTTGAACTGACTGGCCGCGAAGGTAAGGTCCGCGCCAATCGTGAAAAGGCGCTGTTCTCCCATATCTGGAACAAGGCCAGAGAATGGGGGCTGACCGACCGCACTAACCCATGCGCCGGCATTAAAGGCTACAGCGAGACCGGACGCGACATCTACATCGAAGACGAGATATTCGAGGCCGTATGGCAGGCAGGATGCCAGCCTATGCGCGACGCGATGGATCTGGCCTACCTATCTGGACAGCGTCCGGATGACGTGATCTCCGCGAGCGAGACCGACATCAAGAATGGCGCGCTGGAATTCAACCAGGGAAAGACCGGCAAGAGACTACGCATCGAGATTATTGGCGAGCTGGATACCCTCATCAAACGCATCAAGGCGCGCAAGGAAGGCTACAAAGTACACACCCTGGCACTGATCTGCACCGAAACCGGCAGACCACTCACCCCCTCTGCATACCGCGACCGCTTCGACAAAGCCCGCACCGCCGCCGCCAAAGCCAATCCGAAACTAGCGGAGGAAATCTGGAAATTCCAGTTTAAGGATTTGCGCGCCAAAGCAGGAACCGACAAAGCCGAATCATCCGGCGACATTCGCCAGGCACAAAAACAGCTTGGACATACCACCGTCACCATGACCGAACACTACACTAGAGATCGGCGCGGGGATCTGGTAAAGCCGACGAAATAAATATTTTCCTAAACGCTTGACTTGTTCCGAAAACGGAATTATTATACCGTTCACGGTTGGCAATCAAGCAAACCGAACTCTCAAGGAGAACATCATGAGCAACTTCAAACGAATCCTCTTCTTCGCAAAATTCACCTCCCGCCAAGTTGATGAACTTGGTCTGAACATCTTCGAAAACAACTGCTACTCGCGCATTGCTCGCGCCGGTGATGGGCATGTGAACGAGATCATCCGCCGCGTTCAGGATGCTGGCGTGACATGCAAGTTCATCATCATGGATGAGAACGACTTCGCCGGCGGGAACGGCGTGATCGCCAAGGACGTGATCGTTGGAGGTGAAAAATGAAAGCCATCGTCGCCCATTGCATTAAATCAGTTCGCCAGGTCAACACCAAGTACGGCCCGAAGTGCGTCGCCGAGGTCGAAGTGCAAGGCCAGCCGCAGAAAGAATTCTGGATGTCGCTCAAGCAGGGCGACAAGCTCTCAGACTGCTTCGACCAATTGCAGAACAACGGCGGTTTCAGCAGCAAGCGCGGAGAGTGCCACATCGTCATCGACGACAGCGAAGACAAGGAACGCTTCGTCTGGTGCGGGATGCACACCGGCCAGCGTTCCGACCTGCCGTTCCTCGAAGAGAAATTCGGCGTCACCTGCGAAAGCCCGTACATCGGGCGGCAGGAGGCGGCAGACTTTGCCGAGGCCGACCCTCAACTAGTGGACGGGGAATAATCATGGGAACGCGATATGCGGCACGCCAACCTAGCACGATTGGGCACAAAGAGCAGCTTGCTGGAGTAGATGACAGGAATACATTCTGGAAAGAATTGATCCCGGTATTCCAGCAGCAAGGAACCGAGGCTGGGATGGTGGCGTGGCGCAAGAAGGTGAATTCCGCCATTCGTCGCCGGGTGAAATCCGGTCAACTCACTTTACTCTACTCATGCTGACCCAAGCCATGCTCCATCAGACCAAAGCCGCCGATAAACTCGATGGCCTCAAGGTCGGCCTGCTGCTCATGGAGATGGGCACGGGCAAGACGCGCACCTATCTCGACATCGCGCTGCGCAAGATGCGCGCGGGCAAGGCCAGCCGCGCCGTCATCCAGTGCCCGGTCGCGGGCAAGGATCACATCGCCGACGAGGTGCTGAAGCACACTGGCCAAGCCGCTGTGGTGCATGGCGGCGACTACCGGCAGCCGCCTGGCGCGTTCAACATCATCGGCATCGAGAGCCAGTCCAGCAGCATCCGCGCGATGAACAAGCTGGCCGAGTTGTCGCAAGATGCCGTGGTTATCTGCGACGAATCGCAGCTCATCAAGAACCGCGACACCAAGCGCACCAAGCACATCAAGCAGGCCACATACGGATCGCGCTACCGCTACCTGTCCAGCGGCCTCGCCATGCCGAACGGCATGGAAGACCTGTACAGCCAATGTGAGTGGCTATCGCCGCTGGTGCTCGGCTACAACAGCTACAGCGAGTTCGCGCGCTGGCACTTGAAGCACGCGCTGGACGACCTCGGCATGCACGGGCAGGGGCGCATCACCGGGCGCTTTAACACCGATCTGATCGCGGCCAAGCTCGCGCCCTATTCGTTCGAGGCGCGCAAGGCGGACTGCCTCGATCTGCCGCCCAAGACCTACAACTACTACACCGCCGAACTCGGCGACGAAGCGCGCGAAGCCTACGACGATGCCAAGCGCCGCATCCTGCATGGCAAGAAAGCGTTCGAGGTGGACGATGCCACCATCTACCGGCTGTTCACCGCGCTGCAACTCATCAGCTCCGGCGTGGCGCCGGAATGGCTGTACGACAAGGACAAGGGCGAGCGCCCGCCGACGCTGTCCAACGCCAAACTGCCGCTGCTACGCACCGTGCTGGGCAACACCAGCGGCAAGCGCGTGGTGTGGTGCAAATACCGCGCCGAGGCGGATCAGGCCGAACAAACACTGATCGCGGCGGGCATCCGCTACGAGCGCATCGACGGCAAGGTGAAGCCAGCCGAGCGACGTGTGCGCCTGCGTCGCTGGAAGGAAGAATCCGATGTGCTGATCAGCACCATCCAGGTGGGCGGAATGGTACATGACTGGGGCTTCGCCGACTACGCCATCTACCTGAGCAACAGCTTCGACTACATGCTGCGCGCGCAAAGCGAAGACCGCACCCACCGCGCGATGATGACCGGCAAGGCTCACTACATAGACCTGCGCGCCGACTGCGGCATCGAGAAGCGCATCAGCCGTTCGTTGGGGCACAAGGAACACGCGCTCAAGGCGTTTCAGGACAAGATCAGGCAGTTACGGATGCAGCAGAACAAGGATGCTATTGTGCTGGAATTGGAGGCGCTATGAATGTGCATGAAGCCGCGTTGCGGCGGCTTGATTACATCTTCAATGAGTTCGACAACGTGTATGTGTCGCTGAGCGGTGGTAAGGATAGTGGTGTACTGTTGAACCTTGTGCTCGACTACATGCGCACCAACGGCATCAAGCGCAAGGTAGGCGTATTCTTCGTTGATCTCGAAGCCTTCTATAAGTCCACCATCGAATTCATCGAGCGGATGATCCTTGACAACAGCGACCTGATCGATCCGTACTGGGTATGCCTGCCCATGCTATCTATAAACTCGGTATCCATGTACGAGCCGTGGTGGATGTTCTGGGAAGAAGCTAAACGTGACAAGTGGGTGCGCACCATGCCGGCGCATCCATTCATCATCAACAGCGAAAATAATCCGTTCGAGTTCTGGCGAGAACGCATGACGTTCGAGGAGTTCATCGAACACTTCGGCAAATGGTACGCACAGAAGCACGGAGGACGAACGGCCTGCCTGGTAGGAATTCGTACACAGGAGAGTCTGAACCGCTGGCGCGCCCTTAACCGTGAAGACAAGGGAATGTGGAAGGGCTGCGCTTACTCGACCAAAAAAGCGGATGACGTGTTCAACTTTTACCCAATCCATGATTGGCTGGTTGAAGATATCTGGACGTACAACGGGAAATTCCAGAAGCCATACAATCGAGCTTACGACCTGTTTCATCAGGCGGGCGTACTATTGAGTAAGATGCGTATCTGCGAGCCATTCGGGGACGAACAGAAGGCTGGGCTTAACCTGTTCCGGTTCGTCGAACCGGAAACATGGGCGCGGGTTGCTGATCGTGTAAGCGGTGCGAATTTTGGAAATATTTATTGCGGAACGAAAGCGATGGGCATGAAATATTTTCCACTACCAAAAGGCCACACTTGGAAAAGCTATTGTAAATTTCTGCTGAAAACGCTTCCCGATGATACCCGCAAGACTTACTTGCGCCGGTTCGTCAAGTTCATCAAATATTGGCATCGCGAGGGAACGCCGACGATAGATGAGCATATCAATGCGCTACCGCAGGACGCTATCATCAATACCGGGCAATTCAGCGTGCGCGGCAAGGGTGACAAGCATGTGGTGCGGTTCAAACGCATTCTGGATGAGCTGCCCGGACTTGATACTAAAGCCGACTTCCCGACATGGAAGCGGATGTGCCTGACGATCCTAAAGAACGACATCACCTGCAAGAGCTTGCATTTCGGCCTGACCAAGTATGAATTGGACAAGCGCGCAACAACGATTCGCAAATATCAATCCTATTGAGGAAATCATGAATACAAGCCCGGTTTATAACGTGCAAGCAGTGCCCATCGAGAAGATCAGGGCGAACGCCTACAACCCGAACGCCGTCGCGCCGCCGGAAATGAAGTTGCTGGAGATCAGCATCTGGGAAGACGGCTACACCATGCCTATCGTGTGCTACTACCTACCGGACGAGGATGTGTATGAGATCGTGGACGGCTACCACCGCTACACCGTGATGCTGACCAGCGTCCGCATCTACGAACGCGAACGCGGCATGATGCCTATCGTGGTGATAGACAAACCGATCAGCGACCGCATGGCCTCCACCATCCGCCATAACCGCGCGCGCGGCACGCACAGCATCGACTTGATGGTAAACATCGTCGCCGAGCTAGTCGAGGCCGGAATGGGCGATGCGTGGATCATGCGCCATATCGGCATGGACATGGACGAGCTGCTTCGTCTAAAACAGATCAGCGGGCTGGCGGCGCTATTCAAGGACAGACAATTTTCAACATCACATGAATTATGAATAATCTGGAACTTCAAGCCCTGCGCCGCCTCCTGTTTTTTTCGGTACCGGAAGCGGCGCTACTCGTGGCTGCATCGGACGAGCGCATTGATGGAGTCCAGGAACGCACATGGCGGCGCTGGGAAGACGGCACGCTGATCGTGCCGGCGAACATTGCTGAGCGAATGCTGGCGTTGTGCAGCTGGCGCGATCAGGCATTGGATGCGGTGCGCGGCGCGATTTCCGATGCCAGCGCCAACCATGGCGAGCTTGACCTCGTGATGGTCTGGTATGAGTCTCTGGATGGATGGCTGACGCTGAACGGTCGGGAGCCAGTGCTGTGGAGGCCGCAGTGCTCGGTTATGGCCGAGGCCGTAGCAATGGGGGCGTGGCTGGTCAAGTTCGATTCGGTCAGCTATGCCAAGTGGCTGGGCAAGCAAACAGATTCGGAGCAAATGCGGGGAGCCTGGGCGTCTAAACAGACTTAAATTGCGTTCCGCAAAAATCCACACCCCCCACGTAGATAGGGGCTTACAAGGGTGCGATTTTTAAGTTTTGCGGAACGGAAACTAGCCTGAAGCCCGCGCCAATACTAGAAATCTATGCTGGACTTAAAATCCGTCGGCTTGAAAAGGCCGTACCGGTTCAATTCCGGTCTCGGGCACCATATAGAATAAGGCTTGCAGCGATGCAAGCCTTATTATTTTTGGCACCAGTTTGTTCCGCAATCATCGATTTGTTCCGCAATTCAAATTTTTTGGACGAAAAAAAAGAGCCGGCCCGCGCCAATAGCACGAGCCGGACATCTTGTTTGAGACTAACGCTCTGATGAGTTACTTACCTTGCTGCCGATCTCAAGCACCTCGATGCCACACTCAAACTATTTGCGCCGGAGATCGACCTGCGCACTCTCGGTTCAAAGCGCGTGCGCAAATCCGGCATGGGCGGACTCTCAAGAGACAGAAGACGGGATTTAAGCTGCTTTGAGTTTTGATGGATTGGCAACGTCAGGGATAATAAGTTTTTTGCCCATCAAGCAAATCGTTCTCTTCAAAAACCAGCTTGATGAAATTTGTCAGCTTGGCTTTCCCGCCTGGATACCGCAATGGTGTGTTGAATTGCATGCCGTTCTCCATAGCCTATGAAGCGATGTTAGCAATTTAACTCTTATCTGTCCAGCACTATATTTGCATCATTTTTCATTGGCCTTTTCATATGTATAGGCCCGATGTTGATTGGATCGGCGTTGACCCAATCCTGCAGCTCAGTTAGCCGATCGACGCAGCCGCGATATTGCTGGGCGGCATTGACGTAGCCTTTGAAGATGCCGCCCAGCGTCGGGTCGGTCTGATGCGGCAGCGGATAGAGGCGCACCATGTCGGCTGCCGGCGGATGACGGTCGACGTGCTCAACCAGTGTCGCTGTACCGCAGCCAGCGAGCGAAAAGACGATCCCCAGGAACAGCCAAAGCAGAACAATGCGCACCCACGTTGGAATGTCGTTAGACGTGAGGGACGTTATCAGGTCATTTTCCTTTAGCATCGATGCCTCCTATAGCCTGATTAAGCATATCCAGATCGTCCGGCTTGAGCTGGCAGGTGTGGTAGTCCGGTGCAGCAGCCGCCAAGGCAACTTGCTGGATGATGACGCGGTCGTGCGTCTCCATTTGCGCGCGCTTGGTCTCATGCACCTGCGCCGACTTTGCATCTGTGGCGTTCTGCAGGTTGCCCTGCTTCACTTCCTGTTTTTCCACCTTCAATGTGGCAGCTGCATCTGCATTGCCTTTCAGATGCCAACCCACCCCCAAACCTGTCACGAACATGCACGCCAGGAGAAGTAATTTAATCGCGAGCTCTTCCATGGCTATTTGTCCGCGATGCGGCCGGAGGTCTTGAAGCGCAAGATCACGTTGATGACGTTGAACGCCATCGTGACCAGCGTCAACACCTTCGGGCTCAGCAAGCCATCCAGCTGCGGCAATGCTGCTTGTGCCTGTGCCATGACATCCGGGTTCGCCATCAGATAAAGCCATGCACCGCCGAGGCTGGCGCTGATCGCGTTGATCACCACCGTCCAGGACTTGTACGCCTTGGCCGCATCTTCCCGGATACGTTTCAACAGGTCTTGCATCCATGCTTTCATAAATTGCCCTCCAGTTAAGCCAGCACAGTGCTGGCTTTTTCATTCAATGCGACGCGCTCATCCAGGCCGTTGAAGCCCCCGTTGATCGCGTGAGTGATGCCGTGGATGTCGCCGGCATCGGCCATAGCGTTGCAGCCGTGCGAATCCCAGTACCATGCGGCGGAAAGCGCAGCATAGTCACGCGTCGTCAATAGATCCGGGTTTTTCACCAGATCGATGCCGAGCGCGTTGCCGGCTGCTGCATAATTGTTATGAAAGGTGATCTGGATCAGGCCACGACCGCGATACTTCCAACCGTCGCCGCTCGCTTCGTTGCCATTGCCGAAGCGGTTGGCATAAACGCGGCAGGCGATGGCCTCAGGCTTGCGTGCAAACGGCTTCGCATCGTCTTCCGAGAAGTGCTTCGGGAAGATGGAAAGCAGCCCGCTATAGGAATAGTTCAGGTTCTCACTCACGCGGCTCAGCATCGCCGACTCGTGGCCAACCTGCGCCAGGAACGCTGCCTCGCGCTTGGGCGTGTTGATGTCGTAGCGCGCCATGGCCTTATTCAACGAATCAACCCATTGCTGGGCGCGTGCAAATTGAATGCCGAAGATATCGGACAGCTGCTGTGCGGTGATCATGAGTTACTCCTACGGTCAAAAATCATCCAGCCCGCAAAGCCGATCAGCAGCATCGCCGGCGCCTGGTCCCAGCCAAATAAAATACCCACGGAACCGCCCGCTGTGAGCGCGATCGAGATCGAGAAGCCGCCGAACATATAAGAATGGCCGAACCACATCTTGCGGTTGAGGTGCGCCACCAGGTTGATGCAGCGCATCATCACAACGATGGTTGAGGCCAGCACTAGGATCGTCACAAAGATATTCATCATGATTGACCTCCTGCCTTGCGGCCGAATGCCCTGATCGCGATCGGGACAGCAGTGGGAGCCAGCGATCCGATGATCAAAGCCATGGTCACTCGCAAAGAGTCAGAGCTGCCTATTCCCGTGACTGTTGCGGTAACCAATTCCGCCGCAACTGGGGAACCATAGCCGGACAGCAATGCGGAAAAGATTACCGCCGCCGTCGCCTTGGTCTTGTTGTCGATCGTATCCAGCCAGATCGACACCAGGATCGCAGCCGCAAGACCCGCCGCCAACGCATCTACCTGCGCACCCAGCAGCAGAGTGACGGAGCTGAGCGCCGCCCCCTGTGCCGCCCCTGCTGCTACCGTCAAATGCGGCTCTGCCATGTCATCTCCTATGTTTTCAGGCAATAAAAAACCCGCTCAAGGCGGGTTGATGGTTGGTGATGTTGTTATTGGTTATTGCTTCAAAGCCGCACAGTGATTCGGCTGAATGACGTTCAGCACCCGGCAGACACTTCGCGCCCATCGTCCACGGAAGGTCGTGTCATTTACCAGCGAATTGCAAAGCTCAGTGACGGTGATGGTTTTGACGGATGGCGGAATTTGGAACAGAGCCCAAAAGATCGTGCAGCGCACGGCCACATCGGCGAACCAGAACAGTGCCAGCGGACATAGGATCACCTTCCACTTGGTGTCTAGCTGGCGCCATACCGGCTTCAATGCCGAATAGCACAGGAAGCCGATCACGAGCGCGTAGAATTCAGACAGAAGAAATAGAATAATTTTCATATCATCACCACGGGGCAGCCGGAAGAAGCGGTTGGAGTTGTGCCCATGTTGTCGAGGGCGTTGCACTTGTGGCGTTCATGAAACAGTAACCCCATACGGCATCGCGCCATGAGTTCATGGCTACCGCATCTGCCTTCCAAGTGGCGTTGGAACTATTCAGATAACTAAGGCATGAAGCGGCGCTATCGTACCCTTTGGCCGTGGCCTTGGAGTCGATATACGCTTGTACGTCTGTATCCAGCACGGCTTGCACTTGCGCTTGAGTCAAGGATGGATTCTGTATTGCCTGAACCTGAGCCGCTGTCGCTTGAGTCATTCCTTTAGGCCATGAAGGCAGGGTCAGAGCGTCCCCGTTCATGTCATCATGTAAATAGCCATTTATATCAATCCAGAGTGTCATTTTAATTTCCTTTATCTCATTTCAAGCCAACTTGTTAATGCACCCGTAGACAGCGAATAACTCGCACCGGGTGGGACAATAACCGTAGGCAGTGTCCCGCTCCCCGCCGGTATACTTACCCCTGCCACGTTGACTGTAGGGGTAGCTGAAGAAGAGAGAATTGATACCTGAATAGGTTTGCCCGTCGTATTGTAGTAGACGGTAACAGCAGCGCGGCTTGCGGTTAAGTTCTGCCACGTCTGACCAAGGCCAAGAGCCTGACCAAAATTAACCGCATGGCTGGCTGCTGTCGCATTTCCCACGCTGAAAAGCTGAGTCGATAGACCGGCAAGGGCTGCGTACCGGGCGTCGGCAGCAGTTTGACTTAAAGCCTGCGATGGCACCAGCGAATTGATCAGGAATGCGTTTGCAACGGTATCGAACGATGCCGACACGACCGTTCCCGCCGGCAGATCGCCAGTCACCAGCGCAGCGCCCACATCGTTCAAGAGTGAAACCACTCCACCGCCTGCATTCAATGTCGATGCAGCAGAGTTCGCGTTGGCCACGCGGAACCTGACAGTCATACCATTGGTATAAGCCGTGATCGCCGGACTCAGCGCTATCACATAGGCATTCGCCACGCCGGTGTCGAGCGCATAGTTACCAGCCCGTGCCTCGATCAGGTTCTCGATCGCTAGCAACATTTGATTGTAGGTTGTCTTTGATGGCGTTTGCCCGCCGCCAGTCACGACGTTCATCATCTCCATCATGAGCATGTTCATGAAGTCGGCGTCAACAATCGTCGCGGGAATTCCGCTGGCCGGATTGCCATTGGTAAAATAACCTTGAGTTCCCGGCGCTGCAGGAGTGGGCAAGGATGCCGCAGCAGTCGCTTGATCTATCTTAAACATGTAAATTCCTCATTGGTAATTGAAATTCGGGATGGTGTGCGCTGGAACGATCTCAGACATTTCTATTCCGAGGATCAGGTTATTCCAGTAATTCAGGGGCTCACCGACGGCAGATTGCCCGGCGCGAAAAGTTCTTTCTGCATTCGATGGACTATTTATAGACCAGGTAAAAAACCAATCTTGTGTTCCAAGAGGTTGTCCAACATAACTTTGCCCAACACGAAACGGAGCATTGTTATTGATCGTGATGGTGTAACCTATCTGGGCGGCCTGATTGATGAAGTACGCGGCCGACTGCCCGCCGGTATTGGCAAAATTCGAAACGACTGCGCCGCGACGTGCCTGTATGGTCGGCAGTTGTCCAATGGCGGGATCTGGCAAGCCGAGCGTCGATTCCCACTCGTACAGCAGCTCCACTGCGCCAACGGGGTTGGACTCGGCCAACAGATTGTTGGCGCGCTGCACCAATCTCACATTGGATTGCACCAATCCCGAAAGTGCTTGCGTCTGCACTGCATCCGGATCTCGCGGCCAAACCGCTCCGCGAGGCAAAAGGGATTGCAGCGCTTGCAGAAAATCTGCAGCGGAATAAACAGGGGCGGCCATGGATCAGGTGTATGAAATAATGCCCAGCAGCGGCAGCTGGCCGGTGGTGTTGGTGATGTTTCCAGAGGGTGTCGTGATGACAAACCCAGCCGTGCCCGGGATCGCCGCAATGCCCGATTCGATATACGACAGGCCGATGGTACCGGCGCCGGTCAATGGATTGCCTTGCTGAACAAACACGCCAGCAATAGCCATTGCAATCGCAGCCTTTGTCGCTGCTGACGCGCTGGAAATACCACTGATTGTGAAATTGACAACATTTGAAGTTGGGGCCACCGCATATACCAGCGCCGTCACTGGCTGCGGCACGATGATGAAGTTCGCCACCGTCAACTGGTCGCCGGTTGCGATCGTTCCGCGCGGCAAGCCGTTCGCGCCTTTGTCGTTTTGCGATACGCCGTTCGAGCCCTGCGGGAAGCCGTTATATGCCGCCTCGGTCGCGTCCAGCATCACATAGACCACAACCGTACCCGCACCGAAGCCATTCGGCGCGCACCAGGCGCGCGTCACGCCGGGAACTTGCAGCGCCCAACTCACATAATCATTTTGCGCGCCGCCCTGCGGCGGATTCTGGTAGGCGAACAGCATGCGCGCGCGCAGGCTGGTATCGAGCTCAAGATCGGCGCCGTTGGTGAACGCTGTCGCCACCGCGCCACCGGATTGAATGCCCGCGATGGCCTGGCCGAGTGTCAGCACTGTGCTGATCGCGCAATTGCCGAATGCACCAGTGAGTCCAGTCGGATCGGCAACTGCCGTGGCGGCGACCGTCACGGTACCGCCGCCACCCACTGTGCCCTGCGCATTGGTGGTGTATTCGACACCGTCGCCGCGCACCAAGGTCGTCCCCGCCGGCAGGATCGCCCCGACATTGCCGGAGACTGTCACTGTGCCATTGCTGGACGCGACCGCCGGCTTGCGGAATACATTCTTGAGTGCCGCCCATGCTTCCAGGAATTCATCGGTACAAGCGAACGGATTGCACTGCATGGCGATCCAGTCCAGATAGTCATACTCCAGATAAGAGAGCCCCGCCTGCGCGTCGCCCAATATTTTCAGATTGGAGAACCGCAAGAGCGAATCGGAGCCGGGCAGTCCGGCAGCAATATCCTGCGCGACCTGGTTGCGCAGTGCGGTTAATGTCTTCCTTGCGAATGGCATCAGTTAATCCCTTTCCATGCCCAGGCAAAATTCAATGCCTCTGAAGTTCCGTCTTGTCTGCGGGCAATGATCTGCATGCCCAACACCGATGCGCGCGTCCACTCGACCAAGATGTCAAAACTGAGTACCACGCCATCGTCGATCATCCATTGCAGTGCTTCGGCGATGTAATCCCGCGCACGTCCCAGCGTGTCCTGATTCTGCTTGGCGCGTTCGAGCAACCACAAGCGCGAGCCCACCGGATACTGACCGTCATCACCCCACCAGCCGCGCGGATCGCCGGAGCCATCCAGAATCGCATCGTCGGCGTTGGCGACTCTGTCCGAAAACAGGCTGATCAATACCGAGGTTAACAGGTCGCTGCCGGATTGCAGTTGCGTGCCGGAAAATGACCAATCTCCGCGCCCTTGCGGGGTAACCCAAATCGTTTGAATGTCTGACATGAATAGTCCTAGTGCGGCCCTGCCGTATTGCCAGAGCCGGTCGTAACGCCACCGTGCACATGCGTCTTGAGGCTGATGCCATCGGCGGTGACATCGCCGCCGGTGATGGCGATATTGCCCGCTACAGAAGAGGCTCCGGCGAGTCCGGTGGAGGCCAATCCGCCAACCGTTGCCATGCCGGCGACGTTCGCGGTGGACTTCATCGTCACCGCGCCATCGGCCTCGACCGTGCTCTTCATCACCACAGCACCATCGACCTGCAGCGCGCCGGTCAGGTGCGTTGTGGGGGTGTTCAATGTCACCGAGGTGGTGGCATTCACCACTACCGTAGAGGCATCGTTCACCGTTACCGACTGCCCGGCAGCCTCGACCACGATGCCGGTTTGCGACAATTTGACGTACTTGCCGAAGGCGTCGTAAAGCGCCACCTCACCGGGAGCGAGGTTCTTCAAGCGAAAGGTTTGGTTGCCGGTAGCAATCACCACACCGCTTGATCTATCGCCGCGTAAAAAAACCAGAACTGCATCTGAACCCGGCGGCGGCATTGAGGTAAAACCAAATTCTGCCAAACGCGGTGTGTTGTCCCGTACCTCATCGGCACCAAGCTGCACCTGCAGCATTTGCACGACACCGCTATCATTTCCGGTCGCGACTTTGCCGATGCCGATCATCATCATGATGCGGCGATAGAGGCGTTCGATTGCTTCCAGCATTGTTCAGGCGCCAGATTTCACATCAGGGAACGAGGGGAACAGCAGCAACGGCGTTTTCAGGATCTCGTCCAATGCGTCCCAGGTTGCGGGCAATGCTGGATCTCCATGGATGACATGGTAATCGATCATCCAGCGTTCCATGCCCTCACCCCAACCCTGTATCTTGAGCTCAAGGCGGTTATCCTGCGTGTCGACAGCTGCCGTGAGGATAATCACACCGCTATCATTTCCGGTCGCGACTTTGCCGATGCCGATCATCATCATGATGCGGCGATAGAGGCGTTCGATTGCTTCCAGCATTGTTCAGGCGCCAGGTTTCACATCAGGGAACGAGGGGAACAGCAGCAACGGTTCGACGTTGAATGCTTCCGGCGGCATGATGATGAGTTCCGCCGTTGTTCCGGCATCGTCACGCTTGTACGATACTTCGCTGATCAGCCACTCGGCAGTAGCAATGTGCAACGAGGGTAGCTCCAGCTTGACCAGCGTGTTGGGCGTCCACAAAACGCCAGCCGAATCGCGCCAGTTGTCAGTCGTTAAACGTACCTGAGATGAGCGACCAGCACGGCGCGATGCCTCCCATGCGCCCCGCTGCAGCGCTACATCAGCGCCGGCGGTATCACCGTTCTCGGCAATGATGTAGCGGCGGCGGTGACGCTTGATCTGCGGGTCTGGAAACGTCTGCAAGATGTCGCCGCCGATGCCGGTGCCGGCAAGATTGTCCGTATTCATCCGACGTACTACATATTCGCTGTAGCGCTGATCGGCAGAGAAAACGATAGAGGCGCTCTGTACGTTCACTCCCTCTTGAAATCCACACGCCGCCTTTTGTGTGCCGACACCGGACAGCACCAGATTGCCATCAGGCGCGTCGTACACCAGCAATGCACGGTAGCGGCAGACCCGCTCGATGATCTCGAACGCCGTCTCGCCCCACATAATATTGAATTGCGGGATGGCCGCGCCGACCGGCCCAATGGCCGATGCAGAAAGTCCGGTATAGGGCTTGCACAGTTTCTGCGCAATTGCCAAGGCCGAAACACCGCTCATCTGATTGCTCGACCATTCCGCTGCACAATCCACCAGGTCGGCACATTTGCCGCGACCGGACACCTGGATGGAATGTTGCGCAGAGCCGCCGCTGGCAGCGTAGCTGGGCGCGAAGCGATCCACATAGCCGGTCACCACGACATCATTGCCAAGCTTGACCTGGCAGGCATCGCCGGGTGTGATTACCGCGGCACTCAACTCGCCCGGATAGCGTTCGGTCATGGTGAACTCAAAATCGCTTGGGCAGCGCTCGATGCCGCGCGTGACGCGCAAGGAATTCCAGCCGGAGATCGTCAGCCCCCCAACCACCAGGGAGAGATCATCAGTATCAGTCATCGCAATTCAAAATCAGGAAGACAGCGCGCTAAAACACGTCGGCATGAACGCCGGATGAACCGGCGCGGCGCGCCCGATCAATTCGTCGGCGCGAGTCGAGTCTTGGTACAGTCGCTGCGCCAACACGAGCGCTGGCAATGGGGAGGGCGTCTTCACCGTCATCAATGTCGGCAGCCCTGCACTGCGCTGGGTTAAGTCCTCTACGACGGCCGCGCGCACATCGCGCAAGGCCTGATAGCTGCCCGCATCACCGCCATCGGCTGCAATGAGGATCTCCGCATCCAGCAAGCCGCACACCAGCGACCGGACCGCAACGGCATCTTGCTGCGATGTTGGCTGATAGGTCGAGCTGGCCTGCGCGAGTGTCACCACCGCAGCCCGGCGGAACAAATTCGCCGAGGCAGTTTGCATGGCGTTCATGGCCACGCCGATCTGCGACGCATCGGCGATGGGCGACGGTGTGAAATTCGCCAGGCTGGACAGCAGACGCAAGGAATCCGCCGGCGCTGCCGAAGCGCTCAGCAGTGCATCCGTCACCGCTTGTGCTGTGCTGCCATATCCACCTGCCGACGAGGCGGACAGGTTCGTTGCCGCTGAATTCAATCCTGACGATGCCGTAGCAATGTTTTGCAGATTGACCGAAGTTGTGGCAACCGCACCCGACACCGATGACGAGGAGCTGGAAGAATGACTGGGACCGCCCAGCGAAAACCGCCCGTATGCACCCGGCAGCGTCTTGGCTAGGTTCGCGATGCTGGTCGCATCGTTCGCCAGTCTTTGCGCGGTCTTGTACCAGGCTGTTGCGGTTTGAACGGCCTGATTGACCACGGCGGCTCCTGCCTGCAGGGCAGTCACGGCATTCTTTGCAAAATCAACTGCGGCAGCCAGTTTTGAAACTTTCGCCTTATCGGCAACGTTCGCGGTCGTCGAAGTCTTGGTGGTTGGGTAAAGCCGTTGGCCAGCTTCGATGAAACTGAAAGACAGCTCGAACACCCGACCGTGATCCCAGCGCTCGGTAATGGCAACCGGGCTGAGCATGCTGACCTTGAGCCTGCCAAACGTCGGGTGCACCAGTTCTGCATCGCCGGGGGCTTCGCACACCTTGATCAACTTGTCGCGCTGCGCGATGCAATCGTCGCCGATCAAAAAACCGGTGAGGTTGAACTTTCTGGCCGAGCGCCCAAGATCTTCCGACCAAGCCGTATCGCGGAACGGATACTCGTGCACCGCCTTACGGCGACCGAAGTGCGAATCCCCGCCAAACACACCAAACGGAACGCCACGATATTTCGCCGGCTGCAACTGCTCCCAGAAGGAGCCGCCCGCGATGCGGCCAAGGGTGTCGGCGATGCCGGTGGTGGTATTGCCAACCCCCGCCAATGAAGATCCAGGAAGAGTCATCCTGCCACCATCGTCGGCATCGAATAGTTCACGCGCGTGGGCAAATAATCACCCATACCCGTCTTGGCCCTGACTTGTGTTCCGTGCGGCATATTCTTGGCATCGATCTCGATGTGTACTTTTTGCGGTTGTGAACTGGCCGTCGATGCGGCGGCAGATTGCTGTGCGGCAGACGGCAGTGTTGCGCTTGGAGCGGCAGATGCGCCACCGATGGGCACATCCAGCCCCAGCGTATGGATCAGCCCGGCAGGCAGTACCGATTTCATTCCATCAACCAGTCGCTGGATAACGCGAATACCGGCCGCCGACAGATCAAAATCGAACAGCCATTTCACCAGACCATTCATGATGTCCATCAACAACGAAACCGGATTGAATTCCTTGATCACCTTCACGATGCCGCCGATGAAGCCCTTATCGAACGCCGCCTTCACCGCATTCAATTTGTCCGTGAAAAACGCCGCGATGCCGTCCCAGTGGCTATAGATCAACGCCACCGCCGCGACAGCCGCGACAGCCACACCGGCGATGACGCCGGCGATCAAACCGAACGGGATAGCAATGGCTACGGCAATGCCCGCCACGATCGCCAGCGACACGCCCAGCTCGGTGATGTTGGCCGCTGCCTCACGGTGCTTGGAGATCCAGGTGGTGAGCCCTTCGATGATCGGCTGAAACTTCGGGATCAGCCGTTGCTCGATGACATTGCCGACACCGCCGATGGCGACGCCGAGTTTGCTTTGAGACTGCCCAAAATTGGCGGCAGCCTGCAGCTGCTGCTCGGTCGCGCCGCCGAGCTCCTGAATCTGACGCTTGTACTCGGCCACGCCCGCGCTGCCTTTGCGCAGCAGGGGCAGCTGATCTTCCAGCCCGAATTGCCGGGCGATGAGACCTTGTGTCTGCGGGTTGTCTTGTTTCGCGATTGCATCGGCCAGATCGGAAAAAGCACGCTCGGCATCGACAGCGCCATCGGCGGTGTGATGGATGCTGACGCCAAGGCGGTTCATCAGCACCAGCGCCTGCTGGTTGCGGCCATAGAGCGCATCCTGCATGGTATCGCCAAGGGTTTTGAGCCCTTTGGTCATACCTTCGGAGGATGTGCCGGCCAGTTTCGCAATGCCCTGCATGGTCGAGAGCCTCTCGGTGGATATGCCGATGCCGGCAGCTGCATTCGAAGCCTCGATACCGAGCCTGCCCCACTCGGACGCCAGTGCCGCGATTCCAGCGATGCTGGTGGCGCCGCCAATCGCGGCCATGGGGCCCGACAGCACGCCGAGTTTGGTACCCACTTCTGCCCCGCTTCTGCCGACCATCATGAAACTGCCCGCCAAATGGCTAAGGCCGGTCTCTTTGGTAAAGCTGGAAACGGATTTTTTGATCGTGGAGATCGGGCGCACGACGCTGGAGATGGAATTCTTGACGCCACGGATCGTCTTGGTGGCCTGATCGACCGCGCTGATCGTGATCTGGAATTTATTTGCCATTTGAAGTTTCCTTCGCCGCCTTAATCATCCGTTCAGCCTGCTTGTTCCACCAATCCAGCTCCGTCAAGGTGAGCGACCACGCATCGCGCGGCCCCCAGCCATAGAACTTCGTCAGTTCTGCGACGACGTCTGCCCAATTGGCCGGGAGACGTCGTTGAAACGGTCGAAAAAATCGGCGGCTTCCTTCAGATCGCGCTGGCTGAGCTGGTCAATCGCAATCTTCGGCACCTTGGCGATGCGCGAGATGAGCGCGATGGCCTGCTCGACATCGTTGCCCGCTTTAGATGCCTCGGCCAGATCCTTGGCCGTCGGCTCGCGCAGGTCCAGATGATCGTAGGTGACATCTCCCACTTTCAGCGGCTTGCGCAAGGTGATGGTTTTTTCGTCAGCCAGCATCACCGCCGGAAGTGCTTCTCCCGGGAGAAGCTGTTCGGTATTTCCGTTGTTGTCAGCCATGCTCTTATGCCTCCTCGACGCTGAAACCTTCCCACTTCACTTCGAAGGTGGCTTCGGCTGTTTTGACTTCCTGGGATTCGACGGTCCACATGTTGCGACCCACGACGGTCTTGCCGTTGGCCAGCTCGGCGACGACCGTGACATAGGTCATCGCGTTCAGGCTGGCCACGGTCAGCTGGCCGGAGTCGCGCAAGGTGCCGGAAATGGAACCGGCGTGCGGTTTTTCGCTGTAGCCGTGGACTCTGTCCTGCCCGACAAGCGTTTCGCGGGTGACTTTGGACGAGCTGTAGCTCAGATCGCCCGACAGCATGTAACTCTGCCCATCGACGGTGAGGTAAGCGACGCCGGCGAGGCGGTTGGTTGTATCTGCCATGGTTCAGTCTCCTTATTGCAGACGGAATTGCGCGAGCAACGCGAAAATCCGGAGTTGATTGATCAGGGTGCCTGGCCACAACACATCCACGCGGTTCGGGTTGCTGCTGTTTTGCTGCACGATCAGTCCAGCTTTGAAGGCATCGCCGTTTTGCACCATCCCGCGGAATTCGAGTTCGCGGTATGCGGCGATCAGGTCGGCACGGATCACGTTCGGCGTGACGATGGCCGAACCGGCGGCAAAGTGTGTACCGTTTGCGGCCAGCTTCATGCGCGAATACTTGCTGGTGACCATCGTGCGCATGTAGCGCAGCACATAGACCAGCGTGAACAGGGTCTCGACTTCCAGATAGCTGTTGTCCGCCTGACCGAATGCGTTCTTCTGGTAGGTGGTGATCAGGTTCTCGATGCGCACCACGCCCGCATCGTCGACGGTGAAGGTGCTGATGCCGTCGTAGAGCAGCGTATTGCGGTCGGTGAGCGCGAAGCGCGACTGCAGCGGCGGCGCCAGCACGCCTTGCAATACCAGCGTTTGCGCCGGCAGCGCAGGATCGGCACGCACGCTGACTGCATCCGCACCGGCCAGCGCGGCCGCCCATATCCAGCTCGGTGTGGGCGAGTCGTTGAAACCCATCACCGATGCGTGCTGATCGTTGCGTGCCGTGCCAAAGGTGGTCTGGTTGCCGAGTGTGCCGCGATAAGCGGCATAGACGTGGCCGTAGATCTGCAAGTCCCAGCTCCAGCGACCGGTGGTGTCGTTAAGCAGGGTTTGCAGCGCATTCAGGCTGGTGGTATCGGTGTAGGGCATGACGATGAAGTCGAATGTCTGGCTGCCGAGGTTGGCCAGCGCGGTGGTCAGCGTCGGCGCCGTTGCGCCGCTCGTCATCGCGGTGATGGTCACTGCGAGGCCGGTCGGCATCACTTCGCCGCCGAGCGTGCCCTGGTAATTCAGGCGCAGGTCGATGTCGTTACCGGCAGGGCCTTTGTTGATGGCCGTCAGGTTGACCTTGGAAGTGACCACACCATCGACCGCCGCAGTCACCGGCAGATTGGGCGTGGCGTTGATCGTGGCCGCCAGGGCGGTGGCGATCTGCGCGGCGGTCTGCGTGCTGAGGATGGGCTGCGCAACACGGACGCCGCCGATGTACAGATACAGCGTGCCGTTGGCGGTTGCCGGTGCTGTGAAGTTCAGCGCACCGGCGGCAGCCGTGGCAGCGCCATCTTCAGCCAGCGGCAGGTACCACACTTCGCCGAAGGTATCGTTGAGGCGGTAGGCCTGCGTCATCAGGTGCAGCATGGAGCCGGGACCGCCCATTGTGGCGGCGTCTGCAACGCCTTGCGAAATGACGGGCACGTTGGGTGTCGCGGTGCCGGCCGGGATGCTGTTCGGCAATGCGGCAGCATTGATCTGGCCGATGATCAGCGCACGCTGGTTGGCTTGCGCCGAGTTGGCCTGCGAATTGTCCACCTCCGCGTAAAACAACGGCACCCGGATGGTGGATGGGACGTTTTTGAATGGAATCATTGCTGGTCTCCCTCATGGAAGGGTTAAAAAATCTGTGCCATAAAAAAACCCGCTCAAGGCGGGCTTTATCTCGTGGCTCGTAATGACTAATCGGCGTTTCTGCCTGCCGACTTTTTCGGTTGGACAAGCACGACATCGTTGTCGCGAATGCGACGGTGCCAATAGTCCGTTTCCGGCACGTCGCGGCCTTCGTCGGGGATCAGGTCTTTCAAGTCCGGATCGCGAATCTTCAATCCTGGTGCTGGCTTCACAAACATGGTTCATCTCCTTCAGGTTAATGGAAGACTGAGCGCCGCTTCGTCTCGGCCATCCGGTCCGGTGGTACGCGGTGCAGCGACTGGTGTGTAGGGCGGCGAATCTGCCGGCGGCGTGTAGGTGCCGGTTGCATCGAATGTACCCGCCAGATCCAGATGGATACCGGCGCTGGCGAGCGTCACGATGGCGGCCTCTACTGCGGGCCATGTCGTTTGCGTTTGCGGCGCAATGCCCGGGTCGAACATCTCAACCATCTCGAACGTGATCGCCATCTTGATGCCGCCCAGATGACGCTTGCCTTCGGAGGTGATCTCGATCTCTTCATCGACCGAGGTCACCTGCTGCACCATGCCGATCACGTTGTAATCGGTGAAGATGGCATTCTCGACGGCATAAGCAAGCGCCTCGATCGCATCTTGCGCAGCAGCTGCAGTGGCTGCCTCTACCCTCGCCTCGATCTCGATGACGATGGCAGTATTGAATTCCGCCATCCCTTTCGTGAGCGAATCTCTGCGCCCCCTGCCCGAGCGCATCAGCACTGCAGGCAATTTCTCCGGCGGCGTATTCCAATCGCCGGGAGAGTCGATGGTGGCGATCTGTGCAGACGTCTTGACAGCATTGATCGCGCCGAGCACGGCCAGCCGCAGCTGGCGCCGGGCGAGCATGGGTTGCATGGGAGCGGCCATATCAGGGGCTCAGATAGTTCAACATCAGCAGGACAGACCCATGGCTATCCGGGCGCACTTCCTTGACCACATAGGTCGAGGTAGTGCGCAGGATGGTCAGCTGGTCGCCCTGCGTGGGTAAATTCGGGAATTGGGACAGGCGAACGCCCACCACCGGCGTGACGGTGGTTACTCCCATGCCACCGGCAAGATCGACTTCCTTGTAGGCCTCGGCGAAAATGCCCGTGATCGAGAAAGCCGCGCCGACGGCCGGCAGGTACTGCACCGGCTCGCCGAACACGTTTTCCAACGGAGCGAGAACGTTTTTGTCCCAATCGATCACGCGGCGACCTTGATACTTGGGCCGGATTTCGCATCGAAGGACGGACCGTCAGCGCGGGGGATCTCCGGCGCATTGGGATCAACCAGAAAACCGCCTGCAGCCAGTTTCCTGATCTCGTCAGCCGGAAGAGAAACTTCTTTTCCCGGCCCGACGTTTCTTTCCCCAACCATCACGGTACGGCCTTTTGCAACGATGGCTTTAAAAAGCTTTTCGTCGTTAGCCATGATTAAATGACCTGAGCAAACAGACCGGCGTTGACGCGGCTCGGGATAACAATCGGCGACGACTGCATCATGATGAAACGCTGTGCGGGGTCTTGTTCTACCCAGGTCTTTGGCGCATAAGGCATCGGACCGTAATTGAACGCTGGGTCCATGATTGCGCCAAACGCACGGGTACCCATCAGGTCGGCGCCGGACATAACGACACCACCATCTGGAATCATCGGCTGTTCGACGTTATTGTCGTCGACGTACCAGTCGTTATAGACCCACAGATCGAATTGACCCCAATGCCCTTTGTAAACTGCGCCGCGTTGCGTTTGCGCGCCAATCTGGATGGTATTGCCCTGTCCGGAGCCCGGATACCAGATACCTGCCTTTACCACTGGATCTAACAGGAACTGTTTCCATGCGCCAACCGTGAAGATGAGATCTGTCGCCACACCACCGGATTTTTTCAATACCAGTTGGCTCCAATCTTCGATGTTTGCCGAAGGAACGATGTTGGCTTGTCCCCAACGATTACCGCCAGTTAATGCAACGGACAATGCTGCGTCGCGACCGAAATCCACGACCACAGTCGGAAAGCCATCGCCGGAGATCGTGACGGAGCCACCGATCAGCGCTTGTGCTGCCATCCATTCCAGACGACGATCAACCATATCGATCTGGTCTGTCATTTCAAATTCCAAATTGGCTTGCATGCGCTCTTCGGCAGACATATCGCCGCCGATGCGCTCGCCGATCATACGGCGAACGGGCTTGCGCAGATCAGGTGCGCGCTTGTCCTTGATGTAGGCCGGTTTGAATACGTTGGTTTGAATGCGACGTTGCTCGACCAGTTTACCTTCGACCAGCGGAGAAACGAACGGCGACATGCGGCGTTTACCGACATCCACATCGATACTCACATATTCAGTGTCGCTGGTGACGATGTTCGGGAAGAACTTGTCCAGCAAAAACTTCTGCGCACGCTTCAAGTTGGGGACAACCTGAACCAGGACGTTGGTGTCATAGACGAAGGGATTCGCCGTAATGCCGATTGCTGCAATCATCAGATTGCCGGGATCGGCAGGGATAGCGCCGGGATGCATACTGCCGCCGACGGCAAGGCACAGCACCGCAATGGCCGCGAAGGCGACCACCAAGGCGATGCGGGAGAACGATTTGCTGAGTTTCATATTGACGCTCCTTGTAAAAATTGCGAAACCAATAACAAAACCCGCATGAAGCGGGTTTTGATCGTGGAGGGTTAGTTTGGGTTAGTTGGGATCTGCAGCAGACATCGCCGTTTTGACGTAGATGCTGAAGTAGGCAAGCGCAGCCTTGACAGCGGCAATCGTCATACCGGCGCCCAGCGTCAATGCATTGGCATTGAATTCGCCGCCGATGTAGATCGGTGCAATCACGTTGCCAGCAGATGGGTCAGCATAGTCAGCCAGAATGGCAGCCGGATTTTCGGTACCGTCAACCGCGCTGGCAGTGCACAACGCATAAGCGCCGGAACCTTTAGCGGCCGCCAGTACAAATGTATCTCCGGCCGCGCAAGGAGTACCGCCTGCTGTGATCGTAAAATTGATTTGTCCTGATTTGAATGCAGTTCCGAAAGTTGCCACACCAAGCTCTTCGCTGTTCGGCGAATAAACCTGGGCGGTCGTCGCAGTCAAACATACGGCGGTATAATTGCCTGGTACCACCTGCTGACTGACGGACATGGCGCTGGCCGTCGCATTGCCAGTGTTGGCCACGCCGCCGGTCAGAGTTGCACCGGACAGGGTGATCGCCACCGCGTTGGAAGTTACCAAGGTCAGCGAGTTACCACCGGTACCGATCACAGCTGCCGTTGCAGTAACGACTGCGCCATTGATCGAGTAGGTGAACTTGATCAGATTGGTATCGGTAGATCCCGCCAGGAAGGCTTCGAGATTCTGTGCAGTTGCGGCCGCTGTTGCGCCGATCAGCACCTGGTTGCCTACTGGATTGGCAGCAACAAAAGTAACGACAGTACCGCCGATGGTGATGGTGTCGCCTGCGGTCGGAACAGCTGCAAGCGTGATGGTGCCCGCGGCGAACGCAGTACCTGTGCTAGCAGCGACGGTGCCAAAGGCTTGACGTCCCAGCACGCTGCCGCGTTGCAAAGCAGCAGCGCCTGTCAGGGTGATCGAGTCAGTGATGAGTGGATGGCGACCGGCAACCAGCTGGTCTGGAATATAGGCATCTGCGAAGACGCCGGGTGTTTGGGGATTATCCCCAATCAAGTTGACTGGCAACATATTTTAGCTCCTAAAAATGTGAATGAAGGGATTACGAACTGAACTGGAACAGCCTGTTTATTCCTTTTCGCCGCGGGCTTTTGCTGCAGAAGCAATGATACGGTCGGCAACTGCCTTGGCAGCGGCCTGCGGATCGCTCGGGTCGTGACTTGCGGGTGCATCGGCCCCAACTTTAACGACGTTCACTCCTGCCATGCGCTGGCCTAAGCCCGGTCCCTTTGCTCCACCATCCAGCTTCGAAGCGCTCAGTGCACCGATTGCTTGCGAAACAGACATGGAAGTATCGAAGGCAAACACGCCGGCCTGATTGACGCAGCCATTCTTGATGCCGTGGGCGATGATCTTGGCGCAGCGTGCACGTTCGATTTGGCGAGCCGCCTTGGCTTCTTCGCTGCCTTCGTCCGCAGATGCGTCGTCGTCAGCTTTTTCGCCTTTGGCTTTTTTGTCGTCTTCCTTGTCCATCTCTTCCATGCGCTGAGCATAGTCGTCATCGGATTCGCCGTCCTTCTGCTTGCGATCGTCGTCGGTCTCGGCTTTTTTCGCCCAATCGGCGCGCTTGGCTTCGTCCTTTTTCTTTTGCTCGTCGTTGTCGTTCGTTTCGGATTCGGCATGAATGCCAAGCAGATGTACAAATGGCACTACGCCTGCCTTTGCCATCATCTTCTTCACTAAATTACTCATCTAATTTCTCCTGTTGAAGAATTAACCCAGTGTTTCCACAAGGGCACGAAAGGCGGCGTCAGGAGCCATGACCGCATCGGCCAGGCCCATTTCGACGCCAGTTGTACCCAGGTATGTTGACGCCTGGGTTGCCCGAACCTTTTCAGGATCGAGCGATCTGTTGCGGGCGACGGTGCTCACGAAGAGCTCGCCCATGGTGTTCATATCTGCCTGGAAGCGCGCGAGCGCTTCGGATGACAAAGGTAATTCAGCGGCGCCATCAGCCTTGCGATCGCCGAAGGTGATGAACGTCACCTTGAGACCGGCATCAGTCAATGCCTGCGACCAGTCGACGTGCATGGCGATCACGCCGACCGATCCGGTGCCGCCAGTACGCGGGACGGTAATATGATCGGCAGCCGAGGCGATGGCATAGCCAGCGGAAAACGCCATTTCGTCGACGATGGCCCAGATCGGTTTGCTGCCGCGTGCGCGGTAAATCGTATCCACCAAGTCGAAGCATCCGGCGACTTCTCCTCCGGGAGAATCGATATCGAGCACGATCGCTTTGACGTCCGGATTGGATACCGCCATCAACAGATTCTGGCGGATGCCGTCATAGCCGGTCATGCCGCTATAGGGACGCAAGGTCCCGAGTTTTTGTACCAGAGTACCGGATACCTGAATGACAGCAACGCCGGCCACCAGGTCATAGCCCGCACGCGGATTGTTTCCCGGCGCATTGAATCCTTCGTCATCCCAGGCGCTCGCCATCGGTTGAATGGCATGTCCATCCATGCGGACGATGCGGCTGATACCAAGGCGTTCCGATAATGCAGCCATCACCACCTCAGCCTTGCCGGGATGGATGGCCAGAGGCACGTTGAACAGGCGCTGTGCCAGGTGGGCAAATTGCATTATTCGATCTCCTGCGGTTGTATGACTTCTTTGGCTGTCTGCATGCCGGCCCATGTGGGTGGCGTCAATCCACGCTCACGATAGGCTTCCAGCTCGCGTGCGCGTTGATCGAGGTTTTCTTCCCAGTCTTCGCCGCCGTTTTCGGCACATTCCTGTTCCAGTGTGGAAAGGCCTGAATCCATGCCCAGCACAGCGCCCTGGCGTTCCTTGACGATATCGATCCAGCCGCGACCGGGGCCCATCCATTTCGCTGCCGAGTAAGCTGTGCGGCACTCCATGAAATCGGGAGCGCCGTTCGGCAACGGCAGGTTGTCCACCTCGAATTGCTCTTCCATGTGCGCCGCCCAGATCGGCTGGCCAAAGCCGTGGCCGAAATCGATACGGCGGCGGTTGAGCGTCTTCCAGGCTTCCAGCAATGCGCCGCGCGCACTGGAATAGTTCACGTCGCTCCAATTGTTGGATATCTGCTGCGCCGACAGGCCGGTCGCCGCAGAAGCATTCCGCAGCACAGCACCTTCGAAGTCACCGAAGTTCGATGTCGGGCGCGCTGCGTTGACTGTTTCGATCTTCTCGCCGGGATACAGGATCGGCATGCGCGAATCGCCCAGCTTCAGTTTGCGCTCATTGTGAAACTCCGAACGGCCTTGCTGATAAGCATTGAGCTCTGATCCATCGCCGCCCAGCGCCTGCTCGACGAATTGCGCGTCGAACGGGCTTTCGACGTATGCGCTGAATACGGCGTTGATGATGGCCGCATCCAGTTCAGCCGAGTCGTAGCGCACCAGCATCTTGAGACGCTGCAACACCGGCGCCAGGATTCCTGCGCCGCCGCGATGTTGCGCAGCACGGTCATGGTCGAAGTCGTGCACGATGATGGGGCGGCCCCAATCTGTTTCGCGCGGGATGCGATCCCACGTCACGGATTTCGCGGCCGAGAACCAATCGCCCTGATGCGCACGGCGAATATGGTAAGCAACAGCCGCACCAAGCTCGTCCACTTCAACACCGCCGCGCATGGTCATCTGATCGAAACGCAATTGCGGATTGCTCAGACGGTCCGGATCGATCACCTGGATGGTGGTCGCATAACGCGCGCGACCAAGGCCAACGCGTTCCGGCAACCACATCACCTGTCCCAGCGCATCACCGTCGACGATCTTGTGCCGGAATGCCAGGCGCATGATCTGCGCCATTGTCATGCAGCGCTGCGCGTCGCAATACCGTCCGGGATCGTTTGACCAAATACGCCAGTTTGCTTCTGCAGCGCGGCCGAATTCGTCCGCCCACTTTGCATCGAATGCTTTGTTGCCGGTGTAAAGCGCCAGTGCGCGATAGTCCGGCTTGGCGATCGGTCGAAAGTTCGCACCGATGGCATTGTCGAGCGTGCGTGTTACTGCGCCGGAGGCCCATCCGTCATTGCGCACCAGGTCGCGCACCCGCGACACGATGCGGTCGCGGTACATATTGAGTTCGCCGTCCGGGCTCCATAGGTACGGCTGCCAGTCGGCCATGGCACCGCTGTAGATATCCGCAGCATCATAGGGCGTGCGCCCTCCACCGTTCAGCATCGAGGCGCGACTGGGCGCCAGCGGCTTGCCGTTGGCGCCGAGGATGGAAACAGTTTTTTGCATGGGCTATCAGAAACGGAAACGGGCAGGCCTACGGCCACGAGTGACAACACCGAGCTGCATCTGCAGGGTGCGGATCAGCGCGGTAAGGGCCCCGAGATTCGCCTGGGTGTAAGTGACGGACTTCGAACCGTCACCTTGGGTGTAACTGTAGCTTTCCCCTTTCGCGCCGGTGCTGAGATCGATATAGGCCTGTTGTGCGTTGGCCAGATCGGTCTGCAGCTGCGCGGTCGGGCGGCCGGCCAGCAGCGAAGTGGTTGGATCGAACATGGTGGCGGCAATCAGAACAGGTGCTTCAGCGCAGCAAACACGCGGGCTTCAAGGCTGTGCAGTTCTTCCGGTAGACTTTCCCGAATAGCCAAGATGCTGTTTTTCTTTTCAGTCAGCGCAGCGATCTCGCCATCGATGCCCGCTGTTTGATTGCTCTGCAAGCGACGAATGAAATCGGAACGGATATCATCTGAACCAAGCAATGAATCTTTTCTTTCGCTCAGCGCGTCGATTTGTGTGTCAATGGCGGCTGCTTGTGCCTCGACATGTTCGGCGATGGTGGGCTCGCCTTTAGCAATAACCTCAGGGGGGTTCGCAGTGCAACCTGCAGGAGTTTCCCCGGTTCCCTTGTTCTCCGATACTTTGGAAGGCGCGCTTTGAGTATTCTGTTCTTGCGTTTGTTCGTTTTCTTGTTCCATGCGCTGCTCCTTATGCAAGTTTGCTGACAAGAAATTTCTTGCTTTCAGTACCTGGTTGTGAATTTGTTGCTGCCGGGGCCGGCGGTGTCACAATTCCAGGTTTCCATTCCGGTACGGACGTCTGCACAAACAGATCGCCCTGCGGCGGATTCACTTTCAGCCGTTCACGTGCCCAGTCATTTTCGCGAAACTTATGCAGCCCCAGGCGATGCGCAGCCGCAAGGTTGTACACGCTCAAGTCCAGCGCTTCATTGCGATCACCGCGGGCCTTGATCCATTCAAAGCGCTTGTGCCCCTTGATGTATCGCGTCTGTCGCCGTTCGCTGCATATCTGCGTATAGAAATCGTCCGGCAGATCCACAGAGAAGTGCACGCCACCCGGACCGCTGGCGATCTTCCAGCGGCTATGCAGCCAGTCCTTGGCGGTGTCGGTACCGACACTCCATAGCTCGGCGCCGCCCTTCTCGACCTTGCCGCGCCGGTTGATATCAACCTTGCTTGGGGTTGCCGATACGACTGGCCGCCCCGGCTTGCTGGCGCCCTTGATCGCGAACACCATGCGGTATTTGCGCTGCCGGACGAATTCGTAAACTTCCTGCGTGTAGTGACCGCCTGAGTCAATCGCCGTCGCTCGAATCGTCATGTTCAGGCCATTCGCGCGGCGCAACGGCGTTTTCAGGATCTCGTCCAATGCGTCCCAGGTTGCGGGCAATGCTGGATCTCCATGGATGACATGGTAATCGATCATCCAGCGTTCCATGCCCTCACCCCAACCCTGTATCTTGAGCTC
>Ga0315268_10000736_pt1 | contig 38156 bp, 33 predicted proteins | sample C1_top_MG_FD_204535 | JGI IMG/M metagenome (GOLD analysis project Ga0315268, IMG submission 204535) | Sediment microbial communities from Yellowstone Lake, YNP, Wyoming, USA - C1_top | ecosystem: Environmental > Aquatic > Freshwater > Lake > Sediment | place: USA: Wyoming | collected 2017-08-01
CGATGGCCGCCCCTGCCCTATCCTGGCCCTACCCATGAAGGCCGAGATCATCTCCATCGGCACCGAGATCCTGCTGGGCGAACTCCTGGACACCAACGCCAACTACCTGGCCGCCCGCCTGCCGGCGTTGGGCGTCGACCTGTACTGGACGACCCAGGTGGGCGACAACCTGGAGCGCCTGACCGAGGCCCTTCGCCGCGCCTGGGAGCGTTCCGACCTGACGCTGGCCAGCGGCGGCCTGGGCCCCACTGAGGACGACGTCACCCGTGAGGCCATCGCCGCTGCCCTGGACGAGTCGCCGTCCGTCCAGCCGGAGCTGGAGGCCCAGCTGCGGGCCTTCTTCGCCAACCGCGGCCTCCTCATGCCCGAACGCAACGTCAAGCAGGCGGCCCTCATCCCTTCTGCGCGTGCCATCCCCAATCCGCGGGGGACCGCGCCCGGCTGGTGGGTGGAGCGCGCGGGTCGCATCCTGGTGGCCATGCCCGGCCCGCCGCCGGAGCTGGAGCGCATGTGGGAGGTGGAGGTGGCGCCCCGCCTGGCGGCGTTGGTCGGGGGCGGCGTCATCGTCTCCCGCACGCTGAAGACAGCCGGCATCGGCGAGGGCACCATCGACGAGATGGTGAGCCCGCTCCTCAAATCGGCGAACCCCACCATCGGCGTCTACGCCAAGGCGGACGGCGTCCAGCTGCGTATCACGGCCAAGGCCGCCACCGACGAGGAGGCCCGCCGGCTCATCGCGCCACTGGAGGAGGAGGCCCGGCGCGTTCTGGGGCAGGCCATCTGGGGCGCCGACGACGATACGCTGGAGGGCGCCGTGGGCGCGCTGCTCAAGGAGCGGGGGCTCACCCTGGCGACTATGGAGTCCTGCACCGGCGGCCTGCTGGCCAGCACCATCACGGACGTGGCGGGCAGTTCGGCCTACTTCAAGGGCGGCTTCGTGTCCTACACGGCGGAGATGAAGATCGCCCTGGGGGTGGACGCCGCGCTCGTGGCCCGGCACGGCGTGGTGAGCGCCGAGGTGGCGCAGGACATGGCCCGCGCCTGCCGCCAGCGCCTGGGCGCCGATTTCGGCATCGGCATCACCGGGGTGGCCGGGCCGGACCCGCTCGAGGGTAAGCCAGCCGGCACCGTCCACATCGGCCTGGACGACGGCGCGGCGCCGCAGGCGGTGAGCTACGCCTTCGCCCAGGGCCGGGCGGCGGTGAAGCGCCGCGCCGTGACCACGGCGCTGGCGCTGCTCAGACGAGCGCTGCTGAGCCGGTAGGGAAGCGCAAGGAAAGCGCAAGGCTGGCGCCCAGCACCGTTCCCCGGCGAAGGGTATCCTTCCCGGCGGAGGATGCGGTGAAAAGACTTGTCGTTCTGGCAGTCCTGGCCGTCGCGGGCGTTGCCTTTGCCTGCAGCGGCGGCGGAGACGGCGCGCGCACAACCACACCGGGGCCATCGCCTAGCGGCACGCCCGCAGCTCTGCCCACGATGACGCCCACCGCCGCTGTGACCCAGGCGCCGCTTAGCCCGACGCAGCCTGTTGCGCTGGAGGAAGGGGCCTCCGTCACTGAGATGGGCGTCTACCTGGCCGAGGTTGCCACCGGCAGGCTGTGGCGGCTCGAACGTGGCGGCGCCTGGTCCCCTGACGGGAAAGTCCTCGCCTCAGCGGGCTGTTGCAGCGGGCAGGGCGGGCTCGACGTCATTGAGGTTCCCGCCGGGCCGGTCGTGCGAATCTTCAGCGGCGACGTAGACACCCTTGCCTGGTCACCCGATGGCGCCCAGATAGCTTTCTCCCCCGCACAGGGGGGCGCCCTGGCGCGGGGTGCATACGTCATCAACCGTGACGGCAGCGGCCTGAAGCGACTGTCCGAGAGGACAGGATGGATCTCGTGGTCACCCAGGGGAGATCGGATAGCTCTGCAGGGCCCGGGACTCTACTTGGTGGAGGCGGCGACGGGTGACACAAGTGAGATCCCAGACGCAACGCAGGCGCCGTGGTACCCGGGCTCAGTGTCCTGGTCACCGGACGGCGCACTCTTGGCCTTCGCTAACGACAGCGGCCTCTATGTCTACAGTCCCGACACGGGCGATCGCCGCCAGGTTGCCGTTGGGCCGTCTGCCTTCCCAAGCTGGTCGCCCGACGGCAGAAGGATCGCATTCTACTTTGGTCCCCGGATTCCGATGGCATATGGAGCCTACGCAGGCGATCCCGAAGTGGGACAGCAGATCCCCCACGTAGTAGAGCTTGAAGGCTCATCAGAGCCCAAGCCTCTGCCGGTGGCTGCAACGATGTCTTGGTCTCCAGACGGAAGCCAGATAGCCTACCTGGAGTTCGGCTGCATCACCGGCGCCTGGGACGTATACACTGCTGAGCCAGGCGGCGTGGCGGTCCGACTTACCAGCACACCCGCGGCTGCCAAAGAAGGCCCCTTCTGGTCCCCCACGGGCGATATCATCGCCTTCTCCACCTTCGGCGAGCTGATCCTAGCGCACGCCGAGTCCGGAGAGCTGCGGACGCTGGCGGCGTCCGGTGGGTCAGAGTCCTACAGACCCGAAATCCATCTCCATGGCCCTGTATGGTCACCCGACGGCCGCTACATCCAGTTCGGCGCAGGTGGCGCCCACGGTATCTGCGACTAGCTTCCCTATTCCGTAAGGCGGCGGTACAGCGTCGTGATGCGGGAGGGCAGGGACTCGATGTCGGCGACGACGGCGTAGCCCAGGTCGTCGCACATCTGCTTCAGGTAATCGTGGCCGTAGCGGTCCACCGTCAGGCAGAAGGGCACGATGCCCTTGCGCTTCGCCTCCACCAGCGCCGTATGCGTGTCGTGGATGGCGTACTCCTTCTCCGTGCGGTCGCGGCCGTAGCCGTGGTCCTGGGGCCGGCCGTCGGAGACCAGGAAGAGGATGCGCACCTTGGCGTCGTGGGCGTCCAGCTTGGTGGTGGCGTGGCGAATGGCGGGGCCCATCCGGGTCGAGCGGACGGGGGCGATCTTGTCGATACGCCGCTTGATGCGCTCGGAAAAGGGCTCCTCGAGGTCCTTGATCACGTAGAACTCCACGTTCTCGCGCCCGTAGCCGGAGAAGCCGTAGATGCCGTACGCATCGCCGATGGTCTCCAGTGCCTTGATGAGGAGAACAGTGCTCTCCTTCTCCAGGTCGATGATCCGCTTGGGGGGCGATAGCAGCTCCTGGGCCCGCCGCGACATCCACCAGGAGAAGTAGCGGCGCGGGTCATCGTCGAACTCGTCCTGGCCGTAGCGGCGCTCGTGCTTCATGATCTCTTCGTCGGTGGAGGCGCTCATGTCCAGCAGGAAGGCCACGGCCACGTCGCGCTCCACCTTGTTGCGCCGCCAGTACACCTTGCCGACAGGCGCCTGGCCGGTGTGGCGCTCCACCAGGAACTCCACCACGCGGTCCAGGTCGAACTCCTCGCCGTCCAGGAGGCCCTTGATCTTGCGGAAGAGCTCCGGCCGCAGCATCTCGAACTGGCGGCGAGTGGCCGCCACCAGCGAGGAGTGACGCTGGAGCGTCTGCTCGAAGAACTGGGCCGCCCCTTCGGTCAGGGAGTACTCCACCACCCGGCACCAGCGGGGCTTGTAGTCGCTGGCACGGAAGTCCCACTCATCGTAGTAGAAGTAGCGCGGCTCGACGGGCAGCTCGCCCTCCTCGCCCTCGCCGCTGGCGTTGAGCAGAGCCTGGCCCTCCTTGTAGGGGAGGCGCTTCTCGGGCTGCTGGGGAGCCGTCTCTTTCATCAGGTTGGCCAGGAAAAGGGCAGAGCTGGTGGAGAGGTCAGCGTCGGCCATCTCGGTCAGGGTGATCTCCACGCTCTTCTCCAGCAACTGCTGCAGCTGCTCGGGCGTAAGTTGGGGTGCCGCCTGGGCCTGGGCCTCCTTCTCCTGGCGCAGGCGCTGGAGAAGCTGGACGAGCTCCGGCTTGAACTCGCCGCGGAACTCCACCGGCTGCGGGCTCTCGTAGGGGAGCTCCGAGGCGTGAGGGAAGAGAGAGGACATGTCCTGCATCAGGCTCTCCATGTCCGGCGGCAACTGCATCTCTTCCTGGGTAGACTGCCAGTCTTCGAACAGGTCGTTGGAGATGTTGGGGATGCGTTGGGCCAGCTCGTAGAGCAGGAGAGCGGCCTCGGCGGAGTCTTCGACGGTGGCCTGGGGCCGCCGCAGGGTCGCCAGGACGTCCAGGGCGTGGCGGAGGATGGCGAGCATGGTGGCCGGCCAGCGCATGTGCTGGAAGCCGTCCAGGCTGGCCAGCACCAGGTCCTCCAGGAAGGCCTGGCGCAGGGGCAAGTCCTCCGGCTTCGGCCGTTTGGGGATCTCGGCCTCCTGGACGCGACGATATGTGGAGCGGATGCCGCTGTACTCGCGGGTCACCAGGCTATCGACGCGGGCGTCTTCGGCGATGGAGAAAAGGTCGGACACCAGGCGGCGGTCGTCGAACAGGTCGAAGAAACGCTCGATGTCGGTGAGAGGCTGCTTGGGCCCGCCGCGCTCCTCCTCCAGCGTTTGGCGCTTGGTGCCGAAGATGTGGCCCTGCCCGTGGAAGAGGAAGCCAAAGCTGCCGAACTCCAGGTGGCCCGCCTGGTGGGTGGAGTACACCTTGTAGACGCCGAAGTTCTGGGCCTTATCGGGGTGCTCCTCCACCGAGGCCGGGAGGTAGATGGCGGTGCCCTCGGTGGAGGGACGTTCGCTGGTCACCCAACCGATGTTCTTCTCGGTCAGGGTGTCGGAGGAGTGGATGGCCACGTTGGTGCCGGTGAGGGCCTTGCAGTACATGCGCAGCACCTCGGAGATGCGGCTCAGCTCCACGCGCGCTGAGAGTGACTCCAGGATCTCGTCGCCCCTGCTGGACTCAAGGCGGAAGAAGGCCTCGCCGCCTTCGGGGCTGGTCTGGAGCAAGGTGAGGCCGAAGCCGTGCCAGGTGGGCAGGTCGTCTGCGCTGATGCGGGACAGCACCTGCGGCGTGGTCTTCAGGAACTCCATGGCCGCCACCGCCGAGTGGGGAGCGAGGTCTTCAGCAAGCGAGAGGAGGTAGGGATGGATTTCGCCTTCCACCTGGCTCAGGGCCTGTGCTCCCTCCGCGAAGAAGGTAAAGGCGTGGCGCCCCTCCTGGCGGGCCACCTCGCGGCTCAAGTTCAAGAAGCGCGGCCGCTGGGAGGCCTGGATGTGGATCAGCAGGGAGGGGCCCCGCTCCAGATAAGAGCGAGCGTCGGCCCAGCCGGTGTGTGCCAGCACCTCAGCGAAGCGCAGGAAGGCCTCGCGGTCCTCGCTGGGAAGGGGCGAAACCGTCTGGGGGGCGACCGAAAGGCAGTGGGTAGCCAGGTCGTAGGAGCGCTCGGCTAGCACGTCCACGAAGCGCACCAGGGCCTTGCCTTCCTCCAGGGAAAGCTGGCTGAAGAGGATGGGGCTCATGTCGAAGAACTGGACGGCCAGGGAGGCCGAGCGCCAGGTGCCCTTGTAGAGGTGCCGCCCCAGGCCCACCCACTCGCCGATCTGAGCGAAGGAGATGTGGGGCAGCGTACCCGGGCCGGCGCGGAAGAAGGCTGCCGACAGGGAAGAAGACAGCTCCACCAGGTCGCGGCCGTAGCGGGTCCAGCGCCGCAGGGCGTCGAACTCCGCAAGCGTGAGCACGACGGCGCTGGCGCGGAAGTACTCGCTGGCGGCTTCCCAGGAGCGCCAGGAACACCGGGCGAGCTCGAGGCCGTCCTCCGCCCAGAGGCCGACTTCGTCGGGCTCCAGCAGGTCGCAGGCGGTCTCGGCGGCGCGGCGGAACTCGACAGCCAGGGAGGCCGAAAAGGGGGTCAGTTCTTTCTCGTAGCGAGCGATGAGGCGGCGCAGGTTCTGGCTACTCAAAGATGGAAGACACCACCTCTTCTATGCTGCGCTGCACCTCGCGGTCGTCGGTGAGGGCCCAGACGATGGCCACCTGGCAGGCGCGGCGAGCGGTTATGCCCCGCTGCATGAGGCGGCCGGCGTAGATGAGGAGGCGGGTGCTCACCCCCTCGGCCAGACCGTGCTCCTTCAGGTGGCGCACCTTCTCGGCCAGCTTGGCCAGCTCACCCGCCGTGGCCGCCGGCACGGCGGCCTCGTGCTGGACGATGCGCGCCTCCAGGTCACGCGGCGGGTAGGTGAACTCGATGGCCATGAAGCGCTGGCGGGTGCTGTGCTTCAGGTCCTTGAGGGCGCTCTGGTATCCGGGGTTGTAAGAGATGACCAGCAAGAAGCCATCGCGGGCCTCCACCACCTGCCCCAGTTTCTCGATGGGCAGGATGCGGCGGTGGTCGGTGAGGGGGTGGATGAGGACGGTGGTGTCCTTGCGCGCCTCCACGATCTCGTCCAGGTAGCAGATGGCGCCCGCCTTGACGGCTCGCGTCAGGGGGCCGTCGATCCAGCGGGTGGACTCGCCCTCCAGCAGGTAGCGGCCGGTCAGGTCACTGGCCGTCAGGTCTTCGTGGCAGGCCACAGTCACCAGGGGCAGACCGTGGCCTGCCCGCTGTTCGGTGGCCTTGCCGACGTCGCGGACGACCGTGAGCGGGCGGCCCAGGCGAAAGGCCATGTACTCGATGAAGCGTGTCTTGCCGCAGCCGGTGGGCCCCTTGAGGAGCACCGGGATCTTCTGCTGGAAGGCGGCGTTGAACAGCTCCACCTCGTCGCTCACCGAGACGTAGAACGGCTCCTCGGTGAGGACGTACTCCTCGATGGCGTATTGCCTGTAGTCTTCGTGTCCTAGCGGAGACGCCATATGCCCTTCCCTTACGTTGTCCTGGCTGCCAGACGGACCATCAGGCCTTCCCACAGCGCGTCCACGCGCCGGCCCACCTCCGCCAGGGAGCAGTCGGTATCGATGACCACGTCGGCGTGCCCCAGGCGCTCCTCGTTGGAGAGCTGGGAGGCGATGCGTGCCTGCGCTTCCTCCCGGCTGAGTCGGTTGCGCTCCATCAGGCGCTGAGCGGCCACCGCCGGTGGCACCAGCGTGAGCCACACCTCATCCGTCAAGTCGGCCCAGCCCGCCTCGATGAGCAGGGCGGCCTCCAGCACCGCCACGTGCACGCCCTGCCGGCGCAGTTCGTCCAGGCGCTCGGCCATAAGGCGGCGCATGGGCGGATGGGCGATGGCGTTGAGGCGGCGGCGGGCCTCTGGGTCGGCGAAGACGATCGCCCCCAGCTTGCGCCGGTCGATCTCGCCGTCCGCAGTGAGCACGTCCCGCCCGAAGGCGGCCACGATCTCATCCCAGACGGCCGTGCCCGGCCGATAGACCTCGTGGCCCACGAGGTCGGCGTAGACGACGGCCGCGCCCTTGGCGCGCAGCATCTCGGATACGGTGGACTTGCCGCTGCCGATGCCGCCGGTGAGCCCGATTACGAACATGACTACGTCCATATTACCGGAAATCACGCTTGGAGCAAACCGAAGCGACCCACAACGGATACGAAACGGATAAACGGATGACTCTGCTGCCATCCGTTTATCCCTGCCTGCCTCCCGGGAGGCTGGCGCTGTTATGTCCGCTGTGAGACTGTTACTGCGCTTTGAGCTGGCGAACCTTCTCCTTGAAGGCGGGCAGCACCGCCTTCCAGTCGCCCACGACCCCGTAGCGCGAGAAACGGAAGATGTTGGCCTCGGGGTCTTTGTTGATGGCGATGATGGTCTTGGCCCCCGACACGCCGGCCATGTGCTGGCTGGCGCCGGAGAGGGCGACGGCGATGTAGAGGGTGGGGCTGACGATCTTGCCCGTCAGGCCGATCTGCTGCGGCACAGGGTACCAGCCCAGGTCACAGGCGGCGCGGGTGGCGCCCACGGCGCCGCCCATCATGCCCGCCAGGTCCTCCAGTTCCTTGAACGCCTCGCCGCTCCCCATGCCACGGCCGCCGCACACCACCGTCTCGGCGTCCTCCAGGCGCACGCCGGCTGCTTCCTCCTTCTGCCGCCCGATCAGCTTCGCGCGCACGGCGCTGGCGTCGACGCCGGCTGCCACCTTCACCACTTCGCCCTTGCGGGAGGAGTCGGGTGGCAGCGGCTCCTGCGACTTGCCGCGCACGGTGGCCATCTGAGGCATGGCCTTGCAGGTGTAGTCGGCGTTGGCGTTGCCGCCGTAGCAGGGGCGGGTCATGACCACGCGCCCGTCCTTGACGTTCAGGTCGATGCAATCCATGACCGCCGCTGTGCCCAGGCGGTGGGCCAGGCGGGGGGCGAGGTCTCGCCCGACCATGGTCTGGGGGAGCAGGACGACGGCGGGATTGGCCTCCTGGCAGACCTTGACCGCCGCTGGCAGGTAGGCGTCGCCCTGATACGTTGCCAGCAGGGCGTCGTCCACCACGTATACCTTGTCGGCGCCGCCGGCGACGAGCTCCTGGGCCAAGGACTCGACCCCCTGGCCGAGGATGGCCGCGCTCACCTGCTGTCCCAACTGCCCGCCCAGGCGGCGGGCGGCTCCCAGAAGCTCCAGGGAGATGGCAGCCAAGCCGCCGCCTTCGGCCGCCTCTCCGAATACCAGTACTCCACTTTCGTTAGCCATGGCGTTTCTCCTGTCTCCGGCCTAGATGAGTTTGGCTTCCCGCAACTTCTGGGCCAGCTTCTGAGCCGATTCCTCCGGCGTGTCGCCCTCCACGAACTCGCATTGGCTCTCCCGCACAGGCACGTAGAGCCGCTCGACGTTGAGCAGCGAGCCGCCGGGGCCCACCTTCGAGGCGTCCAGCCCGATGTCGCCGGCCGACCAAACGGACACTTCCTTGCGGGCGGCCGCCATGATCTGACGCAGCTGGGGGTAGCGCGGCTCGCCCAGCTCGTTGCTGACGGTGACCAGGGCCGGCAACGACGATTCCACCTTCTCGATGCCATCGAGCAGGATGCGCTCCACCATCGCCTTGCCATCGCTCACCTGGACGTCCTTGGCGAGGGTGACGCAGGGCAGATTCAGCGTCTCCGCCAGTATGGAACCCACTACGCCCATGTCCCAGTCCACGGCCTGACGGCCGCAGAGGACAAGGTCGAAGGGGGCGAGCTTCTGGATGGCGGCGGCGAGGGCGTTGGCAGTGGCGACGTGATCCCCCTCCTCGAAGGCCTTGTCCGTGAGGAGCACGCCTTCGTCGGCACCCATGGCCAGGCTGTGCTTGAGGACGTCGCGCGAGCCCTCCGGGCCCATGGTCACGACCGTGACCTTGCCTTCGCCCAGCTTGTCACGGATGCGCAGGGCCGCCTCCACCGCAACGGCATCAAACTGGCTGATGACCGGAGCGATGCCCGGCACCGGCAGCACTTTCTTGGTGGCTTCGTCCACCTTGAACTGGGACGCTGGCGTCTCCGGGTCGGGCACCTGTTTGACGCAGCAAATGATATGGAGCATTGGCAGACCTCCTCCTGCCGCCCCGACCTTGGACGGGGCAGCGTCTTGCTCACACGTTCCTCTGAGGATGAACAGGCCTGCCGACGGGGAGGCCCCGACAGGTCGGGGCAGGCCCCCCAAGACAGGCCGGCGATCAGCTTCTCGATCTCGGCTCGGCGGCGGGTGCGCTGGGCATCGATGCGGACGTTGCCAGCCTGAGCCTCCCTACGGTGACTTCGCGGTCTGGTCCGGCGGCGGGTCGCTGCGCGCCGCGCCGGCTACCGCCCGGGCGGGGGCCACCGCCAGGTCCAGCAACTCCGCCACGTCGTAGACCTTCATCTCACGCTCGGCGGCGGCAGGCACCGCCCCAACGCCGTCCTCGAACATCTGCATGCAGAAGGGGCAGGCGGTGGCGACGATCTTGGCGCCGGTGGCCTCGGCCTCCTCGGTTCGTTCGTTGTTTATGCGCTTGCCCTTGCTCTCCTCCATCCACATGTGGCCGCCGCCGGCGCCGCAGCAGAAGCCCTGGGCGCGGCTGCGCTTCATCTCCACCTGCTCGACGCCGGGCAGGCTGCTTAGTATCTCCCGCGGCGCCTCGTAGATGTTATTGTGGCGGCCCAGGTAGCAAGAGTCGTGATAGGTGATCTTCTCGGCCAGGCTATCCATCGGCTTCAGCTTGCCCTCCTTCACCAGCTGGGCGAAGAGTTCGGCGTGGTGGACCACCTCGAAACTGCCATCGAACTGGGGGTATTCGTTCTTGAAGGTGTTGAAGCAGTGAGGGCAGTTGGTCAGGATCTTCTGGACGCCCTTGGCCTTGAACATCTCGACGTTCTGCTGGGCCTGGAGCATGAACAAATACTCGTTGCCCAAGCGGCGAGCGGGGTCGCCGGAGCAGCCCTCCTCCGCCCCCAGCACGCCCCAACTCACGCCGGCCTCCTTCAGCAGGCGAACGATGGCCTTGGTGATGAGGACGTTGCGGTCCACCAGGGCGCCGGTGCAGCCGACCCAGAACAGGTACTCCTGGGAGCCATCGAACATGGGGACGTCGCGCATCTCGTCGATCCAGGTGGTTCGGGTGAGCTGGGTTCCTCGCCAGGGGTGGCCCCGCTGCTCCAGCTGCATGAGAGTGGCCTGGGCCGTTTCCGGCATCCGCGCCTCGTCCATCACGAAGTAGCGGCGCACGTCGATGATGGCCGGGATGTGCTCGATGAACACCGGGCACTCGTACTGGCAGGCGCCGCAGGTCACGCAGTCCCAGATGGGGTTGAAGCCCATGGCCTCCGTCAGCGGCACGCCTCGTTCGCCGCTGACGTTGATGTTCGCCACCGGTATCGATAACAGATCGGGGGCGTTGACCAGGAGCTGCTGGCGGAGCTGGTGGGCGATCTCTTTGGGCGAAAGCTCCTTGCCGGTGATGTTGGCGGGACAGGCGATCTGGCAGCGGCCGCACTCGGTGCAGGTGTAGCCGTCCAGTAGCTGCTTCCAAGTGAAGTCCTGAATGCGGCCCACGCCGAACACCTCGCGCGCCTCGATGTCGGGGATGGGTTGGAGGACGCCCGTCGGCTGCATGCGGCGGAAGAAGACGTTGGGGGCCGAGGTGAAGATGTGCATGTGCTTGGAGTAGGGGAGGAAGTTGAGGAAGAGCAGGAAGTCCAGCAAGTGCGCGTACCAGAAGCCGGTATGCCAGGCCTTGAGGACGCCCACGTCCGTGCCCTTGAACGTCTCGGCCATGGCGTTGGAAAAGAAGGCCCGCTCGTCGTGGGAGAAGGGCTCAATGGCGATCTGGAAGGCCACAGCGAACAGGTCGGTGATCATCAAGAGGCCGATGAAGCCGAGGATGATGCGGGCGTCCCAGTTCAGGGTGAGGCGAGGCGGTTTGTAGATCTCACGGCGGGCCAGGGCCATCGTCACGCCGATGATCGTCAGGATCTCGAAGATCTGCATCACAGGGAAGTAGGCCAGCCACGGCGCGCTGGCCCAGGACATGATGCCCAGGTCTTTGTTGATGCCTTCCAGGAAGAAGTTGATGGTGTTCAGCTGGAAGGTCATGAAGCCCCAGAAGATGGCCAGGTGCAGAAAGCCTGAGTACGCGAAGCGAGGGCGGGCCACCCGCGCCTGGGTCAGCACGAGGGGGAAGAAGGAAACGATGCGCTCCAGAATGCGGCTCAGGCGGAGGTCCGGCTTGCCCAAGAAGATCAGGCGGACGCGGACGTAGGCCGAATAGGCGAAGAAGGCGAGAAGGGCGACGGTGATAACGTAAAAGAAGATATTACCGGGGAGCTGGGTCGAAGGTGCCATCCACCACTCCCTTCCAGGCCAACCCAGTTGGCGCGAATTCGGAAGTCGGTGATCGGCTCATCGAAGTGAGTCCGGGCGATATGATAGCGGGCCGCATTGTTGTGGTCAACCGCTGTGGTGAGGGTGTCGAGCCGTAAGGGAGCGCGTATGGCGGCGCGGTAATAACGGCCATCGCCTATCACCCTCGAGCGAAGCGAAGGGTCTCCTACACGCCGCTGAGATGCTTCGCTTCACTCAGCATGGCACGAGAGCCCTTTCTGTCACCCTGAGCGAAGCGAAGGGTCTCCTGCGCGCCGCTGAGATGCTTCGCTTCACTCAGCATGACACGAGAGCCCTTTCTGTCACCCTGAGCGAAGCGAAGGGTCTGGGGCGGGGTGGACGCAATGGGCCATCCCCCTCCCCAGATTCTTCGTCCGCCTCTGGCGGACTCAGAATGACAGGGATCCAGGATTTTTGCCCTGGGCCCGCCTGTAGGGGCGAGGCTTGCCTCGCCCAAATGGGGCGCAGCGAGCAGCGCCCCTGGGTCCACCGCCGCCTACTCGGCTTTCCGCCGCAGGGCCTTCAAGAGGCGTTGGAGCGACTCCTCGTAGCACGACTCATCGCTGAAGTCGGCGTAGTTCTTGTCCGACAGGAACGGCTTGAGGTCGCGGCCCCGCTCCACCCGAAACCCGGGCTCTCTCCAAAGATTGTCTCGCGAGATGGGCACCATTTTGTCCGGGTCCTCGTCGATCTGCTCCTCGATCTCCTTGAGAACACCGTCCCGGATCAGGGCCGCCGCCGAGCAGATGACGACCATCTTGTCGGCCTCCCGCCGGGCCTGGCTTATCTCCGGCCATGTCCGCTCTCCCGGTGTCGCATCGAGGTCGTAGAGCCAGCAGGGAACGCCCCTCGTGACCAGGTCGTCGCGCAGCTTCTTGGCGAAATCCACGTCCGGCCGCCCGTAGGACATGAAGCAGGTGTAGTACTTGACCTCCGCCACGATTCGCGGCAGCTCTGCCAGGAGCTCCCTCGGCACGCCTGCGCCGAGGAAGAAGCTCTCCAGGTCCGGGGTGAGCTTGTTCCCAGCGCCACGGAAGGAGGCGATGAGCGTGTCCACACCGATGCTGCTGGGGCCATCGTGAACGACGGCGGGCAGCCCGCTCACCTGGCTCAGGTCGCAGCCGCCAAGCGTGGTGGCCCGGAGGTGCGCCTGCGCGAGGCGGGCGCCGGTCAGGTCGGCCAGCGTGAGGTTGCTCCTAGTGAGGACGGCTCCTCTTAGGTCGGACCCGCCAAGGCTCGCCACGAAGAGGTTGGCCTGCGTCAGGTTGGCCCCGGTAAGGACGGCCCCGCTGAGGTCCGCCGCGACGAGGTTAGCCAAGGTGAGGTCGGCCCCAGTCAGGATGGCGCCACTGAGATTCACCACTAGTAGGTTGATCATACTGAGGTCGGCGCCTGCGAGGTCGAGGCGCGCGTCGGGGTTCTGCCGCCGCCACTCGGCTATGGCAACAAACCCCTCCCCCACAATCTTCACGTGCTCTGGGTTCGCCATCTCGCCTCACCTCCCGGGCCTCGTGGAGGCCTGTAAGGCCATCATGAATAAGGACACCCTGAGGGTTGAAACCCTCAGCCTTTGGGAAGCTGCGGGATTCATCCCGCAGGCCTGAACTCAAATGGCTTGGCGCCAAAGGCCTCCGCTACGACGTGGGCGCGCCGTAGAGCTTGCGCAGGTCGGTCTTCAGCACCTTGCCCAGGTAGTTGCGCGGCAGCTCGGGCACAAAGGTGACGTACTTGGGCGCCTTGAAGCTGGCCAGCCGGCTCTTGGCGTACTGAACGATCTCGCCGGCGGTTGCCGTCTCGCCCGGCTTCAGGACGACGATGGCCTTCACCTCCTCGCCCCACTCCACGTCTGGCACGCCGATGACCACCGCCTCCTCGATCTTGGGGTGCTGCTCCAGGACGGTCTCTATCTCCCCGGGCGATATGTTCTCGCCGCCGCGGATGATCAGGTCCTTGGTGCGGCCGGTGATGAACAGATAGCCTTCGTCATCAATCCAGCCGACGTCGCCGGTGTGGAGCCAGCCGTCCACCAGCGCCTGGGCTGTCTCCTCGTCCCGCTTCCAGTAGCCAGTCATGAGCCGAGCGCCCTGGGCCACGATCTCTCCCTCCTGGCCCGGACGCAGGAGGTTGCCCAGGGGGTCCATGATGGCGATGGTCACGTCCTCCATGGGCCGGCCCACCGACTTCAGGCGCTCCAGCCGCTTCTGCTTCTCCTCCTCTGTTCCCTCGATGCGATGGTCTTCGGGGCCCAGGTACGTGAGGGTGGACGTACTCTCGGTCTGGCCGTAAGCATTCATCAGGCCGCACTTGAACACGCCCACGGCCTTGCGGATGACCTCGTAGGGCATGGGGGCAGCGCCGTAGGCGACGAGCTGGAGGGAGCTGAGGTCGTAACGGTCGAAGTCCGGCTCGTCCATGACCCGCTTGAGCATGGTGGGCACGACGAAGCTGTGGCTCACCCGCTCCTTGTGGACGGCCTCCAGCCAGGCGTGCGGCTCGAACTGGGGGAGCACAACCAGCGTCCGCCCGCCCCAGATGGACGACATGATGGCGGTTACGCCGGCCACGTGATAGACGGGCACCGAAAGGAGCATGACGCCGTGGGTCTCGGGGTCAGCGGGCTCGACGGTGTTGGTCACGTAGACGGAGAGGGCGAGATAGGTGAGGACGACGCCTTTGGGCAGGGCGGTGGTGCCGCTGGTGTACATGAGGACGGAGGGGTCGGCGTCATCGATCTCCACGAAGATCTCCTCGGGCGGGTACTTGGCGAGGACATCCTCGTAGCTCTGCATTCCCTGAGGTCGGGCGTCGTAGCAGACGAAGTGGCGGACGCCCTTGATCTCGGGCCGCATGGCGCCGACCAGTTCCAGGTAGCGCTCGCCGACGAAGAAGGCGGAGGCCTCGGAGTTGTTCACCATATAGGTGAGCTCCTCCCGCTTGGCCCGATAGTTCAGCGGGGCGAACACCGCGCCCAGCTTGGCGCAGGCGTAGTAGGTCTCGATGTACTGGTGCGAGTTGAGGGCCATGATTGCCACTTTGTGGCCGCGCTCTATCCCCAGGTCGGTCAGGGCGTTGGCCAGGCGGTTGACCCGCTCCTGCACCTGGAGATAGGTGAGGCGAACGTCCCCGCAGACCAGCGCCTCGCGCTCTGGGACGATGGCAGCGCTGATGGTGAGGAACTCGGCGGTGTTCATCTTCCCCTCCTAGGTTTGTGGATTACGCTCCCCCGCCTGATGGCGGGCAGGCACGAACTCCGGCGTCCGCCCCTCGCGGAGGGCTTGTAGCCCTTCACGGGCGTCGCGTCCAGCCAGGGCGAGGCGGGCCAGCCGCGCCTCCAGGTTCAGTCCTTGGGCAAGGGGCAGGTCCAGGCCCTGGGTGACGGCTGCCTTGGCCAGGCGCAGGGCCAGCGGCGATAGTCCCATCAGGTGGCGAGCCAATGCCTCCGCCTCGGGGTATAGGCGGTCGCGGGGGACGACGCGGTGTACGAGGCCGATGCGCAGCGCTTCCGCGGCGTCCACGGCGTCGCCGGAAAGGATGAGGTCCATGGCCACCCCCGGCCGGATGATGCGCGGCATGAGCTGCGTGCCGCCGGCCGAGGGCATGTAGGCCAGCGTCACCTCGGGCAGCCCGATGCGGGCGTCCTCGGCGGCGATGCGCAGGTCGCAGCACATGCTCAGCTCGATGCCGGCGCCCAGGGCGAAGCCGTGGATGGCGGCGATGAGCGGTTTCTCGATGGCCAGCATGTAGCCCCAAACGTCGCGCTCCCGTCGCGCCCGCCGCGCCTCCACCACCGAGGGCGCCGTCCCGAACTCGCTGATGTCGGCGCCGGCGGAGAAGGCCCTCTCGCCCGCCCCCTTGAAGATGGCCACCGCTACCTCTGGGTCCTCGCTTAGGGCGTGGAGCACTTCCCACAGATCGTCGCGCATCTGGAGGTTGACGGCGTTCAGGGTCTCCGGCCGGTTAAGGGTGACCCAGGCGATGCCGCCGTCCTTCTCGTAGTTCAGGGTGGCAAATGCGTTGACCATGCCGGGCCCGATGTCCTCCTGTCGTAGCTGCAGGCTTTCAGGCCTGCCCAAACTGGCAGGGCTGAAGCCCTGCAGCTACGTGATGGAAGCTGCGCATTGAAATGCGCAGGGATGTCCCAATTGAGCCTCACACCCAGTCGTGTTTCTGGAGCTGGCTGCGCTCTTTGGTGCGCAGGGCCCGCTCCAGGTCGGCGTTAAGCTTGTCGGTCAGGGCGTGCATGGCGGCGCTGCCCAGACGCATCTCCTCGCTGAACCAGCGGCGCACCTTCGCCCGGTCGGCGTCCGTGAGGCCGGCCTCGCGGGCCACGCGCTGGGCTACGACCCAGAGGAGCTCGCGCGCCTCGTCTACATCCAGCTCAATCTTCATCGACCCGTCCTCCCGCCTCGCGAGACGAGACGTAGCGGCCGCGGCGGCGGATCATGCGCGTCGTCTTCTCGTCGATGGTGCTGCCCAGCGCCTCGTTCAGGGCCAGGGCCAACTCGTCCATCTCTACCGTCCCCACGGCGCGGTCGGTGCGCCAGCGGCGAAGGGCCGCCTTGCCCGCGGGGGACGCGCCGGCGTGGTCGATCATCTGGGAGACGATGAGGGACATGAGGGACCAGGCTTCGTCGGTTTCCAGTATGACTTGCATCTCCTACCGTCCGTGGAACTCCGGTGCTCGCTTCTCCAGGAAGGCTCGCACGCCCTCGGCGCGGTCCTCGGTGGTCTGGAGGATGATCGTGAGGTCGGTCTCGAAGCGCAGGGCCTGCTCGAGTGACATGCCCAGCCCCTGGGTCACGGCCTCCTTGGCGTAGCGCACGGCGATGGGTCCGCGGGCAGCGATGCGCCCCGCCAGGGCGGACGCTTCGGTCAGGAGGCGATCGCGGGGCACCACGTGACTCACGAGGCCGATGCGCAGCGCCGTCTGGGCGTCGACGGGCTCCGCCGTGAGGATAAGCTCCAGCGCTGCCGCCCGGCCGACGACGCGGGCCAGGCGCTGAGTGCCGCCGGCCATGGGGATGAGGCCCCAGGCGGTCTCGGGAAAGGCGAAGCGGGCCTCCGGGCAGGCCAGACGAACGTCGCAGGCCAGTGCCAGCTCCAGGCCGGCGCTGAAGGCGTCGCCGTTGATGGCACAGATGACGGGCCGCGGCATCTCGGCCAGGAAGTCGAAGGTGTGGCCCAGGGCCTCGGCGCGGCGGGCCGGGGCTTCGCCCTCTCCGCCACCGGCGGACGCCGCCAGGAGCGACGGCTCCCAGCCCGAGGAGAACACTGAGCCTTCGCCGCCGCTGAGGACCACCACCCGCACGTTCGGGTCGTCGGCCAGCGCCTCGCAGGCGGTGGCCAACTCACTCAGGAGGTGGGCGTCGATGCGGTTATCCTGCTCGGGCCGCTGCAGGTGGAGATGGGCGACGGCGTCGCGCTGGGTCAAGTTAATGGTCTGGTAGGACATGGCACTCGATGGTGTCAGAATGGTAGCAAGGCCCACAGGGGCCGTCAAGGAACGCGAAACGGTGGGTAGGGGCGGCGCTTGCCCCGCCCCCGGGGCGCGGCGAGCAGCGCCCCTACGCAGCCCGTCAGATCGTTGCGCCCAGCCGAACGAGCAGTGTATCATGCGCGAATTGGAGCCCCTCATGCCTGATTCCGCCCTCGCCGGCATCCGCGTCATAGAGCTCGCCCAAGGCGTGGCTGGCCCGTACTGCGGCAAGCTGCTGGCCGACGCGGGGGCAGAGGTCATCAAGGTCGAGCCGCCGGAGACGGGCGACTCCAGCCGCAACCTGGGACCCTTTCCGCACGACATCCCTGACCGCGAGAAGAGCGGCCTCTACCTTCACGTCAACACGAACAAGAAGAGCGTGACGCTGGACATCGCCACCACCAGCGGCCGCATCATCCTGAAGCGTCTGCTGACCAAGGCCGACGTCCTCATCGAGAGCTTCCCGCCAGGCCACCTGGCCGGGCTGGGTCTCGGATACGATGACCTGAAGGAGGAGATGCCCGACCTCATCTACTGCTCCATTACCCCATTCGGCCAGACAGGGCCCTACCGCGACTACCGAGCGAACAGCATTGCCCTGATGGCCCTCTCCGGCCTGATGTACGTCAGCGGCGACCCCGACCGCGAGCCGCTGGCCACCGGCGGCTACCCGGCCGACTACTTCGCCGCCGCCAACGCCTGGGTGGCCGTCCTGGCGGCGCTGGCCTTCCGCGAGCGCGAGGGCGGCGGGCAGTACATCGATGTGTCCATGCTGGAATCGTTGGGCTGCGCCGATGAGTACAACACCGGCATGTACTCCTTCATGGGGGCGATCCGCCGTCGCTTCTACTCGCGCCACCTGTTCGCCTATCCCATGGACATTTATCCCTGCCGCGACGGCCAGATCGTCGTCGTGCCGGGCCCGCCGGGCTTTCCAGCGACCATGGCCCTTCTCATCGAGCAACCGGAGCTGGAGACGCATATGTTGTTCACTAATTTCTGGATGCGGGCCATCCAGTGGCGGGAGTTCGACGCCCTCATCCAGCCCTGGCTCAGCCAGCACGACTGGCAGGACATCCTAACCCTGGCCCAGGAGCTGCGCATGCCCTTCGGGCCGGTGCTGGGGCCGGAGACGCTGCTGACGAACGGCCACCTGGCCGAGCGGGGCTTCTTCCGGGAGATCGAGCACCCGGCGGCAGGGAAGCTCACCCACTGCGGCCTGCCTTTTCTGATGAGCGAGACGCCGCTGCAGACCGGGCCGGCACCCGCCTTGGGCCAGCACAACGAGGAGGTGCTGAGCGAGGCCATGGGCTACCAGCGGCAGGAGCTGATCATCCTGCGGGAGCGAGGGGTCATTTGATGAATCATGTCATTCTAAGGAGCGGAGGCCGTGCGCCAGACGGCCGCAGCGATGAAGAATCTCGGTCGGCGGCTACGGCAATCGCCGCCCCTCCCGCAGATTCTTCGCTGCGCTCAGAATGACAGGGAAGGGAAGGCGCTCGGAATGACAGGGAAGCGGGGTCATGATAACTCGCAATGACCTCCCCCTCTCCGGAGTCCGCGTCCCAGAGGGCCGCGTAGCTGCAGGGCTTCGGCCCTGCCCGAACAGCCCAGCCTGGAGCAGGCCTGAAGGCCTGCAGCTACGCGCGGCTGCGCCGCAGCCAGCAGGCGACCTGAAGGTCGCCCCTACACCGGTTGGGCAGCCGCACCTCCAACCTCGAGCCTCCCACCTCCAACCTCGAGCCTCCCACCTCCAACCTCGAGCCTCCCACCTCCAACCTCGAGCCTCCCACCTCCAACCTCGAGCCTCCCACCTCCAACCTCTGGCTGGAGGCCCCCGTGCCTGACCTCCCGCTCTCCGGCATCCGGGTGCTCGACCTGGGGCAGGTCTACGCCGGGCCGACCTGCGCCCGCATCCTGTGCGACCTCGGGGCGGAGGTGATAAGGATCGAGGGCATCCACCGGATGGACACCATTCGCAACCTGTTCATCGCGGAGAACGACGGCTCGGACGACTACTGGAACCGCGGCAGCTACTACGTCTACCGCAACGTCGGCAAGCGCTCTGTCGTGCTGGAGTTCACCGACACTCGAGGGGTGGAGCTGTTCAATCGCCTGGTGCCCGAGGTGGATGTCGTGGTTGAGAACTTCACGCCGCGGGTGATGAAGAACCTTGGCCTGGAGTACGAGTCCCTGCGCCGGTTGCGGCCGGACATAATCGTCATCTCGATGTCGGGCTACGGCCAGAGCGGCCCCTGGCGCGACTACGCCGCCTACGGCACAGGATTGGAGGCGGTGTCGGGTGTCTGCTCCCTGACCGGCTATCGCGCGGGCCCGCCGGCCCGCACCGGCATCTCTTTCACCGATCCCGTGACCGGCCTGTTGGGGGCGGGCGCTGTCCTCCTGGCCCTGCACTACCGCCGCCGCACCGGCAAAGGCCAGTTCATCGATCTGTCGCAACACGAGGCAGCCATCCCCCTCATCGGCCACGCCCTCATGGACTTTGTGATGAACAACCGCCAGCAGCCGCGCCGGGGAAATCGCGACCTGGTAGCGGCACCCCAGGGCTGCTATCGCTGTCGCGGCGATGACGACTGGCTGGTCATATCGGTCGCCAACGACGACCAGTGGCGCTGTTTGGCCGAGGCGGTGGGCCACCCCGAGTGGGCCGAGGACGCGCGCTTCGCCGACATCCTTTCTCGCCACCGCCACCACGACCAACTGGACGCCCTCATCGAGACCTGGACGCGGGAGCAGGATCACATCGAGGCTACGCACCTCCTCCAGCGGGCGGGGGTCACCGCCGCAGCGGTGCTCAACGGGAAGGAGGTGCTGCTGGATCCCCACTTGCGGGAGCGCGGCGCCTTCGACCTGGTGGACGTGCCGGGCGCGGGCAAGCGGCCGGTGCCGCGCGTGCTGGGCGCCCGCTTCAGTCGCTTCGAGGCCAAGGCGCGGGGCCCGGCCCCTAAGCTGGGCGAGCACAACCGCGAGGTGCTCCAGGGGTTGCTCGGCCTCTCGGACGACGAGGTGGCGCGGCTGGAGGAGGAGGGAGTCATCGGGAGTGAGCCGGTGTTGATGTACCCGCTACCCATCGCCCGCCAGGTGGTGGTCCAGCCGCTGTTCTCGTTCAAACAGATGGGAGCGTTGCTGGACATAGAGGCGGACTACAAGGAACAGTTGGGGCTGGAAGGCGGAGGGAATGGACCTGGGGCTGCACGATAAGGTGGCCATTGTCACCGGCGGCAGCCGCGGCATCGGGCGGGCCGTTGTCCTGGGCCTGGCCGACGAGGGGTGCCGCGTCGTCCTCTGCGCCCGGGGAGAGGAGCGGCTGCGTGAGACAGGGCGCGAGGTAGAGGCAAAGGGGGCGCGGGCGTTGCCCGTAGCGGCCGACATCACGAAGGCGGAGGACATGGATCGGCTGGTGCAGGCCGCCGCCGGCGCCTTCGGCCACATCGATATCCTGGTCAACAACGCCAGCAGCTACATCGCCGAAGACAGCGACGAGGCCTGGCAGTCCACCTTTGAGACGAATATCATGGCCATAGCCCGCCTCACGCGATTGGTGGTGCCGCATATGCAACGAGCCGGCGGCGGCGTCGTCATACATATAGCCTCCATTTACGGGCGGGAGTCTGGGCATGTGCCCACCTACAACGCCATGAAGGCGGCGGTGATCAGCCATGCCAAGATGATGTCGCTGGCGCTGGCCCCGCACGGCATCCGGGTGAACTCGGTGGCGCCGGGCTCCATCAGCCACCCGGGCGGCTCGTGGTGGCGGCGCCAGCAGGAGGACCCCGAAGGGATGGCCCAGTTCGTCCGCCAGAACATCCCCCTGGGACGCTTCGGAATGGCGGAGGAGGTGGCCAACGTGGTGGTCTTCCTGGCCTCGCCGCGGGCGAGCTGGGTGACCGGGGCCTGCGTCAACGTGGATGGCGGTCAGAGCCGCTCGAACATATAGGGGGGAGGGAGACTGGCGATGCGTGGTCTGTTAGCGACAACACTGATCTTGGGCGGCGTGCTGCTCCTTGGCGCCTGTACGACAGAGGAGGATGCGGGAGAGGAGCCCACTGCTACGGGAACGCGCACCGCCACAGCGGTGGCGACGAAGACGGCGACCAGCACGCCTGCCGGGGCCGCCGTGAGCCCTACACCGCGCCGTGACCTCGTCCGGCGGCCGACCCTACCCTCGCCGCACCCCACCCAGACGGCTGCACCCGTGCAAACGGTTGTGCCAGTCCAGACGGTCGCGCCTCAGCCAACCATCGTGCCCACGACCGCGCCGCCGCCTGTCGTCACCGTGGTGCCCACTGCCCCGCCTGTCCAGGCGCCGACGCCGTTGCCCCCTTCCTGGCAGACATCGGCGCCCCGACAGCCGGTAACTGCCGGGACCATCGTAGAGCTGGGCATCCGCAACGCGAACGGCGCGCCGGGCGAGACCTACGCCATCGGCATGCTGGTCAGGCTGCCTGACCAGACGGATGTCATCCAGGAGGGGACAGTATCCGGTGATGCCTGGCTCACCTTTTACGTGGGGGACACCTTGCTGGGAGGCACGTATTACGTGAACTTCGGCCTGCCCCAGAGCGATCTGATCTACGCCCAGGACTCCTTCCAGGTGGAGGCGCCTCCGTTGAGCGAGCCGAGCTGGCAGGTGTCCGCACCGCGGGAGGCAGTGGCCATGGGCGACACCGTCGAGCTGGGCCTCCGCAACGAGTACGGCTCGCCGGGCGAATGCTACGACTTCGTGGTGGAGGTGTACGACCCTGACGGCTACAGCGCCTCGGGTCAGGACACCGTCTGCGCCGACCAGTGGACCTATATGACCTACAGCGATACCTGGGTCTCGGGCTACTACGACGTCTCTTACTATGTTGGCGACACATTCGTCGCCAGTGACTACTTCCAGGTCGGCTACTGAACCGCGCATGACCTCCCTCTCCGTCCTGCGCGTGCTGGACCTCTCGGAAGGCGTGGCGGGGGCTTACTGCACCAAGCTCCTGGCCGGCTTCGGGGCAGAGGTCATCAAGATCGAGCGGCCGGCCGGGGGCGACCCCCTGCGCCGTCACGGCCCTTTTCCGGACGACCACCCTCATCCAGAGAAGGGCGCCCTCCACCTCTACGTGAACACCGGCAAGAAGAGCATCACCCTGGATATCGCCCAGCAGACCGGCGCCCTCATCTTCCGCCGGCTGGTGGAGGAGGCGGAGGTGGTGGTGGAGAGCTTTGCGCCCGGCCACCTGACCGGGCTGGGCCTGGGCTACGGCTCGCTGGCCGGCATCAAGCCGCGCCTGGTCATGACTTCCGTCACGCCCTTCGGCCAGCACGGACCCTACGCCGGGTACAAGGCCACCAACCTTACTGCCTTTGCCGCGGGCGGTCAGATGGCGGTGACGGGCGATCCGGACCGCGAGCCCCTTAAGAACGGCGGCTATCAGGCCGAATACCAGGCGGGCCTGCACGCGTTCGCTGCAACTGCCGTGGTCGCTTTCAGCGCCGACGCCACTGAAGTGGGCCAGCACGTCGACATCGCGGTCATGGAGTGCCTGGCCACGATGCTGGAGCCGTACGTCTCCTCCTGGGCGTGCGAGAGGCGGGACATTGGCCGGCGGAGGGGCAACGTCGAATCGGAGAGGGCTCCCATCGCCTTCGCGCATACAGTGCAGGACCTGCTGGAGGCGCCTCAGCTCCGGGCCCGCGGCTTCTTCCAGGAGGTCGACCACCCGGCCGCCGGCCGCCTGACGTACCCCGGCCCGCCCTTCCCGTCGGAGGTGATGCCCTGGCGGGCCGCTCGCGCGCCCCTGCTGGGCGAGCACAACGAGGAGATCTACTGCGAAGAGCTGGGGCTGAGTCGTCAGGATCTGGCCATCCTGCGGGCAAGCGGTGTTGTCTGATGGAGCGGCTGCCGCTTTACAGCTATCGCATCCTCGACCTGACCATCGGCTGGGCCGGCGCCTACGCCACCCGCCTGCTGGCGGACATGGGCGCCGAGGTGATCAAAGTAGAGGACGCAAACAACAGGGGGCCTATGCGTTCGGCGATGTTCAACCACGTGAACCGCAACAAGTATGGCTGCACCCTCGACCTCGCCCAGCCCCGCGGGCGCGAGCTCTTCCTGCGGCTGGCAGCCCTGTCCGACGTGGTCGTCGAAGACTACCGCCCGCAGGTGGCAGAGGAGTTGGGTCTCTGTTACGACGCGCTCCGTTCGGCGCGGGCCGACATCATCCTCGTTTCGCTGTCCAGCCACGGCAGGACTGGCCCCGAGAGGGACGTGGTGGTCGATGGCTCCGACATCGAGGTGCTCGGCGGGCTCACCGCCATCTCCGGCTATGTGGGCGGCGGTCCTCAGAGGACGCAAACGCGCGTAGCGGGCACCAGCTATGGCGAGCCTATCGCCGGCCTGGCCGCTGCCGGGGCCGTGGCCCTGGCCCTGTGGCACCGCCGTCGCGCCGGCGAGGGCCAGCACGTGGACGTGGCCGGGTGGGAGAGTATGGTGGGCCTCATCGGCGAGTACGTGCTGGGTTACAGCATGAACAGCCGCCTACCCCAGCCGATGGGCAACCGCCACCCTTCCATGGCGCCTCACGGGTGCTATCCTTGCGCCGGCGATGATCAGTGGGTGACCATCGCCGTGGAGGACGATGAGCAGTTCGCCGCCTTCTGCCGGGCCATGGGCCGGCCGGAGCTCGCCGCCAACCCCCGCTTCGCCGACGTGGTGAGCCGCTACCGGAACCAGGGCGACCTCGACGGCATCGTGGCGGTGCGGACGCGAGGGCTGACACCCCAGGCGGCCACGGAGGCGCTCCGGGCGGAGGGTGTGGCCGCGGCGCCGGTGCTGGGCGCCCCCGCCCTGTTCGACGACCCCCACCTGCGGGCACGCGGCTTCTGGGAGAGCGTTTCTCACCCCGAGGCCGGGACGTGGGACGTGGACGGCGTGCCCTGGCACCTGAACCGCTCGCCGGCGCACATCCGCCTGCCGGCGCCGCGCTTCGGCGAGCACGACGACTACGTGCTGCCAGGCCTGCTGGGGCTGTCGGAGGATGAGGTACGGGAACTGGCCGCGGCGGGGATTGTCGGCGAGCGGCCCGGCCCAGCTGTCCACCCGTAGGTGGCTTTCGTGGATGAGCAAGTAGCGCTGTCGGTCAACGGGGTGCCCATCAGATTGACGGCCGAGCGGTGGCGGCACATCTCCGAAGGGCATCCTGATCTCACTGACAAGCGCGGCGACATCCTCGCGGCAATCCGATCGCCTGACCTTGTCCAGGAAGGAGACTTTCAAACACTGTTGGCGGCCAAGGGAGAAGATGACATATACTTGGTTGTGGTCTACAGAGAGCTCAGTCCGTCGGACGGATTTGTCGTGACCGCTTATCGCACGAGGCGCCCGCGCCAGAGGAATGTGCTATGGCGACCCTGAAGATGGAAAAGCCGCGAAAGGTCATTTGGGATTACGACCGAGAGGCCGATACGCTGTACATCTCCTTCGGGAAGCCCCGGTCCGCCCTTACCCTGGATCTGGGGGAGGGCATGCTGGCCAGGTACCGTGAGGAGGACGGCGAACTCGTGGGGTTCACCATAATCGGCGTCAGTAGGATCGTTGGAGCTAGATAGCTCCTGTCAACCTCTTCATCGCCTCGCGGAGCTCGCGGACCAGGTCATCGCCGGTCCGGAAGTGGGCGGACTCTCTGGGCAACTGATGCGCGAAATGGGCCGGCGCCGGCGGCCCGTCGAGCCACCTGCTACCCGCCTCGTAGAACAGGTAGATGTCCCAAGCCACGTAGTCCTTCCATCCCAGGCTCGCGGCGATGGCCTGTCCGGAGCGCCTCGCCGGATCGTGGAACTGCCGGACTCGGGGATCATCGATGATTAGGGCGGATCTCTGGGCCTCCGCTTCGGTGTCCTCCGAAAGCATATTGATCCACACGATGCTCACACTGATGTCGGCGTCGGGGAAGCCCTCGATGACCGATGTCTGTACCGCCCGGGCACCCTGAACGCAGCCCGGTCAGGTGGGGGACAGCAGGGCAATGAGCCGCGGCCTCCCGCCGTTGCCGTTGAAGTGCTCCTTCAACGGCTGAAGCGAGTCGGCGAGGGAAACGGGTTGCGCTCTTTCCGTAGCCACGATCTTGCGGGTGACGATCCGGAACGCTCGCCTACACGTGGGCCAGCGCGCCGCCCTCCACGAAGATGGTCTGGCCGGTGACGAACTCCGAGGCGTCGGAGGCCAGATACACGGCCAGGCCGGCCATCTCCTCCGAGCGGGCCAGGCGGCGCAGCGGCAGGTAGTGCTCCAGTGCCTTCTTGGCCGATTCGTCTCGGCCGATGCCCGGAACGTCCTCCAGAAAGCCCACGCCGATGCCGTTTACGGTCACGCCGGTGCGCGCCCACTCCAAGGCCAGGGCACGGGTCAGGTTGATGACGCCCGCCTTGGCGGCGTAGTAGGCGGTGCTGTTGATGAGGCCTCGCTCGCCCAGGATGGACGTGACGTTGATGATCCGGCCCTTGCCCCGTGGCAGCATGACCGCGGCCGCCGCCCGGCAGGCGAAGAACACGGACGATAGGTTCGCGGTCAACACGCGCTGCCACTCGTCGGACGTGGTCTCGGCCAGGGGTTTGGCGAAGGGAAGGTCGGGGTTGTTCACCAGGATATCCAGCCGGCCCAGCTCGTCGACCGTGCGGCGGACGGCCACCTCCACCTGCGCGACGTCGGTGGCGTCGATGGCCATGGCGAAGCCCTTGCGCCCCAGGGCCCAGACCTCGTTGACGGCCGAGTTCGCCGCCACCTCCTCCTGGCGATTCGCAGTGAGGGTGGTGAAGGCGACGTCGGCGCCGGCCTCGGCGAGGGCCACGCCGATGGCCCGTCCCAGGGCGGTAGCGCCCCCTACCACCAGGGCCACTTTTCCGGATAGCTCGAACTGCGTTGTTACCATCGTACCGTCCTACAGGGGAATCACAGGGGCCAGGCCGGTGGGCGCCTGGCCGCCGGCCATGCCGCCGCCGTCGATGACGATTGCCTCGCCGTTGATGTGGTCGGAGAGCGGCGATGCCAGGAAGACCACCAGCGGGCCCAACTCTTCGGCCCGTCCCAGGCGTCCCATGGGGATGAACTTGCCGCCGTGCCAGTACCGCACCATCTCCTCGTTGTGGGGGAAGAGGCCGGGCACGATGCAGTTGGCGCGGACGTTGTTCTCGGCGTAGGTCAGGGCCAGCGAGCGCGTGAAGTTGATGAGGCCGGCCTTGGCGGCCACGTACGTCCAGTTGTTACGGCCGCCGCGCATTCCGAAGCCGGAGGCGGTGCTGATGATCTTGCCGCCGCCCTGCTTCAGCAGGTGGGGGATGACGGCGCGGGTGCAGTAGAAGGCGCTGGTGAGGTTGGTATCGATGCCCACCCGCCAGTCCTGGTCGCTGATGAACTGGAGGTCGACGCCGTAGCCGGCGGTGGCACCGCCGGCGTTGTTCACCAGGATGTCGAGGCGTCCGAACTCGGCGACGCCTTTCTCCACCATGGCGTTCACCTGGGCGGAGTCTGTCACGTCGGTGGGGACGACGACGCAACGACGGCCGGTGGCCTGCACCTGCTGGGCTGTCTCCTCCAGCTGGGGGAGCGTGCGGGCCGCCGCCACGATGTCGGCGCCCGCCTCGGCCAGGGCCAGGGCCATGGCCCTCCCCAGGCCGCGGCCGGCGCCGGTGACGATGGCCACCTTGCCGTCCAGGCGCAGCTTGTCGAGGATCGTCGGCATGAACAGTTCCCCTTCATGGTAGGGGCGCCTCTCGCAGGCGCCCTTGCGGGCAGGGGCGAGCCCTGCCCTACATCTGTTGCGCCGCTCGGTGCGCCCCATTCTAGACACACTCGCCGCAGGCCGTCTAGACTGATGGCAATAGGAGGCTGCCCATGAAGGTGCACTTGCCCTACGGTCGCCAAGGGCTGGACGTCGAGCTGCCTGACCACGCCCAGGTCCTCCTGCCGGAGCGTCTGCCGCCCCTGACCGACCCGCTGGAGGCGGTGCGCCAGGCCCTGTGGGAGCCCATCGGCTCGCCGCCGCTGGCCGAGTTGGTCCGCGCCGAGGACACCGTCGCCATCGCCTTCAGCGATATCACCCGCCCAACGCCTAGCCACATCCTTCTGCCGGCCATCCTAGAGGTGCTGGCGGCGGCGGGAGTGCGCCGGGAGAACATCGCCCTGGTGAACGGCACGGGCATGCACCGGCCCAACACCCGAGAGGAGCTCATCGGCATGCTGGGGCAGGAGGTGGTGGACGGCTATCGTATCGTCCAGCACGACGCCCGCGACCGCAGCCAGCACGCCTTCCTGGGGCGGAACGAGCGCGGCGCCGAGATCTGGATCAACCGCGACTACATGGAGGCCAGCGTCCGCATCCTCACTGGATTCGTGGAGCCCCACATCTTCGCCGGCTACTCCGGCGGCGGCAAGGCGCTACTGCCGGGCATCGCCGGGGCGGAGATCATCATGAGCAACCACGGCGGGCCGATACTGGCCCACCCCAAGGCTACCTGGGGTCAGACGAAGGGCAATCCTGTATTCGAAGAGATGCGTCAGGTGGCCCTGGCCACCCGCCCGACGTTCCTCCTGAACGTCACCCTGAACGAACGCAAGGAGATCACCGGCGTCTTCGCCGGCGAGCTGGCGCAGGCGCACGACGCCGGCATCGCCTTCGCCGAGCGGGCATACCTACGAAGCGTGCCTCAACAGTTCGATGTCGTTCTGAGCACCAACATGGGCTATCCGGCAGACATCAACCTCTACCAGTCCATCAAGGGCATGTCGGTGGCCGGCCAGGGGGTGAAGGAGGGCGGCGTGGTGCTGCTGGCTGCCGAGTGCGCCGAGGGCATGGGCCAGCCCCACTTCGAGGAGATGGTGACCTGGCGGAAGTCGGCCCGCGAGCTACTGGAGATGGTGCTGACTCCCGGCTTCGCTGAGCTGGAGCAGTGGGCAATCCAATGCCAGACGATGGTGCAGGCCAGGGCAGACGTCTATCTGCACTCGGCTATGAGCCAGCAGGAGACGGAGCGCGCCCACCTGAAGCACTGTGCCGACTTGCAGGCTACGTTGGCTTCTCTGCGCGAGCGCTTCCGCTCCCAGAACGGCGGCCACGAGCCGTCCATCCTGGTGCTGCCCTACGGCCAGCTCACTGTACCGCGCGTGGAGGGGTAACGCCCTCTGTCATTCTGAGTCCGCCGCAGGCGGACGAAGAATCTGGGGTAGAGGGGTGGAAACCCCGCCTCCGCCAGACCCTTCGCTTCGCTCAGGGTGACAACGGCTTCGGTGAGGGTGACAACCGCTGGCCTAGTCGGCCCCCAGCACCCGGTCGGCGGCGGCCACGCCGGCCCCCTTCTCGAGCCGCATCCCCTGGCCCGCCAGTTCCTGTTCCAGCGCTTGGAGTGCCCCCAGGACGTTCTCCGCCAGCGAAGAGTGGCCCATGAGGCCGATGCGCCACACTTTGCCCGCCAGCGGCCCCAGCCCACCGCCGATCTCGATGCTGTGCTGGTAGAGGAGAGCACGGCGCAGCTTCAGGTCGTCGATGCCCTCGGGGATGCGCACGGTGGTAAGGACGGGCAGACGGTAGCTCTCCGCGGCGTGGAGGGCAAGGCCCATGGCCTGGAGGCCGGCCCAGAGGGCCTCGCCGTTGCGGCGGTGGCGGGCGATGCGTGCCTCCAGCCCCTCCTCCAGCGCCAGGCGCAGGGCCTCGCGCAGGGCGTAGACCATGCTGATGGGGGCCGTGTGGTGGTAGGCCCGCTTGCCCCCCCAGTAGTTGTCGAGCAGGGTCATGTCCAGATACCAGCTCCGGACCTTGGTCTCGCGGCTGCTCAGGGCGGCGCTGGCGCGCGGGCCCAACGTTACGGGGGCCAGGCCGGGCGGCGCCGAGAGGCACTTCTGGGTGGCGCTGTAGGTGGCATCGATGTCCCAGTCGTCCACCGCCAGCTCACAGCCGGCGAAAGAGGTGACGGCGTCCACCAGGAGCAGGGCGTCGTGGGCGTGGGCCAGGCGAACGATGTCGGACAGGGGTTGCATGACGCCGGTGCTCGTCTCGGCATGGACGATGGCCACCAGCTTCGTGCGCATCACCTTCAGGGCCGCCTCGACCGCCTCAGGCTCGATGATGCGGCCCCATTCGGCCTCGACGCGAACGACCTCGGCGCCGTAGCGGGAGGCCATCTCGGCGATGCGCTCGCCGAAGTAGCCGTTGATGCAGACGACGGCGCGGTCGCCGGGCTCGATGAGGTTGGCCACGCAGGCCTCCATGCCAGCGGAGCCGGTGCCGGAGACGGCGATGGTGTGCTCGCTCTGGGTGCGGAAGGCGGCGCGCAGCAGTTCCCTAGTCTCGTCCATGATCTTCAGGAAGTCAGGGTCGAGGTGACCCAGGACGGGCGCCATCATCGCCTGATAGACGCGTGGGTGGACGGTGGAGGGCCCCGGGCCCAGCAGGGTGCGGAGCGGTGGGTTCAGCCCAGGGGGCAGTTCAGGCATGGGTCTCCCTCCCTTCCGATTCAAGCGGCCGCCAGCGGAGCACCGGCCTGCGGGCGGCGGCAGCCTCGTCCAGGCGACCCACGGGCGTATCGTGGGGCGCGTCGAGCAGCACCTGCGGCTCCTCCTCGGCCTCGCGGGCGATGGCCAGGAGGGCGTCGCAGAAGGCGTCCAGGGCCTCCTTGCTCTCCGTCTCCGTCGGCTCGATCATCAGCGCCTCGTTGACGATGAGGGGGAAGTACACGGTAGGCGGGTGGAAGCCGTAGTCGATGAGTCGCTTGGCGATGTCCCAGGTGCGGACCCCTTTGGCCCGCTCCGGCCGGAGGCTGGTCCGCCCCTGGCGGAGGCCGCTGCCCGAGAAGACGACCTCGTGCATGCAGCGGCGGTCGTAGGGCAGGTGGTAGGCCTCGCGCAGGCGGGCGAGGACGTAGTTGGCGTTGATCACGGCGTTCTCGCTCACCTGGCGCAGACCCTCGGTGCCCAGCGTTCGAATGTAAGCGTAGGCGCGGAGGAGCACGCCGAAGTGGCCGTGGAAGAGGCCCATGCGGCCGATGCTTCGCTCCGGCGTCGCCAGGACGAAGGCGTCGCCGTCCCCTGCGGGGCCCGCCCGGGCCTTCTCCACCACGGGTGTGGGCAGGTAGGGCGCGAGAAAGCCCTTGACGGCCACCGGGCCGGCGCCGGGCCCGCCGCCACCGTGAGGGGTGCTGAAGGTCTTGTGCATGTTCAGGTGGACGATGTCGAACCCCATATCGCCGAGTCGGGCCCGGCCCAGGATGGCGTTGAGGTTGGCGCCGTCGCCGTAGAGGAGGGCGCCCCGGCGATGGAGCATCTGGGCGATCTCTCCGATCTCCGAGCAGCACAGACCGAGGGTGTTGGGCAGGGTGAACATCATAGCCGCCACGCCGTCGTCCAGGGCGGCGGCGAAGGCGGCCATATCCGTGTTGCCCTGGGCGTCAGTGGGGACCGTGACCACCTGGAAGCCGGCCATGGTGGCCGAGGCCGGGTTCGTGCCGTGAGCCGAGTCGGGCACCAGCACGCGGGTGCGCCCCTCCTGGCTGCTATCGGCCAAGTAGGCCTTGACGATGAGCATGCCGGTAAGCTCACCCTGGGCGCCGGCGGCGGGCGCCAGGCTGACGGCATCGAGGCCGGTGATCTCGGCCAGGCAGCGCTGGAGGTCGTACATCAGGGCCAGCGCGCCCTGGGCGGTCTCCACGGGCTGGAGCGGGTGGGCCTGGGCGAAGCCGGGCAGGCGGGCCAGGTCCTCGTGCATCTTGGGGTTGTACTTCATGGTGCAGCTGCCCAGGGGGTAGAAGCCGGTGTCGATGCTGTAGTTGAGGCGGCTGAGGGCCAGGAAGTAGCGGATCAAGTCCACCTGGCCCAGCTCGGGCAGGTTCAGTTCGCGACGCAGGAGGTCGGCTGGCGGCAGCGGCGCCTGCGGCACGTCGAGCGGCGGCAGCGTGCAGGCGGACCGGCCCGGCTGCGACAGGTCGAAGGTCAGGCGGTCGCCGAGGGTGGGATTCATGTCAACGGATGGGCTAACGGATTAACGGATGGGGTGTGCGTGGGCTTCCAGACGTAGCGGTTCAAACGCTCGCGCCAGCGCTCGACGTTCTTGGGTGGGAAGATGCGTTTGTATTCGAGTCGCCTTCGTCCGAAGTTGAGCAAGAGGCCCACGTTTAGGCCGGTGGCGCAGAGATAGGTAATCACCTGCGCCACCTCTTCGTTCGTCAAGAGATGGGAGAAGGCCTTTTCCTCCACTATGAGCTGTCCTTCCACTAAATGATCTAGGTAGAGCAGACCCACGGAAGTACCATCGGCGAATATCTCAATGGGTCGCTCAGCCTCGAACGAAAGGCCTGCTGTCTCCATTTCGAGGGACAGTGCCTTCTGGTACGTTGTTTCCTTCAGCCCGGGACCCAACGTGTTGTGGACTTTCATGGCGGCCCCAATCACTCTGTAGGTCAGGTCTTGCAGCGGCTTGGACTCACTCATCCGTTAATCCGTTCGTTATCCGTTGACAGCCCCCAACCCTTCCGCCAGGGTGTCGATCTCCTCCCGCGTGTTGAGCTCGGTGACGCAGAGGAGGAGGCCGTCCGGTATCTGATCGCTCACGTCCAGGCCGCCGATGATTCCCCGCTCGAGCAGCGCGCGGTTGATCTCCAATGGCGGGCGGGGGCAGCGTACGACGAACTCCTTGAAGAAGACGCCCTCGCCGGCCAGCGAGTAGCCGGGCAGGGCGGCGATGCGGTTGGCGGCGTAGTGGGCCTTGTGATAGCACAGCTCGGCCACCTGGCGCAGGCCCTGTTTGCCCACGGCCGCCAGGTAGACCGTTGCGGCCAGGGCGATAAGCTGCTGGCTGGTGCAGATGTTCGACGTGGCGCGCTCGCGGCGGATGTGCTGCTCGCGGGTCTGGAGGGTGAGCACGTAGCCCGTGCGGCCCTGGGCGTCGGTGGCGCGGCCCACCAGGCGGCCCGGCATATGGCGCAGGTGCTGCTGGCGACAGGCGAAGAGCCCCAGGTACGGCCCGCCGAAGCTGAGCGGCACGCCCAGGCTCTGCCCCTCGCCGACCACGATATCGGCGTCGTATTCGCCGGGCGGCCGGAAGAGGCCGAGCGATATCGGGTCGACGGAGACGACGAACAACGCGCCTGCCGAACGCGCCGCCTGCTCCAGCGCCTCGACATTCTCCAAATAGCCGAAGAAGTTGGGCTGCTGGACGGACAGACAGGCGTGCTCTTCGCTCAGGGTGAGGGCGTCTGGCGGCATCACGTCCACCGTCAGGCCGCGGCCGAAGGCATAGGTGCGGGCCACCGCCTGCGAGTGGGGGTGAACGGTGGAGAGCAGGGCGATGCGCCGGCGGCCCGTGACGCTGGCGGCCATGAGGCAGGCCTCGGCGAGAGCGCTGGCGCCGTCGTACATGCCGGCGTTGGCCACGTCCATGCCGGTGAGCTCGCAGACCAGGGACTGGAACTCGAAGGTCGTCTGGAGGGTGCCCTGGCTGATCTCCGCCTGGTACGGCGTGTAGGCGGTGGCAAACTCGCTCCGACCGATGACCTCCCGCACGACGCTGGGGATGAAGTGACGGTAGGCGCCGCCACCCAGGAAGCAGGGTATCTCGCCTGCCGGGCGGTTGCGCTGGGCCAGCGCCGATAGCTCCCGCACCAGCTCCGGCTCCGAGAGAGCGGGCGGCAGGCTCAGGCCCTTGATGCGGAACTCGGGCGGGATATCGGCGAAGAGCTCATCGCTGGAAGCGACGCCGATGGCCGTCAGCATAGCGCGCCGGTCGGCGTCGGTGTTGGCGATGTAGGGGACCGTCATTCGGATTCGGCCTCGGCCAGGAGCTGGTCGTACTGATTGGCGGTGAGCAGGGCGTCGAGCTCGGTGGGGTCAGCCAGGCGCAGGCGAACGAGCCAGCCCTTCTCGTAGGGCGACTCGTTCACCAGCTCCGGGTGATCGTTCACATCCTCGTTCAGATCCACCACCTCACCGCTGACCGGCGAATAGAGGTCGGAGACGGCTTTCACCGACTCGATCTCGCCTAGCTTCTCGGACTGTTTGACGGACGTGCCCGGCGCCGGCAGGTCAATGTAGACGATATCGCCTAGCTGGTCCTGGGCGTAGTCGGTGATGCCGACGGTGCCGACGCCGTCGTCCACGCGGACCCATTCGTGCTCTTTGGTATAGCGGCGATCAGTGGGACTAGCCAAGGCGGGCCTCCTCTTGGCCTGCGTGCCTGCGATTGGGCAGGCCGTTCGTCAGGCAGGCCAGGCCCCAGATTAGCGTTGAGGGAGAGGCAAGTCAATGCGGGGGGAGAAGCTGATCTTCGCTCCGCTAATCGTCGTCCGGAGCGACACGGATGTCGACAACAATCGCGGGCAAGGGATGCCAACGGCTAGTGTAATTCGTCACTTCTGGTGCTAGACTTCTTTTGCGATGCGAAAGCGAGGTCGCCCGCCGTATCCAGATATCCTCACCCCGCGCGAGTGGGAGGTCCTGGCCCTCGTGCGCGAGGGGCTTACCAACGAGCAGATCGCCGAGAGGCTGAACATCACGATTCACGCTGCCCGCTACCACGTGTCCGAGATCCTCTCGAAGCTCGGCGTGAGCAGTAGGCAGGACGCGGCATCCTGGCAGCCTGAAAAAGCCAAGGCCTTGTGGATGGGGGCGCTAGCCTTTGTGCTCTGGCCGGCGAAACATGTTCCCTTCGGTGCGGTGGCCAAGGTTGCGGCAGCGGCCGTCGTTGTGGGTGCGGCAGGCGGGATAGGCTTCCTGGTGTGGGGTCTCGTCGTCACCAGCGGGAAAGGCGCTGACGGCGGCGCTGGACTGGCCGTGAGCCCCTCGGCCACCGCCGTCGCCACGCCCGCCGGGACGCCCAACCCCTTCCCCACTTTCACGCCAGCGCCAAGCCCGACGCCGACGCCACGGCCGGTGGTGGAGGGGACAGGGACGCCCGCGCCCTGCCTGGCCTCCTCGCCCAACCCCTACGAGGCGCCCGTGAACCTGGGCGAGCCGACCCGATACGCCCGCGGCATCTACTCCATCGGGCTGGACAGCAGCGGCCCCACCCTCCTCGTCGACCGAAGCGGACCCGCCAGTGAACGTGAACCCTATTATCAGACTTACTCCGCCACTCCCGACGGCAGCGCGGTGGCCTTCGTGACCGGGCAACAATCGGGCACAGAGAAGGACCTATATATGCTGAGTCCGGTTGGAAGCGGCGAGCCGCGCCTTCTGGCGACCTTCCAGGAAATACAGCTACTGGCCATCGCGCCCCAGGGCGATCGGGTGGCGGTGCTGGCATGGCGCAAGGGTGAGGAAGACACCAGCCTCTTTGTGGTCGACACGCGGGACGGCGCGGTCACATCGCTTCCGCCGACCGTCCAGTGGCCGGGTGGAGAGCCGTTGTGGTCGCCCAACGGCGAATGGCTGGCAACGGCGGGACAGTTGCGCGAGGAGGAGCCTGCCGGCATCGTTATCCTGCGCCCCGATGGCAGCGGAGCAAGGCGCCTGGCGTATGGCGGGCCGCCGATGGCCTGGTCGCCCGATGGGTCGCGCATCGCTTACGTAATCGACCACGGACTTTACACAACGGATCTGGAAGGGAGTGTGAGGAAGATTTCGGACTCGGAGGCGTTGTGGGACGTCACTCCTACCCTGGCCTGGTCACCGAGCGGGCGCTGCCTCGCCTTCGTGGACGCGTCGGAGATAGCTTCAGAGGGACCCATCAGGGTGGTGGACGTGGAGACAGCCTGGGAGGTCTTCCTGACCCACGGCGCGCAGCCCACCTGGTCGCCCGACGGCCGGCGCATCGCCTTTGTCCGGGACGGCAACCTGTGGACGATGAACATCGATGCGAGCGAGCAGACGCGGCTGACCAACCCCAGACAGCCCTTCGTCCGGGAGCCGTCCTGGCTGAACGACGGCTCCGGGTTGCTCTTCGCGTTCGTGCCGACTATGACGGAATCCGTCTACGTGGTCGACGCCGACGGCGCGAACGCGGTGAACCTGGCCGACGGCTCGGCGCCCGTCTGGTCGCCCGACGGGACGAAGATCGCCTTCACGGTTACCCTTGCCGCTGGCCTTGGCGCGTACGGCTACGTCTACGTGATGAATGCCGATGGCACCGACCTGCGCAAGATGGGCAAGTGGGCCGTGAGCGATGCGCTGACCCCTTGCCAGTGGGGGCAGCCATACGCCTGGACGCCCGATGGGCAGTTCGTCGCCTACCGTACCGACGCCTACTTCGCCGGCGATCAGAGCGGCGTCATGCTGGCACCGGCGGACGGATCGAGCGAGCCCGAGGTGCTGGTGCGGGGCAAGGCCATGGACTGGTCGCCCGACGGCCAACGTTTCGTCTACTCGGCGTCCGAACTAACCAAGACGTTCTGTCAGATCTACCTGAGCGATTTCCCCGCGACAGGGGAGCCCCATCGGCTCACCGAAGGAGAGCAGCCGGTCTGGTCGCCCGATGGTCAGTGGATTGCGTTCAACACGGCTGAAACACAGCCCATGGGTCCAATCGAGATGCGCGTCATCAACGTCGATGGCAGCGGCGAGCGCAAGGTGATGGACATCTCAGGGTTTGCCGGCTCCCCGGCCTGGTCGCCCGACGGGACCAGGCTGGCAGTCACGGCGGCGGACGGCCTATTCGTCGTCGATCTCGCGACCGGCGAGCAGAGGAAGCTGGCGGAGGGCCAGAGCTACACGCCCGCCTGGTCACCCGACGGGACGCAACTCGCGTTCACCGCGTCCCAGAATGATGATTACTCCGTCTACGTAGTCGATGTTGACGGCAGCAGCCAGCCCCGAAAGCTCGCGGACGGCAGCGGCGCTTCTTGGTCGCCGGACGGGAAGCGCATCGCCTACAGCGGATAGCGGTCTCGGGGGCTACCCCGCCTTTGGCCGCTTGTAGAACGGGCGCGGCACCACCTGCGCCCATAAGAGCTTGCCCCGCACGTCCACCTGTAGCTCTGTGCCCGGCGCCGCCAGGTCCGGCGGCAGGTAGCCCAGGCCGATGCTCACCGCCAGCGTGGGCGAGAACCCGCCGCTGGTCAGGCGCCCCACTGTCCGGCCGTCGTGCAGGAGAGGGCAGCCCGCCCGCATGACGCCTCGCTCCAGGGCCTTGAGGCAAACCAACTGACGGCCGACACCTGCCTCCCGGATGCGCAGCAGCGCCTCGCGGCCCACGAAGTCGGCGCCGTCGTCGAAGGTCACCGTCCAGCCGAGGCCGGCCTCGAAGGGGTTGGTGGACTCGTCGATGTCGTTGCCGTAGAGCGCGAGGGCTGCCTCCAGGCGCAGCGTGTCGCGGGCGCCCAGGCCGCAGGGCTGGACGCTCCGTTCGAGTAGCCACCGCCAGAGAGCAGGGCCCTCGGCGGCCGGTACCACGATCTCGAAGCCGTCTTCGCCGGTGTAGCCGGTGCGGGAGATGAAGGCGGGCCTCCCTTCGATCTGGATCTCGGCGCAGTGGCGGGCGGCGAGGCCCCGGGCGAGACCGGGGGCCAGCGCCTCGAGGTGCGACCGCGCCTCCGGCCCCTGGAGGGCCAGCATCGCGGTCTCCGCCTGGCGGTCCAGGAGCGTCGCCCGCGCGCCGCGGGGCAAGCGCTCGCGGGCCCGCTCGCCGATGCGCTGGGCATTGGCCGCGTTTACGACCACCAGGAAGCGCTCGTCTCCGCCAGAGGCGGACCCGCCTCCGGCGGGTGCTGGGCGGAAGACGTAGATGTCGTCCAGGATGCCGCCGTCGTCGCGGCAGACGAGGGCATAGTGGCCCTCGCCCACGGCGATGCGGGTCACATCGTAGGTGCAGAGGCTGCGCAGGAAGGCGGCGGCGTCGGGCCCGTCCACCGCCAGGCGGCCCATGTGCGAGATGTCGAACAGGCCGGCGCGGCGGCGGACGGCGTGGTGCTCCTCGATAATGCCTGCGAACTGGAGAGGCATCTCCCAGCCGGCGAAGGGCACCATTCGGGCGCCGAGGGCGATGTGCTCGTGGTAGAGAGGCGTGCGACGGAGGGGCGGCGGAGTCAAGCCTCCTCCCACTTGCGCTTGCCCTCCACCAGCCGGATGCGCCCGATGCCCGGCGGCGGGCTGTGCACCGACACCAGCAGGGCGTCCTCGGCGATGGCCCGCTCCAGGAGGCGCTTCTTGGTCTCCAACGTCACCAGGGGCAGCACGTCGAAGGCGGAGATCCAGGCGATGCGCTCCAGCATGACCGGGTGCTGGGCCAGCTCGCCGATGTAGAAGGCCGTGCGGCCGCCGGAGCTCACCTCCACGATGGCGTGGTCGGCGGTGTGGCCGGGCGCCGGCAGGATGCGCACCTCCTTGGTGACCTCCGCCTCGCCCTGCACCAGCTCTAGCTGACGGCTCGAGGCCAGGGGCTCCAGGTTCTCGGCCAGGTAGGTGGAGCGGGTACGCTCGTTGGGGTGATTGGCTGCCTCCCACTCGCCCTTCTGCAGGAAGTAGCGGGCGCGCGGGAAGGCCAGGGCCAGCTTGTCGTCGCGATAGGCCGTGTTGCCGCCGCAGTGGTCGAAGTGGAGGTGGGTGTTGATGACGACATCCACGTCCTCGGGCCGGACGCCGTGGCGGGCCAGGTTCGCCAGGAGCGAGCCCGCCTCGCCGACGCCGGCGGCGCCGGGCAGGCGGGTGGCCTTGCTCCCCACGCCGGTCTCCACCAGGATGAGCTTGCCCTGCGAGCGCACCAGGAGGCAGTTGAGGCCCATGCCCAGGCGGTGCTCTTCGTCCAGGGCGCCGGCGACGGGCTCCCACATGACGCGGGGCGTGAGGCCGAAGACGGCGCCGGCGTCCAGGCGCAGGACGCCGTCGCTCACCACCAGGAGCTGCGCATCGCCCAGGGGGAACCAATCGGCCATGGCGAACGTCTCGAAAGTGGAGCAGGGCTCGCCCTTCAAGATAGCGCGCGAGCGTGGGCGGGGTCAATGGCGGCAGGGTGAGAGGTAGCGTAACCTTCTCTGTGTAAAAACGGGGGCGTACCCTTTGCAGCAAGCAAGGGAAAAGCAAGCTGCGAAAGGAGGACGCCCGTGGTGAGCATAA
>Ga0315268_10000737_pt1 | contig 38127 bp, 34 predicted proteins | sample C1_top_MG_FD_204535 | JGI IMG/M metagenome (GOLD analysis project Ga0315268, IMG submission 204535) | Sediment microbial communities from Yellowstone Lake, YNP, Wyoming, USA - C1_top | ecosystem: Environmental > Aquatic > Freshwater > Lake > Sediment | place: USA: Wyoming | collected 2017-08-01
CGCGGAAGCGCGGCTGGGGCCTGGCCCGCGGCTTTTCGTTCTTCGGTTTGGAGTACTGGAGCCGGCGCGACCGCTTCGGTTTTCTCCTCATTGTGCTGGCCGCATGGCTCCTCACCGGCCTGGCCAGTGTGTACGTCGGTGCGATTCTTCGCCTTGATGCGGCGCCGATGGCGATGGGCTCAGGGAATCTGGCAGGGCCGGTGAACGCTTGGTATTTTGAAAACCGCCTGCCCCCCACGCCGGAGCGCGACCTGCTCCTCGCGCTTTCCTACCACCAGAGCGGCGAGCGCGAAAAAGCCGAGCGCCTCTACCGCAGCCTGCCGCAATTTCCTGAAGCGTGGAACAACCTGGGGGTGCTCTTGAAAGAAGCGGGCCGCGAAAATGAAGCGCAGCAGGCCTTTCGTCGCGCGCTCGAGTTGGACCCATCGCTCGCCGAAGCGGCGCTCAACCTTGGCCAGCCGCCCTCTACTCTGTGGACGGAACTTCACCAGAAATACGACCCCGGCCGGCCAATGCTTGCGCCGCCCAGCCCGACCCGACTGGTACGCGCAGCGCTGAGCAGGACCTGGGCAGGCATTTTCGCGGACGCGTTGGCGGGGCCGGTGCGACTCGGGCTGATCGAACGGCTTTACCGTGGCGAGGCGATGTCCGGGGTGCGGGTGGCGTCCATCGTTTTCTTGGTGGCCCTGGCCTTGGCTGTGGCGATGATCTTTCTCATCCCTGTGCGTGAGGTCTCTGTGCCTGCTGCCCGCGGCCACGTCGTTTGGGAAGCTCTGTTTCCGGGGACCTCACCGGTGTACGCATTCCTCGGCGGGCCGGTGCTCTATCTTTGGATGGCCTTCCTCGTTCAAGACCTCTTCATTTTTTGGAAAGGCACTGCGCGCATCCTGACCTGGATTGGAACGCCGAACATTGCCACCAACTATGCGCTGCCCTTCCTGAGTTCAACCCAGGAGATGCTGAAAATCGGCGGGCCCATCAATCCGGGCTGGACGTGGGTGCTGGTGGCGCCGCTGGTGATCTTCGCGGTCAACCTCTTCCTGGTATGGCGCAGCCGTCGCGCCGCTTAGAACTTGTCTCATAAACGATGGTTTGAAGGCACCCGGGAGGGCACGGCTTTAGCCGTGCCGTAAAAGCCTTATCAACACAGGGGCTTTAGCCCCTGAGGCCCTGGCCATTTCCCGTTCGATGGTTTCCCGCATTTATGAGACAAGTCCTGACTGTTCGCCGACGCGGTGCTTCCTATTCAGTTTTTTCTGATAGCCCAAGCCGCTGCATCTTCGTGCGCAGGCCTTCGCGGCTGATGCCCAGGATTTCCGCGGCGCGGGTGCGATTGCCTTCGGTGTGCGCGAGCACGGCGGTGATGAGTCGCTTTTCCATTTCCGCCAGCGGCATCGGCGGCAGCGTCGCCGCTGCGCCCGATGTCTTCTCTCCGCGAAGGCGGGCGTTCAGCGCCTCCGGCCCGAGCAGTGCGCCCGGCGCCGCGATGGCCGCCAGCCGCGCCATTTCGCTTTCCAGTTCGCGCACGTTGCCGGGGAATGCATACGCGACCAGCGCTTCCAGAGACTCGCCGCTGAGTTCCGGCGGCTGCTTGGCGTAGCGCGCGGCATACCGCCGCAGAAAACGGTCGGCGAGCAGGCGGATATCGTGGGGACGCTCGCGCAGCGGCGGGAGCTGGATGGTGATGGCCGCCAGGCGGAAGTAAAGATCGCTGCGGAAGCGCCCGGCTTCCACCTCCGCGGCTAGGTCACGGTTGGTCGCCGCCACCACGCGTACGTCGGCCGTTTCCGTCCGCACCGAACCCAAGCGCGTGAACTCGCCCGATTGCAGCACGCGCAGCAGCCGCGGCTGCAGCTCCACGGGAAGCTCGCCGACTTCGTCAAGAAACAGCGTGCCGCGATGTGCGGCGCCGACCAGTCCGATGCGATCGCGGACGGCGCCGGTGAACGCGCCGCGCGTGTAGCCGAACAGCTCCGACTCGATGAGCGGCGCGGGGATGGCCGCGCAGTTCAGCACGATGAACGGCCCGGCGGCACGCGCGCTGTGGCGGTAGAGGGCGCGGGCGACGAGTTCCTTGCCGGTGCCGGTTTCGCCCTGGATGAGCACCGGCAGGTCGGTAGGTGCCACCTGGCGCACAGTCCCAAGCACGCCGGCCAGCGCCGCATCCGCTGTCAGGATGCCGTCGGTTTCTCCCAGTGCCGCATCCAACTCTTGCGCGCGCCGGCGCGCGTGCTCGATCAGAACCGCGGCGCGGAGCCGCGGAGCCGTCAGGCGGCAGATTTCGTCCAGCAGTTCGCGATGGCGTTCGCCGAAACGGTTGGCGGCGCGATTTTCCAGGTAGATGAGCGCAAAGGCTTCCTCGGAGGTCACCAGTGGCGCGCAGAGCACCGAGCGCAGCGCCAGCCGCTTGACGCTGGGGTGGTCGCGGAAGCGGTCCGAATCGAGTGCGTCGCCCACCAGCACCGCGCGGTTGCTCTCCAGCACCGCCGAGGAAATCGAGCTGCTCACTTCCGCTTCGGCTTCGTCCAGCGCTTCGCTGCGGAAGTTGCGCGCCACCGTCGCGCGGAAACGCCCCTCTTCGCGCACGACCACGAAGCCCCGGTCGGCGCCCAGGCCCTCGATGGCCGCGTCGAGCACGCTGGCGAGGAGCTCGCCGTAGTCACGCTCCTCGAGCAGCATCCGCGAGGTGCGGTAGAGCAGCGCCAGTTCATCCGCGTTGAATTTGGCCGGCTCGCTCAAGGCCTTCCTTTTCGGTGGACTATAGCACCCCTTTGCTCACACCCCGCAAGCAAACGCGGCCATCGAGCGCAGCGGAAGCAGATCATTTGTTGTGCGTGATTTCAGGCGTCAACGCGCCGCGGCTTCCGGCAGTGGGCTAGTTTCCGATATGCCGACTTATCGTCCACTTGAACGGAGGAGTCTCACCCAAGCAAGCGCGGCTGACCTGGACTCGGAAGGCGGTCGTTGGAGAATCAGCAGCTACCAGCGATATCCAATAATGGAATTTGTTTCGTTTCAGGAGCTAAGCGGCTCTCGATTTGTGTTTTCGATAGACTGCGGATGCTACCAATCCGATAGCGGCCCAAATCGCGATCCCTAACGGAAGGTAGCTCACATAGCCGCCCACTTTCTCCGGAATTGATGACGCCGCTGCACAAATAACAGTGAAGACCAAGAGCAGAATCCATTGTCTCTTCATGGTGTTTCTGTTCTTATCTGCGCTGCGCCAATGGTCTAACCACGAGCCAATGCAATACCAGAGCAAAGGGACAAACAGCAGCGCCGGTAAGATCGAAACCGATTCGGGGAGTCCTGGCCGGAGGGCGTCGAGGGGCCAGGACAGAAGTAGGCCCGTGAGAAATGCTGGCATGTTTAGAATCGCCGCGAACTTAAACGGCCACGGCCAGACGTGAAATCGCAGCGTGGAGTCCCACCCAGTGGAACTCCCCAAAAACGGATGGCTAAGAATAGAGTTGCGAAGCCAAAGCCCCCAGCCGCCAAAGAACATAGCAAGAGCAGTCTGTGAGATCGGCAGTATTCTGCGAAATTGGTTTCCTTGGGCCATGAAATGCGTCTCATCACTATTAGACACCAAGGAGGGAGCCGTTGACTCTCATGTTTCTGTGGACGACCGTTGATTAGGCTCCCATCCGACCAGAGGGTATCAGTGGACGTAAACGCGCTCACCGGAAATTGGCCCACTACCCCGCTTCCGCTGCGAGCGCGTGCATGCGCCGGTGCCAGACGAAGAGCAGCGTGCTGCCCACCAGGATGAGCCCGAGGCACAGCCCCACCCACAGCCCGACGACGCCCCTGCCGTAATGGAACGCCAGCGCATACCCGAGCGGCAGCCCCACCCCCCAGAAGATCACGCCGTGCAGAATCATCGGCGTGTGCGTATCGCCCGCGCCGCGCAGCGCGCCCGTGGCCACCACCTGGATGCCGTCGAAGAGCTGAAAGAACGCGGCCACCAGCAGCAGTGCGACGCTGGTAGCGATCACTAGCGGATCCGGCGTGTAGATGCGCGCGATCCACCGAGGTATCAGAATCAGGGTCAACGCCGAGCAGGACATGAACGCCGCCGCCAGCAGCAGCGCTGTCCAACCGGCTCGCGCCGCGCCGGCCGGGTCGCGCCGCCCGATGCTCTGTCCGACGCGCACCGCCGCGGCCGAGCTGATCCCCAGCGGCACCATGAACGTGAAAGCGATGGTTTGCAACGCGATCTGGTGCGCGGCCAGCGGCAGAGCGCCGAGCTTTCCCGCCAGCAGCGCCACCGCCGCAAAGACGCCGTATTCAATCAGGATCTGCGCCGCAGCGGGAGTGCCCAGCGCCAGCAGTTTCCGCACGCGTTCCAGGTCTGGCCGCCACACGCGGGCCCAGAGCCCGGTGCCGTAGCGCCGGTCGTGGAGCACGATGGCGAACGCGAGCACCGCGGCCATATACCCCCGCGAAACACAGGTCGCCCAGCCTGCGCCTTCCACTCCCATCCGTGGCGCGCCCAGGTGGCCGTAAATCAACGCCCAGTTGGCGACGACGTTCACCAGGTTCGCGGTCACCAGCGCAAACACCACCGGCCTCACCAGGTTCATCGCCTGCAAGTAGCGCCGGAACGCACAGTAGAGCAGCAGCGGCGGCGTGCTCCACATCAGCGCCTTGAAATAGGGGATGGCCAGCGGCAGCACCACCGGGTCGAAGCCGAGCCGGTACGCGAGCGGGATGCACGCGAACGCTGCACCCATCACCACCGGCGCCAGCGCCAGCCCCAGGTACACGCTGTTCAGCAGCGAGTGGTGGCAGTCGTCCACACGCTCTGCTCCGAACGCCTGCGACACCAGCGTATCCAGCCCCAGCAGCAGCCCGCTGCCGGTAATCCCGATCGTGTAAAACACCGCGGCGCCCAAGCTGACCGCGCCGATGGCCGCGGCGCTGTTTTCCAGCCGCCCGACCATCATCGTGTCCACGATGCCCATCAGCATCCAGCCGATTTCCGCCGCGGCCAGCGGCCCCGCCAGCCGCACCATCGGCCCGATCTCCTGCCGCACTGCCTGCCACTTTGCTTTCACCGCTGCCCCTTGTCGCTTTCCGCTGCCGGAAACGAATCGCCCATTCTAGTGCCGTTCCAACTAAATTCGGCTAGCTATCTCCCGGCGCAAAAGACTGGGCGCAGCAAGTTGGAACGGCACTAGGGGACACCCAGCCATTTGAGAAATGAGTTTTGTGGGTCGCGGCTTTAGCCGCGACATCAAAGGCGTGTGAAGACTGGGGCTTTAGCCCCTGAAGCACAAAGCGGACTGCTTTCCAATCGTCTTATTTCCTTCTCACTATCAAGACGAATCGCCCATTCTAGTGCCGTTCCAACCTGTGTCGCCTAAGCGGCTTGCGCGTGTAGGGGCGCTGCTTGCTGCGCCCAGAGTTGTTCGCCGCGGCAACAGTTAGCGAAGATTAGTTGGAACGGCACTAGGTCAGGCCGCAGCCTCTCTTGCTAGCTTGCGAACTTGCGATCCCCGGAGCACCGACAGCGCAAGCCCCAGCACCACCCCGACTAGGCTCACCCAGATCGGATGCCAGGGAATAATAAATTGAATCGCGGCTGTGTACAGGAGGTAGGCTCCCCCGAGCCCCACAAGAAAGCCTGCCAGCCAATCCCACACATAGCCTGGCTGCCCCCACAGCGTGTCTGCCTTGGCGGACATTGCGCACTCCTTCAGGCGGGCGCGGCTGATTACTGCAATTCTACTGTTTTGGCTATGGGGTCTATGACCAGCTTCTTCTCAAACTGCCTCAAAAACTCCATACCTAAAAGCGCTTGGTTGCTCCCCGGCTCAATCAGCACGACACCCACCTTGGCTTCCGAGCCCACACCCGCACTCCCTAAACACATCAGCTTATTTTGAACGCTACCGTCGGCAAGGGTTACAGGCATCGTACCGACCAGCAAGAGTCCTATTGGGAAAGCCTCAAGGATTGGGATGGATAGGAACCCTGTGAACCCCGTATCAATCAGGCATTGCAACTTGTTCTTCTATCCCAGCGGGTTGGCCACTTCAATCTCGAGGTATGGGTCACCATCAGAGTCCAGATATCCAGTCACGGCGGCCCCCGCTCGCGGAATAGCCCACGCGATATACTCCTGACGAGCCTATCTTTATGACGTGGATGGGCCCCCCACCGGGCTCTGCTTTTTGGGCCGCTAGGATAGCCTCAGCTGGACTGTCCGCCACGAACGCCTTCTCGGTTTTTGTGTTTATGGCGACGAATTTGTCCAAATACTCCTTCTCAAACTGCGTCTGGTACTTATCTCGATAAATTCGTTCACCCTTTTCCGCAATCGCTTGGGGAGTATCGGGCATAGCAGTTACCTCCGGGACACCCCTAGTGTGATACAACGTACCTTGCAGGAGTTCAATCATTTCTTCTGGGGGTGGATCCCCCCTGCGTGTCTAGGTGCCGCCCCCGAACAATTCGTGACACGGCCTAGCGACGCCTACCTCCTGGTATCCGCAACGACGCGCAAGGCATGGCCTATTACCTTGGGCGGCGTTTTCTTGACCCTGCTGCGAGGCTCGACTACACTACACGTTTCGATTCCACTGTTTGATTCGCACTGAGGAGAGGGTTCATTGCCGAAGCGCACCTATCAACCTCGCAAGCGCCGCCGTCACAAGAAGCACGGCTTTCGCGCGCGTATGAAATCCAAAGGTGGTCGGAAAGTCCTTGCCCGACGCCGCCAAGCGGGCCGCCATCGGCTCACCGTCGTCTGATCGCGGCTATCCCCGCGCCGCCCGGCTGGTGCGCCGCGCCGACTTCGACGCGGTCTACCAGCAGGGTCGCCGCCGTTCGAGCCGCCAGTTCGTCGTTTTCTACCGCGCCAACGGCCTCGGACTCAGCCGCTTCGGGATGAGCGTAAAGCGGGCGCTCGGCGGGGCGGTGGTGCGCAACCGGATTCGCCGCCGCGTCCGCGAAATCATCCGTCTGCACCGTCAGGAGATTGCCTCGGGATGGGACATCGTCATACACCCGCGCAGTTCGGTGGCCACGGCACCGTTCGCGGCGCTCGCTGCGGAGCTTGTGGACCTGCTCCGCTCAGCGCTGGCGCCGGAAGCCGGCCCGCGCTGAGCGTGTCGCGCGGCCTGGGCGCCACACTCCTGCTCGCCGCCATTCGTTTTTACCAGGCGTGCCTTTCGCCCTACCTCGGCTCCGTCTGCAAGTTCTATCCCTCCTGCTCGCGCTACGCCGCCGAAGCCGTCGAGCAGCACGGCGCGCGCCGCGGCGCCTGGCTGGCGGCGAAGCGCCTGCTGCGCTGCCGGCCATTTTCCGCCGGTGGATATGACCCGGTGCCGGAATTCTGGATTCGCCCCAACAGCGAGGGCTCGCCATTCCAGGAGTCTGCGTCGTGAACGAAGATAAAACCACGCAGATTCGTCTCCTCCTGGCCGTCGTGCTTTCCATTGCGGTGATGGCCCTGTGGAGCCTTTTGTTTCCGCCGCCGAAACCTCGCCCGCCGCAGCCGGGGACTCCTCCAGCACAATCGGCGCCGGCGCCACAAACAAAAGCGCCGGCCCCGATTGCATCGGGGCAGGCGGCAAATGCGCAGCCAGGCAAGTCGCAGCCTGCGCCTCCCAGCCCGGCCGAAGTGGCTGCGCCCCCGGTTGCGCCGCGGGCCGCCTCGGAAGAAAAAACAATCGTGGTCGAAAACGACCTGTACCGCGTTGAATTCTCGAACCGCGGCGCCGTGGTGCACAGTTGGCAACTGAAGAAGTACAAGGACGACCACAAGCCACCCGAAACCCTTAACGTCGTGCACGCCGAGTCCGCGAAGCAGTTTGGCGGTTGGCCGCTTTCTCTTGCTCTGGAGAATACCGAGCTCGAATCGCTCGCCAACAACGCGCTCTACGAAGTCACGCCTGCCCCGACGGGGTCGGGGCCCTCATCCACCCCGCTGCGTGCGCCGGCCGAGTTGAACTTCACTTGGAGCGACGGTCGCCTGGCGGTCACCAAGCGCCTGAAATTCGTCTCCAGCTACATCGTCCAACTGGACTCGGAAGTGTCTTACGACGGCAAGCCGCTGCCTCATGCCATCGCCTGGCGGGGCGGCTTTGGCGACGACACGGTGTACAACGCCGCCACGCGGGTCCTGGTGATTTTCCGCACCGGCGGCAAGATGCAGTCACTGGCCAGCAACAAGGTCGGCAACCCCGACAACCCCGCCCAGCGGCAGCTTCAGGAAGGCGTGCTCGATTACGCGGGCATCGAAGACCTCTACTTCGCCGCGGCGTTTCTCCCGCCTGAGGTGCGCCCCGGCGCGCCGGGGGCGGGCGTGTCGCTGTGGCACTGGAGAATCGACCGCGAGGTCATGCGGGACAACAAGCAGGTCAAAGAGCCCGTGCCGGAAGTCGCGGTGAGCAATGCGACGCCCGGCCCGCTCACCCTGCGGCTTTACGTCGGCCCGAAGAGCATCGAAGACCTGAGCAAAGTCAACCCGCCGCTCACCGACCTGGTGCAGTTCGGCGAATGGCTCGGCGTGATCGCCAAGCCGCTCTTCTACTTCCTGAAATGGCTCAACGGCTATGTCCACAATTACGGCTGGGCCATCATCGTGCTCACCATCGTCATCAACACCGCACTTTTCCCGTTGAAGGTGAAGAGCTGGCGCTCGATGCAGAAGATGCAGAAGGTGCAGCCGGAGCTGAAAGCGATCCAGGACAGGTACAAGAAATACTCGATGCGCGACCCGCGCAAGGCGGAAATGAACAAGGAGATGATGGCCATCTATCAGCGCGAAGGCATCAGCCCGATGGGCGGATGCCTCCCCATGCTGCTCCAGATGCCCATCTGGTTCGCGCTCTATCGCATGCTCAGCGTGTCGATCGAGCTGCGCCACGCCCCCTGGATCTGGTGGGTCAAAGACCTGTCGAACTACGACCCCTATTTCATTCTGCCGGCGCTGATGGTCTTGACTATGTACCTCATGCAGAAGATGACGCCGGTCACCACCACCGATCCGATGCAGCAAAAAATGATGAATATGATGCCCCTGTTCATGGGCATCCTGTTTTTCCGGACTTCCAGCGGCTTGGTGCTCTATATTCTTACCAGCAACCTGATTGGCATTTCGCAGCAGTGGTTTCTGAACCGCACCGCGCCCGCCGTCGCTTCGGCGAAGCGCAGGGAGAGATAGGGTTCGTAGGGGTGCTGTTCATCGTGGAGTGGGTTTGCGTGTCATTCTGAGGAGTCCGTCCCGATGCATCGGGACGGACGACGAAGAATCTCAACGGGGATTGCTTGGCAAGGCGTTGCGTTCGACTTGAGGTTGAAAATGGTTCCTGTTCACTGGCCGCTGTCCACTGATCACTGACTCACATGACTCACCGCTTTACCACCGACGGCAAGCTCGACCGCGAGGCCCTGGCGGCGGAACTCCGCCAGTTTCTGAATCCGCTGCTGGGCCACATGCGGCTCGAAGTCTCGTTCGACGTCCGCACGCAGGACGCCGTGCCCGACGATGTCGAAAGCCCCGAGGTGGTGGTCACTTTCCGCGGCCGCGATGAAGAGTTGCTGCTCGAGCGCAACGCTGAGCTGCTGAGGGCGCTCGAATACATCACCCTGCGCGGCCTTCACCTTGACCCGCATTTCTACGACCACGTCCGCTTCGAATGCGCCGACTACATCGCCATGCGCATCGAGGAGCTCAAGCTCTCCGCCAAAGTTGCCGCGGAACAAGTGCTCACCTCGCACCTGCCGTTCAAGTTCAACCCGATGTCGCCCCGCGAGCGCCGCATCATCCACCTGGCATTGAAAGATACGCCGGGTGTGCGCACCGCCAGCGAAGGCGAAGGCGACCATCGCTACATCGTCGTCTACCCCGCCCCGTCCAGCCGCGATTCCGCCGCCAAACGGTAGCGCCGGACAATTTCAGACATTGTTACAGCCGGGACCACAGGTCGCGAGGATCTTCTTTGATCGCTGTGGTTCTGCGATGGGGGTTCTCTTTGTCCCAGAGCCATCTTTTCGGGTTTTCGTAGATGTACCCGATAATTCGCCCCATATTATCCCCTGGCCGGATGACATGCTCGAAGTAGCCGCGCTGCCAAACCGGAAGTCGAAGGTGGGGTATTCGTTCGTGAACTTTCTTGGTGACGGCCGCCTTGAACGAGCGAACAATAGTGGGGATTGACGCTTCTCGGGGTTGCCCGAAGGCCTCGGCGTGCTGGTCCGACACCGGTAGGGGCACGGCATGCCGTGCCCGTTTGTAGACCACCAGGATACCGTGGAGGTGATTAGGCATTACGACGTGGGCATCGAGTCCGACGTTTGCACAATGCAGGGGGATTTCCAGCCACGTCTGTTCGACAATCCGGCCCAACCAATTCAGTCTCATAGAGCCATCCACGACTTTGCCGAACAGCGCACGACGTCGGTCGGCGCAGATGGTCACGAAGTAAACGCCTGCCTGGGAGTAATCGAAACCCCTCAATCGAATCGAGCGCCGCTCGGGAAGTTTGCCCTTCTTATTGATGGGGCCGGGAGTCGCCATTTTCAAGCAGCGGGCACGGCATGCCGTGCCCCTACAGTCGTCGAATTTTCGCCCCGCCTACAAATCCAGCAGATACCCTTCTTTTCCGACGTTGAAACACTGCGTGGCGCCGACGCGGTCGCTTTGCCCGGCGCATTCGTGGATGTGGCCGCAAAACAGGAAGGCGGGCTGCACGCGCTCGACCCACGCGCGCAACGTGCGGCTGCCGGCGTGGCGTCCCAGCATGACGCGGTCCAGCCGCGTGTTGTGAGGTGGGAAATGCACGACGAGATAAAGCAGTGTCGCCTGCTCAAATGCCTTGAGCGCCTCGGCGATTTCTTCTTCCGAAAATTCGCCCGGCGTGTTGAACGGCGTGGGGTTGCTGTAGCCGAGCCCGGCCCACTGCGTCCCGCGGAGCTGCCGCACCTGGCGATGAAAGTCCACGAAGCCGAATTTCGCGCAGAACTCGCGGTTCTCGCGGTCGGTTTCGTGGTTGCCGGGCAGCACCCACAGGCGCTCGCCGAGCGGCCGCAGCGCTTCGCCGCAGCGGTCGAGCGCCCGGCCGAACGTCGAGAGGTCACCAGCGGAGATGTAGAGGTCGGCAGGCTCAGCCACCAATTTTTCAATCGCCCGCACATCGCCATGAATGTCACTGAAAATCAGAATCTTCATTTTCGGCTGCCAATCTTCTGACCGTCATTCCGAGGCCCGACGATTCCTGTCGGGCCGAGGAACCTCAGGGGTTGGTTTCGTGAATTTCCCTTCATTCCACCACCCATCCCTGCTCCACCACTTTCCCCGCGCCATCGAATCTTACCCGATAGGCGAAGGGGTGTGACCTCCCCGGGCGCGTGAAAAACCGCAAATCCGAGAATTCGACGTCGTGCAGTCCGCCGCGCTCTTCGTAGTGGACCGAGGGGAAGCGCGCAAACCACAGGTAAATCTTCACGGTCGGCAGCGCCTCGGCTTCAGTGATGTACGTATTCGTCGGCGAATCGGCAAAGAAGTCGTACTTCGCGGGGCTGTGATCGAACAGCCGGAACTGCGCCCGCCACACACCGTCGGGCGTGCGAATCATCCCACTCCATACCAGCGGTGAGGGCGGCAACGGCAACGCCGCCAGGCGCTCCACGGCCAGGCCGCGGCTTGCGGCGAAATCTTTCACGCGCCCGCGCGCCACAATCTGTGCCGCCCCGCTCAGTCCCAGATAGGCCGCGAACACCACCACGCCCGCGCGGCACCAAGTCGCTCGCGACACCGAGAAGCCCCAATCCTTTCGCGCGGGAGCGAGAAATACCAACGCCAGCAATACGGCGATCACCACCACGGCCCACGGCGAAAAACCAAAACCTACCGCGCGCGCCAGCCGCTCGATCGCCACGGCTGCGAAGCTCAGCAGCGTCCAAGAAAACGTTGCCCGCGGCGCGAACCCGCGCTTCTGCCGAAACACCCACGCGGCCATTTGCGGCACCAGCAACGATCCGGTCATCAGGAAATCAATGATGAAGTTCGTGTCCAGCGCCGCGCGGTGGTTGGAGATGGGACTCCAGATCATTGTCCCGAACGACGTGATCAGGTCTAGGAAGATGTGCAGCGCAATGCCCACGCCGTAAATCAGCGTGAGCCGCTGCCAAGAAGGACACGCCCACCCGCGACGGCGCGCGTACCACCGCGTCAGCCCCGCCAGCCCCAGCGCAAACGCCGGCAGACACACAAACGAGTGCGTGAACCCGCGGTGCAGCTCGAGCAGCGCGATGTTCCGCGAATCGAACACCTCCGCCACAATGTCCGAATCGGGGAAGATCGCCCCCAGCGTCGCTGCCCCCACCGCAATCCGCGCCTGTAGCGCCGGCCTCTGGCCGGCCGGGGCACGGGGCAGAGCCCCGCCATCGGGTGGGTCTCGGTCTTGTTTGTGGTCTGTGTTTATCCGTGTGAATCCGTGGCTACTGTCCGTTCTGTGTTCTTCGCCCGCAAAAAACGCCTTCCCAATCAGCGCCCCTGCAATCCCGTGGGTTATGGTGTCCATGGAGGGAGGTGACCTTCAGCGAACGAGAATCAGTGGGTCCCGTTTGGGTAGGACTGTTCCAATGCGTTGCGTGCTGACTTTGTATTTCGCCAGCGCGGCAAGCGCCGCAGCGGCGGCGTCGGCAGCGATGGCGACGAACAACCCGCCCGAAGTCTGCGGGTCGAACAGCAACAGCCGGAAGTCTTCGCTCACACCATTCGCAAACTCAACGCAGCCGCCGTAGTACTCGCGGTTGGCCTTGAGCCCGCCGGCGATGTGCCCGCCGCGCGCCGCTTCGCGCGCGCCCGGCAGATAAGCAATCGCGCTGTGGTCAATTTCCAGTGACACGCCGCTGCCGTGCGCCATCTCGTGCGCGTGCCCCAGCAGCCCGAATCCTGTGGTATCCGTCACCGCGTGCACGACTCCGGTGTCAATTTCGCGCAAGGCCTCCGCCGCGTCGCGGTTCAACCGCACCATCGATGCCGCCGCCGCGTCCACCGATTCCGGCGAAGCCGCATTATTTTTCAGCGCCGTCGAAATGACGCCCGTGCCGATGGGCTTGGTCAGCAGCAGCACATCGCCCGGCCGGGCGCCGACGTTGCGCCACACTTTCTTCGGATGGATCACGCCGGTCACCGCATAGCCGAACTTCAGCTCCGAGTCTTTGATGGAATGCCCGCCGACCACGCTGCATCCCGCCTCCTGCATCTTTTCCTGTCCGCCGCGGATGATTTTTTCCAGCAGCTCTGGTTCACCCTTTTCCGGGAAGCCCACGATGGAAAGCGCCGACACCGGCCGCCCGCCCATCGCGTAGACGTCGCCCAGCGAATTGGCCGCGGCGATGCGGCCGAACATCTCCGGGTCGTCCACGATCGGCGTGAAAAAATCCACGGTCTGCACGATGGCCAGTTCGTCGGCGAGAAGGTACACCCCGGCGTCGTCGCGGGTTTCGAATCCCACGAGCACGTTCGGATCAGTTGGCCGCGGCAGGCGGCTCAGCACGGAGTCCAGCAGACTGGGACTCAGCTTGGCCGCTCAACCGGCGGCCTTGACCATGGCCGTCAGTTTGACGGTCTTCGCCAAGGCGTTTTTCCTCCTTACGGCAACGTTCCGCGATTATACCTTGCCCCGCGCTGGAGCCCGCCTCTTGAGTGGCCGGGCCTATCTCCTGGCCCTTCGGCCCGTCGATGTTTCCTAACCTCTTGCCGTCTGCAGCGTCTCTTCTGTTGACATCCTACAGGAATGGGCGTAGGCTCCTGTAGATCATCTACCGGAGGGTACATGGACGCTGCCAAAGCCGATCTTCTCCAGGGCACGCTCGACCTGCTCATTCTGAAAACGCTGGACACCTTGGGCTCGATGCACGGCTATGGCATCGCCCAGCGCATCCAGCAGATTTCCCGCGAGGTTTTCCGCGTCAACCAAGGCTCGCTGTATCCCGCGCTGCACCGGCTCGAGCAGCAGGGCTGGATCGCCTCCGACTGGCGCGACTCGGAGAACAACCGCCGCGCCAAGTACTACCGGCTGACCGCGACAGGGCGCAAACATCTAGCGGCCGAGGAACGCAACTGGGAACGCGTGGCCGCCGCCGTCGCGCGCATCCTGCAAACCGCGTAACGCCGGCTTGCCCTGAGCTTCTCGAAGGGGCTTCAGCCCGGCGGTTTGGCGCGGCGCAGCCGCGCCTTGGAGTGCGGCGGCTTGCCGCCGCCTTTGTCCCGCGAAGCTTGCTTCGCGTTGGTTTCGGTAGCGCCGGCTTCCAGCCGGCTGAGGGTGCGGGGGCTAGCCCCCGCGTAGGAGCACTCAAATGCGTTGGCTGAAATTGCTCTTTCGCAAATCGCGGCTGGACCGCGAACTCGACGCCGAATTGCGCTTCCACCTCGACGCGCAAATTGAAGAAAACCTCCGCGCCGGGATGAACCGCAAAGAAGCGCGCCGCCAGGCGCTGCTCACGCTCGGCGGCGTCGAGCAGGTGAAAGAAGGCGTGCGCGAAATCCGTCCCGGTTTCTTCCTCGAAACTCTCTGGCAGGACATCCACTTCGGCGCGCGCATGCTGCGCAAGAATCGCGGCTTCACCGCGGTCGCTGTGCTGACTCTCGCCCTGGGTATTGGCGTCAACATCTCAATTTTCAGTTTCGTCAACGCAATCTTTTTGCGGCCACTGCCAGTCCCTGAATCTGAGCGGCTGGTCTCTGTCTATCAGCGCACACTTGGTCCGGGGAGCTACTTCACAAGTTGTTCCTATCCCGATTACGAGTACTACCGCGACCATAACCGGGTCTTTTCTGGGATGCTCGCTTCCGCCACTTTCCACATGACCTTTCGGGCCGGGGATGAGCCAGAGAGAGTGTTAGGGGCGCTGGTGAGCCGCAACTACTTCTCTGTGCTCGGAGTCAAGCCTGCGCTGGGCCGGCTGATTGTTCCGGAGGAGGGACGAACACCCGGCACTGATCCGGTCATCGTCCTAGGCCACGATTTCTGGGCGCAGCGTTTCGGAGCGGATCCGCAGGCAATCGGCAAGGCGGTGGTTCTGGGCAAGACAGTCTTCACGGTGGTTGGGGTGGCGCCGCGAGGATTTCGCGGGGTCATGCTGGACGAGGCAGATCTGCCCGCGCTATGGGTTCCAGTCACGATGTATAGGGAGACGGTACCGGATTTGGCGGAATCTGACCTCCTCCACTACTGGGGGACACAGTCGTTTTCGGTGCTGGGCAGATTGCGGCCCGGGGTCAGTTTCGAGCAGGCGCGCGCCGACATGGAGGCCCTAGCGTCACAGATCCGTGTGGATCACCCCGAGCGCGAGGCGGTCTGGGACAAAGACACCAAAGAATTTGGTCGCCTTGCCGTCGTGCTCTATCCTTCCAACCAGGCCCGCTTCTGGCCGGCCTATCGGGAATCTGTCGTCGCGTCCTTGGGGTTGTTGACAGCGGTTGTGGGCTTGGTGCTGCTGGTCGCCTGCGTCGACGTGGCTAATCTGATGCTGGCACGCGGCGCTAACCGGCAAAGAGAGATAGCCGTCCGGCTGGCGCTGGGTGCAAGTCGAAAGCGTCTCGCCGCGCAACTCCTGGTGGAGAGCCTGCTGCTGTCTTTGTTGGCAGGAACGGCCGGCCTGGTCGTGTCAGTCTGGACCTCGGCGTACCTCGGGAGTTTTCGCGAAGCGTTCCGAATCCCGCTCGCACTGGACACGGGCCTTGACGTTCGGGTCCTGGCTTTCGCACTGGGGGCCTCGCTTGCCACCGGCTTTATCTTCGGAATGTTTCCGGCGTGGCAGGCTTCGCGGCCCGACCTGAGCGCCGCGCTGAAGGCAGAGCCGATTGGTCAGGGCCGGAGTGGCCGCCCGTCGAGATTCCATCATGGGCTTCTGGTGGCTCAAGTCGCCCTGTCGCTCGTTCTGCTGATCAGTGCTGGCCTTTTTGTCCGCACTCTTCTCAATGCACAGGCAGCGGACATCACCGTGCAGTCGCAGAACGTCCTGCTGGGCAGTGTCGACTTGGCTGCCCGGGGCTACACAGAGGCCCAGGGCGGCATCCTCTACCCGCAGTTGCGGGATCGCCTGCGTGCGCTCCCCGGCGTTCGCCAGGCGGCGTTCGTTTACGTCGTTCCCCTGGGCGGCCGCCGGGGCGGCACGAATATTGTCATCAGCCCACCGGAGAGCCCTTCGGAGCAGAAAAGCATTCAGGTGGATTTCAACGTGGTCACCCCGGGCTACTTCGCAACCGTTGGGATCCCGATCGTGCGGGGTCGTGACTTTGCGGACTCTGATCTGCCGGGCGGGCCTAGGGTCGCGGTGATCAACGAGCAGTTTGCGCAGCGCTTCTGGCCGCACGAGAACCCGCTCGGCAAACAGTTCTCGCTGAGTTGGCCGTCGGCCTCGACCGTCGAGGTGGTGGGGGTTGTCCGCGACGGCAAGTTCCGCAATTACCGCGCGGCGGTCAAGCCGTGCCTCTACGTTCCTCTCTCGCAGAGATACCAGCCGGTGATGAACCTCGAAGTGCGCACGGCGGGGAACCCGCTGGACCTCCTGCCTGCGGTTCGGCGGGAAATGCGGGCGCTGGATAAGGACCTGCCACTGACCGGGGTGCAAACGCTGAAGGCGCACTTGGACGCGGCACTTTCTGGGGAACGTCTGACGGCGACGCTGCTGAGTGGACTCGGCCTGCTGGCACTGGTGGTGGCGGCTGTGGGAATCTATGGCGCGATGTCGTTCCTCGTAGCGCAGCGCACGCACGAAATCGGCATCCGCATGGCGCTCGGCGCCTCCACGGCCAAAGTGCTGTCCATGGTGCTCCGGCAAGCAATGCTGGTCGTCTCCGCAGGGATTGTCATCGGGCTCATCACGGCCATCGTTGTGACGCGTTTTGTCTCCAGTTTGCTCTATGGCGTGACGCCCACCGACCCGCTCACCTTTGGGGGGATTTCATTGCTGTTTCTCGCGGTAGGGCTGCTGGCCTGCTACCTCCCCGCGCGCCGCGCGACGAAGGTCGATCCCATGGTTGCCCTGCGTTACGAGTGAAGCAGGGGTCAGGAATCAGGAACCAGGATTCAGGGAAAGGCACGAAGCCTCCACGCTGTGCAGGCGATTCTCTTCTGCCCCTGAATCCCGAATCCTGTATCCTGAATCCTAGCCCTTGGCCCCTGCCCCTTAGCCGCTGTCCCCTTCTTGTTATCTGTGGTTTCATATCAGGTTATGCCGATGCGCACCTCTGACACCGTGCGACTCGCTCTCCGCGCTCTCACGGCACACAAACTGCGCACAGTGCTCACACTGCTCGGCCTGATCATCGGCGTGATGTCGCTGATTCTCGTGGTCACGCTGATTCAGGGTGCCAACCGCTACGTCGAGCAAAAAATAGCCAACCTAGGCACCGACATTTTCCAGGTCGCCAAAATGCCGCTCGTGCCCCGCGACTTTGAAGAACTCGCCCGCGCCTACAGGCACCGCGACATCGAAATGGACGACCTCCTGGCCGTCGCCGCTCGCTGCGCGCGTTGTGAAGCCGTCGGCGCCGAGGTTTCCACGCTCTCCCGCGTCTGGACCGAAACCGACAGCCTGCCCGACATCGACACCCGCGGCCAGACCGCCAATATGAGCACGATCAGCACGCTCGACATCGCCTCGGGACGCTTTTTCTCCGAAGGCGAAGAGCGCGCCGCCTCCAACGTGGTCATCCTGGGCGACAACGTCCGTGACCGCCTGTTCAAAAACCGCGACCCACTGGGCAAGACGGTCCGCATCGCCGGCGAGTTGTTCCTGGTCATCGGCACCGCTGAACGCATCGGCGAAGTCCTCGGCCAACCGCAGGACGATTTCGTGATCATCCCGCTCGAATCGTTCCAGAAACTTTTCGGCCTGCGCCACAGCCTTGTCCTGCAAGTGCAGGCCACCCCGCCTATCCAGCAGACGCAGGACGAAGTGCGGCTCATCCTCCGCGGACGCCGCCACGTCGCTCCCGGCGCCAAGGACGATTTCTACTTCGCCACCGCCGACACCTACATGGAGCTTTACCGCGACATCAGCTCGGTTTTCTTCGTGGTGTTTGTGCTGATTTCTTCGGTGGCTTCGATTGTGGGTGGGATTGTGATTATGAATATCACGCTGGTGAGTGTTTACGAGCGTACCAAGGAGATCGGCCTGCGCCGCTCGGTCGGGGCTACCCAGCGCGATATCGCCCGCCAATTTTTGATTGAGGTGCTTGCCCAGTGCTTGGTCGGCGGCGCCACCGGCGTTGCCCTCGGATTCCTGATCGCCCTGCTGCTCCGCCAGTTCACGCCCTTCCCCGCTGACGTCGAACCCCGCGTCGCCGCCCTCGGCCTGCTGCTGTCCTCGCTCATCGCCCTCGTCTTCGGCGTCTACCCCGCCACCAAAGCCGCCAAACTCGATCCTGTCGTCGCCCTGCGTACGGAATAGCTGTCAGCACTCAGCGCTCAGCCATCAGCAGCCCATCCGAAATTGGGCTGATTGCTGAACGCTGACTGCTGACCACTCATTGCTTCTTGCTGGCCACTGTCCACTGATCACTGTCCACTATGCCAGCTTCGCCTCCATCGTGATTTTGGCATTCAGCAGCCGCGAAATTGGGCAGCCCTGTTTCGCGTCGTTGGCCGCGGCCTCAAACTTGGCTTTGTCCGCGCCGGGGATTTTCGCCACCACGTCCAGGTGGCTCGACGTCACGGTGAACCCCGCGTCGGTTTTCTCCATCGTGATGGTCGCGGTGGTTTGGATGGACTCCGCCGTCATCCCTGCGTTGCCCAATTGCGCCGAAAGCGCCATCGAGAAGCAGCCCGCGTGCGCGGCGGCAATCAGTTCTTCGGGGTTGGTGCCGACACCTTCTTCGAAGCGCGTCCCGAACGAATACTGCGTATCTTTCAGCACTCCGCTCGCCGTCGAGATGGCGCCCTTGCCGTCCTTCAACCCGCCCTTCCACACCGCGCTCGCTTTCCGCTTGATCATGGTTTCCTCCGTGGTGAGCCCCGCAAGGGGCGAAAGAAATTAGCCCAGGGCGTCAGCCCTGGGAAAAATCGGCCGCGCGCAGCGCCTTCCTCTCTGCCGAAGGCCGACGCGGAGTCACGCTCTCGGCGGGACGCAGCGTCCTTCCCCTACCATGCAACACCGCCAAGCAATTCCATTCTGTCTGCCCCGCGCGGTTTGTCAAGGAACGCCGCTTTGAGCGGCCGCTGCACCCTGCATCCTGAATCCTGTATCCTGTACCCTGATCACTATCCACTATCCACTGACCACTGCCTTATGACTCGCGCCGAATGGAAAGAAAGCTTTCAGGTGGCGACCTCGACCATCGCCAGCCACAAAATGCGCTCGTTTCTCACCACGCTGGGTGTGGTCATCGGCGTAGCCAGCGTGATTGCCGTCGCCGCCATCATCGACGGCCTGAACGCTTACATCACCGACAAGGTGCGCGAGATCGGCAGCCAGACGCTCTTCGTCACCCGCTTCAAGGCCTTCACCTTTGACTTCAGCCGCCTGCCCGAGGAGGTCCGCCTCCGCAAGCACCTGAAGGCCGAAGACGCTGTCGCCATTCGCGACCTGTGCCCCACGGTCCTGAAGGCCACGCCGATTCTCACCCGCTTTGCCTCCATCGGCGGCTCCAACGAGATCCGCTACGCCAACAACAAAGTGGATTCCGCCATCCTCCGCGGCGGCGAGCCCGAATTGGTGGACACCGTGCCGGTCTATGTCGTGAAGGAAGGTCGTTTCCTCAGCGCTGAGGAAAACGAACACGCCGCCACGGCCGCCATCCTCGGCTCACCCATCGCCGACGCGCTCTTCGGCCCCGTGGACCCCCTCGGCAAAACCATCCGCATCAACGGCCGGCCGTTCGAGGTCATCGGCACCTTCGAGCCGCACCAGGGCCTGTTTGGAGGGCCCGGCGTGGACCAGTTCGTCGTGATTCCCTTCAAGACTTTTGCCAAGATGTACCCGGAAATCGAGGAGTTGGTCATCGCCGCCACCGTGGCCGACCCCAAGCTCATTCCGCAGGCCGAGGAAGAAGTCTCCGAGGTTCTCCGCCGCCGGCGGCATGTCCCCGCCAACAAGCCCAACGACTTTGAGCTGACCACCGCCGACCTGCTCACCGACCTCTGGCAGCAGCTCACCGGCGCTATCGTCCTGCTGACCCTCATCGTTGCTTCCATCGGCCTGTTTGTCGGGGGGATCGGCGTGATGAATATCATGCTCGTCAGCGTCACCGAGCGCACCGGCGAAATCGGCATCCGCAAAGCTGTGGGTGCCCGCCGGCGCGATATCCGCTCCCAGTTCATCCTCGAAGCGGTCGCGCTCACCAGCATCGGCGGCGTGATAGGGATTTTCGTCGGCGTGATGCTCAGCGTCGGTGTGGCACGGCTGGTGCCCCAGTTACCGGCGCACATTTCCCTGTTCTGGGTCACCGCCGCGGCCATGCTCTCCGTTGGCGTGGGATTGTTCTTCGGGATTTATCCTGCCGTGAAAGCGGCCAGCCTCGACCCCGTTCGCTGCCTGCGATACGAGTGACCCGTGCTGATCGCGTTTGTAGGGGCGCAGCATGCTGCGCCCGTGCGTAGCGCCGGCACTTGCCCTGAGTCTGTCGAACGGGTCTTGCCGGGCGGGGGTGCGGGGCCGGCCCCCGCGCTCTCATTTCGCGGGATTGTCCTCCGAGGTTACGCCTGTGCCGCCGCTTTCACACCGATGGTCAACGGCTCCGCGGCTTCCTTCGAGGAGAGCATATGGCATCGGCCGTCGAAGATTCCGCCCGCTTCGATCACCAGGCAGGGAGAATGGATCTCGCCCGTCACCACGCCCTTCGGCTGAATCTCCACGCGGCCCTTCGCGAATATGACCCCGTCGAACCGCCCGGCAATCACTACGTGATTGCCTTCGATCTGCCCTTCGACCTTGGCCTTCTCGCCGAGCACAAGGCTCTCGTGCGAAATCAGTGTCCCCTTCAATTGCGCCTCGATCCGAAATGTACCCTCAACCTCAAGAGTCCCCTCCAACTTGACCCCTTCGTCGAGGAAACCCGTCCATTCACCCGGCTCGCCCTTTTCGCCGTGTCCTGAGAGCTTCCAAGCCATAATCACCACCTCTGAGAGGGAGAATAGCCTAACCTGTCCGCATTCGATGTCAACCCTGAACGCCACATACTACGTCTGTAGTACTACGACTTCACAAGACGGTCGTACAGGCCCATCAGCTGCGCATCGTCGTAGTATTCGACGATTAACTGCCCAGGCCGTTTGCCTTTTGGTTTTCGGACCAGGACGCGCGTGCCCAAGGCGCGTTGGAGCTCCTCGAGCGCTGCGCGGAAGTTGGGATCGGCGAGCGCTTCCTGGGCGGTGCGCGGTGTGCGCGGCCCGCGGGACGCGATCCGTTCCAGTTGCCGTACGGTCAGGGCGCCTTTGGCAGCGCGCTGCGCAAGGAACTGGCGGAGCTTCGCGTCCGCGATAGCCAGCAAGGCCCGCCCGTGCCCGGCGCTGATGCGCCCCTCTTCGATCAAGTCTTGAATGTTCTTTTCGAGCTTGAGCAAGCGCACAGCGTTTGCCACTGTCGCGCGGTCCTTCCCCGTGCGTTCGGCGACGTCTTCCTGGGTCAAGTCGAATTCCTCGATTAATCGCTGGAATGCGCGGGCCTGCTCTATCGCGTTCAGATCTTCGCGCTGGATGTTCTCCACCAGCGTCAGCTCGAGCGCCATCTCCTCTGGCACCTGGCGCACCACCGCCGGGACCCGCTGCAGCCCGGCCCGCTGCGCCGCGCGCCAGCGGCGCTCGCCGGCGATGAGCTGATAGCGCACGCCGATCGGGCGCACCACCAGCGGCTGGATAATCCCGCTGGCGCGAATCGAGCGCGCCAACTCTTCCAGCGCTTCCTCCCGGAACTGCGTGCGAGGCTGATAAGGGCTCGGGTCGATCAAGTCGGTGTCCACCTGCTGCAGCCCGGCAAAGGGAGCCGCAGGGGGCTGCACCGCAGCAACAGCCTGCGGGGGCGGCGGTGCTACCGGCGGAGCCGCAACTTCAGGGTCCCGAATCAGCGCGCTCAACCCCTTGCCTAGCGCGTGCCTGGCCATTGGCGATGACCTCCTTAGCGAGTTCAATGTAACTTTCGGCGCCCCTACTACGTATGTCGTAGAACAGCACGGGCTTGCCGTGGCTCGGCGCCTCCGCTAACCTCACATTTCGTGGGATAATCGTCCTGAATACTTGGGCCCCGAAGAAACTATGCAAATCGGCGGCTACCTGCTTGGATAGCGTTGTTCGCTCGTCGTACATGGTCAGCAGGATTCCCTCTATTGCCAGGGATGGGTTGAGATTCCGGCGGATCCTCATCAGGGTATCCAACAGCTCGGAGACTCCTTCCAGGGCCAGATATTCGCATTGGATCGGAACAAGAACGGAGTCGCAGGCGACCAGAGCATTCAATGTCAGAAGGTCCAGAGCTGGTGGACAGTCTATGATGACATACTGGTATTGCTCTCGGGTCCCAGTCATTAGGCCTTTGAGCTTGTACTCCCGATCCTGCACGTTCACTAGCTCCACTGCGGCGCCAACCAGGTTCTTGTCAGAAGGGACCAAATCCAAGCCATCCACCTGGGTCTTCTGAATCACCCGCTCGAGCGGCTCGTTCAGGATCAGTGCGTGGTAAAGCGAGCGTCGGGCAGGATCCTTTGCAAAACCAAGTGCGCCGGTAGTGTTGCTCTGCGGGTCGCAATCGACGATGAGGGTGGGCCTCTCAGCAACCGCCAGGGAGGCGCTCAGGTTGACAGCCGTCGTGGTCTTTCCAACCCCGCCCTTCTGGTTGGCAATCGCGATGACTCTGGACAAACCTAACCCCCAGTAGTTTTGCAGAATCTATCAGATTTGCGATTTGACAAGCAAGATGTTTCACGTGGAACATAGGGATCCATGCAGTTTAGGATGTTCCACGTGGAACAGTTCGGCAGCTATGACTTGGATAGAGTCTGGCCTACGAGAAGGCACCTTTGCTCTGATAGGGGAATAGAAATCGGGTCTCGCCAAGACCACGAAAGGTCCCTGCGAATCTCTCCAACATCCTGCATTCCCACCCACAGCACGATTTTTCCACCCGGTCTCAAGAGTCCCATGGCAAATGCCAGAACGTCCCTGTGCCGGCCGAGTGCCCTCGCTGTGACGTAGTCAAACTGCCCACGGGCATTACCAAAGTCGGCCATCGTGCCTCGAAAGATTTCGACGTCAATGAAGTCCAGTTCTCGGCAGACCTCTGCCAGGAAGACTGACTTTCGCGTCGTCGGCTCTACGAGCGTTACCCGCAGATCGTCGAGCAGAGCTCGCAGCGCCAGTCCGGGGAACCCGGCACCTGTACCGACGTCAATCAGTCTGCCGCGCTCAATCGGCACCGCATACGCAGCAAAGAAACTTTCGCCGAAGTGGCGCCGCAGGATCTCGTCAGGTTCGGTGATGGACGTCAGGTTCACACGTCGATTCCAGCGCAACAACAGCTCCGCGTAGCGCCGCACCCGCCCGGCCAGCGCGGCATTTACGGCGACGCCGAAGGGTTCCAACGCCTGGCGGATTCGTTCGTCGGGGAAGTCTCTCATAGCTATCAGCAATTATAGTCCATTCACGCTTAACTGCGAGAAGACTGCGGCGAGAGGCGCAGTTTTCGCGCCGCCCACAGCCCGGCCACCAAATCCACGCCTGCATGGGCCACTGCCGCGGGCAGGAGACTACCCGTCAGGGTGCGGCTGATGCCGAAGATTCCGCCCAGGACGAATGTGGCCAGCAGGCCGCGGCGGCCCTGGTAGAGATGCGCGAGGGCAAACAGCGCGCTCGACGCGACGATGCCGGCAAAAGCACTGCCTCCCGAGGCACGTTCAATGATTGTGAGCGCAAACCCGCGATAGAAGTACTCCTCGCAGATCCCCGCGGTCAGCGCGAGTGTCGCGAACACCAGCGATTCTACGGCGCGCTGAGGCATCAGTTTGCGCATCAACTGGCCGATCAAGCCGTGGCGTTCCGGCGAAAGCTGCGCGAGTTTCCGCAGGCTGATGATTTGCACCCCGCAGGCTAGCACGAGCAACACTGCGGTCGCTGAAAATGCCGCCCCAGGGTTGGGCAGGCCGACGCCCCAGTCGGCGGGTAAATAGCCCCGCGCCCAGCCGCGCCAGGCGAGGATGCCCGCGCCGATCCACTGCGCGGCGATGGTCGCACCGTAGAGGTTCAAACGCTCCGCCGAGGTGAGCGCAGGTTGCTCGAGCAGCTTGCGGACGCGCACCACGCCGCGCCAGGGCACCAACGTCGCCAAGAGCGCGAGGATGGCCCAGAAATCCCACGGCACACCAGCAAAGTTCAGGCTCTCCGTCCAGGCGAAGAACTCCCTCATCAGATTCACGGCACGCCATCCTACACCAAGCGGACGGCTCTGCTGCAGTTTGGCGATTTACGGAGTTGATTCTCTACTGGGCGGGCGCGGTAGGGTTCCACCTGGAATCGGTCGGGAAGATGCGCTTGGCGCGGTCGAGCATTTCCGACGCCGCGCGAAGCTGACCGCGTTGCCGGTAGATACTGATCAGGTCGGCATAGTCCTGCGCTTCGTAGGACGGATAGTAGCGCACGGCGGCCTCGAAGTGCGCCTGGGCTTTTTCCCACTCGTTGCGTTGGAGGTAGATTTTCGCCAGGTGGTGGTGGGCGCTGTAATTGCACGGATCCATGGTGAGCACGACTTGAAACTGGCGTTCCGCCTCGTCGGTTTTTCCCGAGCTCAGCAGGAACTTGGCCAGGTTGACGACTTCCACGGCAGGTGCGTCGGGATCAACCGCGAGGCGTTTGGCCTGCCACAGCGCCGCCTGTTCCCAGTGCTCGCGGCTGTGCTCCATTTTCGCCAGGCTGTCCAGGGCGGGGATGTATTTGGGGTCGCGCGCCACCACCTGGCGCAGCAACAACTCCGCGTCGTCGTATCGCAGCAGACGTCGTTGCGCCTCGCCGATCCCCCAGGCAGCTTCCAGCGAGTTTTTGTCCAGCCGCAGCGCCTCTTCGTAACGGGTGCGCGCTTCGGTGACTTTGCCTCGGAGCAAATCATAATGCGCCAACGCCAAACGCGAGGCTATCGTGGGAGGCTCGAGCTCCAGGGACTGCGCAAACGCGCCCGCCTCGGCGACCTCGTCCAGGTTGAGGGAGGTCTCCAGAGCGGCGAGCAGCGCGGTACGGCGGTCGGGCAGCACGAGGTCGCGCGGCATCGAGGACGTGCGCGCGTCCAGCACGCTTTTGGTGTTCAAGTCCGCCAGGCCCTTGGCCAGCAACGAGCGCGGCGCGCGGTATTCCAACCGCGTCTGGTCGTCCGTATTTTTCTCCGCGCGGGCCACGTAGCGCCGCAAGTCGGCGGCGTCCAAGCGGTAATAAGTGAAGATGGCTTCGGGCCGCTGCCAGCCTAGCCGCTGGTAATCGGCGCGCAGCTCCGGGACTTCCCACAGTCGCCGCAGCCGGTCGAGCGTCAGCGGCTGCGGATCGGTCTGCGCCAGCATGAGCAGGTCCGATGATTCGCCGCGCCACAGGGTCACCTGCGGGAATTGCCCGACCAAAGTACCCAGCACCATCTTCACGTCTTGGGGGTACAGCGAATACGCCTGGATCCACTGCACCATCATTCCGCCCGGCCGCAGCCGCGCCCGTGCTTGGTGGTAAAACTCTTCGGTGAAAAGTGTGGCCACGCCGGCAATCCAGGGGTTCGATGGCTCGGAGATAATCAGGTCGAAGCTCTCCCGCGTGGTCAGCAGGAAATTGCGCCCGTCGTCCACGTGCACGTGCACGCGCGGATCGCGCAGCACGCCGCGGTTCAGCGATTCCAGGTACTTCGCCGCCTCGATCACGCCGCCTTCGATTTCCACCACGTCGATGTGTTCCACCGAGGGATAGCGCGCCACCGCGGAGACCGTCATCCCGCTGCCGAACCCGATCACCAGCACGCGTTTCGGCGCCGGGTGAAAGATGGGGCCCAGGTGCCCGGAAAACATCTGCGTCAGGACGTCCTTGTTCGAGGCATCCACTTTGCCGTTCGTGCGCAGAGAGAGGTAATCCTCAGCGCGGACAACGGTGATCGACGCGTTCAAGCCGTCCTTCGCGAACACCACGTCGGTCGTTTCGGCGATTTCCTTTACTGTCAGTTGACTCTCGTAGATGTCCCAGTAGAGCACCGTGCCGAAGTGCGCCAGCGCCTGGTTGTAAAATGCACCCGACCAGAGCACGCCCCCGAGGAACGCGAGCATCGCCAGGTTCGCCCCCAGTGCCAGCACGCGGCGGGGGGTGTGCCGCCATTCAATCAGCGCCGCCAGCACCAGGTTGGCGCCCGCAGCCACCTCGACCACGCGGAACGCGCCGATCTGCGGCACCAGCCAGAACCCTGCCAGTGTCGCGCCGAGGATCGCGCCCAGCGTATTCGCCGCGTACGCGCGCCCCACCGCCGCCGCGTATCCTTCGGATTCGCCTTTTCGTCCGGCGATCAACACGCTGACCACCGGAAAGTTGAACCCGAACACGACCGCCGCGGGCAGCATGGCCAGCGCGCTGGTGACAAACTGCGCCAAGACCAGTCCGCCAAAAGTCTCCTTGGTCGCTTTCAGGATGGGCGGCACCACTTCCGGCAGCTTAGTGAAGAAAACAAGGAAGGCAATGGCCGCCAGCGCGGTCAGCGACTGCGTCAGCGCAAACGTTCCCAGTGTCGGTTCGCCGTGCCGCCGCGTCACCCACCACTCGAACGCCGCGCTGCCCAGCACGATGCCCGCGAGAAAGGTCGCCAGCATCAGGGTGAACGCGTACGTCGAGCTGCCCAGCGCCGTCGCCAGCAGCCGCGTCCAGGCGACCTCGTACGCAATCGCCGTTGCCCCCACCAGCGCGAATCCTGCCAGCAGGAACCGCGAGAGCGTCTGCGTCCCGGCGTGTCGGGCGCGCGCGGCCACAGCGCGGGTTTCCGATGGCGGGAAGCCGCGGCTCATCACCAGCGCAATCACACCGGCAAGCAGGTTCAGCGCAACCGCGACTCCGACGGTGCGCTTCAACCCCACTGCCGGCAGCAGCAGGAACCCCGCCACCAACGTGCCCGCCACTGCCCCCGTGGTGTTCACCCAGTAGAGCCGGCTCAAGCGCGCGCCGAGTTCTGCCGAGCGCGCCGTCAGCCCGCGCACCAAGATCGGCAGCGTCCCGCCCATCAAAAACGTCGGCAGCAGCAGCACCAGCGCCGAGCCAACGAAGCGCAGCGCCAGCAGCGTGAGCGGCGATTCCGAGGCCAGCGGGTAGGTCGCGAAGTACAGCCGCCGTACCCCCTCGATGCCGAGCAGGGAAAGCGCTCCCGACGCGCCGATGATGATCTCCACCCAGCCGTACAGCGCCACCGGCCGCGCGAACCGCTCGCTCCAGCGGCCCAGCAGCGCGCTGCCCAGCGCCAGCCCGGCCATGAACACCGCCAGCACCGTGGCAATCGCATACACGGTGTGGCCGAACACCAGCCCCAGCGATTTTCCCCACGCCACTTGATAGATCAGTCCGGCCGCGCCGGAGAAAAAGAAGCAGAGCAGAATGCCGGTAAACTTCAGGCGAGAAATGGGACCCTCATTCACAGGACTCCGCATCCTAGTGCGCCTCTGGTGCGCAGTCAACCTCACCCTACGTAGAGCTTGTTCTTGGTTGTAGTGGCGCAGCCTGCTGCGCCCTGAGCCCCGAGGCCCCCGCCTCGGGGAATCTCAGCAACGCTTTTCGCTCTGCACCTGCGTGGTTGACACATCCCCACGCCCCGACTATCTTTGCCGGTCTGGGGGACGATGAAGATTCTCGTCATCGGCGGCGGCGGACGCGAGCACGCTCTCGTTTGGAAACTCCGCCAGAGCCCGCTCGTCGAGAAGCTCTGGTGTGCGCCGGGTAACGGCGGCATCTCGCAGCACGCCGAGTGCGTGCCGGTGGACGTCGCCGACAACGCCGCGCTGATCGCGCTCGGGGAACGTCTGCGCCCCGACCTGACCGTGGTCGGCCCTGAATTGCCGCTCGTCAACGGCATCGTGGACGAATTCTACGAGCGTTCCCTGCGCATTTTCGGGCCCGGCCAGCGCGCTTCCGAGCTCGAAGGCAGCAAAATCTTCGCCAAGGAATTCATGGAGCGTCACAAAATCCCCACCGCCAAGGCCTATGGGATGTACGACTCCGTCGTCGAAGCCTATGGCGCGGTCTGCGCGGTGGAGTTTCCCGTGGTCATCAAGGCCGATGGACTGTGTGCCGGCAAGGGCGTGCTCGTCGCGGAAAACCCGGACGAGGCCACCCATTTCCTCGGCCGCCTGATGGAAAAGCGCGAGTTCGGTGAAGCCGGCGCCCGCGTCGTCATCGAGCAATGCCTTCAGGGCGAGGAACTCACTTACATCGTCCTCACCGACGGCGAAACCGCCCTTCCCATGGTTCCCACCCAGGACCATAAACGTGTCTTCGACGGCAACCAGGGCCCCAATACCGGCGGAATGGGAGCCTACTCCTGCGATGAGCTTCTCGACCCGGCGCTGGAGGAGCAAATCCGAAAGAGCATTGTCGAGCCGACAATTCAGGGGTTGGCCAAGGAGGGCCGCCACTACCACGGATTTCTCTACTTCGGTCTGATGCTGACCCCCGACGGTCCCAGGGTCCTCGAGTTCAACTGCCGCATGGGCGACCCGGAATGTCAAGCTGTCGTCATGCGCATGGATTTCGACCTTGCAGAAGGTGCCTTGGCCGCGATCGAAGGCCGCCTGGCTGAATTCAAACTGGCTTGGAAGCCCGGCGCGAGCGTCTGTGTCGTGCTCACCTCGGCAGGCTATCCAGGGGAGTTCGAGAAGGGAATGAAGCTGACGGGCCGGATCGATTTTCCTGACGACCCGAACAGGGCCATTTTTCACGCTGGAACACGCCGGGAGGGGGGCGACTACTACACCACTGGCGGAAGAGTCCTCGGGGCTACAGCCCGGGCCGACAGCTTGGTTCATGCCATCCAGGGTGCCTATGACATATGTAGTGAAATCACCTTCGATAAGTGCCATTTCCGCACCGACATCGGCATGAAAGGCATCGGTCGCTCTGCCTCCCGCGCCCGCTGAGATTCTGCTGTAGGGGCGGGCCCCCGTGCCCGCCCATTTTGGGGATTGTAGGGGCGCAGCCTGCTGCGCCTGGCTAACGTTCTGGAGGGCCCATGGGAACACAGGCAACTGAATCGCGCCCGTTGGTCGGCATCATCATGGGCTCCGACACCGACCTGCCGGTGATGACCGAATCCGCCAGGATGCTCGACAAGTTCAGCATCCCCTACGAGATCGAGGTCATCTCCGCCCACCGCTCTCCTGCGCGGAGCCACGAGTACGCCACCACCGCCATCAGTCGCGGGCTGAAGACCATCATCGTCGCCGCCGGCGGTGCCGCGCACTTGGCCGGCATGGTGGCCGCGCTCACTACGCTGCCGGTCATCGCCGTCCCCATGGCTACCACCGTTCTGAGCGGCATTGACGCGCTGCTCTCGTCGGTGCAGATGCCCGCGGGCGTGCCTGTCGCCGCCATGGCGATCGACAAACCTGGCGCCATCAACGCGGCCATCTATGCCGCGGAGATCATCGCCACCTTCGACCCGGCAGTGCAGCAGCGCCTGGTCGCTTACAAGGAAGAGCTGGCGCGCTCCGTCGCCGAAAAAAGCGCCCGCGTCAAGCAGCAGTTCGCCAAGTAGGGGCGGGCCCCCGCGCCCGCCCTTTGTAGCGCCGGCCTCTCCGAAGTTTGGAGTCCGGTGGACTCCATCGGAGTCCTGAAACCGGACTGGCGGGCCGGGGTGCGGGGCAGAGCCCCGCCTGTCCGGTTCTCATTCGCGGCGGCTCCTGCCAATTCTTTGGGTCATCCCGAGCCCCGACGGAGTCGGGGCGAGGGATCTGCACTTTCTTTTGCTAAAACTGATAATCTGGCAGGCTGGCTTCGGGCCGGATGAAACGCTTGCTCCAATATCTCGCAGCCCTGCTGATTGCCTACGTTCTGATACTGGTGTTGGCGCGCGTCTTCGAAGACCACCTCATTTTCTTCCCCAATTTTCCGGGACGCTTGACCGGCGACTGGAACCCCCACGGCCTCGGCGTCGAAGACGTCTGGCTGCACACCTCCGACGGCGTCAAGCTCCACTTTTGGTGGATTGCGCCTAAGAACGCCGAATTCACTTTTCTTTGCTTTCACGGCAACGCCGCCAACATCGCCAACCGCGAGGACATCTACCGTTTCCTCGCTGATTTGCCGGTCAACGTGCTGGCGGTGGAGTATCGCGGCTACGGCAAAAGCGAAGGCTCGCCCACTGAAGCGGGGCTGTATCTCGACGCGCAGGCCGCCTACGACCACCTGGTGCGGGAGCGCGGCATCCCCCCGCAAAAAATCGTTGTGTTCGGCGTTTCGCTGGGAACGGCGGTGGCTGCGGATCTGGTTTCGCAGCGCGAAGTGGGGGGCTTAGTGCTCGAAGCGCCGTTTCCTTCGGCCAAGGCGGTGGCGCGGCGGGTTTATCCGTTCTTGCCGGGACTCGGTTCGGTGGTGCGCTCGAAATTCGACACCGCGGCGAAGCTGAAAAACATCCACGTGCCGGTGCTGGTCGCGCACTGCTCGAGCGATCCCGTGATTTCATTCCCGCTGGGCGAAGAAGTTTTCCGCGCCGCCAATGAGCCGAAGACATTTCTCCGCATCAACGGCGTCTGCCACGAAGAAGCTACGCTCGTCGCCCCCGGCCAATACCGCGCTGGCCTCCTCGAGTTTCTCTCCCGGCTGAAATCAGACCACTGACCACTGATCACTGACGCTCAATCCCAATCCTTCACCCGCGCCCACACGTCCTTGAGCGGCCACTTCAACCCGCGGCACAGCAGCACCGGCCGGTTCTCCTGCGGCCTCGCGTACGGGTGGTGCAACTCCGCCGCAACTTCCACGGAATTGAACCACTGGCGCGCGCCCTCCGCAGTGTCGCCGAGCACAATCACAATCTCGCCTGTGTAATCGCGCGGCCCCCACAGCCAGTAACTCTGGTGCCCGCCGATGGTTTTGGGCAGACCGTACTTCGGCCCCAGCAGGTCAATCGCCCCCGCCTCGGCAAAATTATTCCCGAAGATGGCGGTCTTCGCGCGCTCTTCCGGCGGCAGGCTGTTGTAGACGCGCGCCACCGCCTCGACCATCTCCGGCCAGCCGAACTGCCACGCGTAGTGGTGCGGAAACGCGGCGGACAGGTGGCCGCGCTCGCTCGCCGGCAGCCCAAACGGCAACTTTTCCTGATAGCGCAGGAAATTTTCCGGTGAGAGCACCGGCAGAAAAAGTGGCAGAGTCACAATCGCCACCGCGAGCAGCGTCACCACCATCACGGGCTTCAGCCAGGCCAGTTTTCGCTGCGCGATCCAGCTTTCGATCGCCACGCTCCCGCCCGCCAGCAGCATCGGGTAAACGGGCGTCGCGTAGTAGTCCTTCCCGTGCAGCACAATGAAAGTGGTGAGCACGGTCACGAACGCCCAGCCCAGCACGCGATACTTCTTCCCCTCGCGCCCGAAAAAGAAATAGAGCAGCCCGACCAGCCAGATGGGAAACGCCGCGAAGTTCATCATGAGAATTTGCCGCGCGATGTATTCGACCGGCCCCACGATGATGTCGCGCCCGCTCGCGCGGATATTGCGCATCAATTCGAGAAACGGCCAGTCGTGCCGGATATTCCAAATCAGGTTTGGCAAGAAGATCAGCAACGCAATGGCCCCGCCGAGCCAGATCCATTTCTGCGCCAGCGCCTTGCGCTCCGGCGTCAGCAGCAGCCCGACAACGACGCCGAAGCCGAAGACGCCCATCGAATATTTGTTCTCGAGCCCCAGCCCCGCCAGCGCGCCGAACCACAGCCACAATCGCTGGTTGCCGGTCTTGATGATGCGAATCACGAAGTACGCGCAGCCCATCCAGATCAGCGGCTCCCACGCATTCATCGTGAACAGGTAATTCATGATCAGATAGATGCCGGCGCAGGCCGCCGCGAGTGCCGCGAGCATCTGCGCGAAGCGCCCGCCGCCGAACTCGCGCGTCAGCACGCCGGTCAGCCACACCAGCGCCGCGCCGCTCAGCGCCGGGATGAACCGCACGGCCAGCAGCGAGTCGCCGAGCGTGTGCCGCACCACCCACGCCACCAGCGCGATCGCCGGCGGCTGGTCCACGTAGCCCCAGTCGAGGTGCTCGCCGCAGGCCAGGTGATAAAGCTCGTCGCCAAAGTAGCCGTAGCGCGAGGCGGTAAGCAGGTGGAGCACAAGCTTTGCCGCGGCGATGTACAGCACAATCGCCGCCCCGCTCGCGTACCACGCTTGCTTATGGGGTGAACTGGCCTCGATGGGAACGTTCGGCGTGTCCATTTTCACTATCAGTCGCGACTCGCTTCGGCTTTTGACCTTTAACTACCACCTACAACCTACCACCTACTCACTGGGTGGCTTTTTCCGCAGCGTGGGCGCGCCGGGCTCGCGTTTTTCTTCTTCTTCGGTTCTTTGCGGCTGCGGTGGCGCCAGCAACCACTCGAATCCCGTGCGCTCGCGAATGACTGCCACGCCCTGCGCGACGCCGGGTCCGGCGACCGCGGCCACCGCCGCACGTATGAACAGCGCCGCGTCGTCGCCCAGCGCCTTATTGCTCTCACCCTTTTCGAGCTGCTGGATCGCGCGCGTCGTCTGCACGTCGGCGCTGCGCAGCTTCGCCAGCCGCGGGTCGCTAGCGAGCAGCTCCAGCACGGTCGGGCTGGTGTCTTCCGGCGGGTAGCGGAATTCGACCAGCGTAAGCGGCTGGCCTTTTTCCGGCGGATAGAGCTGCGCGTACTCTGGCCGCAGCACGCGCGTGCGCCAGTAATCGGTGCGCAGCACCTCCTGCACCAGGCGGTATTTCAGGCTCCACACTTCTGGCCCGTACCCTGCCGCGTAGTCGACCAGCAGCAGCTCGACGAACGGCTCGTCGGGGCCCAGGCTCAGCTTGTGGTGCAGCCGTTCCGCCGCCACGCGCAGGGGCTCGAGCATCGCCAGCCCAATGTCCTCGAGGTCCGAATCCTGCTCCTGTTGCAGCCGCTTTGTGCTGACGACTTCGCCGGTCACCCGCGGCAACTGCTGGTCGAGGCGCAGAAACACCGTGCGCGAATCCGGCAGCAGCCAATCCACCGCGCCGAGCAGGATCCCCACGCGGCGCCCGCTCAATGGCACCAGCGCGGGAGGCCGCGTATCGGGCTCGATTTTGTTTTCGTAGAGCCCGATGACGATGGCATCCCTCGCGACGTAAATCACCACGTGCCCCGCCGCCAGGTTCGCCACCACTTCGTCTCCCACCAGCGGCTGCCCGACGGGCGCCTGCGCTCGCGCCGAGGGCGCGAGCCAGAAAATGGAAAATAGAAAACAGAAAATGGATCCGACCACGGCGGGTCCTCCCCATTCTCCCTTTTCCCCTTTCCCTTTTCTGTGTGTTGGGGTCTTCATCCGCGTTTATCTGCGTGCATGGGCGGTTGGATTTCCTCACGGGGTAGGATGCCGCGACTCGCTCGCAGCGATGGCTTGCAGGGCGGTGATGGCCGCGACGTTCATGATCTCTTCCACCGTGTAGCCGCGCGACAAATCGTTCGCCGCGCCGGCCAGCCCTTGCAGGAGGGGCCCCAGCGACTTCGCACCCGCCCACTGATGGTCGAGCGCGTAGGCGAGGTTGTCCCAATCTACGTCGGGGAAGATGAGCACGTTCGCGCGGCCCGCCACAGGCGATCCCGGCGCCTGCTGCGCCGCGACCTCGGGGGCCAGCGCCGCGTCGCCCCGCAATTCGCCCTCGGCCACCAGGTCCGGGGCGCGCGCTTTCACGATGCGCAGCGCCTCGCGCACTTTTTCCACCCGCGTGTACCCGACCGAGCCTTTCGGCGAGTACGACAGCAGCGCCACGCGCGGCTGGGTCTCGAGCAGCACCCGCGCGCTTTCCGCGGTGGCCAGCGCGATTTCGGCCAACTCCTCCGCGCCGGGATTCGGATTCAGGCCGCTATCGGCGCAGAGCACCGCGCTTCCCGCCGGCCGCAGGACCAGCGAAAAGCTGGAGAGAAACTTCCGCTGAGGCGCCAGCCCGATAATCTGCTCGGCCGTGCGCGCCGTTTCCGCAATGCTGCGCGCCCCGCCGACCACCGACCCATCCGCGTGCCTCGCCGCCACCAGCAGGTGCGCGAAGTGAACCGGCTGCCGCGCAGTCGCGCGCGCCTCTTCCAGTGAGATCCCCCGCGCGCGCCGCCGTTCGAAATAGATCTGCGCGCAGTTTTCCAGTTGCGGGCTGGACGCCGGGTCCGCCACCGCGACGCCGTTGAGCGAAACGCCCGCCCTCTTGGCGGCCACTTCAATCTCCCGCGGACGCCCGACCAGCGTCGGTTTGGCCATCCCGCTCGCCGCGATGCGCGCTGCCGCGGCAATCACGCGCGCGTCTTCGCCCTGCGAGAACACGAGCCGCTGTGCGCCTCCGGCGCCCGCCCGCGCGCGATTTTTCAGCAGCTCCAGCCAGTCCATGGCCCGCCCACGTTACCACACAAACAGTGGCCCGTGACCAGTGCCAGCCGATACCCGGAGCCGCCAACGGGCTTCCGCAAGGGCGCCTGCCGCGGCGGGCTGCGCCCGGTCTTTGCTGCCATTCACCGCCGCGGTAATATCTGCGGCACTGAGCAGCGGAGGTGAGCGATGGCCATCAACCGGCGGAATTTTGTGAAAGCAGCGGCAATCGGTGCAGTGTGGGGCAGCCACGAGTGGCTGCCGGGCATAGCGCAGACAGGAATGTCCGCGCCGCAGGATACCGACGCGCTCTACGACCGCTCCATCGTGATCGATGCGCTTTCCATCGAGAATTGGGACGATGCCGGCTTCGCCGCGGCGAAGCAGTCGGGCTACACGGCCATCCAGACCAGCCTGGCGAACCGCAACATGGAGGCGGCCACGCGCGACCTAGCCGCGTGGAAGCAGCGCTTCGAGCAGAATCCCGACAAGCTCCTGCACGTCACCAAGGCGGCGCAGATTCGCCAGGCCAAACAGGAGGGCAAGCTCGGTGTCGTGCTCGGCTTTCAGAACGCGACCTGCGTCGAAAGCGACCTGCGCAATCTCGACAAGCTCTACGAGCAGGGCGCGCGCTGCATCCAGCTCACCTACAACGCGCGGAACCTGCTCGGCGACGGCTGCACGGAACGCACCAACGCGGGGCTTTCCGATTTCGGCGTCGCTGTGGTCGAACGCATGAACCAACTCGGCATCATCGTGGATCTGTCGCACTGCGGCGAAGCCACTTCGCGCGACGGCATCGAATTCAGCAAGCGCCCGCCCGCGTTCACCCATACGATGTGCAAGGCGCTCTACGACCACCCGCGCGCGAAAAGCGATGCGTTACTGCGCGCGATGGCTGAGAAAGGCGGCATGACCGGCATCGTCACGCTCGGCTATTTTGTGGGGCCCAAGCCGGAAACCAACGTGGAAGACTACCTGAACCACCTGGACCACGCCGTGCGCGTCTGCGGCCTGGACCACGTCGGGCTGGCCACCGACTACCAGATTCGCGGGATCGAAGCCTGCTGCACGCGCGAGAATTGGTACCTGCCGCGCCTGCGCATCTACAAGTCCTCGTACAACGTTCGCTGGCCGTCCTGGATCCCCGAACTCGACAAGCCCGACCGCTTCCGCGTGGTCGCCCGCGGGCTCGCGCGCCGGGGCTACAAATCCGCCGACATCGAAAAACTTCTGGGCGGCAACTGGATGCGCTACTTCGGCGAAATCTTCGGCGGCTAGTGCTGTTCCAACTTATTGCGACGATGTCTCAAAGGTTTTGTAGGGGCGCTGCTTGCTGCGCCCCTCAGTTCGTCTTTAGCCGGAAATAGTTGGAACGGCACTAGCGCTCGATCGGGCCCACCGCGCGGAACAGAGAGAATGGAAGAGGGAAAATGGAAAATGGTGAAGACCTCGTCTCGTGCGCCGTTCTTCCCCTTTTCCCTTTTCTCTTTTCCATTTTCTGCTTGCTTCTATGCCTCTGTGTTGAACTCTTTGGTGTGGACTTATCCGTGGAAATCCGTGTGCATCCGTGGTTCCTTCCCGTTTTTCGCTCGGATGAGGTAGACTTTCCTTCCCAACTCAGGAGGAAATCATGCAGAAACGAATCGCGATTTTCGTTGCCGTGGTGCTGACACTCAGCGTGTTGAGCCTCTCCAGCCTGGCGCAGCAGCCGAAGAGCCAACGTCCCAGCCCGCCGGCCCATGCCGAATGCAAGTTAGCGAGCGGCAAGACGATCACCGTGGACTACTCGAGCCCGCGCATGCGCGGCCGTCAGATTTTCGGCGGCGACTCTCCCTTGGTGCCGCCCGGAAAGGTGTGGCGCGTGGGCGCGAACGAAGCGACCACATTCGTCACCGACGCCAACCTGGTCGTGGGCGGCAAAGAAGTCCCCGCGGGCAGCTACACGATGTTTGCCATCCCCAACGCGGACAAATGGACGCTCATCATCAGCAAGAAAACCGGCGAGTGGGGCATTCCCTATCCCGGCGAGGACAGCGACTTGATGCGCACCGACATGAAGGTCTCCAAGCTCTCCGCGCCGCTCGAGAACTTCACCATTTCGTTCACGCAGTCCGGCGGGGCCTGCGCGATGCACTTGGACTGGGAAACCACGCGCGCCTCGGTCGAAATCGCCGAGAAAAAATAGCCGCTGCGGCGGCGCCACCTCGTGGTTGTGGAGCGGCTTCTCCGCGCTCCGCGAGCGCGCTGCGTGACCGGTTGTTCTCGGCCTCAGCCAGGTCAAAACCCACTAGCGTGCAGAATGCACCTGGCGGACAGCCGGGCGTGATATGCTTCAACTTTGAGGATCCAGTGACCGGGCTCGATTACAAAACGGTGCTCTACCGCCAAGAGGACGGCTCCTGGGTCGCGGAGATTCCCGCTATCCCGGGATGTTATGCATTGATGCCGACGCGGGAACAAGCGCTGGCGGAACTCGAGCAGGTCTTCGCCATGATTGCCGAGGAGTACCGCGAAAAAGGAAGGTCGCTTCCCGCCGACACGACAGAAATCGTTCATGCCTAGCGCCACCGCCCGCGAGTTTCAGAAGGTCGCGCAAAAGCTGGGTTTCACTCGTACCCGCCAGACCGGCAGCCACGAGCGCTGGAATCACCCCGACGGGCGCGGCACTACGATCCCCCTCCATGGCGGCCGCGAAATCGGTCCTCCGCTCTTCTTCAAAATCCTTCGGCAACTCGGCATCTCCCTCGACGAGTTCCAGCAACTCCGCTAGAATAGACTTTCTCCAATTCCATCGAGAGGCGGACCAGCGTGTTCTGGGGCAGAAGACTGCGGAATCCGAAGGACGTGTTTCACCGCAAGCAGCGTCTGAGCGAAATCCTCGAGGCGCACGAACGTTTCACGCGCGGCCGGGCGGACGGCGTCTGCGCCGATCTTTCCGGCGCCGATTTGACTCGCGTCGATTTCCGCGGCCGGAACCTGTGTCAGGCACTGCTGCGCGATTGCCGCCTGGACAATGGCGACTTCCGCGAAGCGAAGCTCGGCAACTGTGACTTCTCGGGCTCGACGATGCGCCACTGCACGATCGTCAACGCGGATTTGACCGAAGCCGTGCTCCAGAATTGCGACCTCTCCGGCGCGGCCATCACTGGCACTGAATGTTTTCGCGCCGATTTTCGCGGCGCGATTCTTCGCAACTGCGCGCTCCGCGGCTCGAATCTTCGGGCGGTTTTGTTGCAAGGCTGCGTGCTGACCGGCGCCGATCTTTCCTCCGCCAGCCTCCGGGAAACCGATCTCACCGGCGTCAGCCTGGCCGGCGCCAAGACCGAGCACGCCCTCATCCGCGACGTCACCTCCACCTCGGCCCAATAGAAGAAGGTCTTGGTAGGGGCAGGCCCCTGTGCCTGCCCTGCTCGCATTGGTAGCGGCGGGCTTTACGCCCGCCATGGCCGACATAAAGTCGGCCGCTACAGGTGCTCGCAATTCACCACCGCCACCTGTAGCGCCGGGCTGCACGACGGTTTGTGTCGGGACGCCCGGCATTGGCATTTGCCGGGTTCTCTGAACCCGGCGCTACACAATTCACTGTTCACTAATTACTGGCCGTTTGCGAGACCCATGGC
>Ga0315268_10000738_pt1 | contig 38096 bp, 24 predicted proteins | sample C1_top_MG_FD_204535 | JGI IMG/M metagenome (GOLD analysis project Ga0315268, IMG submission 204535) | Sediment microbial communities from Yellowstone Lake, YNP, Wyoming, USA - C1_top | ecosystem: Environmental > Aquatic > Freshwater > Lake > Sediment | place: USA: Wyoming | collected 2017-08-01
GTTTTTCGGGCTTCATTTTGACCTTCATCCAAATAAATCTGACGCTAATCTTGGCGCCGATGTGTCAGAGGAAAACATCAGCCGCCTCCTCAATCGGATCAGGCCGGATTACGTCCAATATGATTGGAAGGGACATGTCGGGTGGGCAGGCTACCCGACCAAAATTGGCTGGCCTGCCCCCGGAATTAAGAAAGATAGCCTGGCTATCTGGCGCAGGATAACAAAAGAATATGGAGTGGCGCTATATATCCACTACTCCGGAGTCTGGGACTCCCAAGCAGTCGAACACCATCCGGAATGGGCTCGCATTGATGAACAGGGAAAAAGGGACCCGAATGCGACAAGTGTCTTCGGAGCCTATAAAGATGAACTTTTAATCCCCCAGCTCAAAGAAGTCACATCGGCTTACGGTCTAGACGGCGTCTGGGTGGATGGCGAATGCTGGGCCGCACAACTCGACTACTCTCCCCTAGCCCTCGCCGCTTGGCAAAAAGAAACGGGCCTAAGCCAAGCCCCTAAAAACAGAAACGGTCCATATTGGCTCGAATGGAAGATGTTCAATCGCAACGCATTTGAGAGATATCTCTGCCATTGGGTAGATGAGCTTCATGCGTACAACCCAAAGCTCCAGATCACGAGCAATTGGATGTATACGAGCTTTGCCCCCAAGCCGATCACGGCCAATCTGGACTTTCTGTCCGGTGACTATTCCCCTTCTCTATCCCTTGATAGGGCCCGAATGGAAGCCAGATACCTGGCCAGTACAGGCATGCCCTGGGATCTTATGGCCTGGGGTTTTGACAAGGGCAAGGATCTGAACTGGAGTCTTAAAACCCCTATTCAACTCATGCAGGAAGCCGCAGTCGTCCTCATGCAGGGGGGAGGATTCCAGATTTATCATCAGCCGACTAGGTCGGGATTCATTGCCGAGCCTATCATCGAACAGGAGGGACGAGTCGCTGATTTTTGTCGGGCGCGGCAAGAGGTAAGCTTTAAAAGCAAGACGGTCCCTCAGGTGGCTCTCCTGCTTTCCTCCGAAACCCATTGGGATAGATCCGACCGGGTGTTTGCACCCCAGGGTGGCGAATTCGACGATCTCGAAGGCGCGCTTCACGCCTTGCTCGAGCTTCATTATTCAGTTGATATCCTAGCCGAGCATCAGATCCAGCATCGGCTGCGAGAATTTCCCCTCGTTGTCATTTCAGATTCAGATAAGCTTTCTGATGAATTTAAGCAAGCCGTGTTAGCGTATATAGGACAAGGCGGAAATCTCCTTCTTTTAGGAGAAAAAAGCGCCCGCCTGTTTGAACCGGAGATAGGAGCGAAGCTTGAAGGGGCGCCGCAGAATCTTGCTTCAGAACTGGCAACTTCCTTGGGACCGGTCAGCGTCAATGGCATCTGGCAAGACGTCGCCTTGACTTCGGCGAAAGCCATCGGATTTAGATATCCAACGCGTGATACTCGAAAAGAGCCGAAAATCGCGGCGACATTAGCCGCCTACAAAAAAGGAAAAATCGGCGCCGTCTACGGACCTCTGGCGAATATCTTTTTTAGATCCCATCATCCATCAATCCGGTGTTTCATCGGGGAAATGGTTAAAGCGCTCTTCCCGGAGCCTGCCGTTTTTATCGACGGACCAGCCCTTTTAGATATCGCCCTGCGAACGACGAGCACTGGCCGACTGAGTCTCCATCTATTGAATCGCTCCAATTTTCCCCTGCCGGACCACTACAACTTCACGGATTTCATCCCTAAAATCGGACCGCTGACAATAAAAATCAAGATGCCCACTAAACCGCAAAAAGTCGACCTGTTGCCAGAAAAGACATCACTCAACTGGAGCTGGAAAGACGGCCAGTTGACCGCAACAGTTTCCGAGATCCACATCCACAGCGTTCTCATCATCGAATGAGCCTCGATCCGATAGCCATTGTATGGCAGCCCTATAGCCGTCCTGTTTCTTTGGGTTTGTGGGGAGAGTAGGCTATCCGAATTCAGCTCCTTGTGGCCCGAGACATCAATATCCTCTTTTGCTCCTTTTTCTCCGCGAATGTTCGAGGCACGAATACCTTTTCGCCCGAGACAGGATCGATTCCCGTGAAATACATGCATGTGGAGCGCGTCATCGGCGTCGGGGTAAAGATTTGCAGTCCCTCAACAGGCCTGTCCCCTTCTCTTTCCAGGCGGCGGACAGCCCGCCTAAGCTCCTCGGCCTCCCTTTTCCCCGTTCCCGGATGGGCAACCATTAGGTAATATTTCAGGTGCTGCTTCCGCCCTTGATTGATTTTTCTAAACAATCGACGGAACTCCTCGAGCGGCCGAGTTTCTTTATTCATCAGCCGCAAAACGTTGGACGAAACATGTTCCGGCGCAATCTTAAGAAGGCCCGAGAGATGATGATCGGATAGCTCCTTCAGATAGTCTTCGCTTTCCATGGCCAGATCGTAGCGGATGCCGCTTCGGACAAAGACTTTCTTCACGCCGGGAATGAGCCGAGCCCTTTTCATCAACAATATCAGCTTCTCATGGCTTCGGTCGAGGCTGGGGCATCCTAAACAGTCCCGCGTGCACAAATCTCGCGCTCCGCAGTCCATTCCATACATGTTAGCCGACGGTCCTCCCAGGTCATCGATATAACCCTTAAAATCCGGGTGACCTGTCAACAAACGGATTTCCGAAAGGATGGATTCCTCGCTTCTCGAGACAACGCGGTCTCCCTGGTGAAGCGAAAGCGAACAGAAAGAACAACGACCGAGGCAGCCGCGGTGGGTGACGACAGAGAACTGGGCCATCCGGAACTCGGAAAAATGTTGCGGGATTTGCCTCGAGAAAGGCAGCCCATAAATCCAGTCGAGATCCTCGGACTTATAATCCGGCATCGGATACTGAAGGACAAAACGGGTGGCATGACCCTGGGCGAGCGCTATCCGATTGGAGAAAAAATTTTGCGCGCGGCAAAACTGTTCCAGATCCCCGTTCACTTCCTCGAACGAGGGAATTTTGCGGAAATCCCGAGGAATCTCGTTTTTTATAATACAGGTTCCGAGGATTCCCGCCAGGTCTTTGCCTTTCTCTAAACGGGCTGCGATCTCAAGGGCCTGAATCTCCCCGGGGCCATACACGAGGATGTCGGCGCGGGAATCGAGCAGGATACTGCGGCGGACCTTGTTTTCCCAGTAATCATAATGGGCAAAACGACGCAACGACGCTTCGATTCCGCCCAGCACAATCACCGATCCTGGGAAGAGATGCCTGATCCTATTGGCATAGACGAGAACGGCCCGGTCTGGCATGCCCGAAGCGTAGGGAGCATGCTCGTCCTTGGCTCTGGCCCTTTTCAGCGGCGTATAGTTGACAAGCATGCTGTCAATCGAGCCAGAGGTTATCCCAAAAAAGAGTCGCGGCCTGCCCAGTCTCTGAAAATCTATGTCCGATCTCCAATCCGGACGCTCGATAATGCCCACCTTGTGCCCTCTGGCATCCAATACCCGGGCAATGACGCCGGTCCCTGATAGCGGATGGTCGACATAAGGCTCTCCACTGATCAGAATCACATCAAAATCTGTACCCTTTTTCGAAATCATGCTTCGGGATTCTCTCCGGCTAGGGGCTGTAGTATTCGATTTTTTTAAAGATTATTGACCCGTAAGCAACATTGGCCAGCAGCAAGACGCCGGAAATGAGAAAAGGATATTGCAGTCCATACCGATAGCCGAGAGGCGAATAGACAAGCGCGCCGACCATCTGGCCCATGATCTGGATCGCGACCAGCAGCCCGGCACTTCCGCCGATGTTTCTTTTGTCGAAAAGTCTCGAAATGGTCAGCGTAACCAGCACTCCTAGGCCGCCGTCTCCGATCTCATGAAGGATACGGAAAATAATCGACAGATAGACGTTGCGGTTGACCATTAAGATCAGCCCGGCGCCCGAAAAAAACATGGAGAGAAGGAGCAAGCGCTTATTGGTTCGGGCGTTGTACTTGACGAAGCCTACCAGAAAAGCTGTCAAGGCAAGGGCCGATAGCGGGATTGAAATGTAGAAGGAAACCTGGAGTCTGTTTAATCCGAAGAATTTTTCAAGGAAGGGGCTATAAACGGTCCCTTCGACACCCCAGTGGAGGGCAAGAATGAAGATAAACACGACAAAAAGAAGCGTCTTTCTGCGGATCAGGCTGCTCTTGTATTCCTTGAATGAGACGAGGCTGAATCTCTGATGGTCGAAACGACGGACGAAAAACAGGACGATTAAAGTCATCGCCGAAAAAACAACTAAGAGGATCCGGAAATTGCCATATTGGGTGAGAAACCCGCCGGCGAGGACCCCGAAGGCCGGACCGAGGCCAACCCAGAATGTGTACGTCCCGAACTTCCTATTTTGATCCATGGCGGTGTCATCTTTGTAGTACAGGCTGTTGAGGGAAACGTCGAGGGCGTTATTGGCCATTCCCAGGAAAAAGAACAGAATGGCCATCAGGACAAAACTGCGCATTCCGGCGATGAGCAGAAAGAGCGCCCATTCCGCGAACAGAGCCGTATGGATGACTCCGGATATGGAGAAACGGTCATTGATCCAACCCGTAGGGAAGGAAATCACAAGAGGAGCAAGGGCAAGCAGAGACATGATGATGCCGATCTGCCAGCCGTTATATCCGATCGCCAAGAAATGGAGAGGGACCAGAAAGAAAACAGAGGTGACCGTGAACTTACGGGAGAAGTTGACGAAATGAATTTTGGTGTGCAGCGACATGGCTAGCCCGATCCATCTGATCGAAGCCCCCTATTATACAGAAAAAATCAAAGGCGCAATACGTCTGATTCCATAAAAAAAGGGGCGCTTCTCTCGGCAGGCCGAGAGAGTCGCCCCTAAAAGGCACTCGGCAATAGCGAGACCGCTATTTCTTATAGATATGAATGGTCCCGCTGAAGGTTCGCAGCCGTAAAAAGGCCCCGCCGCCGTTGACAACTCCCCGGAGATCGTTCTTGCCGATGCTGCCCGACACGGTCACGGGAAAATCCGAATCGATCCGACCGCTAAATGTCGAGGCTTCCAGATCGAAGGCAGAAGTCGATGGAATCCTCAATTCGACGCTGCCGCTATACGCTTCCAGGCTATATTTTCCATCCTTGAGGATCTGTCCATCATAGCTTATTTCGCCGCTCAAAACTTTGGCCCTCACCGATTTTGCGTTGGAAATATCCCTGGCTTTGACGTCTCCGCTGGTTGTTTCGGCTTCAAACGAACCCTTGATTCTTTCCGCGATGATATTGCCGGAGACTACCTTTAAGCTGACGTCTCCTGTGACATCCCGAAGTTCGATAGATCCGCTTATCGTTCTGCAATCGACATCCCCCGAAGCTTTGGAGACAACAAGGCTCCCGCTTGTGACATCCCCTTCCAGGACGCCGCCGATGTTCTCGACATTCACATTGCCGCTCACGCAAACAATCTTGGCTGAGGCTTTGTCCGGAATCCAAATCTCGTAGTCCACCCGAACGCTGAGCCCATCCTTACTCTGAAGTTTGTGGTCTGGATACTTCGATTCGATCCGAAGTACATTCCCCGTCTTGGTCACTTCAATCGTCACTTTTTCGGCGTTCTCTTTGGCTTTTTCGAGCGTTGCGGCTTCCGAAACCTTGAGGGCGCTGATTTTCACTTGGGCTTCGCTCCAGCTCTTCACATTGATCTTGCCAGAGACGTTGGAAACAGTGACTTTTCCGTCTTTGTCCAGGCTTTCAACTTTATCGAACTTGGATTCGAATTTTTCCTTGGCGGCCGTTGCACCAGCCGAAAAGCTGAGGACAAAAAGTAGGCCGATAACAAAGATTGCCAGCCTGTTGAATTTTCTTGCCTTCATGGTCATCCTCCTTTGGCATAGATTATAAAATCTTCCCCGATCCGTTCCCGGCGGAAGACTTTTTCTTTAAATCCACAAGACTATTCAGAATGTCCACTTTTTCTCCATAAGCCGAAAGCAAATAAACCCGGGCATCCAGGCTTTGAGGATCCTGGCGGACGGCATTCTGGCAAGCTTGTATGGAAGAATTGATCAGTTTGAGGTTCTGGTCGAAGACCGCCGCAACCTGGGAGTCGAGGCCGCCCTTTTGAGAAGCTACGGCTTCGCTGAGAGCTTGAATCGCGAGTTGGTAGTGTTTCTCCGCTTCTTGGAGTTTCGTGAGTGTATATCTATCCTGAGGCGGAATCCCCCCAAGGTCCTTTCCCTGCCACAGCTTGAGGCCTAGCACGACGCCGCCGATGACAACGATCGAAATGAGGGCTGTCGCCCAAGCGAATCTCATCCGCCCTCGAGAAACCGCCACGCCCCGCCCTTGAGCTTGGACCAGTCGATCTTCGCGTTTGACGGCCTGGAATTTCGACAGGATCTTTCCCCAGTTCTCGTCGGAAGGCGCCGGCTCAACCAAGCCCTGAGCTTGTTCGACAATGCCCTGAAAATCATTGAGCAAGCTGCGGCATTCCGGGCACGACTCAAGATGTTTCTCCAGTCGGACACGGTCTTTGGGAGGAAGGTTCTGATCCAAAAAATCCCCGATGAGCTTGTGGGCTTTTGCGCATCTCATCGTGAGTCTCCTTATATTGATCTGCGGTCCTTGAGATATTCCCTCAGCTTCATCCGGGCCTTAAAAAGCTGGGATTTCGAAGTCCCGATGGACAGGCCCAACATCCGGGAAATCTCTTCATGTTTATACCCCTGAACATCGTGGAGAAGGAAAATTTCTCTCAATTTGTGCGGCAGCGTCTGGATGGCCTTCTCCAGGGGTTTTTTCGCATCTAGGGCGGCCGAAGCTTGGCTGATGCCTGGAATTGCGCTCTCGACCTGAGAAAGGGCGACGGTTTTTTGAAGGATAGGATTGTTCGAGCGTAAAAAGCTGAAGCAGGTATTTAGGGCAATGCGATAGGCCCACCCGATAAAAGTGTCCGGTTTTTGGACATCTGCGATATGACTAAAGATTTTCAAGAAGATTTCTTGTAAAAGGTCTTCGGCCTCGGCTCTATTGGCCACATAGCGGAGGGCCAAGTTGAAAAGCGGTGTTTTCAGGCGGTGGTAGATGTCTTCCATAGCCTGGGTATCGCCCGCCTGGGAACGGCTGATCAGTTCGCTGAGGACAGCGTCCCCGGAGAGAGGCGTCTGGGAGGAAATCTTGTCTTTTGGCTTGGCCATAACCACCGGCTCCTGGACAACGGCTTCGAAGGGATGATCAAGGATATTATCTACTAGCTGGAGACCGTTTGCCAGAACAAAATCCTGGGATGCCAATTATCTATCTCCTCATCTCTATAGATGAAAAGGCAGGGGAAATGGTTGCTTTTTCGCAAATTTTCTTTCAAAATTTATTAGAAATTCTGGTAGAAAGATTTCTCGGAATCGCATATAAATAAAAAGAGCCTCGGATTTCAGCCTGACCGCTTGGCCGGAGGAGCGCTTATGAAAAAGCTTATTCCGATTTTGCCTATCCTCGGACTTGTCGTTTTCCAGGTCAGCTGGATCGGCTGCGGTAGAAAGGAAGCCTCTGCCCTGGAGATAGAGGTTTCAGGGATTATCGAAGCCCTTAAAACAGAGATCAAAGCACAAGCCCAAGGCGAAGTGAAACAGATCTTTGTCCAAGAAGGCCAGAAGGTCAAAAAAGGTGACCGGCTCTGCATTCTAGATGATGAAAAGCTTCGTATTCAGTTGCGCCAGGTCAAAGCCGGGCAGAACGCGGCCCAGGCAAAGCTTAAGCTCGCAATAAGGGGAACCAAAAAAGAGATGATTGCCGTCGCCAAAAGCCAGACGGAAATCGCGGCCAAACAGCTCGAGCTGGCCGAGAAAGACGCGGAACGCATGGCCAAGCTTCTCGGCCAGGGCGCCGTTTCCCAGTCCCAAAAAGAAAGGGCCGACCTAGCTCTTAAGGCCGCCCAAGAACAGCATAAAAGCGCCCAAGAAAACTACCAGATGGCTGCGCGGGGCCTGGAAAAAGAAGAAATCGAAATGGTGCGCGCGGAAATCCAGGGCCTTCAAGTCCAGGAACAGTACCTCTTGAGGCTCATCGAAGATACCGAAGTCAAATCGCCCGTGGACGGAATCCTCGAGATCCAGAATGTCGAGGTCGGCGAGCTTGCTCTTCCCGGCGCGATCCTTTTCAGCCTGATTGATCTCAATCAAACATACGTCAAAGCTTATGTCCCGGAAAAATACGTGGGGCGGGCTAAAATTGGAAGCGAGGTAGCCGTGGTCAGTGACGCTTTTCCGGCAAAAATCTATAGGGGAAAAATTGACTATATCTCGGATGAGGCTGAATTTGCCCCCAAAAACATCCAGACCAAGGAAGAACGCCTCAAACTTGTTTACATGATGAAGTCTTACCTGGACAACTCGGCCGGAGAGCTCAAGCCGGGCATGCCGGTCGATGTGAAGATAAGATTCTAATAAGGACGAATCCGCCGCGTCCTTAGAACGAAGGCGGGCGCGGAGGTTAGCGAGATCGGCCCGGAAAAAACGAAAATATGTGGGCACTCAAAGCAGAAGGCGCGAGCAAATATTTCGACCGCCAAGCGGCCATTAAAAGCCTTGACTTCGCCGTCGAAAAGGGCGTCCTGGCGGGCTTGATCGGCCCGGACGGCGCGGGAAAATCCACCCTCCTGCGCTTGTTCGTCGGGCTTCTCAGGCCATCCAAAGGGAGGATCGAAGTCGGTGGATTCGACGTCGTCGAACACCCCTTTCAGGTCAAGGACCGGATCGGCTACATGCCCCAGCATTTCAGCCTCTACGGGGACCTGACCGTGGCCGAAAACATGAAATTCTTTGCCGCTCTTTGCGGGATCCGCGACGAGCCGTTTGCTCAAAGGAAAACGGAGCTTCTCAAGTTTAGCGCCTTGGGCCCTTTCCAGAACAGATTGGCCAGAAATCTGTCAGGGGGCATGCAAAAAAAACTCGCCCTGGCCTGCAATCTATTTCATACCCCGGAGATTCTTCTGTTGGATGAGCCGACGACCGGCGTCGATCCGGTCTCGCGGCTTGAGCTCTGGCATCTCCTCAAAGAGCTCAATGACGGCGGCGTCACAATCCTTCTCACGACCCCCTACATGGATGAAGCCGCTCGCTGTCGCAAGGTGGGGTTCATTCTCGAAGGGCAGATTCTCGCCTACGACTCCCCGGCCAACCTCATTGCCCTTATGAAAGACGAGATCGCGGAGCTCACGGCGCCTCAGGCCGGGTCGATCAAATCGCTGCAGGGTGTGCGAGGCATCAAGAGCGTTCATCCCTTCGGCGAGACCCTCCATGTCGTCTTTGAAGCGGATGTGATCAATATAGAGAGCATCAAGAAGCGGCTCGAAGAAAATCAGATTCCTCTCCAGAGCATGAAAATAATTCTACCCTCTTTTGAGGATGTCTTCCTGGCCTTAACCCAGGAGCGAGCCTCGACTCAGGCCGGTCGGCTATGAATGACATGCTGAGCGTCGACGTGGAGGGTTTGACAAAGATATTCGGTTCGTTCACGGCCGTCGACCATATCTCGTTCAATGTCAAAAAGGGCGAGATTTTTGGCTTCCTCGGTCCCAATGGCGCCGGCAAGTCGACAACCATCCGGATGCTGTGCGGCATCCTTCGGCCCACGGCGGGCAAAGGAATCGTGGGAGGATTTCCGATCTCCTCCCAGCCTGATGAAATAAAAAAAATCATCGGATACATGTCCCAGAGGTTTACGCTCTACCAAGACCTGACCGTGGACGAAAACATCGAATTTTACGGCGGAATCCATCGGCTCTCGCCGGATGTTCTGGCGAAGCGAAAAAATTGGGTGTTGAAGATGGCGGGACTCCAAGGCCGCGAACAATCGCTGACTCGGGAACTTTCGGGAGGCTGGAAGCAGCGGCTGGCTCTGGGCTGTGCGATCCTCCACCAACCCCAAATCCTTTTCCTGGATGAACCGACGGCCAGCGTGGACCCGGCCTCACGCCGGGACTTTTGGAACCTGATTTATGAGCTCTCCGAGCAGGGAACAACGGCTTTTGTGACGTCCCATTATATGGACGAAGTCGAACGCTGTCATCGGATCGCTATTATTTCTTCGGGAAGAATCATCGCTCTGGGCTCGCCGCGCCAACTCAAAATCCAATTTACGCAGAAGGAAAATTCCAGTCTGGAAGAAGTGTTCGTTTCGGCCGTCCGAGGAGCCGAGGTCCCATGATCACAAGAATCGTTCCCCTCATGAAAAAAGAAGCCCTTCACATCTGGAGGGACCCAAGGAGTCTTTACATGGCCCTTGGCCTGCCGATCGTCCTCCTCATCCTGTTTGGATATGCCATTACTTTCGACATCCGGCACATCAACGTAGGAATCATCGACCAGGATGGTTCTGTTCTCAGCCGCGAGCTCAACGCCAGGGTGAGAGCCAGCGATTATTTCAACGTCCTTTATCAGGCCGCCGATTCCACCGACGCCGATCGCCTGCTGGATAGAGGCCAGCTGAAAGTCGTCATTGTGGTCCCCCCGAATTTTTCCAGGGATCTGGCCAAAGGCCAAGATGCCTCACTTCAGCTTCTTGTCGATGGCAGCAACAACAATACAGCTCTCGTCGCCCTGGGTTATCTCTCCGGCCTGATCCAGACATTTGCCGCCGATGTCATCGCCCAAAGAATGAGCCGACAGGGCGGATCTTACGCGGCCGGCATCCCCACGGTCGAGCCCAGGGTCAGGGTCTGGTACAATCCGGAACTGAAAAGCACTAACTTCATCGTGCCGGGACTGGTCGCCGTCGTCATGATGGTGATGACAACGATGCTGACGTCTCTGACGATCGCCCGGGAATGGGAAAATGGGACCATGGAGCAGCTCATCGCCGGGCCGGCCAGATCCCACGAAATCGTCATCGGCAAAATGCTCCCCTATTTTCTATTGGGATTGACTCAGGTCGCCCTTGTTGTCTTGGTGGGACGTTTCGTTTTCAATGTGCCCATGCGCGGAAGCCTTCTCGTTCTATTTGTGGTTTCCTCTATATTCCTTTTTTGCGGGCTCAGTCTCGGGCTTCTCAGCTCGATCATCACGAAATCTCAGCAGCTCGCCTACATGATTTCCATCCTCACGACGCTCCTCCCATCCTACATCCTATCGGGCTTCATTTTTCCAATCAAAAGCATGCCCAAAATCATCCAACTCGTTTCGTATCTCGTGCCGGCCCGCTACTTCCTGGCGACTCTTAGGGGAATTTTTCTCAAGGGCTACGGATTCGGCTTGCTCTGGCCGGAAATTCTTTCTCTGTTCGTTTTCTCGATGCTCGTCTTTGCCACCTGTGTCCGGCGCATGAGGCTGAGCCTGGAGTAGGGAATTCTGATGTTGAGCACGATCCGTCACATCGTCCGCAAAGAGTTCATCCAGCTGTTCCGCGACCGCCGGATGTTCGTTCCCCTTTTCCTGGCCCCCGTCATCCAGCTCATCCTTTTCGGCTACGCCGCGACAATCGACATCAAGCACATTTCCCTGGCCGTCGTTGACTACGACCGAACCCAGGAAAGCCGAGCTCTTGTTTCGTCGTTCATAGAATCGGGCTATTTCGATCTCGTGGCGGAACCCGACGCGTCACAAAGCGTCGACCATCTCCTGCAAACGGGAAAAGCCCAAGCCGCCCTCATTTTTCCCTCCGACTTTGCCCGACACCTCAAGGGCGGACGGAGTTCGCCGCTTCAAATCCTTATCGATGGGACGGATGCCAATTCAGCGACGATCATTCAAAACTATGTTTCACTGATCCTCGCCAAGTATACCGAGGCCGTCGTGACGGAAATGATGATGCGCCGCCCAGGGGGGATGATCCTCCTAGAGCCGCGCGTATGGTACAATCCCGAGCTGAAGAGTTCGGTTTGGATGGTCCCCGGCGTCGTCAGTCTCATCCTGTTGCTAACCACTCTGATCCTGACCTCCATGGCCATCACCAAAGAAAGAGAGCTGGGAACTCTGGAACAGCTCATTGTCTCCCCCATCAAGCCCATCGAGCTCATCCTTGGTAAAATGATCCCCTTCGTGATCGTCGGATTCTGCGACGTCATCCTCGTTCTCGTCGCGGGAAAGCTTGTCTTCAACATGCCCATCCGCGGAAATCTCGCCTTCCTTTTGGCTTGCGCCACTGTCTTCCTTCTGACCACGCTCGGACTGGGCCTCTTTGTCTCAACGGTTTCGCGCACCCAGGGACAGGTGATGATGACGGCGATGTTCTTCATGATGCCGGCCATGCTTCTCTCCGGAGTGTTTTCTCCGATCGAAGGGATGCCCCAAATCGTTCAATATCTCACCTATGTCAATCCGCTCCGCTATTTCGGCAGAATCGTGAGAGGCATCCTCCTTAAAGGAAACGGTTTTTCCATCCTCTGGCCTGAGCTGCTCGTTCTTTTCGTCATGGGAATCGTTACGATTGTCCTCAGTTCGCTCCGCTTTAAAAAGTATTTAGAGTGATGATCTGAAGGATAAACCTTTTGCTAAAGTATCAGTCCTCGGGAGGTGAACATTGTCAAAATCTCGTTTTCTGATCTGTTTCATCCTTCTGGCCTTCGCATTTTCGGCGCTCTCCGACGGCCAAGCCACAAACCAGGGGCAGCGCCGCGGAGTCAGGCCGCAGAGGCCGGAACCGTCCTCTGCCGGGGTTCCTCCCATCTTCCAAAGGCTCTATGCGCGGCTTGAAACAGTCCTAGACCGATGGACGACCGAGATCGACCGGAGATGGAACGGGGATCTTTACAACATGCTCGTTCCCATGGCCTCGGTCCTTCTCGCCAACTCCAACGCCGGTTTTCCTATCCTACGCAAAGAAAATAGAGAGTTCACGCGCCTCTACATCCAGCGGCTGAAGGAGCTTGGCTGCCGGGGGGTGCAGCTGGATATCCAGTTCCCCATCCTCGACCCGGAATATTTCAGGTTTGCCAAAGAACAAGGCCTAATACCTAAAGATTCGCCCGAAGACAAGGATTTCCTCGAATTCTACAAAAAGGTGGCCGAGGACGTGAGAAGTCAGGGGTTAAGGTTATCCGTGGAAAGCCAGGTCATCTTCGTCCAAAAAACCTGGTCTCCCCTTCCCGTGGAGCCGTACTACGCCGAATTTGAAAAAGCCGGCGAGGCCGGCTTCGCCGCGTACAGACAGCGCAAGCTGGCCATGGCCAAATTGATTGCCGCGGAGCTCAGGCCGGACTTTTTCACGATGGAGGATGAACCCGATACGGCGATGTCGCTGACCGGCATCCAACTCCTCAAAAAAAGAGAAAATTATCTCGGCCTGGTGAAGGAGCTCGTCGACGGGGTCAGGCCCCTCGTCCGAAACACGACAAAAATCGGGAGCGGGATCGGTATCTGGATAAGCGACTGGGAAACGTGGCTCAAAGACCTGCTCAAAATGGATATCGATTTTGTCAACCTCCACATCTATCCTCTCGAAATCAACCCCTACGCTTCCCGTGACGACATCGTCCCCAGGACGCTCAAAGCCGCGGACGCAGCCCATCAGGCCGGGAAGGGCGTGGCCGTGGGTGAGACCTGGCTCTACAAGACGATGGCCGGTGACACGACCGATCCGGAAACGATCTACGGCCGGGACTACTATGACTTCTGGATTCCGCTCGATATCGAACATCTGCGTTTAATCTTCAAGATCGCCCATTTCAAAAAATTCGAGTATGTCTCGCCTTTCTGGTCCTCATTTTTCTTCTCCTATCTGACCTATCAGGAGGCGAGGGGCCAGAATACGGCAGAGTTGAAAAGGCGCAACAACCTCCGCGTCTTCCAGAATCTCATGAAGGGGATTTTTTCCCCGACGGGAATGGCTTATCGAGATATCGCCGCGGCCGGTCCGCGCCGTTGATTCATGCGGGCCCCCGGTGGAAAAGGGCCGGCGGATCTAGGGCTGTTTTAAAACTGGGCTTCAAAGGCCAGCTTATCCCCGGCTTTCAGGAGGAGCGGCTGGGCCCACTTCACCAGGACGCGGTTCCCTTCTTGGCTGAAAACCGGCTTGATGGATTTTCCAGATGCTTCCCCCTTCAGGCCGATGAGCTTCTTTCCGAGGAGAGACGGCGGCAGGATAAACCCGAATTCCTTGAGCTGGAATTCGCCCTGGGCGACAGTCAAGCCGATTCTTTCCAGCTTGCCGGCCTCGGCTTGCTGAGAATATTTGCCCCACGCTGAACCTGCGCTCCAGAATGACCGAAAATCTTCAGGATATATTTTAGGCGAGAATTCCAGGTGTTTCGCCAATCCGGAGTAGGAATATCCGGAAAGGGCAAGCAGGACCCCCCAGGAGGACATCGCCCGGACATAATGGTGGCCGCACTCGACCTCGTCCCAAGGATTTCGCCGGCGTCCATCATACCTGTCGCGCACAGCTTTGACGATGCTCAGCCCTTCCTCGATCAAACCCTCGTACATCAGATGGGACGCAACCTGGTATTCGATGCCCGTCCAGACTTCATCCGAATAGACAAAGGGCAAGGGCGGACGGCCGCCCTTGGGCCAGGTGCAGAGCAGCAGTCCCCGCTCATCATTTAAAGCGTAGGTCCGCTGGCAATTGGAGTAATTTTTAAAATCCGTCATGAAATTATAATTGAAGATCGAGCGCAGCGTGGTCCGCAGCCGGTCCTGGGGAAGAAAACGGTCCAACCCGGCGACCATGGCCAGCCACTGGCCGAGCATTTGATCGGAGAGGCAACCTTCCCCGTACTGATATTTTTTCTCCATGACCTGGTCGTACTTCTGGATATAGTATTCGCCGTTCCAAAGCATATCGTCGAATTTTTTCTTTCCGTTCTCGAAGATCCTCCTGTACTGCCCCGCAGACTCCCCGTCGCCGACCGCCTCGGCCATCTTGGATCCCGCGAGCAGGGCTCCCAGATAAAACGTGCCGATCATGCTGTTCGGCCCGTAAAATTCGATATCGTATGTGTTGTGCTGCTCCCCTTCGATCAGGCCGTCTTTATCAGTATCCCAGGCCGTCCACGTATAATCGAGGGCCTTCTTGACCTTGGGCCAGAGTTTTTTCAAGAACTCGGTGTCTCCCGAGATTTGCCAGTCACGGTAGAGATTGATGATTTTTCCCAACTGGCCGTCTGCGGCCGGGCGAAAATTCCAGAACACGCTGCCGAGAGGAAGGGATGTCCGGAAGACCATCTCGCCATTCTCCTTGGTGTTAAAGAGGAAATCTGTTTCGCGCATGGATCGCTCCAGGCTAGGAAACAGAAAGGCCAGGGATTGCTCATAATTCCAGACATGGCCGCAGTTAAGCGGACAACAGCCGCTCTGGTCACTGCAGCCTTCGAAGCCGAAGAATTTTCCGCCCTCCAGCCAGAAGCAGGACATCGTCCGGGTAATGGCTGCCTGGCTGGAGATGGCGTCCAGGGCATAGGGCGGGAGCGTCGTCGAATAGAAGATTTCATGAAACACCCGGCTCTCTTTCTCGAACTGGGGAAGGTTCTTGTGCAGATATTCCGCCGATTGCCAGGCGTCGATGAAGCGTTCCGCATAATGATTTCTGAACATCTGGCCCCTCTGGCCGGGAACGATGTCGAAATAATCCAAGAAGTTAGGAAAATTCCAGGACAGGATGAACGGCAAAGTGACCTCGCCGAACGGCTCGACCGTCGCCATCAATCCGAGCGTTCCAATGTCCGTGCGTTTGTCGGGGGAAGGGACGGCTTCATCGAGATTTTTGAGGACGCCGTCGGCCGCAAAATCGTCCCAGAAAATCTGGAGGTCATCCCACCAATCCCCCCGCACCCAGTGGGAAAGGTAGGTGATATTTTTCCAGGGAGTTGTCAGGGCCATCGTGCCGAAGGCGGCAGAATCCGGCTTGACTTTCTGGGAGGACATCATGAGCCCGGAGAGCGCCGCGCCCCTGCGGATTTCGTTTAGGTTCTGGCCGAATTTATCCAGGTTGACGCCGTCGATCAAACCTTCTCCATTATAGCCGACGGGGTTGAGAATGGAGCCGGCAACCGTAATCTTGGCCCGATGGGGACCAAGGTTTCTGATCCGGAAGCGGATCACAACGCCGGGGACTCCGGATTCCTCGGGCTTGAGCGGAATAAAAGGATTGAATGCCTCGAGGGTCACCTGCAGGGGGATTTGGCCGTCTTCCAGGTCAACCCAAGCGAACGGATATTCGCCGCGGAAGCGGGCTTTTTCCATCCGGGGCAGACCGGGTACGTCTCCCCTCCGAAATCCATGAGATCCCGTGAAGGGGGCCGTCATAGGCCCTTCGAGGATTCTGACGAGCGGTTTTCGGCCTTCCTGTTCATAATAGAGGGAAAAAAAGGTAAAGGGCAGGTTGACGCCCTTCCCCGGCCGGTTGAAGATCTCCCAGTCCAGGAAATTTCCCCGACCGCCCAACGAAATGGTGCCTGTCCCAACACCGCCAATGGGGAAGGCGATTTCCTTGAGGGTGGGCCCTTCGAAACTTCGCAGTCGGCCCAAGCGAAAGAGCTCTTGATTTGTGTAGCAGAGCTTTGCCGCATCTTCGGACATGGCCCAGATTTCTTTAGCGCCTGGACCAAGCAGGCTGAAAACACATAGCAATCCCATGGCCGCGGCACGCCGCCACGAAAAAAAGGCATTTCCTGACATGGACGTCTCCTCCTTGTCAAAATGATGGCCAAGAATATTTCCTATCTATAGCATCGAATTCCAAAAGTCAATCCGCCCGGCCTCATATTGACACCCCATTTCTTTTATGGAATATTGGACGGCGAAAAATGGCAGCAAAATTTCGATGGCCCAGATCAAATCCCTTCCGAGACTGGGGATTGTTCGGCTTGGACTTCTCCGAGATTTTTTTGATCATCCTGGGACTCATTTTCGTCTTTCAAAACAAGTGGATCTGTGATGACGGTTATATCTATTTCCGATATGTCGACAATTTCACCATCCATAAAATCGGATTGGTGTTCAACGCTCATGAACATGTCGAGGGCTTCTCGGGCGTCCTGTGGACCTTTCTTTTATCTGGGATCCGATTCATCCTCCAGCCGACCTCTCTCAGGCACATCGTCTTTGTCTTGGGATTCCTCCTCGCGCTGCTCACTTTCTACAAACTGGCCGCCGTGAACCGCCGGATGATCCTGGATACTCAAGGAGGAGCGAATGCAGGTCCAAGACTACTCCTGAATTTTTCTCTGCCGCTGGCGCTGGCGGTCTCGACCAGGGTCGTCCCTGAATATTTTACTTCGGGTTTGGAAACGCCGCTGGTGATGCTGTACGCGGTCCTCGTGGCCTGTCAGATCCTGCGGCCGTCTAAGAGCGTCCTCTATCTGGGAATCCTGGCCGGAGCCGGGCCTCTGGTCCGGGCCGAGTTGTCCTTATTGTCCCTCGGCCTCATCGTGCATTTCTTTTTCTTTGTCCGGAGGAAAGGGACGATGAAAGCCCTGCTCATCGCGGCCGTCCCGAATGTCGTTTATATTGTTTTTCGGATCTGGTACTACGCCAGTCTGCTCCCCAATACATTCTTCACCAAGGCGGCTTCTGGCTCCAATTTCAAACAGGGGTTCAATTATCTCCTCGATTTGATCAAAGCGTACCGCACCCACTTCGTGTTTCTTCTCTTTCTTCTGGCCATCCCTGTGGCAGCGAAAAAGGCAGGGCCGCCGGTCACGAGAAATCGAATTTTCCTGGTTTGCATCATCATCCTTTTTAGCGGCTATGTGATTTGGGTGGGCGGCGATTTCATGCACGGCCGTTTTTGGCTGCCTGTCCTCATGATGATCTATGCCGGCTTTGCGGGGCTGGCAGAACCCTTGTTGGGCCCCTTGATCGCGAAACTCAAAGCGCCGCCCGGGCCTCAGAAACTTTTCAGTTTAGTCCTCGTTCTGGCGGTCGTCCTCCTGGTGAGGCCAATGAGATCCGTCTCCTCGGGCCAAAAGTGGTTCGAAGGGATCATGAACGAACGGGAGTGGTTCCTGGAATTTGACGGCCTCTCGCTCTGCGATTGGAATTTTGAACCACGCAATACGATGGTCAAGCAGGCGGCCGCGCTCAAAACAATTTCCGAAAAGACGAATCTTTCCGTTTCGGCCGCCCATTCCATGATCGGATACTTGGGGTATTACGCCGGGCCCGAAATCCAGGTCATAGACCGTCTGGGGTTGACGGACGCCGTCGGCTCCAGGGTGCGTCTGTATCGGAGGGGGTATCCCGGGCACGAAAAATGGGTGCCCTTTCCGTATTTGATCTGGCGGCGTTCGACTTTTTGGCTGACTCCCTTTGATAACTATAACAATCTCTTTCATGTCGTGCCTCAATTGGATCCTCTGACGGAACTCAATCCTGTCCTGCTCGATGGCCTCGGCCGAATCCTTAAGAAAGACATTCGAAAGAAGATCGAGGATGCGATTCCGCGTCTTCTATCCCTAAAGGATCTCGACCCCAATCTCATCTTTTTTCTGAAAAAGCTTGCGGAGCCCTATGGGGACCTCAATCCCGACCTCAAAAAAGTCATCGAAGACCGGTATGAGAAATTCGCCAAAGGGAAAGCCAGCTGGGAACACTGGCTGGAACAGTACGAAAAGGATTTAGATACGATTCACGCCCAAACGGCGAACAGGCACAATTTTGCGAAAAATATCCGCTTGGCGTTGAAAACCCTGACGCTCAGGTTTGATTATTAGCCTTAGGCCTCGGGCGAGGCGTGCCCTTTCTCTTTTTTCTCCAGCCGCTAGAATCGGTGCCTCTTCTATCCAGAATTTCCGAGACCTTGCTTTCCATCTCCTCAAAATGCGTTCCGGGCCAAAAAACCCGGCCACAGGCAGGGCAGATGGCAAAGGAATCGGCTTTTTCCAGGACAAAAGGCGCGACCAGGTTCGCCGCCTGGGACTTAGCCAAGGGCTTGAGCCCGACGTTACACTCCAGGCAGCGTGAATACGGCTTCATTTCATCCCAGAGGCAAAAAAAATCGGCCACCTGATGGACCTGGTCTTCCCAGGCTTCGCTTTCGATAAACAGCTTTTTTAGGTCCCTCGCTCGGGCTAAAAGAGCATGATCCCGGGAAAGCAATATCCGGGCTTCTTTGCGGGCTCGAGAAACGAGCTCAATGTCCTCGATCTTCGAAAAATAAAGGACGTCGAAGCCAAGGATTTTCATCCATTTGGCCAGCTTCCCCAACATACAATCGACGATAAATTTCATGCGGCTCGTATCGGCTTCAATCATAGATGAGACCGGGTGCTTTTTCAATCGGTTCGCCTAGCTCGAAAAAGAGAATCCTTGTCATAAGAACTCGTTGGCACCCATCGAACTATCAGAAAGTCAAAAATTTTCGAAATTCGGTGTGTGTCAACGAATTATGGCTAAAGCCCGAGAAACTGAACGCTGAGCCCGGAGATGAGGATCATGGCTCCGGCCAGGGCATGGGCGTATCGTTCAAGCTTTCCCAGCCTGATAAAGCTCACTCCCCACGAAGAAACCGCGATAATCGTGAGCATCGTCATGATTGTGGCCAAGCCGAACGTCGCGGTGACCAGGACGACACCGCTAACGCTGTGTTTCGCCGCAGGATACATGATGAGCGGGATCAGAGGCTCGCAGGGCCCGAAGATGAAAATTGTGAAGAGAATCCAGGGCGTGATATTCGTTTTTTCCGCGCGTTCATGAACATGGGTGTGCTCAGCTTCGTGGCCATGAAGATGCTCATGCGCCGCGCCGTCGGCATGAATATGGACGTGTTTGTGGGGTTTGTTTTTGATCGCCCTATGCAATCCCCAGAGAAAATAGGCCAGGCCGAAGCCGATCATCAGCCAGGGCGCAGCTCCCCCCCGGACGGCTTCTGCGCTTTCCAAGCGCGAAACGGCGATCCCGAAGGCAATCCCGACGAGACTCAGGACGACAGAACTGAGAACGTGCCCCAGCCCGGATAAAAACGAAATAAAAAGCGTTTTTGAAAGCGGCCAGCGCCGGGCACGGCTCATGGCGATGAAAGGAACGTAATGGTCGGGGCCGAGAATGGTGTGGACTATACCCACCGTCGCTGCCGTTCCCGCCAGGACTAAGATTTCTTTGTTGATCATTCTTTTTTTGGCGAGGAAGTATAGCATAGCCCAGGAGAGATTGCCACGGCAAGAAACTTACCGCAGCATCCATGGAGGAAGTTGCTCTATCTCAAGCTTCGTTGACAGCCGTCAACGGCCGGGGATATTCTTTTCTCCACAAGGGCGGTACCGATTCCGAGTTTAAAGTGAGGGAATATCGTGCAACGCGAAAAAGCAAATCCTTGTCAAATCGGTTTTGACTTGGTTTTTCATTCTGAATTATCATAGGGCGAAAAAACATGACTCAGTACGCAGACATCGCCAAGGAGATCGAACGGCGCCGGGACGAGATCCTGGACCTCGGGCGGCGCATCCATGCCGATCCCGAACTCGCTTTCCTGGAAGTCCGGACATCCGCTCTTCTCCAGTCCGTCCTTTCGGCCGAGGGCTTCACTGTATCGCCGGCGACTCGCTCCCTCCCGACATCGTTCCGGGCCGTTTACGGGCTTTCGGCCGACCGGCCCCGTCTGACGTTCACGGCCGAGATGGACGCCCTTCCCGGCCTCGGCCATGCCTGCGGCCACAACATCATTGCCGCCGCCGGGACGTACGCCGCGATCGTCCTCAAATCCGTCATCGGTCCCGAGGTCGGCGGCACGATCGAAGTTATCGGCACCCCGGCCGAGGAAAGCGGCAGCGGCAAGGTCCAGATGATTCAGGTCGGCGTTTTCGAGAATTCCGACGTCGTCCTCCAGGTCCACCCGCACTCTCTAGATACCGTCGTCGGTCAGGCTCTAGCCCGACGTTCCCTCATCGTCGAATATTTCGGCAAGAAAGCCCACGCCGCGGCTGCGCCGCAGGAAGGGATTAACGCCCTGGACGCGCTCGTCCTCTTTTATCATTCGGCGATGCTTCCCCGGACCAAGCTTCCGGCGGGCTGCCTTTTGCACGGCGTCATCGAAAAGGGCGGGCAGGTCCCGAACATTATTCCGGACTATGCCAGCGGCAGGTTCTCGCTCCGGGCCGACACCATGCCCAAGCTCGAGATATTCTTCGAACAGGTCACGGCCCTAGCCCGAGCGGCCGCGGCGGCCACCGGGTGCCGGTTCCAGGTCTACGAACCCGGGCCCGGTGTCACGACCTTCCGGCGGAACCCCGCTTTGGAGGATTTGTTCGCTGGGTTGTTCGAGGACCGCGGACGACTTGACCCCAGAAAGATCCGGGAATCCTACGGCTCGACCGACTTGGCCAACGTGTCCCAGGTGGTTCCGACGATCGAGCTCCTGGTCAAGGCCAGCGATTTCCCCATCCACACCGAGGAATTCGCCCGCGACGCCGTGGGGGCCGGGGGCGAACGCGCCCTTCTCGATGGCGTCTTCTTCCTCGCTTGCGGCGGCTTCCGCATCCTGGCCGAGCCGCTCCTCCTCGACCGGATACGCCGAGACTTTATCGAGGCCCCGCCCACAAGCTCGGACATGACCAGTTAATGAGCTGTCCCCAATGAGAAGCCTCCCAGATCTCCTCGGCCCAAGGGACGAGTGGCGAATCGTTCTCACAGACTCGGGCCTGGGAGGATTGACCATATGCGCCAGGCTCGAAAAACGGCTGCGCAGAGCTTCCGGGATCCCGAGCATTCGTCTGGTCTACATGAACGCCTGGCCCGACTCCCGGCATGGATACAACGACCTTCCGGATGCCGCTTCCCGCGCCGCAGTCCTGAATAAGGTCCTGACCGCGATGATGCGCTTCCGGCCCGGCTTCATTCTCATCGCCTGTAACACCCTTTCCGTGCTCTATGAACGAACTGAATTCAGCCGAACGGCAACCATCCCCGTAGCGGGCATCATCGAAGAAGGAGTCGATATCTTTCACGAAGCCTTGGCGCGAGATCCTGGAAGCAAACTCTTAATCTTCGGCACCAGGACGACGATTGAATCGGGGGAACACATCCGCAGGCTGCTCCAGAGAGGGATCGACCCCCGGCGCGTTATTGCAGCCGCCTGCCACGGGCTGGCAGGAGCCATCGACAAAGATCCTGATTCTCCTGCCCTACCCGGCCTGGTCGATGAATGTGTCTCCCGGGGTCTCCAAGAGAGAAACATCGAAGGCACTCTTTACGCCGGCTTTTGCTGCACGCACTATTCCTACGTGGCGGATATCTTCCGACGCTCGCTCGAGCGGAATACCGGGGCGACAGTCGAGGTCATCGATCCCAACGAGCATATCGTCAGGAGCCTGACGTCCGGAATGGAAAACCGCCGGCCGGAAGACGCCGAGGCAGATATCACTGCGGAGGTTATTTCCAAGGTTGAGCTCCCTGAAGCCCAGCGAAGGGCAGTCGCTAGGCGGCTCGAACTCGTTTCCGGCCGGACAGCAAGGGCCCTCCTCGATTACACTCGGCTCCCCGGCCTCTTTTAGCGGAGAATAGCGATGAGAATCGTCCTGTTGACGGGCCCCGGCGGAGATGCCCAGGGCTGGGGGGATATGAAGGTCACCGAGTCCGTCCGCGAGGCCGCGGAATCGTTGGGTCACCTGACGCGGATCGCCTATGTCGCCGATGAAACGGAATTCTTACGCCTCGTCGACCGGCCCGACTTCGACATTGTCTGGAGCGCCCTCTACCACATCTCGACTAACGAGAAGTTCATCGGCAGGAACGCGGCCGGGACCTGGGTCGCCGATGAGCTGGACATCCGGCACATTCCCTACATCGGCTCCGATAGCCGAACCATGAAGGCCATGATCGATAAGTTCCAGACCCACGAGATCCTCGCCGCCGCCGGCGTTGCGGTGCCCGCCCATATCCTCCTCCATGCCGGGGACGACATTGCGCTTGTTACCTACCCGGCCTTCATCAAGCCCATTTGCGAATCGCGCTCGGTCGGCATTTCCGACGAAAGCGTCGTCCACACTGAAAAGGAACTTCGGCGGCGCGTCTCCTACATCGAGCGTGAGTTCAACGAGCCCGCCTTGGTCGAAGAATTTTTGCCCGGGGCCGAATACACGGCCCTCGTCCTGGGCAACGGCCGGACGCGCGAATGCCTGCCCGGGCTGGTCACGGTCGAAGATAAGCACTATGGGAACTACCGCATCCTCCGGACCGACCTGAGGGGCGTCGGGCTGACGAGAATCAGCCTGGCGGGAGAGAGGACGGAGGAAGCGCGGCGCCTGGCCGACGCCGCCGCCGCGGCCATGGGCTGCTTGGATCATGTTCGAATCGACATGAGAGTCGACAAAGCAGACAAGCTCAGGATCATCGAGGTCAACGGCATCCCCGGGCTCAAGCCCCACAAGAGCTGGGCCCCGCAAATCTACACTCTTTACCATGCGTCGCCGCTGGGGGAAGACGAAGATTATCGTCAGCTCATTGGCGCGATCATTGAATCGGCCGCCCGGCGCTACGGCCTCTAGTCGCAACATGAGGCCGTGGTCCTCGTGGACCACAACACCTAAATTTGTTCGACTGTCAAATCCGAGCCTCATTGAACATCTTGGGGCTCCGTGATAATGTAAAAAAATGAAATCTCCGTTCTGAAAAATGCGGGAGGTTGACATGAAAAAAATCGCCGGCGTGTTTATCGCACTTTTTCTTTCGGTTTCAGCGATGGGCCAGAATATCCCGCCCATTCTCGTGACAGAAGGCGATAAGGGCAGCGAGCGATTGTCCCTGACCAAAATTGCAGTTGAAGTCGAGATCTACGGATTTCTGGCCGAGACCAAGATGACCATGACGTTCCGCAATTCCCATAACCGGCCTTTGGTTGGGGACCTCTATTTCCCCCTGCCCGAGGGGGCTATGATCAGCGGCTACGCTCTGGATATCAATGGTGTCATGGTCGATGGCGTCGTGGTGGAAAAGGAGAAAGGGAGAGTTGTCTTTGAGAAGATCGTCCGACAAGGGATCGATCCGGGGCTTGTGGAATGGGTCAAAGGCAACAACTTTCGAACCAGAGTCTTCCCCATTCCGGCCCGGGGCACGCGGACGATTATGGTCCGCTATGTCTCCCAGATCAACTTTAAGGATAAAAGCGCTCTCTATCGCCTTCCTCTCAGTTTTTCGGGGAAGGTCAACGAATTTTCTCTGCGGATCGAGGTCATCAAAGCCCTGGCCAAGCCGGTCGTGAAAGAAGGCGGTCCGGGAGGTCTACAGTTCAATAAATGGCGTGAAAGCTATGTGGCACAAACAAGCATAAAAGACGCCTCCCTCACGGCTGACCTGGTCGTCAGTCTTCCGGACATCGATAGGCTTAAAGCGATCGTCGAAAAAGGAGCCGATGGGGATTATTACTTCTTCATTTTTGATCTAGGGGTGGAAGCCGAACAAGAGGCGAATCGGGGCCCTTCGGCCGCTCCCCAGCGGATCGCTATTCTCTGGGACAACTCCGGATCCAGAGGCAAAGTCCCGCATGATCAGGAGCTTAAAATCCTTAGAGATTATTTTGCTCAGAATTCCCGGAGGACGATCTTCGTGGACTTGATCTTTTTCAGCAATGAAAAAACAAAGGCCCAGCTTTACAAGGTGGAAAACGGCCGGGCTCAGGCTCTACTCGAAGCGATTGAGAAGACGGAGTACGATGGCGGGACGCAGATGGCCGCCTCCGCGCCCGGGGAGGGCGATCCTGTGCCGGATTTTTTCCTGATGTTCACGGACGGGCTCTCGAATTTCGGCCGCGATGATCCCGGGAATTTCAAAGCCCCCGTTTACATTTTCTCCGGCGATGCTCAATCAAACCACGTCTTTCTCCGGAGCTTGGCGCAGAGGGCCGGCGGAGAGTATTTCAACCTGTCCGAGGTGGATGAAAATACAGCCGTGGGGCGCATCGGGTTGAATCCTTTTTCATTTTTGTCCGCGACCTGCACGGCGGGAACAATCGCGGATGTCTACCCTCAGACCTCGCAGCCGGTTCAGGATCGATTTATCCTGTCGGGAAAGCTTCAATCCGATAAGGCCGAAATCGTCCTCAACTACGGCCGGAAGAACAAGGGGCTTCAAAAATCCACGTTCAACATTTCCAAAAATGACGCCTCCGAGGGCCATGTCCTGGGTATCGTCTGGGCTCAACGGAAGATCCAAGAGCTCATGATATATCAGGAGAAAAACAGGGATGAGCTTCGGGAAACGGGACAAAAATTCGGCCTCGTGACTCCCGGCACATCCTTAATCGTCCTGGACAACCTGGCCCAATACGTGGAGCACGAAATTGTCCCTCCGGAGTCTCTCCCCGAGTTGCGAAAGGAATATTGGAATATTATCGAACAGAAGAAAAAGGACGATTGGAAGAGCCGGCAAGATAAACTGGAGCGGATTCTTCAATTGTGGAAAGCCAAGGTGGCTTGGTGGAAGCAGGATTTCAAGTACCCTGATGGTTTTAAATTTGAGGAAAAAAAGAAGGCGGAAGAAAGAAGAGAGGAAGCACCGGTACGCGCCCCCCGGCCGTCGAAAGCAATCGCGGCGCCGCCCCCCTCATCCAAGCCAGAAGCCGCGCCGCCCGCCTTGGCTAAGGGAGCCGGAAAAGAGGACATCAGGGAAACAGGTAAAATGGGAGAGCCGGCCATTTCTATCAAAGAATGGGACCCGAATACGCCTTACATGACTGAGTTGAAGAAGGCCGGAGAAAACGCCCGCTTCAGAGTTTACCTCGGGCAAAAAAGAGCCTACGGCGATTCTCCGGCATTTTTCTTGGACTGCGCCGACTTCTTTATCAAAAACGGACAGCCAGAAACCGGGCTTCGGATTCTATCCAATCTCGCCGAAATGGAGCTCGAGGATGCCCAGCTTCTCCGGGTTCTCGGCCATAAGCTAGCGCAGCTCGATCATCTCAGCCTCAGCGCCATGATTTTCGAACAAGTTCTCAAGCTCAGGCCGGAAGAGCCTCAGTCCTATCGGGACCTGGGCCTCATCCTGGCCAGGCTTAAGAATTATCGGCGGGCCGTGGACCTTCTCTATCAGGTTGTTTTGAAAAAATGGGACCGTTTCGAGGAGATCGAGCTCGTCGCACTCGTCGAAATGAATAACATCATAGCCAGAGCCAACCGAGAAGGAATCAAAGAGTTTCCCGTCGATCCCAGGCTCATCCAACTTCTCGATGTGGACATCAGGATCATCCTTACTTGGGACACAGATCAGACAGACATGGACCTCTGGGTCATCGAGCCATCGGGAGAAAAGGCGTTTTTCAGCAATAGGCTGACCACCATCGGCGGGGCCGTCTCCAGAGATTTCACGGATGGCTATGGTCCGGAGGAGTACCTGCTCAAGAAGGGTATGCATGGCGTTTACAAAATCCAGGCAAATTATTACGGAAGCCGCGCTCCATCGCTCGTGGGTGCCGTAACTCTGCAGGTTGAGGTCTTCACCAACTATGGCCGGCCCAATGAGAAACGAAAGGCCATCACTTTGCGATTGTCCGAGAAAAAAGAAGTCATCAATGTCGGGGAGATCGAGTTTTAAGCGAACCCGGTCCTGTCCCTCGCGGCACCTGGCCGACGCCGGCCGGCGCTACGGCCTCTAGGCGGAGCCGGAGGGCGTGGTTCTCGTGAACCACTCCTTGATCGTCCGGGTCAGCCCAGCCGGCACGGGAGTTTCCCTCTCGGCCATGAACCGGGTCAGGGCGTCCCGCCACAGATCGGAATGTTGGAGGGTCGTGAGCCTGTTTCGGAACATCGCCGCCCCTTTCCTCGGCTCGGATTCCATTTTCTCCAGGATGCCGGCGACCTCTTTCTTGAAGCCATCGGGCCCGTAGTAGGCGAGGTAAGCTTGCCAGGCTTGGGTGATTCCTGAAGCGGATCTCAGGGGTTCTGAGATCCGGCCCAACTTGTCGAGGAGCTTGATCTCCTCGCGACGGCCGAGCTTCCGAAGACCCCGTTCCGTGATTCTGTAAGGGAGTAGTTCGTATGAACTCAGGCGATTCTTCCGGACCTGGATCCGGAGGCAGAAGCCGGTCCTTCGATAATACAATTCGGTCGGCTGATAAAATACGAAGTTGCCCAGGCTGTAGGCGATGAGCCGCCCGCGCCGGACTTCCAGGCCCTGTGGGACATGGGGGTGGTGTCCTACGACGCAGTCGGCCCCGGCCTCGGCCAAGGCCCTATAGGCGGCAACGACATAGGGCGGAGGAAAGGGAACGTATTCCAGGCCGGCATGCCCAACGGCGATGACGAAGTCACCCCTCTTTTTAGATTTCCGGATAAGAGAAAGAAGCCGGTCGATCTCCCAGCCGCAAACCCCGGGCCCGCCGCGTGAAGCCGTGAGGTCCTCGCCTTCGCTGAAGTTCAGGAGAGTGATCCTTACCCCCCCGATGAGAACGGTCAGCGGCGACAGCGCTTCCTTAAGGCTGAGGCCCGCTCCGACCGTTCGGATGCCGTTCCGGCGAAGGACATCAAGACTCTCTCGGAAACCCTGAACGCCGTAGTCGAAAACGTGGTTGTTGGCCAGACAGGCGACCTCGAACGGGACGCGGGTCAAGCCGGCGACATGGACCGGCAGGCCCTTGAAGACCGCGCCGCTCTTCCAAACGGGCTTGCGGGCCGCCGTCAGCGCGCATTCACAGTTGACGATCCTCAGGTCGGCGTCGCGCAGGACGGGCAGCAAGTCTCCGTAAACGCCTTCGGGGGCCGACCTGACCACCGGCTCCAGAGCCCTGATCGGCGCCCAGTCGCCGGCGATGACGATCGAGATCCCGCGGCGATTCATCCCACCCCTTTGTTGCCGCAGGGATTTATCGCGAGGCATGTTTTTCTTCAAATTCGCAATTTTAGACATTCGGCCATTACGGATGGCAGAAGATTAGCAAGTAATGTAGGCAGAGTCAACTCGGGCCTAAAATTAAAAGCTGTCTAAGTGACAAATAATTCAGGGGAATAAGATGGTGGACGGTAGGGGACTCGAACCCCCGGCCTCAGCGTTGCGAACGCTGCGCTCTCCCAGCTGAGCTAACCGCCCAATCCATTAGATTCAAAATAGCTTGAATGCGAGCGACTTAGATTTTTGAAGCCGCAAAAATTGACTCTAGATGATCTTGAGCGAACCTTTTTCAAGGCGGGATTATAGCCTTTCCGGGCCGCGGTATCAAGTTCGATCTTCGTCCGTTAAGGGTCCCAATGGAAATTCCGACGCGCAATTTCCATGCTCCCCTGGCCCGGGACTTGAATGCTGAGCTTAGATGAATTTTTCCCGCTTTTGCAAACGCAGGAGCGCCAGCATGGTCAGAAACAGAGAGCCGCTGATGAAATAAAGCCGGTTGGCGATGGTCGTCTTGACCAAGACCGTCGTCCTGATCTGGTCTAGGCCGGCAAAAGGATTATGAAAGAGATACCAGCTGCTATTTCCCAGCGAGCCGCGGAAAAGCCAGAAAAAAAGAATGACGACGACCATGATAACGGCCGTGGCTAGGCCGCTGCCTGTCTGGCTGGCCGCGAAAAAAGCGAGGCTGCCGATAAATATCACGGGGACCATCAACTGCAACACCATCTTGGCCAAGGGAAAATCGGCCAGTCCCACCCGGCAAAATATCGCCAGGACAAAGAGAAACACAGCCACCATCAAATACAAGGTCAAATAACGGGTGAGCCAGACCTTGTAGCGGTAATCCGGGATGCCGAACAGGGTTTCGATCATTCCGGCATCCTTATCATTTTGGATGGCGAAGACGGCGGGATAGAAAACCAACAGAATGCCCGGAATAAGCAACAAATCGTATGTTTTCTGGCTGGTGAAGGTTGCCTCGCGGCTGACAAGGTTGAGAATAACGACAACCAGAAAGACGGCGCTGGCCAGAATCATGAAATAGACCGCCCGGCCTGAGAAGACATTGGCAGCGTTATAGCGGAAGAAGGTCCAGAGATTGAAGATTCTGCCTTTCCCGATCCGGCCGATGCTTTTTGGGAACTCCTTCCTTGTCATCGCCCTAGCCCTCCTGTCCCAGGAGCCACATGTAGGAATCCTCGAGCGTCGGAACGACAGGGACCGCCCCCTCCAAAGGCCTTGCGGCGGAAAGGATCCGAGCCCTGATCTTATCCCCGTCGCGCATATGATGAACGACTTTATGAGTTTGGCGGATGGCCTCGAAGCTTCGGTCGTCGAGGGCGACCTGCCAGACGGATCCTTTCGTCAGGTCGACCAGGTCGGGGGGGGTTCCGACAAAGCGGACTTTCCCGCTTAAGAGAACTGCCAGGCGGTTGCAGGAGCTGGAAATATCTTCGATGATATGGGTCGAGAAGATTACGATCCGGTCCCGGGCCAGCTCCGAGAGGAGGTTGCGAAATTTGATCCTTTCTTCCGGATCAAGGCCCGCGGTCGGTTCATCAACCACCAGGATCCGTGGCAGATGGAGCAGGGTTTGGGCAATGCCAAGCCTCTGCTTCATGCCGCCGGAATAGTTTTTGATCCGGTCATTCCTCCGCTCGAAAAGGTGAACGGAGCGCAAGGATCCCTCGACGGCAGTTTCGCGCTGCCTCCTATTCCAGAGGCCTTTCAACTCGGCTTGATAGTCCAGGAATTGGAGGGCCGTCATATTTTCGTAGGCGCCGAATTCCTGCGGCAGATAGCCGATCAGTGACTGAAGTTCCTCCCGGTATCGACCGAAATCCAAGCCGTTGAAATAAACCCTCCCTCGCGAGGGAGGAAGGATCCCGCAAATGATGCGCATCAAAGTTGTTTTTCCAGAACCGTTGGGACCGACCAGGCCGAACATGCCGCTGCCAATCTCCAGGCAAATCCGGTCCAGGGCTTGAAAGGGGACCTTCTGTTTTCCGATCACCGGAATTTTCTGGATAAAACGATAGAAAATCGTCCTCGGTTTTCGCCAGCGGCCGGAGATGCGGTTGATATTGATTCTTTTAGCGAAAATTTTTCGCGAAGTCCTAAAGATGAGCAGAGCCGCATACCACAGGATGCCGACCACGGCCACGGCTCCCCAACGCTGCCAGCGGGACTGCAGCCAGACAAGATCGGCCAGGGGGGAGCCCCAAATGATCAGGACCGCGATGATTTTTTTGAGCCTGGCCGCGAAGTCTGCGGATCCCCCGTCCTTCCATCCGGCCCAAGGGCCCGGAAGTCTGATGATCGCCAGATAAAACAGCGCCGAAAAGATCAAAATCCAGGCATTTCCCTGCAAATAAAAATAAGTGAAATAGAATAGGAACAGATAGACAGGGATCTGCCAATAAAGTGACTGCCTCCGTTCCCGGCGGCGGATCGGCTCATGAATAGCCCGGCGTTCCTGTTCTTTCTTACCTTTCCGCCATTCCTTGATGAACCGAGCGAAATCATCATAAAGCAGGCTGATGTTGCGGACTTTGATGGTGATAGGAGTACCCGGCGGGACCAGGGAGGCGCGGCTTCGCCGGAGGCTGGTCAGGGCAAAAAATGTAAAGCCCGGAATGGCCACGAACAGGATCAAGGAATAGGCAACCTTCCAGAGAAAGGATTCGATATTGGCGATAAGGAACCACTCCCCGCCGGCGAATGCCAGGGCCTGAACCGCCTTGAGTTTCCAATTCAGCCCACGCCACCATAGGAGGGCGTTTTCAAGCCCATAATAGAATGTCGGGATCAGAACTAGAGTGAAGAGGGTCGCCACTCCCAGGCCTCCGATCACCGTGATCGCGAACGGCGCACCGATGAGGGAGATATACTCCTGCTTGCCCATGGCGATCGGGAGCATGCCCAGGATGGTGGTGATGGCGGTGATCAGGATGGGACGCACGCGGGTCAAGCCCGCCGTCATCAAAGCCCGTTCCCGCCTCTGTTTTTGACGCTCGAGCCGGCGCGAATAATCAATCAGGAGAACGCCGTTGTTGACCACGATGCCGAAGAGAATGAGGAATCCCACCAGAACATTGGCGTTGTAAAGCGAATTCGAGGTCAGGATGAGCCCGGAAAAAGCCCCGATTCCGGCCAGGGGCAGGGTGAACATCATAACCAAGGGCACCCGGAAGGCTTCAAATGTCGAAGCCAGGATCATATAGATCAGGAGGACGCCCAAAACGATCAGGAAATAGAATTCGGACATATCGCTCTCATCGCGTATGACCTCGATCATCACTCCCGGCGGAGGCGTGATACTGGACACGATGTCTTCCACCGCCGCCCGGGCTTCTTCCAACAGGCTTTTGGATTGTTCGACATCGGTGTTAAACCTGTACGTCACCTGGACCTGTTTTTCCTGATTGACCCGATTGATATTCGAATAGCCGGTGGAGTAGACCAGGCGCGACAACTGCTGGATTGGGACCAGCCCTCCGGCCGTGGATGGAAATTGAAGTCGGCGCAGGTCCTCGGTTTTTTTCTCCTTTTCGGAGGCGGATTTGAGAATGATGTCGATTTCCTCGTTCCCGGCCTTGAACTTGATATCGGACGTGGTCTCTTTCTGGAAGCTGGACAGCTCGTTCCTGACGGCCTGGAGGCTGACGTTGAAATGGCTCATCGAGGCCTGGTCGAGAAGAAGGTCGATGCTCGGAGATTGGTTTGCCACGCTGATCTGGACGCTCTGGACCGTGTCCAGGTTGGAAATGTTATACTGCACGTCTTCGGCTACCGACCGAAGGAGTCCCAGGTCCTGGCCTCGGACCAGGACCTTTTCCTGGGCGGTTCCGATGCCGAGCAGACGAGTCAAGCTCACGCCGCTCTGCCGACCGCTTCCACTTCCGATTCCGCCCCCGCTCCCACCTCCCCCCGACCCGCCCATATAACGCGAATTCTGGGTAGGCTCGGTCGTGGAGAACTCGACGCGGGGATACGCCCGAGAAAGGCGGCTGACGATGTCTTCCTTGATCTCCGTGACGGTGCGTGTGGACGTCCGGCTGAAGTCATCGACAAGCTTGAAAGTGAATGTGGCGCTGCCCTCCTCGATCGTCGCCAACCGATCGGAAACCTCATAGATATTCGCAAGGAGAGCGTCCATGGCCTTGGCCTGTTCATCGGTCGCTTCGAGCGTGGTTCCCGAGGCCATCGTGGCATAGACATTGAATGTGAGGAGCTGGACTTCGCGCGGGACGTTCACGCTGAGATTCAGGCACAGGCCGAGGCTGAGGAAGAAGAGGACAACCGCCGCCGCGAGCGTCCGGGCCGGATAGCGCAGGCAGGTCTTCAACAAAACGGTATAGATCTGCCTCATCCGATTCATCGGCCGAATGGATGGCGGCCTCCCGGCCTTGTTTTTCTCACGGCGAGACAAAAACTTATCGGCGAGGACGGGGATCAGGAAAAAAGCCACGGCCAGCGAGACCAAAAGCGTAGTGATGATGGCCGCACCCGCTTGGGCTCCCAGCGTCCGCACCTCGGTGTTAGAGGAGAAAAGAAAGGGCAAGAAAACGGCAATCGTCGTTAGGGTGGAAGCAAAGACTGCCCGCGCCACTTCCTTCGTCCCGCGCACGACGGCCTGGCGGACGTCCTGCGTCCGGTCTGCATGGCGGACGATGTTTTCCAGGACGACGACGCTGCAGTCCACGAGCATCCCGATGGCGATGGCCAGGCCGACCATGGTCAAGGTGTTGATCGTAATATGCAGAGCATAGAAGATGTTCATAGAAATGAGGATGGAGATGGGAACGCTCGCCGAAACGGTCAGGACCAGGGCTGCGTTCCGGAGAAAAAGCCAGAGGACGGCGATGGCCAGAAGGCCTCCCGCCACGATCAGCCAGACGATGGACTGGATGTTGTCTTCAATCGTCTTGGCCTCGTCGGCAGCGACGACCAGGCTGATCCCGTCTGCCTTGACCTTCGTGTTGAGCGCGGCCACAGCCTGACGGGTTCGGCGGGCGAGGCTGATCAAATTGGCTTCCCAGCTGCGTTGAAGAGAGAGGGTGACGGCTTCCTGGCCGTTGAAACGGGAAATCGTCTGCTCGTCCGCGCCCCCTTCCGTGATTTTCGCTATCTGGCTGAGGACGATGGGTCCCTTGTCCTTGACGACCAAGTCTCCCACAGAAGGCAGCTCGGTATATTCGCTGATCAGGTTGACAAAATACTCTTTCCGCGCGTCCTGGGCCTGGCCAAGATAGATTCGTTTGCCGGACTGCTCCGCGATCTTGGACGATACCTGCCCCACGGTCAAGCCATAGGCTTTCATGGCGTCCTCGTTCAGGAGGACCTCGATGGAACGTTTCCGGCCGCCGTAGACTTCCACGCTGGCGACGCCGTCGATGCTCATCAGGTCAGGTGTGATCTTTTCATCAATGACGGTTCGGATTTGGTCGAGACTTCCCTCGCCCCGGGCCTGGAGGACGATGTACCGGTTGGAAAGCTGCTCCGTATCGGCTTTCGAGACCGCGATCGTGAAATCGGTCCCGATCTGGGCCCGGACCGCGGCGGCGCACTGCTGAAGCTTGAGGTAGGCATATTTAAGATTGACGTCTTTTCCATAATAGACATAGATGGTTGCCCGTCTCTGATCGATCTGAGTTTCTATCCGCTCGATCTTGTCCAATCCGGCGACGGCGCTCTCTATGGGGATGACGGCGTGCTGTTCGACGTATCCGGGATCCGATGTCTGGCCGCCTCTGATGATGACGACCATCCGCGGCGACTCGGATTGCGGGAAGAGCTCCATGGGCAGCTGCAGATAGGAGATCGCGCCCAAAAGGCACAGTCCGGTGAGCACCATGGCCACAAAGACGGGGCGCCGGAGGAAGAACTCGATCATGATCTTTTCACTCTCGCGGCCAGCGGCCGTTTTCCCATCAAGCGGTAAACAGCGGGAATCACGACCAGTGTCAGAAGCGTCGAGCTGACCAGCCCCCCGATCACGGCGACGGCCATCGGCGCCCGGAGCGAGGCGCCTTCGCCGATCCCCAGGATCATTGGAACGAGAGCCAGAATCGTCGTCAGGCTGGTCATGAGAATGGGCCGGATCCGGTTCCGGCCGGCGACAATGATGGCCTCGTCGAGCCCCAAGCCCGCCCGCCGGTTCTGATTAATCATGTCGACAAGGACAATCGAGTCATTCACGGCAATGCCGGCCAGCATGATCAGGCCGATGATCGACATGATGTTGAACGGGACACCCAGGATCAACATGAGCAAGATCGCTCCGACGCCGGCCAGAGGGATCGTAAGCAGGACGATGAAAGGATGGATCAGGGATTCGAATTGAGCGGCCATCATCATATACACAAGAATGATCGCCAGGAGGAGGGCTAATTTGAGGTTTTTAAACGACTCGCGGCGGAGGAGCTCTTCGCCCGTCATCGTCATAAAATATCCCTCGGGCAAAACCGTGTCCTTCGTCGCTTCTTTGGCCCGGGCAACGACCTTGTCGAACGATGTCGGACCAGAGAGCTGCGCCCGGACTTCAGCGACGCGCGTCTGGTTGTTGCGGATGATCTCTCGCGGCGACTCCGTCCGGATCAGCCGGGCGACATCGCTCAGAGGAATACGAAGGCCGGAGGAGGCAACCAGGACAAGGTCCTGAAGCTTCCCGACCGACACCTTCGGGTTGCGAAGCATGATCTTCACGTATTCGCCCTTGTCTTCCAGTTCGCCGAGGTCGCTGCCCGCAAGAACGCTCTTGACCTGGTTGCCGATGGTATCCGCTCTCAAGGAATATCGAGCCGCCTGCGCCTTATCCACTTGGATATCGACTTCGGGTCGGCCGGCTTGGAAGCTGGTTTCGACATTGGTCAATTCAGGAAGCTGGGCAAGCTTGGCTTTGACGGCATCGGCCAGCTTGATCAAGGTGTCCAGGTCCTTGCCCTTGATTTCCACGACGAGAGGAGCGCTCTCCGTCCCTATCGCCATTTGCAGCGTCGTCTGCTGCCTGACGAATTCGACGGAGAGGTCGGGAATAGCCGACATCTCTTTTTCCAGCCCGGCGATGACACCTTGGAGGGTGGGGAGAGATTCCTTCTTGAAACCGATCTGAAGGACGGCGTTATTCTCATCTTCGAGCACTTCGGAGGTCGTCTGAGCTGTTCCCTTGGGCCCGACCCGGGCGAAGATACGGTCGATCCGGTCACCCGCCCGCTGCTGAATCATGGCTTCGATGTTCCGGACGGCGCCCTCCGTCCGGTCAAGACCGGTTCCTTCGGGGAGTTTCAAATTGACCACCAACTCATTCTGGACTTGCTGGGGCATGAACTCGCTCCCTACGAAACGAAGGCAAAAAGCTGCCATGGCGATCAACCCCAAGGCCAGGACGATGACCATCCATCGCTTTCGCAGGATTCCTTCTAGAACCCGGCCATAAAAATGAAACCGCACGGATTTGGACGCAGAGACCATGCTCCGGGGCTTGACAATCCGCGAAAACAGCATGGGGATGACGGCCATGGCCACCAGGAGCGATGAGAGCAAGGAAAAGGCGACTGTCCAGGCCTGGTCCTTGAAGAGCTCGCCGGAGATCCCATGGAGATAGACGATGGGAAGGAACACGACGATCGTGGTCAAAGTGGAGCTGGTGATGGCCCCGCCGACTTCCCCCGTTCCACGGGCGGCCGCTTCTTGAATAGGCAAACCCCCTTCGACATGGCGAAAGATGTTTTCTCCGACGACAATGGCGTTGTCCACGAGCATGCCGACGCCGAGGGCCAGCCCTCCGAGCGTCATGATGTTTAGCGTCAAGTTGTTGAAATACATCAAGTTAAACGTGGCGACGACGGAGATAGGAATAGCCATGCCGATTATGGCCGTGACGCCGATCTTCCGGAGGAAGAAATAGAGGACGAGGATCGCCAGGATGCCGCCGATGATTCCCGCCTCCTCCACATCGCCAATCGCCGCTTTGATGAAGCTCGCCTGATCCTGGATGAGATGGATTTTGTAACCGGTGAGCGACCGGCGCAAAGAATCCAGTTCATCCCGGATAGCCTTCGAGGCGGCCGTCGTATTGGACCCGGCTTCTTTATAGATTTCCAGAGCGATGGCCGGACGGCCGTTGTAGCGGACGGCGTTCTCCGGCTCGCTCAGGGTAAACCGGACATCCGCCACGTCCCGAAGATAGATAGGAGTCCTCTCCGTCGGCTGCTGGCTGGTCGCCGCCTTGATCTTGTAGGCGACGATGAGGTTCTTGATGTCATCGAGCGACGTCAGCTGGCCCACGCCTCGGATCGTGTATCGGATTCCCATTTCGGTGATCGAACCGCCCGAAAGGTTGCGGTTGAAGTTCTGGATGGTGGACCCCAGTTGGTCCATGGTCAGGCCGCACGATTCGAGCGTGTAGGCATCCGTTTTGACTTCGATCTCCCGCCGGCGGTCTCCCAGGAGCTCGACGGCGGCGACGCCGGGCAGGCGGATGAGCTCATTCCGGATGTTGTTTTCCGCCGTCAGCCGCAGCTTGTCCAGGTCGGTGATTTCGTCATGGGCCAGGACGGCCGTTACGACGGGCTGAGCGTTGGGGTCGAGCTGGGTAACGGCGATGCTGTCGGCTCCGCTGCTTTGGCCGAAATCGGCGACCGCTTTCTGGAGGTCGAGATAGGCCTCCTGCATATCCGTGTTCCACTGGTATTCAACCGTGATCAAAGCCTTGCCGACACGGGACAGCGACAAGACGTTGGTGACATTTCGTCCCCGCGAGGCCAGCGATTCGATCCTCTCGACGAACTGCTTCTCCATTTCTTCAGGCGGTCGTTCGCCTGCCTGGACTTCGATGAACAGCCGGGGGCTGTTGATCCGGGGCAGGAGGTCCATCCCTAGTCTTTGATAAGAAATGTATCCGAGGAGGAGGACGGCCAGGACCAGCATGGCCACCGTCGTCGGATATTTGACCGCAAAGCGAGCTATCTTGAACATCGGAGCCCTTTATTCGATGATTTTGACCCGGGCGTTCGTGCGCAGCGTCTCAAAGCCTTCGGTCACCACGCGGTCCGATGCCTTGAGACCGCTCGTCACTTCGGCCTCGTCGACGTTTTCGATCCCGGTTTGAATTCTCCTTTCGAGGGCGATGCCCCGCTCGACGACAAAGACGGTCTTGGCGCCGCGGCGATCGAGGATGATCGACTTAGGGATGACCAGAGCCGAAGGTTTTTCCTGGACGATCACGTCCGTTTTGATGAAGCTGCCCGGTTTGAGACGCAGGCTGGGGTTGGGGATCTCAATCCTCAGCTTGAACATGCGGCTCTCTGCGTCGAGAGCAGGAGAGATTTGGGTCAGGATCCCCAGGAGAGACGTGTTGGGCTGGCTGTAATCGGTGACCAGGACTCGCTGGCCCTGGGACAGCCGGTCCATCTCTTTTCCAGGCAAGGTCAGGTCGGCATAGAGGCGGGAATAGTCCATGATCCGGATGACAAGCGTATTCGACTCAATCCATTGACCATCAGTGAAATGAGGCAGGTCGACGATAATCCCCTCAAAGGGAGCTCTGACCTCGAGCTTCTTCAGCGCCAGCACTGAGTTTTCGAAACTGTAGGTCGAGTCGATGAAAGCCTTTTGGGCGTCGACCAGCTCCTTGAGAGTGATTCCGCCCTTTTCATAGACACCCTGCTGCTTGGTGTATTCCCGCTGGGCCGATTCGTGCTGCAGTTTTTTTGAGTCAAAAGCGGTTTGGTTGACAAATTCCGGATTCTCCAAGGAAACGAGGACTTCATCCTTCTTCACGCCGTCCCTCATCCGGAATGGCTGTCCCGTCCGGACGTTGGGGTGGAGAAGATACCGGCCCGCCTGCTCGGTTTTGAGTTGGACATCGCGGATGGGAAAGGCCGTTCCCGTTGCGGTCACGAACTCTTGAATGGCCTTGGGCTTGAGCTCGGCGGCCTTGACCGTGATGGTCGTTTCCGTGTCCACGCTGAGAGTTTCCTGCTTACAGCTCCAAAACGCCAGGAGGGACGCCAGGCTGAGAAAGGCGATCGTTGTTCTCTTCACGGTCAACCTCCTACATTTTATCGACGATAGAAACATTATTGTCAAAATCCCAAAGGGAACGGATCTTGATATCCAGAAGGGCCAGCTTATAGTTGATCAGGGCCGAAACCTCGTTGAGTTTTTGAGTCGAGAGCTGTTGCTGATAGAATTGCATATCCTTGGACGAAAGATCGCCGCTTTTGTATCTCTCGAAGTTGATATCGTAGGTCAACTGGGCGTTCTTGGTATTCTTCTCTGCGATTTCGATCTGAAGTTTTTGGTTCAGCAAATTGCGGTAGGCCTGCCGGATATCCAGCTGGATCTGGTTTTTCTGTTCCTCAAAGGA